>Ga0272446_1002367_pt1 | contig 25866 bp, 19 predicted proteins | sample YNPCB0061_FD_194587 | JGI IMG/M metagenome (GOLD analysis project Ga0272446, IMG submission 194587) | Hot spring microbial mat communities from Yellowstone National Park, WY, United States - YNP-CB-006-1 | ecosystem: Environmental > Aquatic > Thermal springs > Hot (42-90C) > Sediment | place...
TCAGTCCGGCGGATCACGTTAGCTGCGGGGGCCAGCCACCAAAAAACTATCACGACCTCGACCCGCTACCTTCCACCCCCAAGTCTCTTTCATCTTCAGGGGTGGTGCCAACCACCATGACCGTTAGGCCGGACAAACGAAGTACGGGCGGGCGCGCACGCAGCGTTGCCGGCGGCATGTCATCGGCCGGTCAGCAAAAGGACACGCGACGGTCATTGACGTCGCCTAGCGTGCCGCCCGTTTCAATGAACGGAGCGTCATGCGATGAAGCAGGCCCCGGTTATTCCCCAGGCACCCTATGACCTTTCGGACGAACCGAAACGCGCGCACCGGCTCAGCGTTGGTCTGGCACGCAGCGCACTGGTCGTGGAGGATGCGCAGCGGCTGCGCTTTAAGGTATTCGCGGAGGAACTCGGCGCGCAGATCAAGAGCGACGCAGGACTCGATGTCGACGAGTTTGACGCTCACTGCGACCACATCGTCGTGCGCGATCGCGACACGCTGCGCGTCGTCGGTACCTACCGCGTCCTTCCACCGCATGCCGCACGCGCCATCGGGCGCCTGTACTCGGAATCGGAGTTCGACCTGCGCCGGCTCGACCACCTGCGCCCGGCGATGATCGAAGTCGGTCGTTCGTGCGTGCACCGGGATTACCGTTCCGGGCCTGCAATCATGCTGCTGTGGGCTGCGCTGGCCCGCTACATGAAGACCAACGGCTATCGGTACCTGGTCGGCTGCGCGAGCACGCCGCTGGCGGACGGCGGCATGCGGGCGGCTTTCGTGCGCGACAGCGTGCAGCGTCACCTGACGCCGCCCGAGTACCGGGTTTTTCCGCACCTGCGTTTTCCTCACGAACAGATCGCGCGTGTCGGGTACGGTGAACTGCCGCCGCTGATCAAAGGCTATCTGCGACTCGGCGCACAGGTCTGCGGCGAACCGGCCTGGGATCCGGCGTTCAACACGGCCGACTTCCCCGTGCTTCTCGCGCTCGACCGCCTCGAGCGGCGCTACGCCCGCCACTTCGACCTGCTGGCCGAAACGGCAGACAATTGACGGCACGGCGTTGCGGCGGTTGCGTGCGGCCAACGCTGCCCGCCTCGGCGCGTGCGGGGGCACCCGCACCGAGCATGCGCAGCCGATCGAGGACGGACCGTAGACAGCCACGTCGCCCAGCGCGCGGATACGCCAGCAGCGTCGTCTTCGATCGCTCGCGCTTCGCCGCATGTGTTGCCTTCGCAGCCGGCGCCCCGACACAAAATAAGCTGCGCGGATAGGCGCAGCCGGCACATCGAGGCCGGCGCCTGCGGGCCGGCACCGCGCACGTTCAATGAGTGGTGGTCTTGGCCCGCGGCTGCCGCCTTCCGCGACCTGCCTCCGCCGGCGCGACGGCGGGCTCATTCGCAGCCGTCGTCGCCGATGCCGCTGCGTCCTGTCGATGCGCATGGGCGAAAGCGCGCTCATCAAGGTTTTCCCGCGCATCCTCGCGCACTTCCGCCCAGAGGTCGGCGAGCTCCTCTTTCGACTCGGCGATCGCAGCGGTGACGCGTTCAACGCCTCCCGCGGCAGCGCGGGCCAGCCTGCGAAGAAACGCCGGATCTCGTGCCACGACGAAGCCGGCCGCAAAGCCCAGGACTGCCGCGGTCGCCACGCCAAGCACGACAGCGCCGGGTTTGATCAGGTCCTTCGCATCGATCATCCGATTCTCCTCATACCGTGAAAGGTTCTTGTTCGGGCGTCTGCGCGTCCTCGCTCACGAAGTCGCCCCCGACATCGAAGCGTGCGAGCCGCGCGCTGTCCCGCAGCAGAAGGAATGCAAGGCCGTGTTTGACGCCTGCCGTAGCCAGTGGGGGCAACCAGCGCAGCGCGGCCGCCACCATCAACGCCGCGTTTAGCGTCACCGACGCACCGAAATGCTTGCGCAGTCGGCGTCGCACCGCCATCGCACCAGCGCGCGCGGCAAGCAGCGAAGGCAGCGGTTCGCCCAGCAGCACGCCGTGTGCACCAGCCTCCGCATCCGCCGGGCACAGGCTCAGTCCGCCCGGTGGCAGGAGCTCGCGCAAGCCCGTATGAACAAGCGCGACACGTTCGCCACGCTCGACGGCCGCATCCAGCCAGCGCTCCTGAACGTTACGGGCCTCACTGACGACCTCGTCGGCACCGAGTTGCAGCAGCGCCCGCGCGGGTTGGGCGGACGGGTCCTCGGTAAACACTGCAATCCGTCGCACCCCGAGCGCCCGCAGTCGCGCAAACTGCTCTGCCACGGCCTTTCTCAATCTGCAACCCAGATGAACGGTCATCAGCAGCCGGCCGCCCTCGACGACGCCGATTCGTCGCACCAGACTCCGGCGATCGGGCTCAGTCAGTTGCAGGCCCCAAGTCCGAGCCAGCAGGGCAGCACCGCCGATGTGCAGCACGCGTCCCGCCTCGTGCAGGACCGCGCCGTGTTCCCGCCACGCAGCGACGAGCTCGTCGGGCAGGCCAGCATCGATGAGGGCATCGTCGTCGTGGCCGGCAAGGCGAGCCAGCCAGCGGCGCGCCGGCTGCGGGTCGATCAGCTCGCCGCCGGCCATGACGCGCTCGATTGACCAGTAAGGCTCGGACAACACCCCGACGTCTTCGAATGCAAACGTGGTCGCGGTCGCCAGACGGTCGAGGCTTTCGAGACCGGTCAGCAGCACGCCATGGCGCGCGATCGCATAAACGGCCGCCTCGCGCGCCACCGGCTGGGCCAAAGCGATGCCCAACTGAGGATCGGCCTGCAGCATCGCTGCAGTACGCGCCGCGTCGCCCGTCAAGGCCAACACGAGACCCGCAGCCGTCATCGGCAAGGCGATCAACCGTTCCAAGTCCGGCGTCAAGGTGCCCGGCGCATCCCGCGTACGCAAAACGTGGCGTGCGTGATCGCGCAGCCGCGCGTTGCGCGAGCGCGCTGCGGGGCGCTCGACGCGCATCTGAATCTCCCCGTGAAGCACCCGTGCACCGGAGGCGATTCGATCCGCTCGCGCCACGCGCTGCGCTGGCTGCGACGCCCGTTCCGCGGGACCAATCTCGGCGCTGCCCGCAAGCACGATCCCGTCGGCCGGCACGACTGCCCCGCTCCCAAGCCGGACGCGATCGCCGACCACCAGAGCGCTCGCATCGACCGTGAGCGGCTTACCCGCCCGCTCGATCTCATATCGACCCCGAACCGGCGGCGCGAGATATGCGAGCAGCTGATCCGTCTCGCGTAGCATGCGATTGCGCTGGTGTTCGGCTGCGCTGCCCATCAGCAATGAGCCCGTCGCGGTCGACGGATGGCCGGTCAATGCAGAGACGGCGAGCGAGACGGCGTCGAGGACGTGTGCGGCCATGTCGCTGCCCCTGCGCCACGCGCCGATTGTCCTTGCCCCCACCAGGGACAGCGCCACCGCGGATCCGGCTGCGGCAGGCAGCAATGGCGTGACCGCCGCCGCAGTCAGCGCTACCGGAAGCGGCAGCGCCACGCCGCCGCGACGGGGAAGCTCGCTGCCCGCATCGGGGGCAGCCAATGTCGGCAGCAGATCGATGATTGCCCGGCGAGTGTCGGCACGGCCATCATGACTTACCACGACCGACCTGGCCGCAGCGGCGCAACGTACCGATCGCACACCCCTCAAGAACTCGAACGCGACGCGCGCGTGCGCGGGATCGATGCCCGGACCCAGCCGAAACCGCATTCGGGTAGCGGTCTCGTGCACCAGCGTCGCGCCGACCGCCTTCATGCGGGTTGCGCACGCAGCCGCTTGCGCAGCTCGCGCGCGATCGTAGGAAGTGCGGCGCCCGCCGCGATCAGCGCCGCATCGACTGCGTTCAGCGGTACCGTACCGAGCAGACGGCGTAGCGGCGGAAACAACACGGTGGCGGCCTGCACGCCGAGGGACAACGCAACCGTGCGCGTCAGCCAGGGATTGGTGCGCAGCCGGCTGCGGCCGAGGATCGACAGCGGGGCTTCCGACCGCGCAGTCAGCGCGTACAGAAGCTGGGCGCTGGTCAGGGTCATGAACGCGATCGTCCGCGCGTGCGGCGTCGTTCCATAGCGCCGCAACCCGTACAGGAAGCCCGCCAGCGCGGCGCCGGTAATCGCTGCGCCGTCGATTGCTACGGTTCGCCAGTCCGACGGCGACAACAGCGCTGCCGCACGCGGAAACGGCGGCCGGTGCAGGATGTCCGGTTCGGGGGGCTCCAGACCGAGCGCAATCGCCGGAGAGACGTCAGTGATCAGGTTCGTCCACAGCAGGGCGATCGGATCCAGCGGATCAGGCAGACCGGCAGCGACTGCGATTCCCATCAGTGCGAGTTCGCTGACATTGGTCGACACCAGGTACTGCACGGCCTTCTTGACGTTGAGGTACGAGGTTCGGCCCTCGGCGATCGCCGCGAGCAGCCCGTCCGGATGATCGTCTTGCAGCACGATATCGCTCATCGCGTGCGCGAAGTCCGTGCCGCTCACGCCCATGGCCACACCGACGTCCGCAACCTTCAGCGCGGGTCCGTCGTTGATGCCGTCGCCGGTCATCGCCACGACATGTCCCTTTGCCTGCAGCGCACGGATGATCTGCAGTTTCATCGCCGGACTGCTGCGCGCAAACACGGCCGAACGATCGACGATCTCACCGAGCTGGCGAGCGTCCTCGGGCAACGCACCGGCATCGGCCACGCGGTCGGCGCCATCGAGACCGGCTTCGCGCGCCACCGCGCGTGCGGTACCGATCTGATCCCCGGTCAGCATCAGTGGACGAATGCCCGCAGCCCGAAAACGCGCGATCGACTCGGCGATACCGGGCCGAAGCGGGTCCGCCAGGCCGACCAAACCGAGCCAGGTCAGTTCGCCGGTTTCTGCAAGCGAGCTGTCCGTCTGCCGCTTGATCGCCAGCGCCAGCACACGCTCGCCACGGGCCGCGAGCATGTCGTTCATTTCGAGCAGCGTGCGACGCATTGCCGCGCTGAGCGGTTTTACCCCGCGGCCGTCGAACCAACGCGTGCATCGCTCCAGCACTTCCTGCGGACGACCCTTGACCGCGACGAGGTACCGCCCTCGGGAATCCGCGTGAAGCGTAACCATGTACGGGTGGTGCTCGGAGCGCTGCTTGATCGCGATCCGCCGGTGGCTCCGACGCAGCGCGTCGATGTTGGCGCCGGACGAGACCAGGTCGAGCAAAGCGATTTCCGTGGACGAGCCCTGCCAGCCGCCGTGACGTGCGCGTTCGACGTCGTTGCACAGTGCACACACCAACACCACGTCGGTCGGCCATCGAAACCCGGGTTCAGGCGCAACGCGGCGGCGTCCGATCACGACCGAGGCGACCGACATGCGGTTCTGGGTCAACGTTCCGGTCTTGTCGAAGCCGACGACGTCGACCGCACCGAGGTTTTCGATTGCATCCAGACTCCGGGCGTAGACGTTGTGCTTGCGAAGCGTCCGAATGCCGGCAGCAATCACACTGGTCGCCACCGTGGGCAACCCCTCCGGGATCGCCGCCACACCGAGCGACACCGCAGTCCGCAACAGAGGTAGCCATGGCCTGCCGCGCAGCGCGCCAATGGCGAACACTCCAAGGCACGTCGCCGCCGCCCCGACGGCCAGCCGCTGACCGAGTCCGTCGAGCTCTGTCTGCAGACGCGTGCGCGGCGGCTCCGTCGACTGCGCGAGTGCACGGATCCGGCCCAGCACGGTGCGTTCGCCAGTGGCGACGACCACGGCCCGGCCCGCACCGCCGGAAATCACGCTGCCCATGAACAGCATGTTTCGACGCTCTGCGATCGGCGTGGCAGCCGGAAGCCGGTCGATCGGCTCCTTGCGGACAGGCAGGCTTTCGCCGGTCAACATCGCCTCGTTGGCGGACAGACGGTGCGACTCGATGACACGCGCGTCGGCAGCCACCGCGTCGCCCGGCTTGAGAACGAGTACATCGCCGACAACGACTTCGCGCGCCGGCACCTGCCGCAGCCGGCCATCGCGTAGGACCGTTGCCGAGCGCGGTGCCAGTGCGCGCAGTGCGGAGACCGTGCGCTCGGCCTGCCGCTCGGTGAGGAATCCGATCCCGCCGTTGGCGGCCAGCACCGCAGCGATCGCGGCAGCATCGCCATAAGCGCGCGAGGCCAACGCGATCGCCCCCGAACCCGCAAGCAGCGCGACGGGAATCGACCTGAACTGATCCAGAAGGATCTCGAGATCGCCCCGCCCGGTGATGTCGGCGATCTCATTGGCGCCCTTGCGCTGCAGGCGCCGATGCGCCTCGGCACCGGACAAGCCCATGACGGTTGCGTCCACATCCCGCATCACCGCATCCTGTGGCAGCGAATGCCAGTCCTGGTGCGCAACAGGCTCCATGCGCGACGTTGAATTCCGCGTCGCTCGGTATCGCCGTACCGATACGTTGGCGCTCGCCTTGTCGGAACCTCCCCCACCCGTTGCACCCTGACCAGAGCAAGGACGGTTGGCCGCACCGAACTTCGCGATCGCACGCAAGAGTTCGGCTTCCCAGTCGAAGGCTTGCCGCGCGTGCCGCACGTCGACACGGACGATTCCGCTACCGGCACTGGCCAGCACGCGCACGTACGGCACACCCACGTGTGTCTGCAACCAGTCCGCAAACGCCGGGTTACCTCGGAGTCCGCGCACGCGCCAGCGCGGACCGAGCGGCCCGGGGGGCAAACGCATCAGCAGCGCTGGCGAATCGGAGCCCGACTGGCTATCGCGTGGCATCGCGGGAAGGTGTGCGAATCGTGCCGCGCATTGACACCCGGCAGCGGAAACAGCCTGGTTCGACGCAGTATCAGGATGGGAAGACAGTCGTCGGCCAACGCCCGAATAGCGCTCGCCAAATGCGCTAGGGTAGTCACGGCGCATGACGCACCCGTGACATGTGCGATCGCTTGGTCATGAGCGCGTCAATCTCACCCGCTACTGTCGGCGTCCATGAAAGCGAGCGCTTGGCAACGCTTGGTGCGGGACGCCGGGTCGATATTCAATGATGACGGGCCGGCGCGCGCTCCGGGCACGGTAGCGCGGCCCGCCGCCGATGCCACCGGCGACCGCGCGATCTTCATCTCGGACACTCACCTCGGCACGCGCGGGTGCAAGGCGCAGCATCTGCTCGATTTCCTGCGCCATCACGAGTCGGACTACCTGTACCTGGTCGGTGACGTCATCGACGGATGGGCGCTACGCAACGGCTTTTACTGGCCGCAGTCGCACAACGACGTCGTGCAGAAGGTGCTGCGGCGCGCGCGCAAGGGAACCCGTGTGGTCTACATCCCCGGCAATCACGACGAGTTCGCGCGCCAGTTCGTCGGACTCGATTTCGGCGGCATTGCCATCCGCGCCGAGGCCGAGCACCGGCTGCTGGACGGCCGGCGCCTGTGGGTCGTGCACGGCGACTTCGCCGACGGTGTCATCCAGCACGCCAAGTGGCTCGCCTACGTCGGCGACGTGATGTACGACTTTGCGCTCTGGCTCAATCGCCACGTCAATGCCGTGCGCGCGTTTTTCGGCCGGCCGTACTGGTCGCTGTCGCAGTTCCTGAAGCACAAGGTCAAGAACGCGGTGAACTTCATGTTCAGCTTCGAGCAGGTGCTGGCGCGCGAGGCGCGCCGGCGCGGCTACGACGGCGTCGTGTGCGGGCATATCCACCGCGCCGAGATCCGCGAGGTCGACGGGCTGCTCTACTGCAACGACGGCGACTGGGTCGAGAGCCTCACCGCGCTGGTCGAATCGCGCGACGGCGAGTTGCGCATCGTGCACTGGCCGATCGTGCTGAAGCCCGGCGAGCCGGTGCCGCACTGGAACGAGAACGAGCCCGCGCCGGCGGCGCAGTGCGTCCGGTGAAGATCGTCATCGTGACCGACGCCTGGTCGCCCCAGATCAACGGCGTCGTGCGCACGCTGCAGGCCACCTGTCGTGAACTGCAACGCTGCGGACACAGCGTCGCCTTGATCACGCCGCAGTCGTTCTTCAAGGTGCCGTGCCCGGGCTATCCGCAGATCCACCTCGCCGTTGCGCCCTACCGTCGACTCGCGCGCATCCTGCGGGCCGAGCTCGCGCATCGCGGCGAGGTCGCCGTTCACGTTGCCACCGAGGGGCCGCTGGGCTGGGCCGCGCGGCGATTTTGCCTGCGCAACGGCGTGCCCTTCACGACGGCCTACCACACGCGCTACCCACAGTACCTGCAGGCGATGTTCGGGATCCCTCGGGGCTGGACCTACGCCGTGATGCGCCGTTTCCACTCGGCTGCCGCGGTCGTGATGGCACCGACGCCGACGGTCGAGGCGGAGCTGCGCGACGCAGGCATCGAACGCGTCGGGCTTTGGACGCGCGGGGTCGACACCGAGATGTTCCGTCCGACCGAGCCGATGCCGCTCGGTCTGCCGTCGCCCGTCTTTGCGTTCGTCGGCCGTGTGTCGGTGGAAAAGAACGTCGAGGCGTTTCTCGAGCTCGATCTGCCGGGCAGCAAGGTCGTCGCTGGCGACGGTCCGGCGCTCGCGGCGCTGCGCCGGCGTCATCCCGACGTGCGTTTTCTGGGAATGCTCGACACCGAGCGGCTAGCTCGCCTTTACAGCGCGGCGGACGTCTTCGTTTTCCCGAGCCGCACCGACACGTTCGGGCTCGTGCTGCTCGAAGCGCTCGCGTGCGGGCTGCCGGTGGCCGCCTATCCGGTGCAAGGCCCGCTCGACGTGGTCGGCGGCAGCCCGGTGGCCGTGCTCGACGAAGACCTGCGGCGCGCCGCGCTCGCGGCACTTCGCATCGACCGCACGCGCTGCCGGCAATTCGCGATGACACGTTCCTGGTCCGACGCGACGCGCCAGTTCGTTGCATGGCTGCGCCCGACGTTCGTTCGCGAAGGCGTGCCGGCGGCAGGACGCGGGCCCGGCGCGCCCGGAACGCAAAACCCTGCATAGGGGTTCGCCGCCGTGCAGCCCTTCCGCCCGCGCCTTTTCGTTCCCCGGCAGCCGAGCAGCCGCCGATAGGCTGCCGGCGCCGGTGCGAGCGATTCGGAGAAGATTCGACGCGGCGCGAACGCCTGCGCGTCGGATGAGGCGTTGGGGTGGCCGATGGGATTCGAACCCACAACAACCGGAATCACAATCCGGGACTCTACCGTTGAGCTACGGCCACCGCACGAAAAACTGGCCTGCCCGACTGGATTCGAACCAGTGACCACCGGCTTAGAAGGCCGGTGCTCTATCCAACTGAGCTACGGGCAGATTCCTCACTCAGCTCATCGGACTGTCGCGCCGTCGGGCACCGGGACGTGGTGCAGCCGGCAGGCTTTGGTCGGGGCGAGAGGATTCGAACCTCCGACCCCCTGCGCCCAAGGCAGGTGCGCTACCAGGCTGCGCTACACCCCGAAACGCGGCGAATGATACGGGAGGCGCCGCCGCGCAGCAATTTGGGCGCGGCGACGCGCGGCGGACGCATCACGCCGCCTGTGCCTGCCTGCGTTCGATCGCGGCCGTCAGCACGCGTGTGCGCGGCAGCCAGGCGCTGAAGGTACTGCCCACGCCAAGCGTCGACTCGATGTCGAGCCGGCCGTCGTGGCGCAGCAGCACGTGCTTGACGATCGCAAGGCCGAGGCCCGTGCCGCCGGTTTCGCGCGAACGGCTCTTGTCGACCCGGTAGAAGCGCTCGGTCAGGCGCGGGATGTGCTCCGGCGCAACGCCGATGCCGGTGTCCGTCACCGCGAAGATCGCGCCGTCGTCGGCCACGCGCCATGACAGGCGGATCGTGCCGCCGGCCGGTGTGTAACGGATGGCATTGGACACCAGATTGCCGATCGCACTGCGCAGTTCGTCGCGGCTGCCGCGCACGTTGGCCGCGGCGCAGTCGACTTCGATCGTGTGCCGGCCGTTGGACAGCGCGCGGGCATCGTCGGCCACCTCGCGCAGCAGGCCCGGCATGTCGACCTCCTCTTCCAGCAGCGCGCTCTCTTGCGACTCCAGGCGCGAGAGCATCAGCAGGTCCTCGATCAGCCGGTTCATGCGGCCGGCCTGCTCGTGCATCAGTTGCAGGTGGCGGCGGCGCAGGTCGTCCAGCGGCAGGTCGGATTCGAGCAGCGTTTCGAGGAAGCCGTTGACCACGGTCAGCGGCGTGCGCAGCTCGTGCGAGACGTTGGCGACGAAGTCGCGCCGCATGGCGTCCACCCGCTCGGTCTGGGTCACGTCGCGCGTGATGACGATCGAGCGCGCCGGCTCGAACTCGATCACGGTCACGCTCAGCATGAGGGCGGGCCGGGTCATCGGCCGGAACACGAGCGGCTCGTCGAAGCGTGCGGACGTCATGTACGCGACGAAGGCGGGATCGCGCACCAGGTTCGTGATGCGCAGCCCCCCATCGGCCCGCAGCGAGATGCCAAGATGGCGCTCGGCCTCCGGGTTGCACCACTCGATCTGCAACGCGGCGTCGATCAGGAGAATCCCCTCGGGCAGCGCGCTGATCGTGCGCCGAAAGCGCGCCTCGTTGTCGAGCAGCCGCCGCTCCGACGTCTCGGTTGCGCGGCGGGACTTGTAAAGGCGCGCAAAGACTTCGGCCCAGGCGCCGAAGCCGTTGGGAATGGTCTCGAGGCGGGGACTGTCGAGCCAGGCGCTGAGCCAGCTCAGGAAGACGAGATAAACGGCGAGAAGCAAGGCCAGCGACACCACGGCGAACCAGAGTCCGGCCTCGGTACCGAACACCAGGCCGACGCCCCATGCCAGCACGCCAAGGGCTGCCAGCCGAACGAGCGCCGGCAGGACCAGCTTCATTCTCGACTGCGGCGAATCGACGACCATGCGGCCAGTGTAGCGGCCGGCGCGGTGATCGCCGGTCCTAGCTTTCGGCGCGCGACGACAACCGGTAGCCCAGGCCGCGCACCGTCTGGATCAGGCTCTGGGCGTTTGCGGTAGCCAAAGCCTTTCGCAGGCGCAGCACGTGGACGTCGACCGTGCGCTCCTCGATGAACACGTGGTCGCCCCAGACGCTGTCCAGCAGTTGCGAGCGCGAGAACACCCGCTCAGGGTGACCCAGCATGAACTTCAGCAGCTTGAACTCGGCCAGTCCCATTTTGACCGGCTTGCCGTCGACCAGCACCTCATGCTTGACCGGGTCGATCGCCAGCCGGCCGTAGGCCAGCGCCTCACCGCTGTGTTGGGGCGCGCGGCGGCGGAACACCGCCCGCACGCGCGAGACCAGCTCGCGCGGCGAAAACGGCTTCACGACGTAGTCGTCAGCGCCCGCATCGAGCCCGGCCACGCGATCGGTTTCCGCGCTCTTCGCCGTGAGCATGATCACCGACAGGCTGCGCGTGCGCTCATGCGCGCGCAGGTCTCGCAGCAGCTCGATGCCGCCGCGGTCCGGCAGCATCCAGTCAAGAATCACGAGGTCGGGCAGCTCGGCGCGGATGGCCTCCTGCGCGGCGCCTACCGTTTCTGCGCGGCGCACCTTGTAGCCGCTGCTCGCACAGGTGAACGACACCAGCTCCTGGATTGCCGGTTCGTCTTCCACCACCAGTATCGAACCGCTCATGGTCCGCTCTGAACTCGCCGACCCGTCACTTGGCCTCGACGTCGGCGAGCAGGCGCGCCACCTCGTCGGGGCTGGCGTGGCGCACGTCGGTGCCGGCCGCAATGAAGATCACGTGCTCGGCGATGTTCTTGCTGTGGTCGCCGATGCGCTCGATCGCCTTGGCGACCCAGATCATGTCGATCGACGTACTGATCGTGCGCGGGTCTTCCATCATGAAGGTGATGAGCTGGCGCAGGATGGCCTGAAAGCGCTCGTCCACGCCCTGGTCAGCGCGGATGATGGTGGACGCGGCAGCCACGTCGAGCCGGGCGAACGCGTCGAGCGAGCGCCGCAGCATGTTGGCAGCCAGCTCGGCCGAGGCGCGAATGTCGGGCACGCGCGGCATCCGCGTGCTCACCTGCTTGTCGTGCATCCACTTGACCGCCCGGGCGATCTTGGTGGCCTCGTCGCCGATCCGTTCGAGGTCGGGGATCGTGCGCGCCACCCCCATGATCAGCCGCAGATCGAAGGCCGTCGGCTGGCGACGTGCAATCACCGCGTTGACCGCGCTGTCCAGTTCGATCTCGAGCTCGTTGACACGGCGATCGGCGGCGACCACCTGCTCGGCGCCGCCCAAATCCGCGTTCTCGAAGGCGGCGATCGCAAGGCGCAGCTGCGACTCAACCAGCCCGCCCATCTGCAGAATGCGGGAACGAATCGACTCGAGTTCGACGTCGTACTGCTTGGAAATGTGGTCTCCGCTGGTCATGCTTTCTCCCCGACAGCCGGTTTCAGCCGAATCGGCCGGTGATGTAGTCCTCGGTGTGCTTCTTCTTCGGCTTGATGAAGATTTCGCTGGTGCTGCCGAACTCGACCAGTTCGCCCAGGTACATGTAGGCGGTGTAGTCGGACACGCGCGCCGCCTGCTGCAAGTTGTGGGTGACGATGACGATCGTCAACTTGTCCTTCAACTCCGCGATCAGTTCCTCGACCTTGGCGGTGGCGATCGGGTCGAGCGCCGAGCACGGCTCGTCGAGCAGCAGGACCTCGGGCTCGAGGGCGATCGCGCGCGCGATCACCAGCCGCTGCTGCTGGCCGCCCGACAGGCTCATGCCGCTGATGTCGAGCCGGTCCTTGACTTCGTCCCAAAGCGCCGCGCGACGCAGCGCCATCTCCACGGTCTCGTCGAGGATCGCCTTGTTGTTGATCCCGACGATGCGTAGCCCGAAGGCCACGTTCTCGTAGATCGACTTCGGGAAGGGGTTGGGCTTCTGGAACACCATCCCCACGCGCCGCCGCAGTTGAGCGACGTTGACGCTGCGGTCCATGATGTTGGCGCCATCGAGCAGGATCTCGCCCTCGATGCGGCAGGTGTCGACCAGGTCGTTCATCCGGTTGAAGCAGCGCAGCAGGGTGGACTTGCCGCAACCGCTCGGCCCGATGAAGGCGGTGATTCGGTTGTGCGGAATCTGCAGCGAGACGTTCTTTAGTGCATGCATCTGGCCGTAGTAGAGGTTGAGGTTGCGCACCTCGAGCGTGGTGCGCAGCGCCGCCATGTCCTCCGCCGCCACGGCGCGATCGAGGGCACCCGCGTTCATCGCCTGCCCCATCGCCGCCGCCGCAGCGCCGCCACCGACGATCTGTGTGTCCATTTCTTACTCTCCGTTCTGTTCCGTGCGGGCTGCGCAGGGCTAGACGCCCTCGAGGCCCTTGTACTTTTCACGCAAGCGGTTGCGCAGCGAGATCGCCGTCAAATTCAGCACGACGATCACGATCACCAGCAGCAGCGCAGTGGCGTACACCAGCGGCCGCGCCGCCTCGACGTTGGGGCTCTGGAAGCCGACATCGTAGATGTGGAATCCGAGGTGCATGAACTTGCGTTCGAGGTGCAGGTACGGGAAGAAACCGTCGACCGGCAGCGCCGGGGCGAGCTTCACCACGCCGACCAGCATCAGCGGTGCGACCTCGCCGGCGGCACGCGCCACCGCCAGGATCAGCCCCGTCATCATGGCCGGGCTCGCAATCGGCAGAACCGTGCGCCACAGCGTCTCCGCCTTGGTCGCGCCCAGCGCCAGGCTGCCCTCGCGGATCGCGCGCGGCACGCGCGACAGGCCCTCCTCGGTCGAGACGATCACCACCGGCAGCGTCAGGATCGCCAGCGTCAGCGACGCCCACAACAGGCCCGGGCTGCCGAAGGTCGGCGCCGGCAGCGCCTCGGGGAAGAACAGCTGGTCGATGTTGTGCCCCAGCACGTAGACGAAGAAGCCGAGGCCGAACACCCCGTAGACGATCGACGGCACCCCGGCCAGGTTGTTGACCGAGATGCGGATCGTGCGGATCAGCGGCCCCGGCTTGGCGTACTCGCGCATATAGACCGCCGCCATCACGCCCAGCGGCGTCACCAGGATCGACATCAGCAGCACCATCATCACGGTGCCGAAGATGGCCGGGAAAATCCCGCCTTCGGTGTTCGCCTCGCGCGGGTCGTCGGTGAGGAACTCCCAGAACTTGCGCGCGTAGTGCCCGATCTTCTGCGGCGTCGACATCGCGTTGGCCTGGAACACGTCGGCCACCTTGGCCAGCGGCACCTCGACCAGCTTGCCGTCCATGATCTCGGCCACCAGCGAATCGCGCTGGATGTCTTTGCGAAGCTGCGCCAGCCGCCCGGTCAGGGCGTCGAACTCGCCCTGGCGCTTCGCGCGCTCGGCCTCGATCTCGGCCTTGGCGGTGTCGGTCAGCTTGTTCTGCAACTGCAGCTTGCGCTCGCGCAGACGGGTCTGCTCGATGTAGTAGTTGACCCGGCCGATCTCATGCTTCTCGATGCGCAGGATCTCGCGGAACAGTTCGTTGGCGCGATCGACCCGCTTGCGCAGCTCGCCGAACGCCGCCGCGCCCTCGGCCACCACCTGCGAGCCCTCCTTGACCTGCTTAAGGTGGCCGTAAAAATTGCCCCACTCGTGCCGCTCGACCGTCACCAGGTCGGGCGGGAAGGTCACGTTGCTGATCAGCGGCTGCGGGAACCACCGGAAGTCGACGCCGGTGATGTCGCGATTGCCGAGCTTGATCAGCGACCGGGTGACGAACGGCGCGTCGGTCCTGATGTTGAAACCCGCCTCGACCAGGCGGCGCGTGGCCACTTCCTCGGTGTCGCGGATCTCGCCGATCACGCGGATCGCCTTGCCGTCCTTCTCGATGAAGGTCAGCTCGGCGACGTTCTTCGGCCAGAAATAGCCCAGCCCCTGAAAAGCCGTCAGCCACAGCACCCCGAACACCAGCACCAGGGACACCGTCACCGTGCCGGCCGTGAACCAGATCCACGGCGTGCCTTCCTTGAACCAGTCTTTCATTGCCGTCCCCGCCTCAGATCGAGCTGTACTTCTCGCGCAGCCGCTGCCGGATCAGCTCGGCGACGGTGTTGACGACGAAGGTGAACGCGAACAGCACCAGGGCACTGAGGAACAGCAGCCGGTAATGGGTGCTGCCCACCGCCGCCTCGGGCATCTCGACGCCGATGTTGGCCGACAGCGTGCGGAAGCCGGTGAAGATGCTCAGGTCCATCACCGCCGTGTTGCCGGTGGCCATCAGCACGATCATCGTCTCGCCGACCGCGCGCCCCAGCCCGATCATCACCGCCGAGAAGATCCCGGGGCTGGCGGTCAGCAGCACCACCCGCGTCAGCGTCTGCCACGGGGTGGCGCCGAGCGCCAGCGACCCGCTGGTCAGGTGCCGCGGCACCTGGAAGATCGCGTCCTCGGCGATGGAAAAGATCGTCGGCGTGACGGCGAAGCCCATGGCAATGCCCACCACCAGCGAGTTGCGCTGCTCGTAGGTGATGCCCAGTTCGTTCGACAGCCAATTTGGCATGTCGCCGCCGAACAGCGCCACTTCGATCGGATGGCCGATCCGGAAGCAGAACCAGATCGCCAGCAGCACCACGGGAACCAGCAGCGCCGCCTCCCATCCGGCCGACACCCGCTGCGTCAGCGCCGCGGGCAACTGGCGCCAGACGAACGCCGCCGCGAAGATGAACAGCGGCACCACGACGAAACACAGCAGCACCGCCGGCAGGTTGTTGTCCGCCAGCGGCGCCAGCCACAGGCCGGCGAGAAAGCCGAGGATCACCGTCGGCAGCGCCTCCATGATCTCGATCGACGGCTTGACCACCGCGCGCATGCCCGCCGACATGAAGTACGCGGCGTAAATGGCGCCGAGGATCGCCAGCGGGATCGACACCAGCATCGCGTAAAAGGCCGCCTTCAGCGTGCCGAAGGTCAGCGGCGACAGGCTGAACTTGGGCTCGAAGTCGGAGGTGGCCGCCGACGACTGCCACAGGAACTCCGGCTTCCCGTAGCCCTCGTACCAGACCTTCTGCCACAGGGAATGGAAGGAGACCTCCGGGTACTCGTTGCGCAGGTCGGCGAGCTTGACCTGGCCGGCGCGATCGACCACCACCAGGCCGTTGGCGCGCGGCGCGATCTCGATCAGCGCGATCGGCTGGTCGCTGAACTTCTCCTCGGCGATCAGCCGCCGCGACGTGGCGTAATACACGCCGACGTTGCCGCGCTCGTCGCCGGCGGCGAAGCCCTTGCGGAAGTGCTCGGCGGTGAGCGTCGTGATCGGCGCCGGCATCGGCGGAAAGTCGCGGATGCGCGTCATCACCGGCACGTTGTCGGCGTCGCGCACGCCGAACCACTGCACCAGCGAGCCCTTGTCGCCGCCGACGATCAGCGAGTAGCCGCCGGAAAGCACCGTCGCGGCGGTGATTCTCTCGCCCGCCGGCAGCGGCTCGAACCGCGAGATCAACTTCGGCTGCGTACGGTTCTCGACATTGAACTGGCTGACGAAGCGGTCGCCGTGCACCACCAGCACCTCGCGGCGCTTGACTTCGAGAAATACCGCCTGCACCGGCCCTTCCACCGGCGGAATCACGGCGCCCGAGCGCTCCAGCTTGACTTCGCCCGTGATCAGGTTCTTCGAGCCTTCGAGCGCGGCGAAAACCACCCGGCCATCGGCCGTCAGTGCCGCCGCCGCCAGCTTCTCGCCTTCCGCCTGGACGCTGAGCTTGGAGATCGAGGCGGCCTGCTCGTCGAGCACCAGCGGTGCTTCGCCGAACGGGAACTCCAGCTTCGGAGTCACCACCCGCTTGTTGTCTGGAAAGGTGACCTCGAAGATCTGCCGGAAAACGACGATGCGACCATCGGACAGCCCGTAGGCGTTGAAGCGGGAGGCCGCATCGCCCGCGGAAAACGCAGTGACCTTCACCCCTTCCGGCAGGGCAATCTTCTGCTCGCCCAGCGGCGCGCCGTTCGCGTAGGAGAAGAAGCGGATCGTGCCGTCGCTGCCGTACTGCGCCATCACCTCGCGCAATTCATCCAGGCGCAGGCCTGTCACCTGCCCTGGCGGCACCGCCGCCGACTTCATGCTGCGCACCTCGCCCACATGCGCAGGAATGAACATCGGCGCGACCACGCTGGCGAGATAAAACAAGATCAGCGAGATCGCGATGATCACGCTCAGACCGCCAATGGTCATCACACGCCGGAACCACGCATCCCGGCGCAAGCGGCCGATGATGTTGCGCTCGACGACCTGGGTCGTCGTTTCGGCCGGGCCGGCCGTCGTTGCGCTCATGTTTTCCCCCTGCAACACAGGCGAAGGCGGCGCAGCGTCTGCTGCGCCCCTGCCAGCGCCGTCCGGATGACTGCGTCGTTGAGTCGCTTACTTGGTCGCCCGCAGTGCCTTGAACTGCTCGATCAGCGCCGTCGGCCGCCCCTGCTTGACCGTGTCCTTGTTCAGCGCGTAGATCACCGACGCACCCTTCGGACCTTCGCCGATGCTAGCGAACGTATACGTGATTTCGTTGTGCTCGAGGAAGTCCTGGAAGTCCTTGGCGCTGCCGAACACGTGATAGCGGCCGTCCTTGACGACCTCGCCGTAGAACGGATCCTTCAGCGAGACTTTCTTGTCGAAGATCATCTCGGCCATGCTCGGCCTGTTGGCCTTGACATCGTCATTCGTGATGCCAAACACGACCGTCTGGCCCTGCGGACCGGCGCCGATGCGCGTGCGCGTCAGAGGCACCTCGTTGTGCTCGCAATAGGCCAGGTAGTTCTTCGGGTCGCCGAACAGGTAAAGGCGGCCGTCCTCGGGCATGACCATGAAGTAATACATCGTCTGCACGGCCGCAGGCGCGGCCGGCGCCGCCGGGGCCGGGGCGGGGCCGGGGGCCGCAGCGGGGGTCGGCGCCGGCGCGGTGGCACAGGCCGCTACGGCGGCGATCGTCGCGGCCGCAATCAGCAGCCTTGAGGTGAAGCGTTGCATGGGTCTCTCTCCGTGCGGTTGCGAAGCGCGGTGGCCTGCCGCCTCAGGCCGAGGCCACCGCGTGCAACGCAAGTGAAACTACTTCGTCACGGCGGCCAGTGCATCCGCTGCCATCTTGGCCGGCAGCGGCACGAACCCGTCCTTGACCACCACCTGCTGGCCTTCCTTCGACAGCACCATCCTGAAGAACTCGCGCTCCAGCGGCGGCAGCGGCTGATTCGGCTTCTTGTTCACGTACACGTACAGCACACGCGCCAGCGGATAGGTGCCGTTGATGGCGTGCACCGCATCCGCCTCCACGCAGGCCCCGCCCGTCGCCTTCGAAAGCGGCAGCGCGCGCACGCCCGAGGTCTTGTAGCCGATGCCCGAGTAGCCGATCGCGTTGATCTGGCCCGTCACGCTCTGCACCACCGAGGCCGAGCCCGGCTGCTCGGCCACGTTCTTCTTGAAGTCGCCGCGGCACAGCGCCACTTCCTTGAAGTAGCCGTAGGTGCCCGACACCGAATTGCGGCCGTACAGTGCGATGTCGCGGTTGGCCCAGTCACCGGTCATGCCGACCTGGCCCCACTTGGTGATGTCGCCCGGATGGCCGCACTTGCGCGTCGCCGAGAAGATCGCATCCACCTGCGGGATCGACAGGCACTTCAGCGGATTATCCTTGTTGACGTACACCGCCAGCGCGTCGATGGCCACCGGCACCGCGGTGGGCTTGTAGCCGTGCTTCTTCTCGAACGCCTCGACCTCCTTGGCGTTCATCACCCGGCTCATCGGGCCGAAGTTGGACGCCCCCTCAATGAGCGCCGGGGGCGCGGTCGACGAGCCGGCGCCCTGGATCTGGATGTTGACGTTGGGGTAGAAGCGCTTGTAGGTCTCGGCCCACAGCGTCATCAGGTTGTTCAGCGTGTCGGAGCCGACGCTGGTGAAGTTGCCGGAAACACCGGGCGCCTTCTGGTACGAGGGCAGCGCAGGATCGACCTGGACGGCCTGGCCCAAGGCGCTGGTGGCCATGAAGCCGAGCGCCGCGCTCAAGCCGAGGGCCTTGCATAGTTTGGTGAGCGTCATGAAAGGAAGATCTCCTGTGCGATGTGAGTGGGCTAAACGACCACAGCGGCCACTCGGCCACTGAAGTCACAATTATTCGGATCGCAAGTGACACGTTCATGACATGTCGCAATTTTGCCGACCACTGCCCATTCGCATGCGGTTCCGGGGCGAGGGAACGAAGGAACCCGACCCGCCAGCAGCGGCCGCGCGCCGGCCCGATCGCGCGTGGTGCCGACGGCTGGCGGGCCGATCCGCAGAGGCGCCGCAGTGGGCTCCTTGGATCCGCTCGGCCTGCTCTGGGCGGGCCGGCCACATGTCTGAACGTTAAGAAAACAGGCACGCAATGAACGACCGCCCAGACACGCCGCAATACGCAGCGCCGATGACCATGCCGCGCGGCGTCTGGGTGCTCGGCTTCGTCTCGATGCTGATGGACATCTCGTCGGAGATGATCCATGCGCTGCTGCCGGTGTACATGGTGGTGGCGCTCGGCACCTCGGCGCTGGCGGTCGGCGTGATCGAAGGCATCGCCGAAGCGACCGCAGCGATCACCAAGGTGTTTTCGGGTGCGCTGTCCGATTGGCTGGGCAAGCGCAAGCTGCTGGCGGCCATCGGTTACGGACTGGCCGCGGTCACCAAGCCGATCTTTCCACTGGCGCCGAGCGTGGGCTGGCTGGTCGCCGCGCGCTTCATCGATCGCATCGGCAAGGGCATCCGCGGCGCGCCGCGCGATGCGCTGGTCGCGGATCTTTCGCCGCCGGCGCTGCGCGGCGCGGCGTTCGGCCTGCGGCAGTCGCTGGACACGGTGGGCGCGTTCGCCGGCCCGCTGATCGCGATCGCGCTGATGTGGCTGACCGCCGACGCGTTCCAGACGGTGTTCTGGTTCGCCGTCCTGCCCGCCTTCCTGGCGTTTGCGCTGATCGTGTTCGGCGTGCGGGACCCGGATCACGTGCGGCAGAGGGCGCGCGTGCGCGCCCCGCTGGCACGCGCCGAACTGGCGCGCCTGGGCCGCAGCTACTGGTGGGTGGTCGCGATCGGCGCCGTGTTCACGCTGGCCCGCTTCAGCGAGGCCTTCCTGCTGCTGCGTGCGCAGGGTGCCGGGCTACCGCTGACGTGGGTGCCGGTCGTGCTGGTGCTGATGAACGTGGTCTATGCGGCCGGCGCCTATCCGGCGAAAGCGCTGTCCGACCGCGTCGAACGGGTGTGGCTGCTGGTGGCCGGGCTGGCGGTGCTGATCGCGGCCGATCTCGCGCTCGCGTGGCTGCCGGGCCTGGCCGGCGTCTTCGCCGGCGTGGCGCTGTGGGGCCTGCACATGGCGCTCACCCAGGGGCTGCTTGCCACGCTGGTGGCCGACACCGCGCCGGCCGAACTTCGCGGCACCGCGTTCGGCTTCTTCAACCTGGTGTCGGGTGGGGCGCTGTTGGCCGCCAGCGTTACCGCCGGCGCGCTCTGGGATCTGGCCGGGCCGGCGAGCACGTTTGCGGCGGGCGCCGCCTTCGCCGCGCTCGCGCTGGCCGGACTGCTCGCCGTGCGCGGCGCGCTGCGCCCCGCCGCCGCCGACTGAAGGCGGCGCGGCGGCCGTCAGAACACCGACGCGATCCGGACCGGGTCGTCGATCGCGCGCGCCTTGGGCGCGGCCGTGGCGGTGCCCGTCGAGACCCAGCCCACGAGCTGCTCCTCCGGCCCGCAGAAGGCCGCCGCGATCCGCGGGTCGCGCACGCGATGTCCCGACAGCATCTTGGCGCCGAACCCCTGCAGATGCAGTGCATTGAGCAGGTTGGTCAGCGCGCCGCCCACGGCGATCCACTGCTCATGGACCGGCACCTCGTGGTCCGGAGCAAGGCGCGCGACCACCGCGATCACCACCGGCGCCTGCACCGCGCGCCGTCGCTCGAGCGCGAGTTCGGCGTCGGCCTTCCCGTGCCGGCGCCCGTAGTCGACGAACAGCTCGGCCAGGCGCTCGAGCCCGTCCTCGCGCACGACGACGAAGCGGTACGGCATCAGCTTGCCGTGGTCGGGCGCGCGCAGCGCAGCGGCGAACGCCGCGCGCAGTTGCTCTTCGCTGGGGCCGGGTGCGGCCAGGTGCTTCGGCCCCACGGAGTGGCGCGAACACAGCAACGCGAGCGCTGCGGCGCGCAGGTCAGGCATCGGTGTGTCGGTCGGCATGCCGCCTAGGTTCGCCGATCACGCCCGGACGCACAAGCACCGACCTGCCCGGGACCGGCCCGACGCGTACAGACGCCGGTCAGGCAGCGCCAAACCGACCGGCGGCCGATTTGGCGCGCGCTCGAGCCCGCCGCGGCCGGCCCCCTCAACCGAGCATCGCTTCGCGCTCGACGTGGCGCGCGGTCAGGTCCGCCAGCGCGCGGTAGAACGCCGTCTGCGCGCCAGCGCGCATCGCAGCCGCAAAGCGCGGCGTCGAACGGCCCAGGTGCTCGGCGATCAGCCGCTGCCGCAGCGTGCGTGCGCTGTCGGCCAGACCGGTGTCGCCCTGTCGCCGGGCGGCCGCTTCGCGGAACAGGAGCGCGTACAGAAACTCGAGTTCGGCGGCGATGTGGTCAGGCAGGTCGCGGAAGTCGTCGTCGACTTCGAACCCGGCCTCCGCGTACAGCGCCATCACGGCCAGTGTCGAGTCCTGCATCAGCGGCTGGGCGCCGCCGAGCCACACCGAGCCATAGGGCTGCGCCAGCGGCCCCTCGGGCGCGAGGAACAGGCGCGTGTAGTCGATCAGCAGCGTCTGCAGGTCGTCGGCAGTGTAGGCAGCCGCCAGGCCCCGGGCCGCTGCGCCGAGTTCGGCATCGATGTCATCGGCCGAGGCGACCATGGCGTCGAAGACCTTTTCCTCGGCGAACTCGGCCGCCGGCTCGTAGTAGCAGGCAGCGAGCAGGCGGCTCAGATCGGCCCGCGCGGCGAGCAGGCGTTCGGCATCGGACAGCATCTCGTTCGCTCCGGACGAAAAAATGGGCGGGCCTGCGCCCGCCCCGATCAGGGCAGCACCGCGGCCCTAAGTGCGCGCGCTGTACTTGCCGATGTAGTGGACATTGGGCTGCGTGCCGGCTTCCTCCTTCAGGCGGAAGCTCTTCTGCGTCTTCAGGATCTGCGCGATCTGCGACTTCGGATCGTCCTGGTCGCCGAAGATGCGGGCCTTGGCGGGGCACGCCTCGACGCACGCCGGCTGCAGACCGTGGGTCGTGCGGTGATAGCAGAACGTGCACTTCTCGACCACACCGGCCTTGCGGATCGGCGTCACGTCGTTGCCGGTGAAGTTGTTCATCATCGGCGTGGCCGCGCCGGCGCGCTTGGCCACCTCCGCGCCCGAAGACGTGCCGCCGGGGATCAGCACGGTCGTGTCGGTCCACTTCGGCTGGGTCGGCTCGTCGCGGTAATTGAAGCTGATCACGCTGTAGCTCGCGCCCTCCAGACTGTCGTCTTCCAGCGCCGGCGTGCTGTACGGGCACGCCTGCATGCACCGGCCGCAACCGATGCACAGGTTCGGGTCGTGCAGCGTGATGCCCTCGGGCGTCTTGTACATCGCCTTCGGCGTCGTCGGGCATACCTCGACGCAGGCCGCATTGCTGCAGTGGTTGCACAGCACCGGCATCACCCAGTGGGTGACGTTCGGGAACGTGCCCTCGGTCTTCGTGATGAAGTCGGCCCAGTTGTAGCTCTGGCCCTCGGCGCGGTCGCGCGTGTTGTTCTCCGCCTTGCACGCCAGCGCGCAGGCCCCGCAACCCACGCAGCGCGCCAAGTCGATGACCATTCCGAATCTCATCTCGATCTCCTTCAGCTCGTGGGGATGGGTCAGGCCTTGACGATCCGCACGCCGGTGAAGCCGCCGTTGCGCGCCGTCGATCCGCTCAGGCGGTCGTAGTCATCGACGAGGATCTCGTTGTTGTTGCCGCCGAGCGGGATCGCCTTGGCGTAATCCTTCGCGGCAACGCGCCCGTAGGCCCAGTGGCCCTGTCCGTAGCACTTGGCGACCGTGCCCGGCCGCACGCCCTCCCACAGCTTCAGCTTCACGGTGATCGAACCGGCCGGCGAAACCACCTTGACCATGTCGCCGGACTTCAGGCCGAGCTTGCGGCCATCGGCCGGGTTCATCTTGATCACGTCGTCCCACGAAACGTCGCCCGGATCGACCTTCTTGAACTCCTGGTACCAGGTCAGGTTGGCCGAGCGGCCTTCGCGGTTCAGCCGGCTCTTGTAGTCGATGAAGGTGAACGGGTACTCCTGCACGCTGCCGTGCCGCTTCGGCGGCTCGTAGTGCGGTACGAAGGCGAGTTCGCCGCGCGCGACATAGCCGCTCACCGCGAGGATCTCGTCGACCGTGGCGTTGTGCTTCTTGGCGTGTTCCTCGAGTCCCTTCTTCAGCGTCTCGCTGTAGAACTCGAATTTCTTCGTCACGGTGTTGAACTTGCCGCCCCAGCCCTTCTTCAGCGGGTACCTCGCTCCGCTGAACATGCCGCGCTTGCGGAAATCGTCCCAACCGGCCAACGGCGCGTCGCCTTTCAGCGGCTCTTTCGGTTTCCACAGCGGCAGGCTCGTCATCTTGGCCGCAATCACGGCGAACTCGCGCTCGTCAGCGGGCGGCCGGCCGGTTTCCGGATCCTTGAACTCGTTGGCGTAGTAGTCGGCGAGATTCGGGAAACCTTTGGCCTTGAGCTTCTGCGCCAGCAGCCACATCACTTCGGTTTCTTCCTGCTTGACGTCCCACAGGCGCCGGACCGCGCCTTGCTGGATCGACGCGTAGCCGTAGCCGTTGCCCATGTTCGTCACGATCGACCAGCCCTCGGCAGAGTTGAACGTCGACGGCAGCACGATGTCCGCGAACTGCGTCATCTCCGACGCATTGGTGACCATGTGCACGAAGAACGGCACCTTGGCCATGGCCCGATCCCAGCGATCCGCGCCAGTGCAGGAGAAGTTGAAGTTCGACCAGGACGAGATGAACACCTTGCACGCGCCCGGATCCTTCAGCAGCGCGTTGGCCACGTTGTTGGTGACGACACCGCTGCCGGGCCGTGCGTTCATCATCGCCGGCATGTCCTTGGCGCCGCGACCGTCGAGCTTCTTGCCATGGCCCTTTTCCTTGGCCAGCGCATCGACGTACTTGTCGGCGCTCGGGAACTTGGCCACCGGAACGCTCGAGGACTGCCAAACGCCGCCCTCGTTGTCGATCGAGCCGACCAGTCCGTTCAGCGCATGAACGATCATCGCGGTGTAAGTGCCGCGCGGCGTCATCGCCACGCCCGGGCCCATCCAGACCGCCGTTTTCGGAGCCGCCTTGCCCATCGCCCGCGCCACCCGGACGATCTGCGCGGCCGGGATACCGCACTCGCGCTCGGCCCAGGCCGGCGTGCGGTCTTTGAGCTCGAGGTTCCACCACTTGACGACCCCGTTCGTTTCCTTCTCGGCGAAAGCGGCCTCGTCCACGGTCTTGCCGGCGACGAACAGATTCCTCCCATCCTTGAACTCGCCGACGAACTCACGGCTCCACAGGCCCTCGGTCAGCAGCACGTGCGCGATCGCCGCAGCGAGTGCGCCATCGGTGCCTGGCAGAACCGGCAGCCATTCGTGCGCCTTGGCCGCGACGTTCGACAGGCGCGGGTCCACCGCAATGACCGTGCCTCGCGCAACGATCTCGCCGAAGCGGTGGATCGTGTTGGGCACTTCGCGGTTCGACGCAAGCGGGTCGGTGCCCCACAGCACCAGACACTGCGTCTTCTCGAGGTCGTAGTCGCGGTAACCGAAGAAGCCCTGCGTCAGGCCCGGCCCCATCTTCTCGGCCTCGGCGCAGATCGCGCTGTGCGAGAAATAGTTGGGCGTGCCGAAGACCTTCGGCAGCGTGCCGTACAGCAGATCGGTCGAGGTCGGCGAATAGCGGCCGCGCATGTACACGAGTTTCTCCGGCTCGTTGGCGCGGCGCAGTTCGATCATTTTGTCCGCCACGATGTCGAGCGCCTCGTCCCAGGTGATCGGCACCCACTTCGGATCGACGCCGCGGCCTTTGACCGGGTTGGTGCGCTTCAGCGGCACCTTGATGCGATCCGGGTCGTAGACCTGCTGCGGGATCAGGTGCCCGCGCGGGCACACGTAGCCGTGGTTGGTCTTGGAAAGCGGGTTGCCGCGCACGCGAACCGCGCGGCCGTCCTGCACGTAGATCTGGATCGCACACCACTGCGTGCACCCCTGGCAGGTGCTGGCGATCCACTCGCCCTGCGCGGGTGCGCCACCGCGCGGCTTGCGCGGGGCCATCGCCGCGGATACGGGGGGCTGCGTTGCGCAGCCGGCCGCCAGCAGCGCGCTGGTGGCGGCAGACGCCTGGATGAAGGCTCGGCGCGTCAGTCTCATCGGAGCTTTTCCTTTCTCGCGTTCGCTTCGGGATTTGCCGAAATTCCCTGGACGCAAGTCTGGACGAGGTGACGCGCGTCACATTGCGCTGCATCAACGTTGGTTCGCGCCGGCGGAAGTTGTCACGGCAGGCGTAACACGCCCCCGCGTACCGCAGCGGCCGCGTACCCGCGACGCCAACCGCTTTCGACTTCGCGGCGGCTGCGCCTGGCCGTGTTCGGCGATCGCGTTCGGTTATTGAATACCCAGCCGCTTCATCCGCTCCCACAGGTTCTTGCGGGAGATGCCGAGCGCTTCGGCGGTCCGGGCGATCTGCCCGCTGTGCTGCCGTAAGACACTCTGGATGTAGTCGCGCTCGGTCGACTCAAGGTACGCCGCCAGCGATTGGGAAATCTCCGGCGCCGACCGCGTGCTGTCCGCCAACGCGTCCCCGAAGAACGATTCCGGCGACAGGTACGCGGTTCGGGACAGGATGCACGCGCGCTCGACGGCATTCTTCAGTTCGCGGACATTGCCGGGCCAGGCATACCTGAGCAGCAGCGCTTCGACGCGGGCGTCGAGCCGACGGGCAGACTCGGGATAGCGGCGATTGAAGTCGGCGACGAACTCATGAAGGTAGTGCGGAATGTCCTCGCGCCGATCGCGCAAAGGCG
>Ga0272446_1002368_pt1 | contig 25863 bp, 21 predicted proteins | sample YNPCB0061_FD_194587 | JGI IMG/M metagenome (GOLD analysis project Ga0272446, IMG submission 194587) | Hot spring microbial mat communities from Yellowstone National Park, WY, United States - YNP-CB-006-1 | ecosystem: Environmental > Aquatic > Thermal springs > Hot (42-90C) > Sediment | place...
CCGCCGCACGCGACCGCGCTGTCGTGGGCCGCATTCGGCTACGTGACGCTGATCTCGCAGTTGATCGGCTTCTTCGCCTGGTACAACGGCATGGCGCTCGGCGGCATCGCGCGTGTCGGCCAGGTGCAGTTGCTGCAGGCGTTTTTCACGATCGGTGCAGCGGCCTTGCTGTTCGGCGAACGCGTCGAACCGGTAACGTGGCTGTTCGCCGCAGCGGTCGTGGCGACGATCGCGATCGGCCGCACCGGGCAGAGGAGAAGCGCATGACCCGCCGCTTTCCGTACGCGACCGTCGACGTCTTCACCGACCGCCGCTTCGGCGGCAATCCGCTCGCGGTGTTCACCGATGCGCGCGGGCTCACCGACGCCGAGATGCAGTCGCTCGCTGCCGAGATGAACTACAGCGAGACGACCTTCGTGCTGCCGCCTTCCGACCCGTCAAACACCGCGCGGGTGCGCATCTTCAACCGCACGCAGGAGATGCCGTTCGCCGGACATCCGAACGTCGGCACCGGCTGCGTGCTGGCTGCGTTGGGGCGCGGCGACGGCAACGTGCTGCGCTTCGAGGAGATCGCCGGGCGGGTCGAAGTCCGCATCGAACGCGACGAGGCGGGCCGGCCGGTCGGCGCGCACATCGACGCGCCGCAACCGCTCGCGGTGGGCGAGGAACTGCCGGCCGACGCGGTTGCCGCCTGCGCGGGGCTCGCAGTCTCCGATCTGGTGCTCGCCGCGCACCGGCCGCGAATCGCCTCGGTCGGACTGCCGTTTTGCTTCGTGCAGGTGACGCCCGAGGCGCTCGGGCGCGCGCGGCCGAACCTGGCCGCCTTCGAAGCGCTCGCGCAACGCGCCGGCACGCGCGACCGGCTGTCGCTGCACCTGCACTGCTATGCCGAAGGCGATGCGCCGCACCGGCTGCGCGCCCGCATGTTCGCGCCGATCTCCGGCACTTGGGAGGATCCCGCCACCGGCAGCGCAAACGCCGCGTTGGCCGCGTTCCTGTTGTCGCTTCGCGATGCGCAGGAAGCGCACTACGAGATCGCGCAGGGCGTGGAGATGGGCCGGCCGAGCCTGCTGAAAACCTCGGCCCGGCGCGGCCCGGACGGCATCCGCGCAACCGTCGGCGGAGGTTGCGTGCCGGTGTTCAGCGGCGAGGCGCAGCTCGATTGACCAAAACGCTTGCTTTGCGGTTGGCCTTGACCGGTTTGACGACTGACCGGCGCTTCTTGACGATCGGGGTTAAACGGCCATTGTGTCATCGACAATTCGACAGATCCCGATGTTGCGCCTGCTGACCTACCTCGCACCCAGCATTCCGGCGGCATTCTTCCGCCCCGTGGCCGACGTCATCGCCGCCGGCACCGGTGTCGAAGTCACGCTCAGTTTCGAGCAGCGCATTTCCGGTCCGATGCCGGGCGACGAAAACCCGCTGGCGGCGGGAACGGCCGACGTCGGATTCATGTGCGCGCCGAGCTACCGCTGGCAGCGTGAGCGACTCGAACTCTTGCCCGTGCCCGTACCCGCCGACGAGCGCGCCTGCGGCCGGCCGGTGTACTTCGGTGATGTCGTGGTCCGGCGCGACGACGCAGCCGCCTCCTTCGTCGACTTGCGCGGTCGACGCTGGGCGTTCAACGATCGCAATTCGCGAAGCGGGTGGTTTTGCATGCTCGAACGTATCGCACCGGCCGATCCGACCGAGTACTTCGGCGCCGTCATCGAAGCCGGGTCACATCTGGAAAGCCTGCGCCTGATTCGCGCTGGCCTGGCCGACGCTGCCGCGATCGACTCCAACGCCTTGCGGTTCGCCGGCCGCAACGACCCCAGCCTGCGCGACGAGGTTCGCGTGCTCGACACTTGGGGGCCGTTTCCGATCCAGCCGGTGGTCATGCGCTCGACGTTGCCGCCGGCCGTGCGACATGCGGTGCGTACCGCATTGCTGCGGGCACACGAGTCGGTCGGCGACGAACTTCGCCGCTTCGGGTTTCTGCGCTTCGTCGACGCCAGCCCGGCCGACTACGACCGATAAGGTCCGCGGCCAGGCGCCTGCACGGGAAGCGCGCCGCGCTCCCCGATGCAACCCTATCCCGCGGTGAAGTCGGCGAAGATCGTCGCCGCCCAGCGCAGGTCTTCCTCCCACAACTTGGTGCGGCGGTCGTTGTCGTCGAACTGGCTCTGTTGAAGCACGCCGTCGTCGCCGATCTTGTAGTCGAACTGCACGGCGATCGCCTCGCGTGGGCTGTTGTTGACCAGCATGAAGCAGAGGTTGTCGATGATGATCGGCTTGACCTCCTGCTCCTTCGCCTGCCAGGCGATGTACTGGGCGACCGCGCGCGCCTGCCGGTTGGCCACGTGTCCGCTCTTCGGATAGTGGCCGAACTGCGGCGAGACCGCACCGACCGCGTCGCCGACGACGAAGACGCGCGGATCGTCCTTGACGTTGAGAAAGAGGGGGTGGACCGCCGCCCAACCGGTCGGCTTGCCATCGGCCGTGGTGCCGATGACCTTCGCTTTCCAGGCGAGATCGCCGGCCTGATGCGGGCTCATCAGCAACGCATCGTCGAAACGGAAGTCGCCGGCCGCGGTCTTGACGACCTTGTTGAACGGATCGACTTCCTTGATCGTCGCGTTGGGCACGTGCGTGATGAGCTCCGGATAGAGTTCCTGGAATGCCTTCTGGAAGCCGAGCGTGATCGGCGCGATCCGTGGCTTGGGATCGAGGATCACGATCTTTGCCGGCACCTTGTTGGTCTTGAACCACCAAGCGATCAGGCACGCCCGCTCGTACGGCGACGGCGGGCAGCGGTGTGGCGGTGGCGGAAGCGTCATCACGAACGTGCCGCCCTTGAATTCGCGGATCTTGCGTTTGACGAGCTGGTGCTCGCTCGACGGGATATAGGCGGTCGGATAGGTGGAGCGCGTGTAGTAGATCGCTCTGCGGTCGTTGCCGAACCAGGGCTCGAACGCGTAGCGGATCCCCGGTGCGAGGATCAGCCAGTCATAATCGATCCCGCCCTGCGCCGTTGCAACCCGTTTCCGTGCGCGGTCGATGTCGATGATCTCGGTCTGGATGAACGTGTATCCGTAGCGCTGCGCGGCAGCGGTGTACGAGTGCACGAGGTAGCCGGTGTCGAAGACGTCCACCAGCCACTTGTTGCTCATCGGACAGGACCAGAAGATCGGGTTGCGTTCGAGCAGCACCACCTCCAGTTCCGGAGCAAGCTGTCTGAGGTGGCGGGCCGCTGTCATGCCGCCCCAGCCGCCACCGGCGATCACAACGCGTCGTTTGCCTGAGCGGGGCAGCAGTTCGGACGCTGGGCTTACGAGGAATGATTGGGCGGACAGCGGGGTGGACGTGGCCAGGGCGGCGGCCGCGCCGGCGCGCAGGACATCCCGACGGGACAGTGCCATGCGATTCTCCTTTTGTCAGCGGTGGGTGGATTTGGTGAGACCGAGGCTTCGCGTCTCACCTGCCCGATGCTAACCGCAACGCCACGTGTCGTGCGCGTACCGACGCGGCGAAAGACCCGGTGCTGCGCGAAGGTTTTCCCGAAAAGTCGCGGGCGCTGCGATCATCGGATGGCCGCGTCGCCGCTGATCGCGCCGATGTTCCAGGTCTGGCCGTGCCGCAGCGTGACGAACGCATCCGCCGGCACGCCGAGCGTTTCGCGCGCGGCGGCGAGATCTCGCAACGGCTGGTCGAGCGGCTCGTCGGTGAGCTGGAACGTGCCCCAGTGGATGCCGACCGAGCGGCGCGCGCGCAGGTCGCGGTGGATCTGCACGGCCTCCTCCGGGTTGACGTGCTGCGCGGACATGAACCAGCGCGGCTCGTACGCGCCGATCGGAATCAGCGCGAGGTCGATCGGACCGAAGCGCGCGCCGATCTCCTTGAAATGCTGCGCCGAGTAACCGGTGTCGCCGGCAAAGAACACGCGCCGCGATCGCCCGTCCGCAAGGCCTTCGACGACGAAACCGCCCCATAGGGTCGCGTTGGTGTCGGCCAGCGTGCGGCGGCTCCAGTGCTGCACCGGCGTCATGTGGATCGCGACCCCGGCCACCTCGATGCGTTCCCACCAGTCGAGCGCGCGCGCGTTCGTGATGCCCACCCCTTCGAGCCAGCGCTCAAGACCGAGCGGGACGACGAACAGCGGGGGTCCGCCGGGCTGCGCGGCGAGCGCGCGCACCGAGGCCTCGTCCAGATGATCGTAGTGGTTGTGCGAAATCAGCACGACGTCGATGCGCGGCAGGTCCGCGAGCGCGATCGCGGGCGGCTGCCAGCGGCGCGGCCCGATCCACTGTACCGGGGAGGCGCGCTCGGAGAAGTGCGGGTCGGTCAGCACGTTGACCGCGCCGATCTGCACGAGCGCGGTCGCGTGCCCGATCCACGTCACCGCGAAGTGATTCGTCGCGGCGCGGATGAAGGCGAGATCCGCGGCGACCGGCGCGAGGTCGATCCGCGGGGCGGGGATCGTCCGTGCGAGCCGTTCGCGCTGCCAGCGGAAGAATTCGGCCGCCGAACGCGGCATGCGCGCCCGCGGGTCGACATTCTGGAAGCCGTCGGGTCGATGATGCGGCTTGCGCGGGTCGTAGTACGGATTCACCGTCGAGCACCCCGTCGCGGCGATCACGCCGGCCACCAGCGCCGCGACACCGGTGCGCCACGCGCTGCGCATCGGCTTCACTGCGCGAGCGGCGCCGCAGGTTTGGTGAGGCGGCTCACCTTCAGCTTCGACCTGACCAGCGTGCCCTTGCGCGCGCGATGGCCCGTGTGCGCCTGCAGTTCGTCGCCGGCGACGAGCACCTCGACCGGCTTGCCGGCACGCGAGGCGCCGTGCACCACGACACCGCCCGCGCCGCAGGCAACCGCGGCGATCATCGACTCGCCGTCGTCGAGCCCCATCAGCGTGACGCCACGTCCGCCGGCCGGCTGCGCTTTGATTTCGTTCGCGGCGAAGACGAGCAGCCGGCCCTTTTCCGACAGGCAGGCGATGCGGTCGTCAATCGCCGGATCGACGAGCGCCGGCCGCAGCGGCACCGCGCCCTCCTCGACCGCGACGAACTGCTTGCCGCCCTTGACGCGCGAAACCATGTCGCCGACCGTGCACGCGAAGCCGTAACCGTTGCTTGTCGAAACGAGCACGGGCTGCGCAGCCGCGCCAGCCACGTATGCGATGAGCTTCGTGCCCGGCTCCAGTTCGATCATCGAGGTCACCGGCGCGCCGTCGCCGCGCGCCGAAGGCAGTTGCGCGACGGGCACCGAATACACGCGCCCGTTGCTGCCGAGCGCGATCAGGTGGTCGACGGTGCGGCATTCGTACGCGCCATACAGCGCATCGCCCGGCTTGAACGTGAACTGCTTGGCGTCGTGGCCGTGGCCGCTGCGCGCCCGCGCGAAACCCATTTCCGAGACGATCACCGTGACCGGCTCGTCGATCACCTTCGTCTCGACCGTCGCGCGCTCGGCGGCTTCGATCAGCGTGCGGCGGGCATCGCCGTACTTCTTCGCGTCCTCGTCGAACTCGCGGGCGATCTGCTTGCGCAGCGCGGCGTCGGAGTCGAGCAGCTTCTGCAGGCCGGCCGCCTCCCGTCGCAGCTCGGCGAGCTCCTGCTCGATGCGGATGCCCTCGAGCTTGGCGAGCTGGCGCAGCCGCATCTCGAGGATGTCCTCGGCCTGGCGCTCGGTCAATGCAAACGCCTTCATCAGCTCGGGCTTCGGCTCGTCCGCGTTGCGGATCAGTTTGATCACGCGGTCGATGTTCAACAGGACGAGCTGACGGCCTTCGAGGATGTGGATGCGGTCCTGCGCCTTCGCGAGCCGGTGCTGCGTGCGCCGGCGCACGGTCGCCACACGGAACTCGATCCATTCGCGCAGGATCTCGGGCAGCGACTTCTGCCGCGGGCGGCCGTCGGTGCCGATCATCACGAGGTTGACCGGCACGTTCGTTTCGAGGCTCGTATGCGCGAGCAGGAAGTTGACGAGCTCCTGCCGGTCGATGCGCGAGGTGGCCGGCTCGATCACGAAGCGCACCGCAGCGCTCTTGTCCGATTCGTCGCGCGTGCGGTCGAGCAGCGATTTGGCCATCTGCCGCAGGTTCTGCTGCTCGGGTGTGAGCGACTTCTTGCCGGCCTTGATCTTCGGGTCGGTCAGTTCGGCGATCTCCTGCTCGACCCTTGCCGCCGACACGCCGGGCGGCAGCTCGGTGATCACGAGCTGCCACTGGCCGCGCGCGAGCTCCTCGAAGGTGTAGCGCGCGCGGACCTTCAGGCTGCCGCGCCCGGTCGCGTAGACCTCGCGGATCTCCTCGCCGCTCGAGATGATCTGCCCGCCGCCGGGAAAGTCGGGGCCCGGCATCGCTTCGAGCAGTTCTTCGAGCGACGCCTTCGGGTTCTTCAGCACGACATGCAGCGCGGCGACCACCTCGCGCAGGTTGTGCGGCGGGATTTCGGTCGCCAGCCCCACGGCGATGCCCGATGCGCCATTGAGCAGCACGAACGGCAGCCGTGCCGGCAGAAGCTTCGGTTCCTTGAATGCGCCGTCGTAGTTCGGCCCGAAGTCGACGGTGCCCTCGTCCAGCTCGTCGAGCAGCAGCCGCGCGATGGGTGCCAGCCGCGCCTCGGTGTAGCGCATCGCGGCTGCGCCGTCGCCGTCGCGCGAGCCGAAGTTGCCGTGCCCGTCGATCAGCGGATAGCGCAGCGAGAAATCCTGCGCCATGCGAACGAGCGCGTCGTACGCGGCCTGGTCGCCGTGCGGGTGGAACTTGCCGAGCACGTCGCCGACGACGCGCGCGCTTTTCACGGGCTTGGCGTTGGCCGCCAGGCCCATTTCGTTCATCGCATACAGGATGCGACGCTGCACGGGCTTGCAGCCGTCGGCCACGTCCGGCAGCGCGCGGCCCTTGACGACCGACACCGCGTAGTCGAGGTACGCGCGGCTCGCAAACTGCGCAAGCGCGAGCGTTTCCGCGCCCTCATCCGGCGCGGCGAAGAGCGACTGCTGTTCCGACATCCCGAACCCGCACTGGGCTTGCGCCCGGATCGCAGAAACGACTAGGGCCCCACGCGGAGGCCCTAGCTATTGAAATATGGTTGCGGGGGAAGGATTTGAACCTTCGACCTTCGGGTTATGAGCCCGACGAGCTGCCAGACTGCTCCACCCCGCGGCAACTGGTTCACCGGCCGGATCGGCCAGCGACGACGAGCGCGGAGTATACGCGCATTTCGACCGGTTTGCCCATTGCGCGCGTCAGTAGGTCTCGACGTGCAGCCGCCCTTCCTGCTGCAGCTTGGCATGCAGCGCGGTCCAGTCGAGCCCTCGCGCGGCTGCGGCTTCGCGCAGCGCATCGAGCACGCCCTCCTCCATCCCGCGCAGTCCGCAGACGTAGACGTAGGTGTTCGCATCGGCGAGCAGGGCGCCGACGTCGGGCGCGCGCTCCCGCAGCGCGTCCTGCACGTAGCGGCGCGGCTGCCCCGGGGTGCGCGAAAACGCGAGGTTGATGTCGATGAAGTCGCGCGGCAAGTTCATCAACGGGCCGAAGTACGGCAGCTCGGCCTGCGAGCGCGCGCCGAAGAACAGCATCAGCTTGCCGCTTTCGCCTTTGCCGCGCCTGCGGCGGCGCCGCTCGGTCATCGCGCGCATCGGCGCCGAGCCGGTTCCCGTGCAGATCATCAGCAGGTGACTGGGCGAGTGATTCGGCATCAGAAAGGTGTTGCCGAACGGGCCGATCACCCGCACGGTGTCGCCCTTGCCGAGATCGCACAGGTAGTTCGAGCACACGCCGCGCACCGGCCGGCCCTGGTGGTCGGCGGTGACGCGCTTGACCGTCAGCGCGATGTTGTTGTAGCCGGGGCGCTCGCCGTCGCGCGGCGAGGCGATCGAGTACTGGCGCGCATGATGCGGGCGCCCGTCGGCGTCGACGCCGGGCGGAAGGATGCCGATCGACTGACCTTCGAGCACCGGAAACGGTGTGGCGCCGAAGTCGAGCACGATGTGCCGCGTGTCGCTTTCGGCGGTGGCGTCGGTCACGCGGTAGTTGCCCATCACCGTTGCGATGGCCGGATTGCGCTGCGTGTACAGGTTCACGTACGGATGCGAAGCCGACCACGGCGGCACCGTCGAACCGGGCACGGCCGCGGCGGGCACCGGCGGCGCGTCTTCGGCGGCGAATTCGCTCGTCGGCGCGGCGACCGCCTCGCCGAGCGACCGCTCCGCGGGCAGCGCGTCCCAGCCGAACTGCTCCTCGATCGAGTACGCCTGCGCGCGCAGCACCGTGCGCCAGTTGTCGATCGCACCGGTCGGGCACGGTGCGATGCACGCCAGACACGCCTGACACTTGTCGGCGCGCACCACGTAGTTGCGCGCATCGTGCGTGATCGCGTCGACCGGACAGGTCTCCTCGCACGTGTTGCAGCGGATGCAGATCTCCGGGTCGATCAGGTGCTGCCGCAGCAGCTCGGGCGCGTTCATCGGCAGGCGCGGCGACCGTTCAGTTGAAGCGCACGTACTCGAAGTCGATCGGCTGGCGGTTGATGCCCACCGCCGGCGGCGCGATCCAGTTGGCGAACCTGCCAGGCTCGACGACGCGGCCCATCAGCGACGCGACGAAAGCGAGATCCTCTTCGCTCGGCAGCCACTCGTTGCGCCGCTGCTGCCACTCGGCCTCGCTGACGACGCGACCGTCGGGGCTCGTGCGCACGCCGGCCAGCGTACCGATGCGGCGGTTGAACGCCTTGTGCGGGGCGACCAGCCGGTGCGGCAGCCCGGCCTTCTCGATCACGCGGTTCCAGCGGCCGATGCCTGCGACGGAGTCGCGGATGAAATCGTCGCGCAGCACTTCGTTCAGGGCGTTCAACATCGGCACCTCGCGCTCGACGAGGCGGCCGTCCTGCACGCCGAGCACCTTGTAGGTCATGCCGTGCAGCCGGTGGTCGTCGTCACGCTTGGTTTCCTCGAAGCGGCCCTTCAGCCCCGAGCTGTAGAAGGTCGCGGCGTTGCTCGACTCGTCGGCGCCGAACAGGTCGATCGTCACGCTGAAGTGGAAGTTCAGATAGCGCTGGATCGTCGGCAGATCGATCACGCCGGCCGCGCGCAGGCGGTCGGGATCGTCGGTCTTCAGTTCGTTCATCACCTGGCAGGTTCGCTGGATCACGCGGGCCACCCCGGACTCGCCGACGAACATGTGATGCGCCTCTTCGGTCAGCATGAACTTCGTCGTGCGTGCGAGCGGATCGAAGCCCGACTCGGCCAGCGCGCAGAGCTGGAACTTGCCGTCGCGGTCGGTGAAGTAGGTGAACATGAAGAACGACAGCCAGTCGGGCGTTCGCTCATTGAAAGCGCCGAGGATGCGCGGGTTGTCGGCGTCGCCCGAGCGGCGCTCGAGCAGCGCCTCGGCCTCCTCGCGGCCGTCGCGGCCGAAGTACTTGTGCAGCAGGTAGACCATCGCCCACAGGTGCCGGCCCTCCTCGACGTTGACCTGGAACAGGTTGCGCAGGTCGTACAACGAAGGCGCCGTCAGCCCGAGATGGCGCTGCTGCTCGACGGAAGCGGGCTCGGTGTCGCCCTGCGTGACGATGATCCGCCGCAGATTGGCGCGGTGTTCACCCGGCACTTCCTGCCAGGCCGGCTCACCCTTGTGCTCGCCGAAATTGACCTGGCGGCCCGGCTCGGGCGGATTCAGGAAGATGCCCCAGCGGTACTCGGGCATCTTCACGTAGTCGAAGTGCGCCCAGCCGCCAGGATCGACGCTGACGGCGGTGCGCAGGTACACGTCGAAGTCCTGCGCGCCCTCCGGACCCATGTCCCTCCACCACGCCAGGTAGTTCGGTCGCCAGTGCTCGAGCGCGCGCTGCAGCGCCCGGTCCTCCGACAGGTTGACGTTGTTGGGGATCTTCTCGCTGTAGTCGACGGTTGACATCGGTTGCTCCGTGAACCCGCGGCCACGCGGGCGGTTGTTCATCGCTGCGGGATCAGACCCGCTTCCAGTCGAACTGCGGTTTCTCGCCCTTGCCGTAAACCTTCAGCGCGCCCTTGTCGCCGACGGCGTTCGGGCGGTTGAAGATCCAGTTCTGCCATGCGGTCAGCCGGCCGAAGATGCGCGTGGCCATCGTCTCGGTCCCGTTGAAACGCAGATTCGCTTCCATGCCGGTCAGCGCATCGGGCGAAAGACTCGCGCGCTCCTCGATCGCGATTCGGACTTCGTCGGCCCAGTCGATCTCGTCGGGCGCGAAGGTCACCAGGCCGAGCGCGTGCGCGGCCTCGGCGTCGAGCCACTGGCCGCAGCGGGCGCGCACCGCCTCCAGCGCGGCCGCTTCCTCGTAGAAGCGGCGCGCGAGCCGCGTTTGGCCCGTCGCGAGCGGATAGAACCCGAAGTTGGTTTCGCTCACCGCGATCTTCGGCGCGCGCGCCGCATCGTCGGGCACCGCGAGCATGTAGCTGCGATCGGCGGCGAGCGCGAGCTCGAACAACGTGCCGGCGAAGCACGAGCCCGGCTCGATCAGCGCGAACATCGACCGTGACGAAACGTCCAGCCGCGCGAACGCGCGCCGCAGCAAACCGATCGTCTCGCGCACGAACCAGTGATCGCGGTGCGAAGCCAGCAGCGCGTCGGCAGCGAGCACCGCCTGCGCGTCGCCCGCGGTCGCCAGCAGCCACAGGCCGATCTCCGGCTCGTTGGTCCGCATCGACAGGATCGCGTCGTCGAGTTCGCGCCCCATCGCAAGCGGCCACCAGGCGGCGCCCGCCGCGACGATCTCCTCGATCGTCTGCGGTTGTGGCCCGCTCGGCGCGCGAACGGTGAAAGTCGCCGTTCGCCGCGCGCGGTCGATCTCGACGGTCACGTGGCGGTAGCGCAGCGCGTCGGGCTCGATCGCGCATTCGAGCGGGGTCAGCGCCACACCCTGCGCATTGCTCGGGCGATCGCTCAGCGCCGCCAGTTCGAGCGCGCGGCTGCGCACCGTCTGCGCGAACACGGCCGGCTTGGCCAGCCGGTCGACGAGCCGCCACTGCAGCGCGCGCTCGCCGCGCACGCCCTCGGTGGTCGTGCAGAACACGTCCGCCAGATCGTGCCGCACGCGCCGCTTGTCGGTGAGCCGCGTCAGCCCGCCGGTGCCCGGCAGCACGCCGAGCAGCGGCACCTCGGGCAGGCTGACGGTGGAGGAGCGGTCGTCGACCAGGATGATCTCGTCGCAGGCGAGCGCCAGCTCGTAGCCGCCGCCGGCGCATGCGCCGTTGACCGCGGCGATGAACTTCAAGCCCGAGTGCGCGCTCGCGTCCTCGATGCCGTTGCGCGTCTCGTTGGTGAACTTGCAGAAGTTGACCTTCCACGCGTGCGACGACAGACCGAGCATGAAGATGTTGGCGCCCGAGCAGAAAATCCGCTCCTTCAGGCTCGTGATGACGACGGCGCGAACCTCGGGATGCTCGAAGCGGATCCGGTTCAACGCGTCGGCCAGCTCGATGTCGACGCCGAGGTCGTAGCTGTTGAGCTTGAGCCGGTAGCCGGGCGCCAGCCCCGCATCCTCGGCCACGTCCATCGCCAGCGTGGCGATCGGGCCGTCGAACGACAGCCGCCAGTGCCGGTACCGCGACGGGTCGGTTCGGTAATCGACGCGGGCAAGGAAAGCGGCATCGGGCGCGTTCATCGGGGCTCCCCATTCCATTCGGGCGCAATTATAGTAACCTAATACCGATTTTGGTCGAGGGTCGGAAGAACCCGGAACCGATCGGCGCAACGCGGGCATCCGCAGGGGCCGCGTTGCACGAGTCCGAAGGCGGATGCCCGGACGCGCACCGCCGGCGCCGTTGCCCGCCCCCTGCCCCGCGTCGTGTCGGAGGTCCGCGATGAACGATACCGCCGCAGCCCGGGCGCTACCGCCCCCCGAGCGATTCAACTTCGCCCGGCATCTGTTCGAACTGAACGCCGGGCGCGCCGGCAAGGTCGCGTACTACGACGATGCGGGCGCGCTCACCTACGGCGAGTTGGAGTCGCGCGCGCGCCGATGCGCGGCGGCATTGCTCGCATCGGACGTGCGCCGCGAGGAGCGCGTGCTGCTGCTGATGCACGACACCAGCGACTGGCCGGTCGCCTTCCTCGGCGCGCTGTACGCGGGCGTGGTCCCGGTCGCCGTCAACACGCTGCTGACCGCCGACGACTACGCCTTCATGCTCGCGCACAGCCGGGCGCAGGCCGCGCTGGTGTCGGCGCCGCTCGTTCCGGTGCTGCAGGCGGCGATGGCCAAGGGCAGTCACGAGGTGCGGGCGGTCGTCGTCTCGCGCGGCAAGGATCTGCCGGCCGGGGCGCTGGATTTCGAGCAGTGGCTCGGCGCGCAGGCGCCGCTGGCCGCGGCGGCCGACACCGGCGCGGACGAGATCGCGTTCTGGCTGTACTCGTCCGGCTCGACCGGCCGGCCGAAGGGCACCGTGCACACGCACGCGAATCCGTACTGGACCGCGGAGCTGTACGGCAAGCCGGTGCTCGGACTGAACGAGCGCGACCTGTGCTTCTCCGCAGCGAAGCTGTTCTTCGCGTACGGGCTCGGCAACGCGCTGACGTTTCCGCTCACCGTGGGCGCGAGCGTGCTGCTGATGGCCGAGCGGCCCACGCCCGACGCGGTCTTCAGGCGCTGGACCGAACGCAGGCCGACCGTGTTCTTCGGCGCGCCGACCGGCTACGCGGGCATGCTCGCATCCCCCAACCTGCCCGCGAAGGAAAACGTCGCGCTGCGGTTGTGCTCGTCCGCCGGCGAAGCGCTGCCGCGCGACATCGGCAGCCGCTTCACCGCGCATTTCGGCTGCGAGATCATCGACGGCATCGGTTCGACCGAGATGCTGCACATCTTCATCTCGAACCGGCCGGGCGACGTGCGCTACGGCACGTCGGGCAAGCCGGTGCCCGGCTACGACGTCGAGATCCGCGACGAAGCCGGCCGCGCGATCGAAGGCCCCGGCCAGATCGGCGATCTGTACGTGCGCGGACCATCGTCGGCGCTGCTGTACTGGGGCGACCGCGCGCGCAGCGCGGCGACCTTTCAGGGCGCATGGACCCGCACCGGCGACAAGTACGAACGCGACGCCGACGGCTACTACGTGTACGCCGGCAGAAGCGACGACATGCTCAAGGTGAGCGGCCAGTACGTCTCGCCGTTCGAAGTCGAGGCCACGCTCGTTCAGCACCCCGCGGTGCTCGAAGCCGCATTGATCGGCGTGACCGACGAGCACGGCCTGACGCGGCCCAAGGCGTTCGTCGTGCTGAAGGACCGCACGCAGGCGAGCGAAGCGCTCGCCGAGGAGCTCAAGCAGTTCGTCAAGGCGCGGCTTGCGCCGCACAAGTACCCGCGGCTGGTCGAGTTCATCGACGAGTTGCCGAAAACCGCCACCGGCAAGATCCAGCGCTTCCGGCTGCGGGAAAGCGAGAAATCCCGGGCCCCGCACTGACCCGCCCGCCGGCGGCTACGATTCGGCCTGCACCCGACCCGCCGAACGATGAGAGACGACGACGCCGCCACCCACGTGCACTACGCCACCGTCGCGCAGCGCGGCCGCCCGGTGCGACTGGAGTACCGCTGGGTCGGCGCCGACGATCGCGCCGCGCCGCTCGTGGTGTTCCTGCACGAGGGGCTCGGTTCGGCGTCGATGTGGAAGGATTACCCGGCGCAGTTGTGCGAAGCCGGCGGCTTCCGCGGGCTCGTGTATTCGCGTACGGGTTACGGCCGCTCCACGCCGCGCGCGCCGGGCGAGCGCTGGGCGACCGACTACATGCACGTTCAGGCGCGCGAGGTGCTGCCCGCGTTTCTCGATGCCGTCGGCGTCGACGTGCGGGCCGACCCGCCGTGGCTGTTCGGCCACAGCGACGGTGCGTCGATCGCCCTGATCTACGCGGCGACGTATCCGGACGGGCTCGCCGGGCTGATCGTGCTTGCGCCGCACATTTTCGTCGAGGATCTGTCGGTGCGCAGCATCGAGCAGGCGAAGTCCGCGTACGAATCGACGGACCTGCGCCGCAGGCTCGCGCGCCATCACGCCGACGTCGATTCCGCGTTCTGGGGCTGGAACGACGTGTGGCTCGACCCGGCGTTTCGCGACTGGAACATCGAGCCGCTGCTGCCGGCGATTCGCGTGCCCGTGCTCGCGGTGCAGGGACACGACGACGAGTACGGAACGATGGCGCAGGTCGACGGCCTCGCGGCCCACGTGCCGCAGACCGAGGTGCTGAAGCTCGACGATTGCGCGCATTCGCCGCACCGCGACCGGCCCGAAGCGGTCACGCCGGCGACGATCGACTTCATCCGGCGCCACCGTTTGATGCATCATTCCCGGCAACCACCCCAACGACAGGAGGAGACACGATGACGCGACTCAGGATCCTGGCCGGCCTGCTGGCCGCCACGCTTTTCGCCGCCGCCGGCGCCGCGCACGCGCAGAAGCTGAAAGTCGGCATGATGCTGCCCTTCACCGGCACGTTCGCCGCACTCGGCACCGCGATCGACAACGGCTTCAAGCTGTACGTGCAGGAGCAGGGCGGCAAGCTCGGCGGCCGCGAGATCGAGTACTTCGTCGTCGACGACGAATCCGACCCGGCCAAGGCGACCGACAACGTCAACAAGCTGCTGAATCGCGACAAAGTCGACGTGATCGTCGGCACCGTGCACTCCGGCGTGGCGATGGCGATGGCCAAGGCGGTGCGCGGCAGCAACGCGATCCTGATCGTTCCGAACGCCGGCGCCGGTGCGGTCACCGGCGCGATGTGCGCGCCGAACATCTTCCGCACGTCGTTTTCCAACTGGCAGACCGGATTCGCCACCGGCGTGGCGGCCGCGCAGCGCAAGCACAAGACCGCGGTGACGATCACGTGGAAGTACGCCGCCGGCGACGAGATGGTCGAGGGCTTCAAGGAAGCCTTCGAGAAGGGTGGCGGCAAAGTGCTGAAGGACCTGCACCTGCCGTTCCCGAACGTCGAGTTCCAGGCGCTGCTCACCGAGATCGCTTCGCTGAAGCCCGACATGGTGTTCGCGTTCTTCGCGGGCGGCGGCGCGGTGAAGTTCGTCAAGGACTACGCCGCGGCGGGTCTGAACAAGACGATCCCGCTGTACGGTACGGGCTTCCTCACCGACGGCACGCTCGAAGCGCAGGGCGAAGCGGCGCAGGGCATTCTCACCGCGCTGCATTACGCCGACGATCTGAACACGCCGCGCGACAACGCGTTCCGCCTGAACTACGCCAAGACCTACAAGCTGCAACCGGACGTGTACGCCGTGCAGGGCTACGACGCCGCGCAACTGCTGGGCATCGGCCTGGCTGCGGTCAAGGGCGATGTCTCGAAGCGCGACCAGATGATCGCGGCGATGGAAAAGGCGCGCATCGACAGCCCGCGCGGGGCCTTTACGCTGTCCAAGGCGCACAACCCGGTGCAGGACTTCTATCTGCGCAAGGTCGAAGGCAAGCAGAACAAGGTCGTCGGCGTCGCCGTCAAGGCGCTCGCCGACCCGGCGCGCGGCTGCAAGATGTAGCACGCCGGGAAAGACGCCGCAGCACCGACGCCGCCCCCGTGCCACGCGCGGGGGCGTTGTTGTGCCGGTCGCCCTCGTCGGGTCGCCGGAAAATGGTGTCTGACCCCATTTTTTGATGGACTTCGCGACCTTCCTGATCCAGTGCCTGAATGCGGTCCAATACGGGCTGCTGCTGTTTCTCGTCGCCAGCGGCCTGACGCTGATCTTCGGCATCATGGGCGTCATCAACCTCGCCCACGGCAGCTTCTACATGATCGGCGCATACATGGCCTACGGGCTCGCGCCGTGGGTGCAGCAGTGGACAGGCGGCGGCTTCTTCGCGACGCTCGCGATCGGCATCGCGCTGTCGGTGCTGCTCGGCTACCTGCTCGAGTGGCTGTTCTTCAGCTACCTGTACGAGCGCGAACACCTGCAGCAGGTGCTGATGACCTACGGTCTGATCCTGGTGTTCGAGGAGCTGCGCAGCCTGCTGGTCGGCGACGACGTGCACGGCGTGCAGGCGCCGGCCGTGCTCGCCGGCAGCATTCAACTGTCCGAGGTGCTGAGCTATCCCGTCTATCGCCTGTTTATCTCGGGCGTGTGTCTGGCGCTCGCGGCGGCGATGTGGATCGTCATCACGCGCACGCGGCTCGGCATGCGCGTGCGGGCGGGCGCGAGCAACCGCGAAATGGTGCGCGCGCTCGGCATCGACATCCGGTTGCTGTACCGGCTGGTGTTCGCGGCCGGCGTGGCGCTGGCCGCGCTCGCCGGAATGATCGCCGCGCCGGTCAGCTCGGTGTACCCGGGCATGGGCAACCAGGTGCTGATCATCTGCTTCGTCGTCGTCGTGATCGGCGGCATCGGTTCGATCCGCGGCGCGCTGGTCGCCGCGCTGCTCGTCGGCGTGGTCGACACCTTCGGCAAGGTGCTGTTTCCCGCGGCCGCCGGCATGCTCGTGTATCTGTTGATGGCCGCGGTGCTGCTGTGGAAGCCCGAAGGCCTGTTCAAGGTCGGATGACGCCCGCAGCCGCTGCCGCATGAATCCGCCCGCTTCACCCACGGTCGCCGTGCCCGAAAGCGCCCACCGCGCGCGCGCCGGGCGCGACAGCGACGTGCTGGCGCGCGCCGCGCCGCTTGCGGTCGCAGCGATCCTGCTCGCGGTGTTTCCCTGGATCGGCGGCAAGTTCTACGTGGACCTGGCCACCAAGATCATGATCCTGGCGATCTTCGCGCTGAGCCTGGAGTTGCTCGTCGGCCAGACCGGGCTCGTGAGCTTCGGCCACGCGGCCTTCTTCGGCATCGCCGCCTACGCCGCGGCGCTCGCGACACCGAAGAACGAAGCAGCGTCGCTGTGGATCCTGGCGCCCGCCGCGATCGGTGCAGCGGCGCTGTACGCGCTCGCCGTCGGCGCGCTGTCGCTGCGCACGCGCGGCGTGTACTTCATCATGATCACGCTCGCTTTCGCGCAGATGGCGTACTTCGTGTTCCACGACACGCCGTTCGGCGGCGGCAGCGACGGCATCTACCTGAACTTCCGCCCCGACGCGTCGCTCGCCGGCTGGCGTCCGTTCGATCTGGACGCCGGCCACACCTTCTACTACGCGGTGCTCGTCTGCCTGGTCGGCACCTTCGGCTTCCTCGCGGTGATGCTGCGCAGCCGCTTCGGCCGCGCGCTCGCCGGAATCCGCGTCAGCGAGCAGCGCATGCGCGCCGCGGGCTTCGACACATACGCGTACAAGCTCGTCGCGTTCGTGCTCGCCGCAGCGCTGGCGGGGCTGGCCGGCTTCCTGCACGCGCTGAAGGACGGCTACGTCAACCCGGAGCTGCTGTCGTGGCACCAGTCGGGCGCCGTGCTGCTGATGGTGATCCTGGGCGGCATCGGCCATCTGCGCGGCGCGGTGCTCGGCGCGTTCGCGTTCACGCTGCTGCAGGAACTGTTCCAGTGGCACGCGATCTTCGGACCGCTGGCAAAGCACTGGCAGTTGACGCTCGGGCTGACGATCATCGCTGCAGTGGCGCTGATGCCGCGCGGACTGATCGGACTGCTCGACCGCAAAGGCGGACCGCGATGAGCGCAGCCGCCGAAACGCTGCTCGCCGCACACGCGGTATCGCGCCGCTTCGGCGGGCTGCGCGCGGTCGACGAGGTTTCGCTGACGCTCGAGCGCGGCCGGCTGCACGCGGTAATCGGCACCAACGGCGCGGGCAAGTCGACGCTGATCAACGTGCTCGCCGGCGAGATCCCCGTCAGCGGCGGCCGCGTCGAACTGCTCGGACACGACGTCACGCGCTGGAGCCAGCCGCGCCGCGCGCGCGCGGGCCTGGGGCGCAGCTACCAGCGCAGCACGCTGTTCATGCCCTTCACCGTGCTGGAGAACTGCCGGCTCGCCGCGCAGGCGAAGCTGCAGCGCGCGTGGGACTGGGTCACACCCGCCGCGCGCTGCCGCGCGAGCATGCGCGCGGCCGAGGCGGCGGTCGAGCGCGTCGGGCTGACGGGGGTGGCGCATCGCATCGTCGCCACACTGTCGCACGGCGAGCGGCGCCAGCTCGAGATCGCCGTGTGTCTCGCAACATCGCCGCAAGTGCTGCTGCTCGACGAGCCGCTCGCGGGCATGGGGCCCGACGAAAGCGAACGGATGCTCGCGCTGATCGAGCAGTTGAAGCCCGGGCACGCGATCCTGCTCGTCGAACACGACATGGACGCGGTGTTCCGGGTCGCCGACCGCATCACGGTGATGGTCAACGGCCGCGTTCTGGCCAGCGACGCGCCGGTGGCGGTGCGCGCCAATGCCGACGTTCAGCGCGCCTACCTCGGTGACGGCCTGCGCGCGACGGACGCGCCGGCGGATTCGCCGCGATGACCGCTTCAGCGCCGATCATCGAAGCGCAGGACGTGCACGCGCACTACGGCGCGAGCCACGTGCTGCACGGCGTGTCGCTTGCGATCGGACGCGGCGAGTCGGTCGGACTGCTGGGGCGCAACGGCATGGGCAAAACGACGCTGATCCGCTGCATCCTCGGGCTCGTGCGGGTCAGCGGCGGCCGCATCCGCGTGGCCGGCCGCGACGTGACGGGGCTGCCGACCGAGCGCATCGTGCAACTCGGCGTCGGCTACGTGCCCGAGGGTCGCCAGATCTTTCCGAACCTGTCGGTGCGCGAGAACCTGGTGATGGCCGCGCGTGCCGGCACCGACGGCCGCGCCGACTGGACGCTCGAACGCGTGCTCGACACCTTTCCGCGGCTCGCGGACCGCATCGACTACGGCGGCAACCAGCTCTCCGGCGGCGAGCAGCAGATGCTCGCGATCGGCCGCGCGCTGATGACCAATCCGGACGTGCTGATCCTCGACGAAGCGACCGAAGGGCTCGCGCCGCTCGTCGTTGCCGAGATCTGGCGCATCATCGGCCTGGTGCGAGCCAGCGGCATCGCGGCGCTGGTCGTCGACCGCAACTACCGCGCCGTGCTGGCGCACGCCGACCGCGGCGTCGTTCTCGAAAAGGGCCGGGTCGTGCTCGAAGGGCGCTCGACCGAACTGCTCGACGACGAAGCGCGGCTGCAACGGCACCTCGGCGTCTGACGGAGCATCGCATGCACCCCGCGCACCTGCAGTGGCTCGCCGAACACCAGACGCTCGCGGCGGTGCTGCAGACGGTCAAGCAGCTCGCGCTGCAGATCGCGATCGAGCCGCGCGCGGAGCATCTGCGCGCCACGCGCGCGATGCTCGTGTATCTGGGCGACTACCCTCAGCGCGTGCACCACCGGCGCGAGGAGACGGAACTGTTCGCGCGGCTGCGCGGCCGCGACACTGCGCTCGACGCCTCGCTCGACCGGCTGCATGCCGAGCACGATGCGAGCCTTGCAGCGGTGCTGCGTCTGGCGTATCAGTTGAATCGCGCCGAGTTCGGCGCAGCGGTCGAGCGCGAACGCTACCGCGCCGACGTCGACCGCTTCGTCGCCGACTGGTACGCGCACATCGGCGCCGAAGAGACCGAAGTCTTTCCGGCGGCGGAACGCCTGCTCGACGACGCCGACTGGCAGTCGATCGCAGACGAGCTGGCACGCGAGCGCGATCCGCTGCACGGCCTTGCGCCCGACGCCACCTTCGACGAGCTGCTCAAGCAGATCGTGCGGATCGCGCCCATGTAGCGCGGGCGATGCGCGACGTCGCCGCCGCGTGCGTGGTTTGTCCTGCGTCGACGAACGCTTGCGGCGACCACGCGGCCGTCAGCCCGCGCCGAGGCGATCCGATCGCGTGTAGACGTTGAACGCCGCGCCGCGCGCAAACCCGATCAGCGTCTGGCCGCACGATGCCGCCGATCGCACCGCAAGCGCGGTCGGCGCCGAAACGGCGGCGAGCACCGCGATGCCGGCCGTGGCGCTTTTCTGCACCATTTCGACGCTCGCCCGGCTCGTGACGAGCGCAAACCCGGCGCGCGGATCGACGCGCGCGCGCACGAGCGCGCCGATCAGCTTGTCGAGCGCGTTGTGCCGGCCGACGTCTTCGCGCGCGGCGACGATCGCGCCGTCGCAGTCGCACCAGACGGCGACGTGTGCCGCGCCGGTCGCGCGCTGCAGCGGCTGAACGGACGCGAGCTGCGCGTGCGCGCGCGCCAGCGCCGCAGCGCTGATGCGCAGAGCGACCGCGGCGAGATCGGGCAGCGGCCGCAGCACCTGGCCCAGGCTTTCGGTGCCGCAGATTCCGCATCCGGTGCGCCCGGCCAGCGTGCGCCGGCGCGCCTTCAGATGCGCGAACGCCTCGGGGGCGATGTCGATCGCGAGCGTGATGCCGTCGGCGGACTCGCGCACGTCCACACCGCGCCACTGCGACGGCGCGGCGATCGACTCGCTGACGGAAAAGCCCAGCGCGAAGTCCTCGAGGTCCGTCGGTGTCGCCAGCATCACCGCATGCGAGATGCCGTTGTACTCGAACGCGACCGGCACTTCCTGCGCGAGCTCGGCCGGCGCCGCGATCGGCGCCGCGTTCGCGCGCCAGCGCTCGTGCACGTGCATCTCGATCGCGCCGCGCGCGCCGGCGGCGGCTGCGGCGTCCATCGGTTCGACTGCGCCCATCGCTTCGCTCCGATCAGGCCGCCAGCTCGCGCAACAGCCGCTGCGCCAGCACGATCGCGACCTGGCGCCGGTAGTGCGACGAGGTCACGGTCGTACGCATCGGACTCGCCTGCTTGCCGATGCGTTTGCCGAGCTCAGCGAGCAGCGCATCGTCGATGCGCGCACCGCACAGCGCGGCGGTGTCGGCGAGCGCGAGCGGCCGCGCGTTGGTGCCCGTCAGCGCCACCTGCAGGTCGACGAGCGTGGCGCCGGCGATCGTCGCGCGGATCGCCACCCCCGCCAGCGGGAAGTCCATCGCGCCGCGCACGCGCGCCTTGCGGTAGCCCGAGCGTGCGCCTTGCGGTTGCGGCGGAACGAGGATCGATGCGATCAACTCGTCGGCCGCGAGCGTCAGGTGCCTGGCGCCGTCGTCGGCGTACAGCTCGGCCAAAGGCAGGCGCCGCGCGCCGCGCGCGCCGACCACGTCGATCTGCGCCCCGTACACCAGAAGCGCCGGCGCGAGATCTCCACTGAATGCCGCATGGCAGCGGCTGCCCTGCGGCGCGACGTGGCAGGTCGTGCCACCCAGCTTCAGGCAGTAATCGTTCGAGCGACGCCACCATTCGCTCTGGTTGTAGAAAACGCAGCGCGTGTCGAGGCACAGATTGCCGCCGAGCGTGGCGACCGTGCGATGGCCGGGGCCGGCGACACTCGCCGCGGCCTGCGCGAGCGCCGGCAGCTCGCGGGCGATCGATGCGTCGGAGGCCAGCACCGCGAGCGTGGTGCCTGCGCCGATGCGCCAGCCGTCGCTGTCGCGCACGATCGTCGCGTAGTCCGGAATCGACGACACGTCGACCAGCGCTTCCGGCGCGCCGATGCCGCGGCGCAGGTTCGGGACGAGGTCGGTGCCGCCGGCGACGATCCGCGCGCCGGGCAGCCGCGCGAGCAAGGCGGCGGCGTGCGTCGCGGACGTGGCCCGGTGCAACTTGAACGGCGCGAGCGTCGGCATCTCAGACTTGCTCCTGCCGATGGCGCTCGGCGATCGTCTGCCTGACGCGCCGTTTGCGCTCGCGTGCCTGCAGTGCGGCGAGCAGACGGTCGGGCGTCACCGGCAGTTCGTGGATGCGCAACCCGGTCGCATCGGCGATCGCGTTGGTCAACGCGGGCAGGAAACCCGACAGCGAGCCTTCGCCCGCCTCTTTCGCGCCGAACGGGCCATTCGGATCGGGCGCTTCGACGATGAACGCCTCGATCGGCGGCGACTCGACGATCGTCGGAACGCGGTAGTCGAGGAAGTTGGCGCGCAACGGCAGCCCCTCGTGGTACTGCGTCTGTTCGGTGAGCGCCTGCCCCATGCCCATCCAGACCGAACCCTGCACCTGGCCCTCGACCGCGAGCGGGTTGATCGCGCGGCCGCAGTCGTGCGCGACCCAGACGCGCACGACCTTCACGACGCCGGTGTCCTCGTCGACGTCGACTTCGACGACCTGCGCGGCGTACGAATAGCCCGCCCCCGTGCCGACCGCGGCCCCCTTGAACTTGCCGCCCTGCACTTCGACCGGCGTGGACCAGATGCCCTTGACCGTCAGCGTGCCGGTGTCTTCGAGCGCGGCGGCGACGGCCTCCTTGTAGCTCAGCGTGCGGTCGGTGCCGGCGACCCGGTACGCCTCGCCGAGGCACTCGACTTCGCCGGCCGTCACGCCGAGCTTGCGCGCCGCCGCCTCGACCAGCGCTTCGCGTAGCGCATGCGCGGCGCGGATCGCCGCGTTGCCGACCATGAACGACACGCGCGACGAGTACGAGCCGTTGTCCTTCGGCGTCACTGCGCTGTCGTTTGCGACGACGCGCAACCGGGCGAGCGACAGCCCGAGCACTTCGGCGACCGCCTGCGCGAGCAAGGTCGACGAGCCCTGCCCGATGTCGGCGGCGCCGGTAAGTACCGTGATGCTGCCGTCGAAGTCGAGCTTCAGATTGACGACCGCGTGCGGCTCGCCGGTCCAGTGCACCGGCTTGGCCGACCCGCTGACGTAATGCGAGCAGGCCATGCCGAGCCCGCGGCCTTTCGGCAGCTTGCCGCGCCGCTCGCGCCAGCCCGACGCGGCTTCGACCTTGTCGAGGCATTCCGCCAGCCCGCACGAGTTGACCTGCAGCTCGTTGATCGTCCGATACGGGGCGGTCAGCAGATTCGCGCGGCGCACGGCGAACGGATCGAGCCCGAGCGCCGCGCTCATTTCGTCGAGCAGCGCCTCGAACGCGTGGCGCACGTCGACCGAGCCATGGCCGCGCATCGCGCCGTTCGGCGGCGTGTTCGTGTAGACGCGCAGCCCGTGATAGCGGCTCGCCGGCACGCGATAGATCGCATGCAGCAACGCACCTGCGTACAGGATCGTGACGAGCCCGTAGCCGGCGTAGGCGCCGCCGCGCTGGATGACCTCGCAGTCGACCGCGGTGATCGCGCCGTCGCGGGCCAGCCCGATTCTGAGCCGCACGTCGGTTTCGGGCCGGCCGCGATGCGTGAGAAAGGTCTCTTCGCGCGACAGCTCGAGCTTCACCGTGCCGGCCGCCGCGCGCGCGAGCAGCGCGGCGATGATCTCGAAGTTCAGCGTCTCGGTGCGGTGCCCGAAGCCGCCGCCGACGAACGGCTTGACCACGCGGATCTGCGACTCGTCGAGCTTCAGACAGCGCGCGAGCGCCAGATGCACGTAGTACGGCACCTGCGTGACCGAATGCAGCGTCAGCCGCTCGCGCTCGGCGTCCCACTCGGCGAGCGCGGCGTTCGGTTCCATCATCGCGTGCGAGACTTCCGCGTAATGAAAGCTCGCCTCGCGCACCAGCGCCGCGGCGGCGAACCCCGCTTCGACGTCGCCGAACGTGTGGTCGACCTCGCGCTCGACGTTGCGCGGCTTGTTGTCGTGAAGTTGGATCGCGTCGGGCGCGAGCGCCGTTTGGGCGTCGAAGACGGCGGGCAGCGGCTCGAGGTCGAGCGCGATCAGTTTCAGCGCCGCCTGCGCGGTCGCTTCGTCGACCGCGGCCACCGCGGCGACCGGCTCTCCGCGGTAGCGGACGCGCTCGCGCGCGAGGGCAAACTCGTTCTGCGCGATCGGGATCACGCCGTACGGCACGTCGCAGTCGTCGCCGGTGACGACCGCCCGCACGCCGGGCAGCGCGCGCGCCGCGCGCGTGTCGATGCCGCGGATGCGCGCGTGCGCGAGCGGGCTGCGCAGGATCGCGCCGACCAATGGATCGCGCGCCGGCAGATCGGCGGTGTACTGCGCGCGGCCGGTCACCTTCTCGACGCCGTCGATCAGCGGCTGCCGCACGCCGACCGCCGCCGGGACGGCATGCCGCAGCGTTTCGTCTTTTGGGGCGTTCATGCGATCGCGCTCATCGCGAAGGCGCGCAGCGAGCGTCCGCAGGCTTGTCTGCGCGCGCCCCGCGCCGCCGTGCCGAAACCGGATTTCATCGGCCGCCTCCGACCGCACCGGCCGACGCCGCCGCCTGCACCGATTCGATGATCTTCACGTAGCCGGTACAGCGGCACAGATTGCCGGACAGCGCCTCGCGGATCTGCGCCTCGGTCGGCGCGGGATCGCGCCGCAGCAGCGCTTCGGCCGCCATGATCATCCCCGGCGTACAAAAGCCGCACTGAACGCCGAGCTTTTCGTGAAACGCCTGCTGCAACCGGCTCATGCGGCCGTTCGCGGCGAGCGACTCGATCGTTTCGACTTCGCTGCCCTCGCAGCGCGCGGCGAGCGTGATGCACGCGAGCCGCGGCGCGCCGTCGACGAGCACCGTGCACGCACCGCATTCGCCGCCGTCGCAGCCGCGCTTGGTCCCCGTCAGCCCGAGGTCCTCGCGCAGCACGTCGATCAGCAGCGCGTGGTCGGCGACCGCCAGCTCGCGCGCGCGGCCGTTGACGGTGAAGCGCAGCAGCCGCCTGCTCATGCCGACGCCTTCGGCCGCAGGTCGCGCACGCGTACGGCCTTGCCTTCGGAGCGCGGGATTTGGCCCGGGCTTGTCACGACGACCTGCGTGCTGATGCCGACCATCGCCTTGACGAGCTGCGCGACCTCGCGCGCCAGCCCGGGATAGTCCTCGTTCGCCACCCCGGGCAGCGCCTCGACCTCGAGCGTCACCTCGTCGAGCGGCCCTTTCTTCCGCAGTACAAGCTGATAGTGAGGCGCCAGCCGCGGTTTGCCGACAAGCACCGCCTCGATCTGCGATGGATAGACGTTGACGCCGCGCACGATCAGCATGTCGTCGCTGCGGCCGGCGATGCGCAGAATGCGCAAGTGCGTGCGGCCGCAGTCGCACGGCGCGGTCGCAATCCGCGTGACGTCGCGCGTTCGATACCGCAGCATCGGAAGCGCGTCGCGGGTCAATGTCGTGATGACCAGTTCGCCCGCCTGGCCCTCCGGCACCGGCTGCTGCGTTTCGGGGTCGAGCACTTCGAACAGGAAGTGGTCCTCCCAGCCGTGCAGTCCGGCCTGCTCGTCGCATTCGCACGCCACCCCCGGCCCCATGATCTCGGACAGGCCGTACAGGTCGTGCGCTCGCAGGCCGAAGCGCGCTTCGATCGCGCGCCGCGTCGATTCGCTCCAAGGCTCGCCGCCGAAGATGCCCGTTCGCAGCGCGCTCGCGCGCAAGTCCACCCCGAGCCGCTCCGCGGTCTCCGCGATCACCAGCGCATACGACGGCGTGGCGACCAGCACGTTGGCGCCGAAGTCCATCAGCAGCGCGATCTGCCGCTCGGTCCCGCCGCCCGACATCGGCACGACCACCGCGCCGAGCCGCTCCGCGCCGGCGTGCACGCCGAGCCCGCCGGTGAACAGCCCGTAGCCGTGCGCGTTGTGAACGATGTCGCCGGGCCGCACGCCGGCGCAGGCGAGCGAACGCGCCATCAGTTGCGACCACGTATCCAGATCGCGCGCGGTGTAGCCGACGACCGTCGGCCTGCCGGTCGTTCCCGACGAGGCGTGCAGCCGCGCGAGTTCGCCGACCGGCCGCGCGAACAGCCCGAACGGATAGTGGTCGCACAGGTCGGACTTGAACGTGAACGGCAGCGCGCGAACGTCGTCGATCGTGCGCACGTCGTCGGGCGCGATACCCGCGGCGTCGAGGCGCTGCCGGTGCAGCGGCACGTGCGCGTACGCGTGGCGCAGCGTTTGACGCAGCCGCTCGAGCTGCAGCGCCGCGAGCCGCTCGCGCGGCATCGTTTCGATCGCGCGATCGAAGAACGCCGCCGCGCCGGCAGCGGGCGCGCGCAACGCGTCGACCCGCACCGCCGCGCCCATCACGGTGTTCCGCGCGGCGCCTGGCCGCGCACCGGCAGCCGCTGCAGC
>Ga0272446_1002369_pt1 | contig 25855 bp, 23 predicted proteins | sample YNPCB0061_FD_194587 | JGI IMG/M metagenome (GOLD analysis project Ga0272446, IMG submission 194587) | Hot spring microbial mat communities from Yellowstone National Park, WY, United States - YNP-CB-006-1 | ecosystem: Environmental > Aquatic > Thermal springs > Hot (42-90C) > Sediment | place...
GCAACCTGGGTTCGCACGGGCTCGGCCGGCGGGGAGGGGGGTTCCTCGCGTGGCCCGAGGAGCCCCGCCAGGCGGGCGGCGATCTGCTCGTCGTCGAGGCTGTCGAGGTCGTCGGCAACGGAAGCCGCGGCCTCCGGGGCGTCCGGGGCGGCGTCGGCAGCGACCGGTTCCGCGGCGAGGCGTTCGGCCGCGAGGTCGTCCCGAACCTCCGTCGGCGGCGCCGGCTCGTCGACCGCGGCCTCGGTGGTCGAGATCGCCTCGTCCGTCTCGGCGGCCCGCGCGGCGGCCTCGATGGCCGCGAAGGCGGCCTCCCGAGCGGCCGGATCGAGCTCGACGGCGCCCGCGTCCTCGCCGTCGGCGGCCTCGACGATCCGGGGCTCGGCGAGGATCTCCTCGAAGGGCGGCGGTTCGGGGAGGTTCGCTGCCAGGGCGGCGAACTCGGTCGGGTCCTCGACGGCCAGGAGGCGGTCGAAGAAGCGGTCCATCTCGGCCTCGAACTCGCCGACGGCGGCCTGGAGCCGCTCGATCCGCTCCTCGATCCGCGCCGCCTGGGCCTCGAGCTCCGCTTCGAGGGCGGCCTTGCGGGCGGCGATCCGCCGCTCGGTCTCGTCGCGGATCCGGGCGATCTCGGCCTTCGACCACTCGCGGATGGCGGCGACGTCCTCGTCGGCGGCCCGCCGGAGGGCGGCCGTCTCCTCCGCCGCACGGGCGTGGAGCTCCTCGACGACGGTCTTCGACTCGGCGCGGAACTGATCGAGAACACGCTCTCGGGCTTCGAGGGCTGCGGCATGCATCGCCCGGGCGAGCTCGGCGAGGAAGGTGCTCGAGCGGCGGCCAGCGGGGGGTCGCTGCGACCGCGGCACGGCCGGGCCGCCGGAGGGCGGGCGCTGGTCGGACGGCGGTTCCGGTCTGGCTCCGGCGTCAGCCGGCGTCTCCGAGGTCTCGGCCGCGACGGGCTCGCTGGACGGACGGTTGACGGATCCGTCGGCGTCGGGGACGGTGGCGGCGGGTGTCGGGCTGGCGGCCTCGGCGGGAGCGCCCGTGGCGGCCTCGGCGGGAGCGCCAGCGGCGGCCTCGGCGTCGGAGCTCGGGGCAGCCGCGTCGACGTCGGTGGTCGGATCGGAGACCACCGACGGGTCCGCGGTCCAAGGGAGCCGGAAGCCCGGCCGGGAATCGGTCGTCGCCATGCGCTTCGTGATCCTCTCCACGGTGCGGCCAGGAGGGCCCGGGGGTCGATGCGCATCCTAGAGGGCGTGGGTGGGTCGGGTGCAGTCCGCTAGAGGTACCGCCGGATGGCACCGGTGGTACCGCCGGCGGGGTGGCCCGGGGTTCGCCTCGACCCACAGCCGAGTGCCCCCGGCGGCCGAGGCCGGGTGGCGATCCGCCGGCGCCGGTGGCGGTACCATGCCGGCGTCATGACCGGCGAGCTCGACCCCTCTCCGCCGTCCCTTCTCGACCGGCTCGGTCGCCCGCTCCGGGACCTCCGGATCTCGGTCACCGACCGCTGCAACTTCCGCTGCGTCTACTGCATGCCGGCGGAGGTCTTCGGTCGCGACTACGCGTTCCTGCCCCGGCCGATGCTCCTGACCTTCGAGGAGATCGCCCGGGTGGCCCGGATCTTCGTCGAGCTGGGGGTCGTGAAGCTCCGGATCACCGGTGGCGAGCCCCTCGTCCGGCGCGATCTGCCGGTCCTCGTTGGGCTCCTGGCCGCCCTCCGAACCCCCGACGGTCGGGCGCCGGACCTGACCCTGACGACGAACGGCTCCGCCCTGACGAAGCTGGCCGAGCCGCTCGCCGCGGCCGGACTCCGCCGGATCACGGTCAGCCTCGACTCCCTCGACGACGCGACCTTCCGCCGGATGAACGGGGTCGAGTTCCCAGTTCGGCGCGTCCTCGACGGGATCGCCGCGGCGAAGGCGGCCGGGCTCGCCCCGATCAAGGTGAACATGGTCGTCCGTCGGGGCCTGAACGAGGACGCCATCGTGCCGATGGCCCGCTGGGCCCGCGAGGCGGGCGTCATCCTCCGCTACATCGAGTACATGGACGTCGGGGCCTCGAACGGCTGGCGCCTCGACGACGTCGTCACCGCAGCCGAGATCGTCGAGCGGGTCGGATCGGTCTTCCCCCTCGAGCCGGTCGAGCGGGCCTACCGCGGCGAGGTCGCCAGCCGCTGGCGGTATCGCGACGGTGGCGGCGAGATCGGCGTCATCGCCTCGGTCAGTCAGCCCTTCTGCGGCGATTGCACCCGCGCCCGACTCTCGGCCGATGGCCAGCTCTTCACCTGCCTCTTCGCCGCCCGCGGCCACGACCTCCGGGCCGTCCTTCGCTCGGGCGGCGGCGACGAGGCGATCCGCCGCTTCATCGTCGAGACGTGGACGGGCCGCCGCGATCGCTACTCGGAGGAGCGGACCGAGGCGACGGCCCGCCGGCCGAAGGTGGAGATGTTCGCCATCGGCGGCTGAGGGCCTCGTCGCCCGTTGTCCACCGATCGCCCACAGCCGTCGCGAGATCGTGGATATCTCAGCCCGGTGGGGTCGGAAATTCGTGGATAACTCCCTTGACCGGGCCCCGCACGGCCGCGTACCGTATCCCTTGCCCGAAGGGGCCGCAGGGACCCGAGGGCCGGAGATCACATCAATGGCTTTCGACCCAACCGGTCGCTTCGGGCGCTTTTCTTGCCCGGTCTGGGCGGCCTCCGGGTCGCCCGCGGGCGCTCGCTCGGCGGGGCGCGACCGGCATCCCGGTGTCGGTACCCCCGCCGGGCGGGCGTCAGGGGCCCGCCCGATCCGTCTCCGCCCTCGGCGACCCGGCGTCGGGCCCCGTCCGTCCCGGCTCGATCGAGCGGTCGAGGGACGACGCGCCCTCCGAGGCCGCGCCGGTCCCGCCCGGGCGGGGCGCCGGGTTGAGCAGCGAGGTCGCCCGAGGTTTCCGAGATGGCCCCGATCCCACCGGCCGAGCAGCCGACCCGCCTCGCCGCCCTGGAGGCCGCCGTGCGGGAGCGGAGCCGCCTTCGGCCCCTCGTCGGGATCGTCCTCGGCTCGGGGCTCGGGGAGCTCGCCGAGGCGGCCGCCGACGCCGTCGCGATCCCCTTCGAGGCGCTCCCCGGCTGGCCGCCCGCCACGGCGCCCGGTCACGCCGGTCGGCTCCTCCTCGGCCACCTCGACGGGGTCCCGGTCGTCCTCCTCCAGGGTCGCTTCCACCTCTACGAGGGCCACGACCCCGGCCTCGTCGTCCAGCCCGTCCTCCTCATGGGCCGGCTCGGCGCCCGCATCGTCGTCCTCACCAACGCGGCCGGCGGGGTGAACCCGGCCTTCGGCCCCGGCACGCTCATGGTCATCGCCGACCATCTGAACCTGACCGGCCGCAGCCCCCTCGTCGGGCCGAACGCCGACGAGCTCGGGCCCCGCTTTCCCGACCTGACCGAGGCCTGGAGCGGGCGGCTCCGGCGGGCCCTCCACGCCGCCGGCGCGGCCGAGGGCGTCCCCCTCGCCGAAGGCGTCTACGCCGGCCTCCTGGGGCCGACCTACGAAACCCCGGCCGAGGTCCGGATGCTCCGGACCCTGGGGGCCGACGCCGTCGGGATGTCGACGGTCCTGGAAGCCATCGCCGCCCGGTGGGCCGGCCTCGAGGTCGGCGGCGTCTCGCTCATCACGAACGCCGCGGCCGGGCTGACGGGGCTGCCCCTCAGCCACGAGGAGGTCCTCGCCGCCGGCGCCGAGGCGGGCCCGCGGCTGGCCCGGGTCCTGCGGCGCTTCGTCCGCGACCTGGCCGCCTCCCGGTCGTTGCTGGAGCAGCCCTCACCGCCGGGCGGGTGAAGCCCGGCCCGGGCGGTCGCTCATCCCCGCCGGCGGCGGTGGGTTCGAACGACCGGAGCCCACCGGCGGTCAGGCTGGCGTCGAGGCCGGCTTCGGCCGGCCGCCGGGTCCGTACCCGAAGGCCGCCTCGACTTCGGCGATGCTCGACTCGAGGATGTCGAGGGCCCGCTCCATCTGCTCGCGCGTGATGGTCAGGGGCGGGCTGAGGTTGATGACGTTGCCCATCGTCGTCTTGAAGTTGAGACCGCGAGTGAGGGCTGCGTACATGACCGCCTCCGCCTCCTCGACCGCCCGCTCTCGAGTCGCACGGCTGCGGACGAGCTCCACACCGAGCAGGAGGCCGAGCCCGCGGACGTCGCCGACGAGCGGGTGGCGGGCCATGAGTTCGCGGAGGCGATCGAGGGCCCAAGCGCCCATGGTCCGGGCGCGCTCGATGAGCCCGTGGCGCTCGATCTCCTCGATCGTCGCCAGGCCGGCGGCGCAGGCGACCGGGTTCTTCTCGTGGGTAAAGTGGCCGATGGCCCGGTCCGCCACGACGTTTAGATCCTCGCGGGCGATGACGGCCGCGAGCGGGAAGACGCCGCCCCCGAGCCCCTTGCCGATGACGAGGATGTCGGGAACGATGCCAAAGTTCTGGCAGGTGAAGAAGGTGCCGGTCCGGCCGAGGGCGTGGGGGACCTCATCGAGAATGAGGAGGGCGCCGTGGCGATCGCAGCTCGCCCGGACGGCCTGCCAGTACTCGGGCGAGGGGATGAAGGGGGCGTTGCGGACGGTTTCGGCGATGACGGCAGCGACGTCGCCTTCCTTGGCGAGAACGTACTCGACGTAGTCCGCGCAGGCCAGGTCGCAGCGCCCGGTCCGGTCTCGGCACCGGAACGGGCAGCGATACGGATCGGGTGGCGGGACGTGCTCCGTCCCGGGCAGGAGCGGTCCGATGCCGGCCCGGAACTCGGCCTCGCCACCAACCGAGATGGTATCGAGCGTCGCCCCGTGAAAGGCGTCCCACATCGAGACCGTCTTGTGCCGGCCGGTCGCAACGCGGGCCAGCTGGAGGGCGACCGAGTTCGCCGCGGCGCCGCCGGTCGTGAAGAGGACCCGGGACAGGTCCCCCGGGGCGAGCTCGGCGAGCTTCTTGGCCAGGGCGACCGCCGGGCGATTGGTGTACCGGCGGGGCGAGAAGGGCAGCGCGTCGAGCTGGGCCTTGATGGCTGCGACGACGGCCGGGTTGCGGTATCCAACTTGATGGACGCTGTTGCCGTGGAAGTCGAGGTAGCGCCGGCCCTGCAGGTCGACGATCTCGGCACCGTCGGCCGCCGCGAGCGCGTTCAGGCAGGGGGTCGAGAGCGACTGATGGAGGAAGTAGCGAGCGTCCTCGTCGAGGAGGGCTCGCGTCTCGTCGTCGAGGTGCTCGGCCTGCCAGGCGGCCCGGCGCGCCGTCTGGTTCCGATCACCCTCGGCCGCAGTCGTCCTGGGCACGGTACCGCTCCTTCGTTGACGGTCCTCGCCGGGGTCACGGGCGCTCGCCCCGAGCGAGACGGGTCTCGATCTCGTCGAGGCACGGCAGCACGTCGGCGATGGTTTCGACGACGTAGTGGGCACCCTGGCGCAGGAGCAGGTCCTCGGCTGCCGCTACGAGGCGGCGCTGCTCTGTCGGCGGGAGGGCCCGGTACTCTGCCTCGGACAGCCCAACGTAGTTGCCGCTCCGGGAGAGGCCGATGGTCCACGTACCCGCGTTGAGCCCCTCCTCGATGTCGGCCTTCGTGTCGCCGATCTTGACGACCGCCGCCGCAGGGAAGACCCGCAATTGCTCGAGATTCCGCAAGATCATCCAGGGCTCGGGTCGCCCGGCTGGGACTTCGTCGGCACAGACCATGGCGTCGGGGTCGTAGCCCTGACGGGCCGCTTCCAGCCTCGCCACGTCGGCCGCGCTCCGCATGTAGCCGGTCGTGGAGCCGATCCGGTAGCCGCGCTCCCGCATGGCATGGACGACCTCGGCCGTCCCCGGAATGAGCGTCGCGTAGCGGGCGATAGCCTCGATCTGGAGAGGCTCGACGTCGACGTACAGCGCGCGGACGTCGTCCTCGGTGCAGGGGCGGGCGTGGACGGCGCGCCACCGCTCCGCCACGGAGGGGATCTGGGTGATGGCCCGGATGTGATCGAGCTTGAAGAGCCCCATCGGCGCCCGTGCCTCCGCCAGCGTGATCTCGACGCCGTAGCGCCGGAAGACCTCGACGAAGGCGACGACCGGCGCGTAGACGCCGTGATCGAGGGTCGTCCCGGCCCAATCGAGGATGACGGCCTGAAGCGGGCCCCGGTACTCGCGGCGGTAGCGATAGCGAGCCGTCTCGGCCGGGCGCGGCCCGGAGACGCTCTCTCCGGTGACGGCCGTGGGGTCGGTCCGGGTGGGCGAGGCGGGCTGGTCGGGCGATCCTTGGACGACCACGGTGGCGACTCCTTTCGGTCGAGGCGTTGCTCTTCGGTCGAGGCGACGGGAGCGAAGGATCAGGTGTCGGTCTCCGGACCCTGGAGGGTCGCCAGCGCCCGTTCCAGGGAGGCCACGAACCCTTCGAGGGCACCGACCTCGAGGGCCCCGAGGGCGCAGACCCGAAAGTGCGTCTGCGCCACCGGTCCGAGGCCGGCGTAGATGACATAGCCGTCGGCCTTGACGGCATCGTGGAGCGCCGCGTAGCGGACCCCGGCTGGGAGGGGCAGGGTGCGGACCGAGTGGGATCGGTGCTCGGGCGCCACGATGGGCGCCAGGCCAAGGCGAGCGAAGGCCCGGTCGAGATACTCCATCCTGGCCTGATAGCGAGCGCGACGGCGCTCGAGCCCCTCGTCGAGGAGCTCGTCGAGGGCGGCATCGAGGGCATAGATCGCTGGCGTCGCCGGGGTGAAGGGCACGCTTCGCTCGGCCTGGGCCGCGAGATAGCGCGGGATGTCGAAGTAGAGCGAACGCGGCGGCACGGCCATGACTCGCTCCTGGGCGCGGGCCGAGAGGAGCAGGAAGGCGACACCGGGCAGGCCGTGGAGGCACTTGTTCGCCGTCCCCGCGACGACATCGATCCCGCTGCCGTGAATCTGGAGCTCCTCGGCGCCGAAGGAGCTGATGGCGTCGATGGCCACCAGGACGCCGCGCGCTCGGGCGAGCCGCGCGATCTCGCCGACCGGGTTGAGGAGTCCGGTGGTCGTCTCGTGGTGGACGATCGCCACCGCGTCGATCCCCGCGTCGGCATCGAGGACGGCGGCGACGGTGTCGGGATCGATGGGAGTCGTGATCGACGTCGTCACGGGTACGACCTCGATCCCGAGCCGCGTCGCGATGGCAACGAGTCGCTCGCCGTACGTGCCGTTCTGGCAGACGAGGAGCCGCCGGCCGGGCCGAACGATGGCCCCCGTCATCGCCTCCATGGCTGCTGTCCCGCTGCCGGCGAGGAGGACGACCGCCCAATCGTCGTCCACGCCGGCGACCTGGAGCAGCTTGGCCCGAACGGCGGCAAAGATGGCTTGATATTCGGGTTCGCGGTGGCAGAGGTCGGGGCCGGCGATGGCCCGGTGGACGCGATCGGTGGCGACGACCGGGCCAGGGTTGAGGAGCACCCGCTGGCGGTGGGCGCGGCCCCTGGCCCAGCGCTCGGCGTCGAGGGCAGCGAAGGCGGCCGGTTCGACGATGGCGTCTGGCTGACCGGCCAGGAGCGGGCCCCGGACGGAGGGGTCGGCGGGGGCGAGGCCGACGATCGCGCCGGCTCCCGCCCGGTGCCCCGCTTCGAGGGCTGCCACCGAGGTCCCGAGGAGGCCCAGCCGGCGGGCATCGCCCACGTCGGCGGCCTCGAGCGCCGCGAACAGGCCGTAGGGCGACGGCGGGGGCGGGCCGTGCACGGCCAGGTCCGCCAGGTTCGCCAGCGGTCCGATGGGTGAGGTCGTCGGGCCGACGATGGCGATCCTGGCGCCGTCTTCGCGGACGACGCGGAGCGAGGCCTGGAGCTCGTCGGTGAGGTGGTCAATGAGGTCGTCGGTAAAGATCGCCCAGAGATCGATGGACCGCTCGGTCGCCCACCGACGCGCCGTCGCCGCAGTGTCCGCGTATGGCACTCACGTCCCTCCAGGTGGCTGGAACCGGCGCGCCATGCCAGGGCGCACGGCCGTGTTGTGGATGGCGAGGGTCACGCGACCCGCGACGTAGCGATCGTCCGACCACTCGAGTGGCCGGCCGGTCGGCGAGAAGGCGAGGCGGCGGACCCGCAAGAGCGGTGCTCGCCGGGCGACCTCGAGCCAGCGGGCATCGGCCGCAGAGGCGGCGACCGCGTCGATCTCCTGATCGGCCGAATGGAAGACGACACCCTGGGCGGCGAGGGTGGCGTAGATGGAGCCGTGCTCGAGGTCGACGCTCGCCACCAGCTCGCCGATATCGGGCGGGAAGGTCGTTCGTTCGACGAGGAGCGGCTCATCATCCGCGTACCGGATCCGGACGAGGTATCGGACCTGGGAGCCGGGTGCCAGATCCAGCGCCCGCGCGACCTCCGGCGAGGCGGTCCGAACGCTCAACTCGACGACCCGGCCAGCCGGCCGCCGCCCGATCGATCTGATCCAGCTCGTGAAGCTGAGAAGCTCGGTGAAGGGCTGGGAGAGGCGCGGCCCGCGGACGATCGGCGGTGCTCCCTGGCCGCCTGCGATGACGCCGTCAGCGCGGAGGACGGCGAGGGCCTGGCGAACGGTGCCCCGCGAGACGCCGAAGCGGGCCATGAGCTCGGCCTCCGAGGGGAGTGGCTCGCCGATCGCCGGCCGACCCGCCTCGATCGATCGCCGGAGCTGGTCGGCGATCTGGCGGTAGAGCGGCGCGAGGCGACCCCGTGACTTGTCCATACAAGTGGGTCTAGTATCGCAGGCTTGGCGGCGGGCGTGCAACCCCGACGACCGTGAGTCGGTCCGGTGGGCCGCCGCGCGGGTCCGGGCCGGCGGGCCTGTTAACGGTGCGTTTGCAGAGCGAACACCGTCCGTTCACCGAGGCCGCGTAGGCTCCCTGCTGGGCCGTCGGATCGCGGCCTGTCACGGACGGGCCCGATCGTGCCGGGCCCGACGGAGAGCCAACGCAGCAGGGAGGACCCGCAGCCTTGTACACCACGATGCGCCGGTTCGCACTCGCGATGGCAGCGACGCTCGCCCTCGCCGCCTGCAGCGGCAGCACCGCCGACTGGAAGGCACCGCCCGACGTCGCCAAGGCCAAGGAACAGGCGAAGACCTTCGCCACCTACGGGATGCCCAACGACTGGGCGAACTACGGCGAATCCATCGCCGCGTTCTGCGCCAAGTACGGCTTCGAGTGCAATCCGAACCGCTCGCTGGGCGAGGACATGTCGTCCGCCGAGGAGATCGCGGCGTTCGACGCCGAGAAAAACAACCCGAAGGCCATCGTGGCCGATATCGGGATCCTCTTCGCCGGCCAGGCCGAGGCCAAGGGCGTCCTGCCGGAGTACCTGCCTCCGAACGCGGCGAAGCTGCCCGCCATCATGAAGGGCAAGAACGGCGGCTGGGTCGCCACGTTCGTGGGCGTTCCGGGCTTCGTCGTCAACGTCGACTTCTTGACCTCGAAGAACATCCCCGTGCCCAGGACCTGGGCGGACCTCGTCAAGCCCGAGTACAAGGGCCTCGTCGGCTTTGGCAAGCCGGGCAGCTCGGGAACCGCGACGATGGCCTTCGTGGCGATGAACCTCGCCGCGGGCGGCACCCTCGACGACTACGCGAAGGGCATCGCCTACGCGAAGCAGCTCCTGGTCAACCTGGCGTCCGCGGAGGGGAACGCCGACACCTTCGAGAAGGGCGAGGTCCCGATCCAGATCAAGTACGACTTCAACCTCATCGCCCTGGCCAACAAGATGAAGGCGAAGAGTGTCGCCGCCGAGGTCGTCATCCCCGCCGACGGCTCCATCTACGCCCCGTCGGCGCTCATCCTGAACAAGTACGACGTCGCCCACATGGACCTCGGCAAGCTCTTCGTCGACTGGGTCTTGTCCGACGAGGGTCAGGCGATCTTCGCCAAGTTCGGCGCACGCCCGGTCCGCGCCGTCATCGGCGACCTGACCCTGTCCGCCGACGCGAAGGCGGGCTGGCTACCGGACGATCTGTACGCGAAGGTCCAGCAGGTCGACACCTCGAAGATCGACATCGTCGGGATCGCCGACATCTGGCAGAACCAGGTCGGCGCCGGGGGCTGACCATCCCGGTCGGCGTTCCAGCAGGCGTTCCGTGAACGCGATGCGCCCGACCGCGTCTCCTGCACGTGCTGCCATGACGCGGTCGGGCATCGCCGACCGGGCCCGCCGATGGCTCGACGCATGGCTCCCGGCACTCCCGCTCCTCGCCCTCGTGACCTGCGCCTTGATCAGTCCGGGGGTCGTCCTCCTTGCCCAAACCTTCGTCGACGCCAATGGCTTCACCCTCGACCTCTGGGGACGCGTCCTCGGCCAGCCGGTGAACCAGGTCGCGGTCGTCACCAGCCTCGCCCTCGGGGTGTGCTGCGCGACCATCAGCCTCCTGGTCGGGGGGCCGGCGGCGTGGCTGATCAGCCGGCTGCTGGCCGGACGGAGGGCGTTCTGGCTCGGGCTCCTCAACGTGGCCGCGAACTTCGGCGGAATCGGGTTGGCCTTTGCCTACCTGGCGACCTTGGGGAACGTCGGGATGCTGACGCTCGTTCTCCAGGGCTTGGGGCTGCCCTTCGAGCCGCCTCGATCGAGCTCCTTCCTGGCCCTCCTCATGGCCTACGAGTACACGAACATCCCGCTCTTCGTCCTTTTGACCATCCCGGCTATGGGCGTCGTCCGTGACGACTGGTGGGAAGCGGCCCAGACCGCCTCGGCGACGCGCTGGCAGTTCTGGCGGCGGGTGGGACTGCCGATCCTCGCCCCCTTCCTCCTCGCCGGCTGGCTCCTGATCTTCACCTGGTCGATCGGCATCTACGGCATCGCCTACGGTCTCGCCGGCAAGTCTGGTGGAGCGGCCGTCCAGCTCATCACGCTCCAGATCGGGACGGCTCTCCAGTCGGACATCGTCCTCGGCCCCGCTCGGGCGGCGATCCTGGCCGTCGTGCTCATGGCTATCGCCAGCGCCTCACTGCTGGCCTACCGACACCTCCTCCGCCGTGCCCTCCGCTGGTTCTGAATCGATGGCCGCCACGACCGTGAGCTCGGTGGGCCAGACCCGCGAGGCTGCTCGGCCGGGCCGAGCCGAGCAAGGGGCGGTCCGAGCCGGCCAGGCCGTGCTCTTCACCGCCCTCTTCGTCTACTTCACGCTGCCGATGCTCACCGTCTTTCTCTACTCGATTGCGACCCGGTGGACGGCGAACGTCCTGCCCGACGGGTACACCCTCGACTGGTGGATCGCCACCTTCGCCGATCGGGCCGTCATCGGCGCCTTCGGCACGACGCTCCTCCTGGCGACCATCACCGCCGTCCTCGACATCGTCGTCGTCGTCCCCGCGGCCTACTGGTCGCGCGTCCGCAACCCGCGGATCCGGCCGATCATCGAGCTCTCGGCCGCGATCCCATTCGCCCTCCCGTACATCGTCATCGGCTTCGGCCTCCTCCAGTTCTCGGGCATCGTTGCCCCTCCGCTCCAGGGCACCTTTCCCCTTCTCGTCATCGGTCACGCCGCCATCGCCTTCCCCTTCCTCTATTGGGCCGTCGACGGGGCGATGGCGGCGGCCGGGATCGAGCGGCTCTCCGAGGCGGCCGAGGCGTGCGGCGCGTCCCCCATCCAGATCCTGCGCCGGATCGTCTTGCCGAACATCAGGCCGGGTGTCGTCACCGGAGCCCTCCTCGCCTTCGCGACGAGCTTCGGCGAGTTCGCCCTCGTCCAGATCGTCGCCCGCGGCGTGTACACGGTCCCCATCTGGAGCGCCGAGGCGATCCGCTCCTACACCGGTGAGCCGGGCAACTTCAACCGTCTGGCGGTCGTGACGATGGTGAACTTCATCGTCTTGTTCGTGCTCTCCGCCGCCGTCGTCTACTTCAACCGCGGCCAAACGGTCCGCCTCCTGCCGGGGGCGCGGAGCATCGAACGAGGGGAACGACGATGAGCAGCGTCGACCTCATCGGGGTGACGAAGGTGTTTGGCCATGTCCCCGCCCTCGAGGACGTCAGCCTCCAGATCGCATCGGGGGAGATGTTGGCCCTGCTCGGGCCTTCGGGGTGCGGCAAGACCACCCTCCTGCGCCTGGTGGCCGGGCTCGAGCTGCCAACGGCAGGGCGGATCCGCATCGGCGGCGACGACGTCACGGCCGTGCCGACCCGGGAGCGGCCGATCGGGATGGTCTTCCAGAGCTATGCCCTCTTCCCGAACCTGACCGTTCGCCAGAACATCGCCTTTCCGCTCGAGGTCCGGCGTCGCCCCGCCGCCGAGGTCAAGGCTCGGGTTGACGAGCTCCTCGATCTCGTCCGGCTCGCATCGCAGGCCGATCGCTATCCGAACCAGATCTCCGGCGGCCAGGCCCAGCGCTGTGCCCTCGCCCGGGCGCTGGCGCCCTCGCCGGCCGTCCTGCTCCTCGACGAGCCCCTGTCGGCGCTCGATGCCCTCGTGCGGACGCGGCTGCGCGATGAGATCCGCCGGATCCAGCAGGTGGTCAAGACGACGGCGATCTACGTCACCCACGATCAATCTGAGGCGATGGCCATCGCCGACCGCGTGGCGGTGATGAGCCACGGCCGGATCGAGCAAGTCTCCCGCCCGCCCGAACTCTACGAGTCGCCGGCGACCCGCTTCTCGGCCATGTTCGTCGGCGGCCGGAACGCCCTCGAGCTGCCGGTCGTCGACGGGCGAGTCGCCCTCGACGGCGTGTTCACCGTCCCCTCGCCGGCCGGCGCGAGCGAGCGGGTGGTTGCCTTCTTCCGACCCGAGGACGTGGAGATCGCCCCGAACGGCGTTGGCCGTCCGGCCGTCGTCGAGGTCAAGATCTTTCTCGGTGCGGTGACGCGGCTCCACCTCCTGACCGAGGTGGCTGGGCGCCAGGCCCGTTTCTACGCCGACCTCCCCAGCCGCCAGGCGATGGCCTACGAGCCTGGTGCGAAGGTGACGGTGCGGATCGATCCGGCCAACGTCCGGATCTTCTCCCTCGACGACGATGGCGCGCCCGCGCCGGGCGCAGGAGGGGCGCATGCCTGACGGACCGAGGGCGACGCGCGCGCATGATGGCGAACCCGCGTCGACCCGCGTCCTCCTCATCGGGCTCGATGGGTTTCCGGCCCGGATGGTTTCGCCCGACCGGACGCCGCGCCTGTGGGGGCTGGCAGCGAGCGGCGGCCGGGCGGCCGACGGTGGTCTCGTCGCCAGCCTCCCGTCCACAACCTATCCCGGCTTCGCCTCGCTCTTGACCGGCTGCCGCCCCGAACGCCACGGCGTTCGAACGACGGCCGTTCGACCGGGCGCTGTTCCGGGCTGGGCCGGGCGCCGCTCCGTCGCCACCCCGACCCTCTTCGATGCCTGCCGAGCGGCCGGGCTCCGGTCGGCCGCGATCCAGGGCGACCACCTCCTCCACGAGGTCCTGGCGACCGACCGGGCGGTGGACCTGCGCTGGCCGCCGGCCGGCCCGCTCGACCCGGTCCTCCGGCTCGATGCAAAGGGGTATCCGGTCAACGACGAAGTCCGGCCCGTAGCGCTTCGAGCCATCGCCGAACCTGACCTCCGGTTCCTCTTCGTCCACCTGAACGAGCCAGACACGTACGGTCATCTCGTCGGTCCGGAGCATCCGGCGACGATCGCCTGCTACGGCGCGACCGACGCCCTCGTCGGCGAGTTCGTCGACGCCCTGGCCCCAGATTGGGAGCGGAGCATCGTCATCGTCGTGTCCGATCACGACATGGAGCCCGCGGCGACCGAACCGCCGATCCGATTGCGGGCGGACCCCGACCTGGCAACGTTGACCGCGGACGAGCTCGCCGACGGCGGAGCGGCCCTGCTCGCCGTGGCGGACGGAGTGGATCAGACCCGCGTCGCGGCTGCTGCCAAGCGCGTGGAGGGCGTGGCCGACGCCCGGCCGGCAGGTCGGGGCATCGTCCTCGTCGAGGCGGACCGAGGCCGCGTCTTCGGCGTGCCGCAGCCTGGTGGCGTCCACGGGGGACCGAGCACCGTCCGCACCCTCGCCCTCGTCGGCGGCGGACATCCGGCGGCGCGGCACATCGGGGCTCGGATCGCTTCGCGTCCGCCGACGCTCGCCGACTGGGCTCCGACCATCGCCGAGCTCCTGGGTCTCGCGCTGCCGACGGCCGACGGCCAGAGCCTCCTCAGGGACTGACCCGCGGCTCGAACATCGGTGACGGCGGACCTGCTCAGGCGGTGCCGGGACGGGCGGGTCGCTCCGAGCCGCGCGCCGCCTTCGAGCGCTCTGCCCAGGCGGCGAGGACGACGTCCTTGTGGGGCCGGATCGGGCAGTGGCCGTCGCGGTTGCCGAACTCGTCGCAGTAGCCGAGGGGGACGCACTTCGGGGCGAGGAAGGCGCCGAGGAAGGGGCTGACCGAGAAGACCTCGTGGCGGATGAGCTGGAAGAGGCGGCGGATCTCCCACTGGGCCATCGTGCAGAGCCGAAGGCCGGCCATGTGGATGAGGGCCCGCAGGTTCGCCGTCATGACCAGGTTCGTCCGGGTCGCGTTCGGGAAGACGAAGCGGGCGTCCTCGCCCGGGATGCCGGCCTCGAGGAGTGCCTCGTACGTCTCGAGGGCGCCGGCGATCTGACCCTCGTAGCGGGCTCGGAGCTCGGGCTCGGCCTCGGCGATGGAGACGGGCATGACCGTCGCCGCCTCCTTGAACTTCACGTAGCGCTGGCTCTGCTGGTCGAAGGCGACGCCGGCCCGGTGGCGGACGAGCTGGTGGGAGAGGGTGCGGCTCACGCCGCTGATCCCGAAGGTAAAGACGACGTGCTCGATGGTGCTCCCGTGCCCCGACTCGATGACCCGGCTGATGAGGCGCTCCATCTTCGCCGGCTCGACCTCGCCGCTGACGGCCCGCCGGAAGATCGACTCCGGATCCTCCTCCGAGTAGCAGGTCCGACAGGCGGTCCAGATGAGGGGGACGTAGTAGCGCTCGGCGATCTCCCGGGTCGGGAAGAGGAGGGTCGCCCGGATGCCGAGCTCGTGGCGGGCGGGACTCCTCGGCGTCGTGGCGGTGGGACGCGGCTGGCTCGTCATCGTCGTGCAGTCTAGCCGGCCGATCGGCCCGGTGCGCCGGACCGATCGGGCGGGGCCTCGGCGGCAGCGCCGGTCCCAAGAGCGGCCCCACGGCCGGTCGGCGGGGTCGGGTCGGTCCCGAGCTGGGACGACCCGGGGACGGCCCTCGTCGGCGACGGAGTCGCCGGGTGGCCCGGGCGGACGAACCACCACCAGTAGAGGCCGGTGGCGACGCTGTAGCAGACGATGACGGTGGCGAAGTTCACCGTGAAGCCGAGGTCGAAGCCGAGGCTTGCCTGGACGAGGCTGTAGAAGGGGCCGCCCACGACCCAGCCGGCCGACCAGACGAGGCTCATCGCCGCCGACAGGCTCGCCCGCTCGGCCGGAGCGGCCCGTTCCATGGCGAAGGCCGAGAGGATCGGGTTGCCGGCGTTCATGAGCGCGTTCCGGACGGCCAGGGCGACGAGGACGAGGGGCAGGATCGGGACCCAACCGAGGACGGCCAGGAAGGGGATGCTCGCCGCCTGGACGGCGACGACCGAGCCCATCTGGCCGAAGCGCCGAGCCAGGGCCGGCTGGAGGAGGGTGGCGACGGCGGTCCCGAGGGCGGCGACGGCAAAGGCGGTGTTCAGGGTCGCCAGGTCGAGGCCGAACTTGCGCTGGATGAAGAGGTTGAGGAAGGGGATGCACTGACCGGCCCCGACCGAGATGAGGAACCCGGGGACGAGGAGGCGGGCGAAGAAGCCCGGGTTCGAGACGGGGAGCCAGCGCCCTCGTCGACGGCGACGGGCGGCCCCCGGCGGGGTGGCGGCGGGGTGTCTGTCCGGCGGGTCGCCCGGGCCGACGTCGCCCGCCCTTGGGCCGTCGGTCGACCTCGGCGGCACCCGCGGCCGGTCGTCGCCGAGCTGCCAGGCGACGGCGATGGAGGCGACGAGGAGGACGACCATGGCCGCGACGACGACCCGGTAGGCGGCCGGTCCGGCCGGATCGAAGCCGCCCAGGGCCGCCACGACGGCGGCCAGGAGCCCGCCGGCCAGCGCCGCCCCGACGGTCGTCACGTTCCCGATGGCAGCCTGGAGGGCGAAGAGCTCGTTCCGGTGCTCGGGCCGGGAGTGCTCGGAGAGGTACGGGTTGGCCAGGACGAAGAAGGCCTCCTGACCGGCCCCGAAGGCGGCGGCGAGGACGATGAAGGCCGGCGCCGACCGGACGACGAGGAACCCGGCGGCAGCGAGGGTCATGAGGGCGAGCCCGCCGACGATGACGAGGCGGCGGCCGAGCCGGTTCGATGCCGCCCCGGCCGGCAGGGCGGCCACAACGCCGGCGGCCGAGGCGGCCGTCGCCACGAGGCCGATGACGGCCGGGCTGATCCCGAGGGCGGCAAGGTAGAGGTTGAAGTCGACCCAGTAGAGGCTGATCGCCCCGCCCGAGACGAAGGTCAAGACGAGGAAGACGCGGGCGTCGCGCTCGAAGCCGGTGTAGGTCCTGGCGAAGGCGGCGAGTCGGTTCAGGGCAGGCCTCCGGTCGGGTCGGGGACGCCCAGGGCTGCTCGCGGTCGCTCCGGCCGCCCGTCGGTCGGGGCCGGCGGCGGGACCGGCGGGCCGGCCGGGTCAGACGTGGTCGGAGCAGGAGAGAACGTAGCCGCAGCGACAGACGAGCTTGCAGGCTCGCTCCCAGAGCCGAGCCCCGCAGTTCGGACAGGTCAGGATGACCTCGTCGGGGTCGGGCGGAGGCGCCGCCTGCCCGGCCGTCCCGCTCGCCGTCGTCGACGGAAAGCGGGGGAGCGAGGGGATCCGGCCGCTCGGTGGCCCGTCACGCTGCATGCCGCCATCCTACCGGGTCCCGGGTTCCTCCGGCCCGGCTCCGCCGAGGGCGTAGGCGACGACCTCGTCGAGGGGCATCGCCGCCCCCTCGGCAGCGTAGCGCTCGAGGGCGGCTGGGTCGAGGGCGCGCAGGGCCGTCGGTCGACTCGCCTGCTCGAAGGTGTCCTCGACCCAGCTGGCGAGACGGACCCCGGTCGTTCGCTCCAGGCGGCGGGCCGCACCGCGGAGGCGACCGGCGCGAGGGAGGTCGCCGTCGGCGACGGCCTGGGCCGAGAGGTCGTCGAGGCAGAGGTTGACGCCGGCCAAGTCGCCCGCCTCGTGGAAGTGGCGGAGGGCGTGTCGGCTCGTTTCACGCGCCTCGTCGACGGCCCCCGACTTCAGGAGCGCGCTGCCGAGCATGTGGAGCGACCAGGCCTCCATGGTTCGCTGCCCAGCGGCTCGAAAGCGCTCGAGGGCGGCCCGAAAGCGCTCGATGGCCTCGGGCAACGCGTTCGTGAAGTAGGCGACACCGCCGAGGGCCCAGAGGAGGTTCCCCTCGCCGATCCGATCCCCGAGCTCCTGGTAGATGGCGAGGGCCTCTTCGAGGCGGTGTCGACCCGCCTCGAGCTGCTCCGACGGGGAGCCATCGGCCGAACCGGTCAGGGTCCCGACGAGGTCGACGTAGCCGCGGTTGTAGAGGGCGTTCGCGATCTCGCGGCGGTCGCCGACCTCGGCCCAGGCCGCGAGGGCCCGATCGTAGGCCGCGGCAGCGGCCGTCTCGTCGGCCTGCCAGTAGGCGATCCCGCCGACCGCCTCGAAGAGCTTGCCGACGAGCGGAGCCGGCAGGTCGGTCGCGGTCCCCTCGACGGCGGCGAGGCGCATCCGGGCTTCGTTGAGGTAGCCGCGCTGCTGCCAGAACCGCCAGAGGGCAGCGCCGAGCCGGACGGCGGCCTCACCGTCCCGCTCTTCGACGGCCCGGTCGAGGGCGGCCCGGAAGTTGTCGTGCTCCGCCTCGAGCCGATCGAGCCAGCGGCGCTGGTCGGTCCCGGCGAGGTGGGGAGCCGCCGTCTCGGCCAGGTCTCGGAACCAGCGGCGATGGCGGTCCCGGATCGCCTCGGCCTCGCCGGCGGCGGCGAGCATCTCGGCGGCGTACTCGCGGATCGCCTCCAAGAGGACAAAGCGGGTCGTCTCGGCCCGCTCCTCGGTCCGAACGAGGCTCTGCTCGACGAGGGAGGCGAGGCCATCGAAGACGTCGACCCCGAGCTCCTCGGCCGGTCCGCAGACGGCCTCCGCGGCCTCGAGGTCGCAGCCGGCGCGGAAGACCGACAGCCGGTCGAGGAGCCGGCGGCAGCCGGGGGCCACGAGCTCGTAGCTCCAGGCGATGGCGCCCCGGAGGGTCTGCTGCCGGGCCGGCAGGTCGCGGGCCCCGCTCGTCAGGAGCCCGAGTTGGCGCTCCAGGCGATGGAGGATCTCTTCGGGTGAGAGGAGGCGAACCCGGGCTGCGGCGAGCTCGATGGCGAGCGGCATCCCGTGGAGTCGAGCGCAGATCTGAGCGACGGCCGGGGCGTTCTCGTTCGTGACCCGAAAGTCCGGTCGAGCGGCCACGGCCCGAGCGATGAAGAGGCGGACGGCCTCGTACTGGCTGAGCGCTGCTGGATCGGGATGGGCGATGGCGGCTGGCAGGTTCTCCCGTTCGACGACCGACAGGCGGCTCGTGTCCGGCGGCGCCGGTAGCCCCGGGACCGGGAACTCCCGCTCCCCGGAGATCCGGAGGGCGGCCCGGCTCGTCGCGACGACGACGGCGTTCGACGTGCGGCGGAGCAGCTCGGCGACGACCGGGGCGGCCTCGACGACCTGCTCGAAGTTGTCGAGGACGAAGAGGATCTTCCGTTCGCCGACGGCCTCGACGAGGACGTCCACCGCCGGCCGGCCGGGGGCCTCGACGATGCCGATGGTCCGCCCGATGGCCGGGGCGACGAGCTCCGGACTCCGGAGCGGCTCGAGGGCGACGAAGTAAACCCCGTCGTCGAAGCGGTCGGCGACCGTCGCCGCCAGCTGCAGGGCGAGTCGCGTCTTGCCCGTTCCACCCGGCCCGGTGAGGGTCAAGAGACGGGTCTCGGCGAGGATCGCCTGGGCGGTTCCGAGCTCGTGGTCTCGGCCGACGAAGCTCGTCAGCTGGGTCGGCAGGTTGTTCGGCCGGCGGTCGAGGGAGCGGACGGGCGGGAACTCGGTCGCGAGCCCGTCGATGTCGAGCTGCCAGAGGCGTTCGGGTCGGAGGTCCTTGAGGCGGTGCTCGCCGAGGTCGCGCAGGGCGATACCGGCCGGGAGGTGGTCGGCGACGAGGCCGCGGGTCGTCTCGGAGACGAGGACCTGGCCCCCGTGGGCCGCCGAGGCGATCCGGGCCGCCCGGTGGACGTCGAGGCCGACGTAGGTGCCCTCGGCGTCGAGGACGCCCTCGCCGGTGTGGAGCCCGATCCGGACCCGGACGGCGGCATCCTCCGGCCACGACTCGGCGGCGATGAAGCGCTGGGCGCGGGCGGCGGCGTCGACGGCCGCCGAGGCCGTCGCGAAGACGGCGAAGGTGCCGTCGCCCTCGGTCCCGATCTCGACCCCGCCGGTCGCCTCGAAGGCGGCCCGGAGGAGGGCACGGTGCCGCTCCAGGAGAGGCTGCCAGCCGGCCGTGCCGAGGACCGTCGTCAGGCGGGTCGAGCCCTCGACGTCGCTGAAGAAGAAGGTGACGGTCCCGGTGGGGGGCCGGCGCGATGCGGGCTCGGTCGTGGCGTTCTCCTTTCCTGGGACGCGCCCGGCGTCGGGTCGGGTGGGACGCCGGCGGCGAGCGGTGCCCGGCTTCAGCCGCCGTCGGCCGGTCAGTGGTGGTGGTCCGCCGTCGTCCGGCGAAGACGCTCGGCGAGGGTGCGCAGGAGGGTCAGGGTGACGGCGGGATGGGCGAGCAGGAGCTGCTCGGCATCCCAGGCGGCGATGGCGAGGCAGCGGGTCTGCTCCTCGGCGACGACCGAGGCGAGTCGCGGCCGACGGTCGAGGACGGAGAGCTCGCCGAAGAACTCGCCGGGGCCGAGCTCGGCGACCGTCTCGCCGTTGCGGACGACTCGAACCCGGCCCTCGAGGATGACGAAGAGCCCGCTGCCGATCTCGCCCTGACGGGCGATGGCTCGGCCCGGGGCGACTTCGATCGGCGCGGCGACCTCGGCGAGGAGGGCCAGCTGATCCTCGGGCAACGCTGCAAAGAGGGGGACCGCCCGAAGGGCTCCCCGATGGTCGATGGCCGGCTCGTTCATGGTCCTCCTCCCCGCAGGTGGGCCCCGCGCGGTGTCTCGGGCGGTGCCCGGTCGGTCTGCGGCGGCGCCTCGCCCTCCTCGCCGTGTCGGAGGCCGGCCTCGCCGGGGAGCGTCGAGTTGCCGTCCGGCTCCATGGTCGCCGACCGCTCGTCCTGCGTCAACGGGCTTCGGCGCTTCGTCTGCCCTCGGGCGCCCGGTCGGGGCTCCCAGCCTCGGCCGATCCTGCCGGCCGTGGGTCTCCGAGCCCGGGTGCCCCGCAGTCACAGCCTGGCGACTCGCGCCCGGATCGCGGGGGTTGAGCCGGGCCGCAGCGCGGCTAGGCACCCTCGGACCGGCCGGGCGGCCCACCCCACCGGGACCGGGGGCCCAGGTCGGCCCGGAACGGTGGCGAAGGTCGGACCCCGTCCGCCGAGGAGCGCGGTCGGCCGGGACCGGGACGGTATCGAGCGCGCGGCGCGTCCTCCGGCGTGGCACAATGCCAGTCAGACGCGCGGGGAGGAGAGGCACCCATGGCCAGCCCGGACGAGATCGCCGACACCATCGCCGGCTTCACCCTGTTCGCCGACCTCCCGGCCGCCGGGCTCGCCGAGGTCGCCCACGAGTTCGAGGAAGTCTGGTTCGCCGAGGGCGAGCGGATCCTTCGCCAGGGCCTGACCGGCTCGGGCTTCTACGTCATCCTCGACGGCGAGTGCTCGATCCAGATCGACGGCGTCGAGCGGGCCGTCCTCGGCCGCGGCGACTTCTTCGGCGAGGTCTCGATCCTCCTCGGCGAACCGCCGATCGCCGACGTCGTGGCGACCCGGGCCGTCCGCTGCATCCAGCTGCCGGGCCCCAAGGTGGAGGGCTTCCTCGTCGACCACCCCCGGGTCATGTACCGGATGCTCCAGGCCCTCGCTCGGCGGTTCCGGACCGTCAACCGCTGGCGAAGCTGAGGCTGGCGGCGTGGCCCGGCAGCGCCCCGACGAGCGGCCCTTCCCTCCGGGCGCCTACCCCCTCATCGTCGTCGGCAGCGGCGCCGGCGGGCTCCAGGTCTCCTACTGGCTGCGTCGGTTCGGGATCCGCCACGCCGTCCTCTCGGCCGACGAGGCCCCCGGCGGGATGTTCCGGCGCTGGCCGCTCTTCCAGCGCCTCCTCTCGTGGACGAAGCCGTACGCCCTGCCCGACCGCACGGTCCGGGCCTTCGAGCGCTACGACTGGAACAGCCTCCTCGCCGACGAGCCCGAGCTCCGCGGCCTGGCGGCGACGTTCATGGACGGCACCTCCTCCTTCCCCTCCCGCCCCGAGATGGAGGCGAACCTGGTCGCCTTCGCCGAGCGGGCCCGGATCGCCGTCCGCTTCGGCTGTCGCTGGACGGCGACGCGGCGCGACGAGGGAGCGGCGGGCTCGCGCTTCGTCCTCGAGACGACCGACGGGGAGTACAGCGCCCCGATCGTCGTCTTCGCCGTCGGGGTCGCCGAACCGTTCCGGCCTCCGATCCCCGGCATCGAGCTCGCCCACCACTACGCCGCCGTCCGCGCCCCGGAGACGTACGCCGGTCGGCGCGTCCTCGTCATCGGCAAGCGGAACTCGGGCTTCGAGCTCGCCAACGGCCTCCTCCCCTGGGCCGCCTCCATCGTCCTCGTCTCGCCGTCGCCGGCGAAGCTCTCCGTCCTCACCCGCTCCTTGGTCGGGGTCCGGGCTCGCTACGTCCAGCCCTACGAGGACTTCGCCCTGGGCGGCGGGGTCGGTCTCCTCGACGCCGCCGTGGAGCGGATCGAACGCCTCGACGGCGCCCTGGCGGCCCGCCTTCGGCCGACGGACGGTGGCGAGCCGATGACGGTCGCCGCCGACGAGATCATCGAGGCGACCGGCTTCGCGGCTCCCGTCGGCGATCTCCCGGAACTCGGCGTCGCCGTCGTCGGCCAGGCCCGGGTCCCGGCCCAGACGGTCTGGTGGGAGAGCGCCAGCCTGCCCGGCATCTTCTTCGCCGGGACCTTGAGCCAGGGGAGCGGCGGGCTCAAGAAGCACGGCCAGCCCTCGAACAGCGGCGCCGTCCACGGCTTCCGCTACAACGCCCGGATCCTCGCCGAACACCTGGCCACGACGGCCTTCGGTCGTTCGCTCGAACGGTCGCCCATCGATCCGGCTGAGGTCGTCGACCGCCTCCTCGAGGAGGCGACGCTGGGGCCGGAGCTCTGGCACCAGAAGGGGTACCTCGCCTGGGTCGTCGGCCTCGATCCGGCGACCGGACCCCGGGACGGCGGCGTCGTTCCCCTGGCCGCCTTCGTCGATGGGCTCGCTCCCGCCGAGCCGACGGCGGTGGCGATGAGCGTCGAGGCGGATGCCGCCGGAGAGATCGCCCCGGTCCTCTACGTCCGGGCCGCGGGCCGGGTCACCGAGCACGTCCTGCCGGGCCAGCGGCTCCACGAGTTCCGGACGGCCGAGCACCGCCGGGCCGTGGCCGCCGCGCTCCGCCCCCTCGGTCGGGGGCTCGTCGCGGTCGACTGAGCGGCGGCGGCCGGCGGCCGTACGATGACCTTCGGATGACCGAACCGGCCCGACCCGCGAACCCCTGGCGCCGCCTGGCACGGCGCGTCGTCTACGCCAACCCCTGGATCGAGGTCGTCGAGGACGACGTCGTCCGGCCGGACGGCGAGCCGGGCATCTACGGCGTCGTTCGCTTCCGGAACCGCGCCGTCGGGGTCGTCGCCACCGAGCCGCCCGACCGGATCCTCCTCGTCGGCCAGTACCGCTACACCCTCGATGCGTACAGCTGGGAGATCCCGGAAGGGGGCGTGCCGCCCGACGAGGACCTCCTCGCCGGAGCGATGCGGGAGTTGGCCGAGGAGACTGGCTACCGAGCCGGCCGCTGGCGTCCGCTCCTCCGGAGCCACACCTCGAACTCCGTGACCGACGAGGTCGCCGCGGTCTTCCTTGCGACCGAGCTCGTCCCGGGCGAGGCACGACCCGACGGGACCGAGGCCCTCGCCCTCCGCTGGGTCTCCGTCGGCGAGGCGCTGGCGATGATCGACCGCGGCGAGATCACCGACGCCCTCAGCCAGGTCGGCCTGCTGCGCTTCGCCCTCGAGCTCGGGGTCCGGCCGCGACGCGCCGGCTAGGTCGGCCGGCCTCAGGGGCGCTCGGGGCGGCGGCCCAGGAGCCGGACGTCGCGCCAGACGCGGCAGAGGAGCTCGGCGAGCTCGAGCCGGTCGACCGCCTCCTCGATGGTCGCTCCGACGGCGACGATCCCGTGGCGCTCGAGGAGGAGCGCCCGCCGGGGCCGGTCCGGTGCCGCGGCCCGCAGGGTCGCCGCGACGAGATCGGCGAGCTCGGGGCTCCCCGGTGGGGCGAAGGGGACGACCGGGAGGTCGGGCAGGAGGAGGGCGGTCTCCGGGAGGACGGCCGGGTCGGGAGCCTCGCCGGCCAGGGTCAGGGTGAGGGCGGCCGACGGGTGGGCGTGGACGACGGCCCGAACGTCGGGGCAGGCCCGGTAGATGGCGCGATGGACGGCGAGGTCGGACGTCGGGCGGGGCGTGGTGGCGCTGTCGCGGGCCGGATCCGGTTCGAGACCGACGACGACGAGGTCGCCTGGCCGGAGCTCGTCCTTGCGGCGGCCCGCCGGCGTGACGAGGAGCGCCTCACCGTCGAGGCGGACCGAGGCGTTGCCTTCGGCGGCGACGATGTGGCCGCGGGCGGCGAGGCGGGCGCAGGCGGCGACGATGGCGGTCCGGGCGGCGAGAGTCGGGTCCACGGCGCCCATCGTACGGGGCGGCGAGCGACGGCGTCCCGGCCGTTCGGCGTCGGTCCCGGGGACGGAGCGGCCGGCGCCCCGGGCTGGGGCGCCGGCCGGAGAGGAGGATGGACGCGGGGTCGCCCGTCAGCGATGGGCGACCTCGAGGGCCTCCCGGGCGAGGGCGTAGGCCTCGTCGTGGCGACCGAGGGCGGCGAGCTCGTCGGCCCAGGCGCTCAGGACCTCGCGGAGGCGGGCCGTGGCGCCCTGGCTCTTGGCGAGCTCGGCCGCCTCGGCGAAGCCGGCGACGGCGTCCTCGTGGCGACCGAGGGCGGCGAGGGCCTTGGCTCGGGTGATGAGGCCCTGGAAGCGGGCCTTCGAGTTGCCGGCCTCCGTCGCCGCTCGGACGGCCTCGTCGGCGAGGGCGAGGGCGGCCTCGGCGTCGCCCTGGGCGAGGGCGATCTGGGCTTGGGTGTCGACGATGTGGCCGAGCTGCCAGGCGTCGCCGAGGGTCCGGGCCCGCTCCCGGGCGGCGGCGACGAGCTGGCTCGCCCGGTCCCGACTCGAGGTGGCGAGGTAGGCGAGGGCGAGGTGGTTCTGGAGGTTGACGGCTTCGCGCTCGGCGTCGGCCGCCTCGAGGAGGGCGAGGGCCTTCGTCCCGGCGCGGATGGCGGCCTCGTGGTCGCCGACCTCCCGGTAGGAGACGGCGAGCGAGAAGAGGATGGTGCCGCGCCGGCGGGTGTCGAGCTCGGCGGCGATGGCCTGGGCCTCCTCGAGGTAGGCGAGGGCGGCCTTGTGGTTGCCCTCGGTCTGCTCGACGAGGGCGAGGGCGACGAGGACCCGGACCCGAAAGTCCGAGGTGACCGAGAGGCCCGAGCGGACCGCCTCGAGGATCCCCCGAAGGAGGGCGCGGGCCTCGTCGTGGTTCTCCCGTTGGTGGTGGGCGGCGGCGAGCCAGTAGCGGGCCGCGGCCGCCTCGGCCGTCCGCCCGAGCCCGTCGAAGAGCTCGGCCGCCTCGGCCGCCGGGGCGATGGCCTCGGCCGGCCGGTCGAGCCGGTAGAGGGCCTCCGCCATCCCGGCCAGGATCCCGGCCCGGGCCGCCCGGTCCGTCGTCGTCTCGACGAGCTCCCGATAGCCGTCGAGGGCGGCGGCGAAGTCGCCCGAGGCGAGGCGGAGGTCGGCCTGGAGGCGGGCCCAGGCGGCGTCGTAGTCAGTGAGGAGGTCCGTCGCCGTCACCCCGAGGCGGCCGGCCAGGTAGTTGAGGGCCGCCATCGAGGGCTTGACGAGCCCGTTCTCGAGGGCGCTGACGTACGCCTTCGTGTACCGCTCGCCCGCGAGCTGCTGCTGGGTCAGCCCGGCCCGGAGGCGGGCTGCTCGGAGGCGGCGGCCGATGGCCGCCGCGAGGGGCCGGTCGTCGACGACGACCCGGCGCCGCATCTTCGTTCGCGCGTTCATGGCGGCCATTGTACATCGCCGTCCAACGTTCGTTGACGCCAACGAAGAAGGAATCGAGGGAGATACCCAGGCGCTCGGTCAAGAGGACGAGGGCCGGCAGGGAGGGGATCGTGTGGCCGCGCTCGACGGCGGACACGAAGGCCCGGGTCAAGGGCCAGCCGACCTGGGCCTGGGTGAGGCCCCGGGCGAGGCGGTGGCGGCGGAGTTCGGCACCCACGGCGGCGGAGAGGGCCGTGGCGCCTTCGGCGAGGAATTGTTTAGCAATACTTGACTTTTGCACGCCGACAGCCTAGCATGACCGCCGCAGCCGTGCTCCGGCGTAAGGCGAAAGGTCCGGCGCAGGGTGCGTCGGCCCGCCGGCCGGTTGCAGGAGGTCATCGATGTCCGTCTCGGCCCGTCTGCGGACCCTCGCCGCCGCCATCTCCGCCCTCGCCGCCCTCCTCGCCACCGCCGCTTCGGCTTTGGCCGGTGGCGGGAATCCCCCGTTCCCGAAGTAGGTGGCGTGTCGGTCGGCGCCCCGCCCGGTCGGCCGGGCGGGGCGCCGTTCCGTTTCGGCCCGCTCCGCGCCGCCCCGCTACCCTCGACCGGTGACGACCCACCGACGGCCGGCGATCCTCCTGGGCCCCGGGGCGAG
>Ga0272446_1002370_pt1 | contig 25850 bp, 31 predicted proteins | sample YNPCB0061_FD_194587 | JGI IMG/M metagenome (GOLD analysis project Ga0272446, IMG submission 194587) | Hot spring microbial mat communities from Yellowstone National Park, WY, United States - YNP-CB-006-1 | ecosystem: Environmental > Aquatic > Thermal springs > Hot (42-90C) > Sediment | place...
TGCCATCCTTTTATCTTTCGGTCTTGATATTCGGTAATACCGCTTATTCCTAAATCACTGATTACAAACTCATCCCTTAAAATTTTTCTTGGGAAGATCAGTAAAAAGTAGCTACTTGGCTAATGACCATAGGACTCATCAATAGTTCGTACTGAGTTTTCGGGGAAATGGCTGTAATTAAATGATGGGTGCAATCAACCAGTGGTGAGGGCGTAAATCTGAATGGCTTTACTCAAGTTTTGGGTAGAGTGACCTAGAAATGCTATCATTTTCTAATCTGTTTCTCTCGATCGACCTATGCAAGACAAATTGATGCTGATGATTCCAGGTCCAACTCCAGTACCCGAAAAGGTATTACTGGCATTGGCAAAATCCCCGATCGGGCATCGCAGTAGTGATTTTAGTAAGGTGATGGCGGAAGTAACTGCCAATTTACAGTGGTTGCACCAGACCAAGCAAGATGTACTGATTCTCACCGCCAGTGGCACAGGAGCAATGGAAGCGGGCATGATTAACTTTTTGTCTAAGGGCGATCGAGTACTGGTGGGGGAAAATGGCAAATTTGGTCAGCGTTGGGGCGATGTGGGGGATGCCTACGGACTGGCGGTGGAGCGCATCAAAGCCGAATGGGGACAGCCCCTCGATCCCGAAATTTTTCGCGAAAAACTAGAGGCTGATACAGATAAGCAAATTAAAGCTGTAATTATTACCCACAGTGAAACTTCCACAGGGGTAGTCAATGATTTGGAAACTATCAACCGTTATGTGAAAGCCCACGGTCAGGCGCTAATTATCGTGGATGCGGTCACCAGTCTAGGAGCTATGAATGTACCAGTGGATGAATGGGATTTGGATGTGGTGGCATCGGGTTCCCAAAAGGGCTACATGATCCCCCCAGGGTTGGGGTTTGTGTGTGTGGGTGCTAGAGCATGGACAGCCTACGCCCAAGCGGATTTACCTCGCTACTATTTGGACTTGGGCAAAGCCCGCAAGGAAGCGCAGAAAAATTCCACCCCCTTTACCACTTCCGTAAATATGGTGATTGCCCTGCAAACTGCTCTGCAAATGCTTAAGGCGGAAGGATTAGACCAGATTTTTGCCCGCCACCTGCGCCACCGTAACGCCGTCAGGTCAGCCATCAAAGCCATGGGGTTACAGTTATTCACCGCGGATCACTGTGCCAGTGCCTCCATTACCGCTGTTTGCGCCCCTGCAGGTATTTCCCCCGATCGTATTCGCGCCCACATGAAAACTAACTTTGATATTGTTTTGGCGGGGGGGCAGGATCACTTAGCTAGTACCATCTTTCGCATTGGACACTTGGGTTTTGTCTGCGATCGAGACATTTTGACTGCCATCAGTGCCTTAGAATCGACCCTATATCATTTGGGTTATGACAAATTGCCTATGGGAGCGGGGACAGCCAGTGCCATCGCCCAGCTAAATTCAGTCCACTAAATTCGCTACACTAGATTTAATAAGTTAGGTTTACTCAGCTAAATTTTTCACATCACCAAATCGCCATGCTACTCAAATCCACCACCCGCCACATCCAGATTTATACCGCCACCGTTGAAGAGGATGAATTGATTGACAGTGAAGATACCCTGACCCTAGACATTGACCCCGACAATGAATTTAATTGGACGGATGGGGCGATCGCCAAAGTACAACAAAAGTTTGTGGAATTGGTAGAAAGCTATAAAGGGGCTGATCTGACGGAATATAATCTGCGCCGCATCGGTTCTGATTTAGAACACTTTATCCGTTCCCTACTGCAAGCGGGGGAAATTACCTACAACCTCAACCATCGGGTGCAAAATTACAGCATGGGTCTGCCCCAAATTATCGATCAACCCGCCCCTTCTGCTTAGTTATGGCTTAGTGATTAGGTGAAATCTGTGCCCACGATCGCCATTATCGACTACGACATGGGAAACCTCCATTCAGCCCGCAAGGGACTGGAGATGGCGGGGGCGCAGGTAAAAATTACCCACGATCGAGGGGAGATACTCAATGCGGATGGCATAGTATTACCGGGGGTGGGGGCTTTTGATCCCGCCATGGTCAAACTACGGAGTCTCGGTTTGGATGAGGTGATTAGGGGGGCAGTAGGGCAGGGGCAACCCCTGTTGGGCATTTGCTTGGGGCTCCAGCTCTTGTTTGCCCGCAGTGCCGAGGGGAACGAAGCGGGTCTGCATATTTTAGAAGGCACGGTGGAGCGGTTTCAGCCCGAACCTGATTTAACCATTCCCCACATGGGCTGGAATCAACTGCAATTTACCGATCGAGCCTGTGAATTGTGGCAGGGGTTAGCCCCCGACCCGTGGGTGTATTTTGTCCATTCCTACTATCCCCGCCCCTGCGATAATTCCATCATTAGTGCCCATGTAACCCACGGCAGTCAAACTGTGCCTGTGGCGATCGTCCAAGGTAAACTAATGGCTGTGCAATTTCACCCCGAAAAATCTGGTGCCACTGGCATCCAAATCTTGAAAAATTTCGTCACCGCCGTCAGTAATCACTGTATTTCTAATTTATCGGTACCAACTTATGTCTAAACGCCTATTTGTGTTATCGATCGTCTGCGCCCTGTTGCCTCTATCGGCTCCTCTTTATAGCCAAAATAATGCGGGAGTGATTCTGTTTGGCAATGCCAGAGATGTTGCCATGGACTACTGCCTCGACAGCGGTTCAGCGGGGCAATTCGATCGCTACTATTTAGAAATAAAAACCCAAAAGTTCAAGTATGCGGAAGTGATTGTGACCTATCCTGAACACTTTTCTGCCAGCTTTGACCCCACCCAAATAGAGTTGTATGCCACAGGGGGTGGCGATTGTCGTTCGGGTAAGCCCATTCCCCTAGAATCGGCTAAATGGGACAAGGAAGCCCGCAGGATTACGGTAGTTCCCAAGGAAGCCATACCTGCCAATACCCCAGTGCGCTTGGTGCTCTCCAATGTGCGCAATCCCAATTTTGCTGGTCTCTATCAAATCGATGCATGGGTACTGCGGGCAGATGTGCCAGCCCCTGTCTATATTGGCTCTTGGATTTTAGGCATTGACTAAATCCCATGACATCAGCGGGTACGGTTCCAGCCCAATCACCTTTGTTCTAGGGATAGCCCCTGTGGTAGTATGTAGATGTTAAAAGCCGCCTGAAAAGGCGGGATTACTTTCCCAAAAAATCAGACCAAGTTTTCTTCATGACTACTATTAACTGCAAAGAAGCCTGTGTCAACGGTTGTGTTTTGGGGGACAAATGCCCCAACCTAGAACATCTCGCCAATACCCGTAAATTTCTCGCTAATACCTCGATCGATAAGATGTTAGAGATTGCCGCTAACCGCTTTGCTCCTAAACCCAGATCCTAGTTGCTCTGACATTTAAGATAGCCATTCACTTGCCCCATGACGGAATACTCCCTGCGCATAGCGGACATGGCGACCAGTGAACGCCCGCGGGAGAGGCTTTTGGCCTATGGGGCAGGCAGTTTAGCATCGGCGGAATTATTGGCAATTTTATTGGGAACGGGTCAGGGGGCAGGCAAGTTGTCAGCCATAGGTTTAGCCCAGTTAATTTTACGCCACCTCAGTGAAAATCAAAATCTCGCCGATCCCATCGCCAGTTTACAAAATGTGACCCATCAGCAGTTGATGCAGATTCACGGGGTGGGGGAGGCAAAGGCAAGCACCATTTTAGCGGCGGTGGAGATTGGTAAGCGGGTATTTTTGGCGCGTCCGCCCGATCGAGCGGTGGTGCATAGCCCCCAAGTAGCCGTATCTGCCCTCAGTCAAGATTTGATGTACCAGCAACAGGAACGATTTGCCCTCCTGCTCTTGGACAGTCAACATCGCATTCTCAGTAAAAAAATCCTCACGATCGGCACAGCCACTGAGACTATTGCCCATCCTAGGGATATATTTGGGGAAGTTCTGCGCGGTGGCGCTGTGAAATGTATGGTTGCCCACAATCATCCCTCTGGTAATGTGCAACCCAGTCAGGCGGATTTGACACTGACTGAACAGTTGTTGGCGGGGTCAAAAATTTTGGATATTCCCCTGTTGGATCATTTGATTTTGGGCAATGGCAATTTTTGTAGTTTACGGGAGACTACGAATCTGTGGAATGATTAGTTCCTTGACGCTGGCCGCAAATTTCCACACATCTTTCTTTGGCGTAATCCCAAGCGGAAAATTTAAAAGGAACAGGTTCGCCAATAATAAATGGGTCTTCCCCAAAGGCAACATACTTCTCATAAAGTGCATCGGCGGACATACCTTCTTGGTAATCATCCAACAAGCATCGATCCACGATCGCTTTACACTTAGCTACAGCATCCTCGTAGGTGGGAAAGTCTCCTAACTTGTAGCGACTATCTTCGCTCGTATAATGATAATTATCATCCACAAAAACTGTATATGAACTTGTCATGTTGTGCCCTCAAGAATTTATGATTTTAGAACTTACTCCCCTCGCCCTTTGGGAGAGGGACTGGGGGACATGATCGGGAGTGTTTCAATCCGCCTGTTTAATGTTGTAAAGTATAGCACTTTTGCACGGCTTGGACAATTCTGGGCAAAACATCCCCCGCTCCCTCCACGATCGCCGAAGCACTGTAGTAGAGCATGGCATTAAAGCCCTTGATGTCCCCCGAATTTCTAAAATCCGTGCGTACCGCAATTACAGGAATACCCTTGGCTGTGGCATAACCGCACTCCCAACAAGTGCCACTATCCGCATCCGCCCCATCTAAAATTGCCACCACTACCCCCGCCCCAGTCAGCCCCCCTACGCAAGTGCCATAAATTTCCGCTTCCACTTTCCCCGCACATTCTTCTTGGGGCAAAAATACGGCATATCCACTACGGACTAGGTAATCCCGCACGATCGAGTTAAAGTTTTGTTCCGCTAGACTAAACAGGGGACCAGCCAAGTAGATGTGTGGCATAGGGAGGTTGTGTTAAGATGGCAATAATTTTAGATTTTGGTGTAGTCCCGTCATTCTTGCATGGGGAAATTATATTTCACCAAAGAAGTTAAGGATGCCAAGACAAAGACCATAATCTGAAACAGTAACAGATCAACCCGTGATTATGGCCTTAAATTTTCCTCACCCAGTGCAGTGGCTCAGTAGATTTTCCTGTAAAGCCTTGGGAGTATTGACCATTATTCTTTTAGGCAGTCCCAGTCATGCGCTGGAAAAGTCGGCGGGGGTGAATGGCATAGATGCCAAGCGTCTGCATGGTGCTCCCTTTAATCTCACGGGCAAAGATATAGTCATTGGACAGGTGGAACTCAGTCGCCCAGTGCAGTTTGGGCTAGATAAAATTGTCAATCGGCTGGTGGACTTAAATCGCTATTTTGTGCAACCTTTTGAGGTGTTTTTTCGGGAAGAAAAGGCGGTTCCCAATAAAAATATCGATGAACACGCGGGGCAGGTGGCGGCGGTGATGATCAGCCAACACAAAATCCAGACAGGAATTGCCCCCAACGCTAAATTAGTATCTTCTGCCTATTCCCAACGGCGTAAGGATGGACAACCAGAGGCATCGATCGCCGCCCAGCACTTGGCAATGCAGTATAACGGTAGCATCCGCGCCATCAATTTTAGTTTTGGTGAACCCCTGTCGGAAGACAGTCGCCGCCGTCCTGTCCTCGATGGCAATGCCCTACTCACTCTCTGTATCGATTGGCTGGCTAATCAATATAATGTCCTGCCTGTGGTGTCGGGGAATCAGGGCAATGGAGGTATTCCTATCCCCACAGATACCTATAATGGTCTGGTGATTGGTTTCACCCGTGAAGAACGGGGGGCTTATACTGTCCTCGATCGATCTAATTTGATTGATGAACCCTTCTTTGATAGCAATGAAAATGGCAAATACGATCAGGGGGAACGGTTTACGGATTTGAATCGGGACGGGCAATGGACAGCGGGGGTAGAAAGCCCCATCAATAATCGCCGTAATCTGGCGCTGGTTGCCCCTGGCAATAATATCCTGGTCCCCAATCAACAGGGGCGCATTACTTCCGTGAGTGGGACTAGCTTTGCTTCGCCCCATGTGGTAGGCACGATCGCCCTATTACAAGAGTATGTGGAACGGCAGATCGAGTCCAGAGCATGGAGCACGGATGCCCGCCGTTTAGAGGTCACCAAAGCGGTGCTGATCAATTCTGCGGATAAATTGGCAGACCAGGGGGACGGCAAACTATTGGGCATGACCAAGACTATTTATGATGCGGATGGCAAAACTTGGCTGGATTCCGATGCCTATACCGATCGAGCCATTCCCTTGAGCTTAGCGCTGGGAGCGGGACAGCTCAATGCCTATCGGGCTGTTTTACAGTTGAGTGCAGGCCAGCACCCCCCAGGTCTAGTGCCCTCGATCGGGTGGGATACGCAAAATATCCAGACGGGGCAATTTCGGGACTATGTCATCAACTCCACCCTGCCCAAGGGTAGCTTTGTCAGTGCCACCTTGACATGGCAGAGGACTATTGTCCTCAGGGATAGAAACAATAACCGTCGCTATGACATGGGGGAAGATTTTGTCGGTAATCCCCTCCACAACTTAGATTTATATCTATTGCGGGTGGAAGATGACGACCTCAGTCGCAGTGTGTGGTCATCGGTGAGCCAAGTGGATAACACGGAACACATATTTATCCCTGTTCCTGCCACGGGGCGCTATAAGCTGAGGGTAGTTTTCCAAACCGCTCACCATAATTTCCCTGCCCAACGCTACGGATTGGCATGGTGGACAGCAGGAAATTGAGTAAACTACTCCCAGCTAAAGCAGTGAGCTTTTAGTAGCCCTGCAGTTAGCAAGCCAACCACGAGCCTCTGGGGTGGTTTACAGCACCCCCAATCGACCGTTACCAGTGCCTTGAACAACCGTTTCTGGTGTCCGCACTACAATTATAGCATAAGGCAACTGAAGTTGCTAAAGGGGCTTTCCTCCCCGTACTGAAGTGACGGGGCTTCCAGCCTTACCCGATGTGAGTCCATTTATCTTTCAATCAAAAAAAGAAACTCCCTGTTTGGTTCATCTGCATCTCGCAACCATTCATTAGTCCATTTCATTCCCGCCATGACATTCTTCTGGTAGTCAATCTCCACAACTTCCAGCAAGCGTCCATTGCGACACACCACATCATTACTCCCTTCCCAGTGTATAAACAGACAAATTGCTTTCACTGTATTAACTCCCCTCGCCCTTTGGGAGAGGGGCTGGGGGTGAGGGAAAAACTGCCAATTTGAGAGCGGGAAAGGAGTATGGACGCACTCAAATAAAATTTGCCTACAATCCTAGACTATAGGCGTAACTGAGCATGCGTAAATAGGAAGCAGGCGACCACTGGGCGAGATTTTTGCCCAACTTTTCTAAAATTTGCGCTAAAACTTTGCCAAACATCGCTTTTTGGACACTGTAGCTGGTGAATTCCCCGTAACTCCCTAACCACTTCACCATGTCCCCACTGCCTGCCATTTCCCATATCCATTTGATCAAAGCGGGGTTTTTGACGGCGGCTTGCAGGGCTAGTTTGTTGAACATCCACCAGTCAATGCGGTCTTTGATGAATCGATCGCTCACGGAAGGGGCTGATTCAGCCAGAGTACCAAAAAAAGTATTGAGAATGGTATTGATGCGTTGAGGCGGCAAATAGGCTCCTGTGGGAACCATCATGCCTTTAGAAAAGAGCCAAGTGACGGCAATGTTACTTTGATAGGCATTGATGCACTGTAAATTTTTCCCCGATAGCAAATCGTATTGCAGAGCCAGATGTAAGAGTTTGGTTAGACGGGGTAAATTGCGCACCAAGGAACCAAAACCCGTAAATACCAAAGGCGACTGCACCGCACTGGCATCCCCGATCGACAACAACCGATCGGTAGCTCCTTGGCGTGAGGCTTGTCCTACGGCAAAATAGGCGGGAATATAGCCAAAGGTGGGCTTTTTCCAGATGAGGCGCTGGGGATCGCAGGGACGATATTCGGGCAAAATAGCAAAAAAATCCTCATACATATCTAATAGAGAACCAGGGTTCTGGGGATGCACTTGGTGATAGTGAAATAGATAAATGGTCAGTTCCGTGCCTTCTCCTGGGAAAAGTTCCCATATCAACTGCCGTCCGCGGGAAATATCCCCATGACTGTGGAGCACATCCCCATAATTACAGTCCCACACCTGGGGGTCAAATCCATCCACCACCGCTCCCACCGTAGGACACACACTATCAAAGGCTCTGCCTGCATTCAACTGTTGCGAAATTAAAGAAGCGGAACCCATGGCATCGATCACTAAACGGGCAGAGAGGCGAACTGTAGTATTCTCTTTGAGGGATTTGACTTCAGCGATGGCTCGATCGGGAGCGATAAACAGGCGTTGGAACTCATGATATTCGTATATGTGCGCGCCATACTGGCGTAATTTTTGCTCACACAGGCTCAGTAATTTACTGGTATCTATGGCGAGGTTCAATACTTGAGGAGTATGGAGCACGGGGGCTTTCAGGTGTGGCGGATTATTCCCATCAAAAAATTTATTGAATCCATCCACATATTCCCTGGTAATCACGGGATTGAGCTCAGCCCATGTGAATAGACCGAATTGTACAAGGGTATCTAATTCCTGACGGGAGATGTTCCATTCCCGATTCATGCGCCCAAAACCTAACCTTTCCACCAAGGCTACCCGATAGCCCAACTTTGCCATCATGGCGGAATGAATCGCCCCCAGAGCGCCCCCCAGATAGAGTAAATCGTAGGTGGGTGGTGTATTTTCCTCAGATCGATCGATATGAAATAAAACTTGGGTAGGGGTTTGGGGATTAGTGACACTTTGCCGCCACCGCTGTTCCCACCAATACACTCTTTCTAGGTCATAAGCCCCTTGGGGAAATTTTTGGAAGTACGCGCTAGTCAGGGGATAAGTAGGAGCGAGGGCACTAAAGATAGATTCACGGATAGCCTCGATCGACAACTGGGGAAAGGATGGATAGGTAATGGGAAATTCCGCCCTAATCTGGGTGGTTAAATCCGCCAATAAATTGGTGACCCCCGTCGGCACAGGGGCTTGGCTCCACCAAAAGGCTTTTAAGTAGGTAGTCCTCTGCAATGACCACACAAATATACACAGAGGTTCGGGGCAGTGCACAATACAACCATTGACAGTGACAGTTTTACGATAGTCGGGGTGCGGTTGATAGCTATGCTTGAGCCATACTTTCACCTTACAGGTGTCGGGGGTAGGAATTTCTAAGTAGAGTAACTGCAACACCATATTTAGAGAAATTGTGGAAAAGGGAAAACTTAGGCTAAAGCTGAGTTGGTATGGCTAGTTTAACATCTTAGCCCCAGCGGTGGTTACATCTCAGGTTTGGGCTTGAGAATCACTAAAGTAATATCATCATAAACCTTTGTGCCATTCACAAACCGCATCACATCCTCAATCACTGATTGGCGTATCACTTCTACTGATTCATGACGATACTGCTTCAACACTCCTATAAATCGATCGAGACCGTATAGTTCTCTTTGGGGATTTTCGGCTTCGGTGATGCCATCCGTATAGAGAGCCACCACATCCCCTTGCTGTAATTGAATCTTGAGGTCAAAAATCAAATCCTCAATGGCATCGGTCAGACCAATGGGAAACCCCAAATCTACCGTATCAATTACTTCCACCGCGCCATCCTTGCGAATGATAATCACACTTTCATGTTGTCCTGTGATATGCAGTTGTCGATCGTGATAGTCCATCAGCATCAGGGTCAGGCTTTTATCGCAGTTCATCCTTTGTAGGTTGTGATAAATCGCCTGATTGACCGTACCAAGAAATTTCGCAGGATCGGTCTCCCCGTGAGCAATCAGGGTACGAATAGCAGTCTGTACCATAATCATCACTACCCCACTCTCTAGCCCGTGTCCCGTCACATCGCCAATGCCGATCTTTATATTGTTACTATCATGATTTCTTTGTAGGACATCATAATAGTCGCCCCCCACCTCATCCGCTGGTTGCATGAACCCCGCAATATCCAAATCAGGAATGTTTTTCAGTTCCTTGGCTTTGGGTAAAATCATTTCCTGCAATCTACGGGTCACTTCCAATTCTGAACTCATGCGCAGATTCTCAGCGGTGAGTTTTTGATTGAGTATCTGAATTTCCCTATTAGCCAGTCGCAAATCTTCCGTCCGCTCGTCAATCATTGCTTCCAGATTGTGATTGATTTGATCCAGTTGAGCCAATGCCTGCCGTTGTTTCGCCAGAGCTTGGTCATTTTCTGCCACTAACGCCAGAATAATCACGGTAGTTAGGGAAATTACTCCCATGAATAATTGCAGAAAAATTACCGAATTGAATTGTTGAGCGACCCGATAAAAAATGCCTTGACCGTAGAGGGTGGCGATGGCCGCCGTCATGCCCGTAATTGCCACCAATAGGGTCGTAATCCTTGCACCCAAGCGAAATGCTGACCACAATAGGGGCGGCACTAGCAGATATTCCACAGGCTGAGCCTGCCAAAAAGTAAAGTAGCTAACCATTCCCAAGCTACTAATCACCGCCCCCAACTGCCACCACCGCTGTTTAGATAAATTAGATAAATAAAGGCTCGAGTCATTCCCCCACCACGCCACGATCATGGGGGCAATGACCAAAATCCCGATCGTGTCGCCAATCCACCAATTCAGGGCTTCTATAACATAGTTTTCAGGCTTAATGAATCCCGCCCCCATGACATTCAATGCTCCTAATACGGACTGGAGCAGGGTTCCCGTACAACTATTCACCACGAAAAAAGTAAAGGCATGACGCACATCCGTCAAAAAATTACCCGTACGGTTAAGTTTCATAACCAAAGTGGCGGCAATCCACGCCCCCACAGCAGGAATCAAACCGCCAATTATGCCAGATAGAAAGTTGACTTTAGAGATGAACCCAGAATTCAAAGCCGCTCCTATGGCAATCCCCCACCAACTCGATCGACCACGGGCTAACAGTCCACCTAAAGCAATACCCGCCGAGGGCCACACGGGAGAACCAAAATATAGACGGGGCATCTTAGCGATTAAAAAGGCGGCTAAAAAATAAAGAATGGCAATAATTAGACTCGATCGCCAATTCCGTAAAGGATGATTTGGGGGAGATGTATCCATGCCACTCTAAGCGCTAGTCAAAAATAGCATCACATCCCCTTCTTGTACTACATATTCCTTGCCTTCACTGCGTACCAAGCCCTTACTTCTAGCATTGCTCATGGAACCCGCCCTCACCAAATCTGCATAACTCACCGTTTCAGCCCGAATAAATGCCTTCTCAAAGTCGGAATGAATTACCCCTGCGGCTTGGGGTGCTTTGGTGCCCGCCTTAATTGTCCATGCCCGCGCTTCCTTCTCTCCCACCGTAAAATAAGTGCGCAATCCCAATAATTTATAGGTAGCTTTGATGAGGGATTTGAGTCCCCCTTCCTCCACTCCCAGAGAATTGAGATAATCTTTGCGCTCTTCAGGGGATAAATCAATCAATTCCGATTCCACTTGCGCCGATACCATCACCACTTCGGCTCCCTCTTGTCCTGCCACCTGTTTGACCTGCTCCACCCACTCATTGCCCGTTGCCAAATCGGTTTCAGCCACATTCACCGCGTAGATAATCGGTTTCAGGGTGAGCATATTTAGGGGAGTGATAGCCACCAGTTCATCTTCTGTTAATCCACAGGTACGGGCGGGCTGTCCCCTATCCAAATGAACTTGTAACTTTTCTAGGGCACTCAACTCGATCTGTGCCTCCTTGTTATTCTTTGCCTGCTTGCGGGTGCGCTCCATGCGCTTTTCCACCTGCGCCAAATCCGCCAAGGACAATTCTAAACCAATCACCTGCATATCCCGCACAGGATCAACTGTTTCCATGACATGGATAATGTCATCATCCGCAAAACACCGCACCACCTGCACGATCGCATCACAGTTGCGGATATTGCCCAAAAATTGATTGCCCATGCCCTCATTGTTGCTCGCCCCCTTAATCAACCCCGCAATGTCCACAAATTCCACACGGGTAGGCACAATTTGCTGGGAGTTACCGATTTTCGCCAATACCTCCAATCGATCGTCGGGAACTGCCACAAATCCCACATTGGGAGTCTTGGTACAAAATGGGAAATTTGCCGCCTCGGCTTTGGTACTTGCCCCCAAGGCATTAAATAAAGTAGATTTTCCCACATTGGGCAGTCCCACAATTCCTGCACTGAGCATGACCTAATCCAAACTATCTGTTAACTCAATCTTTTTTATTGTGTCATAGCCCCGCCCATTGTTAAAGAAATGTTGCAGGCAGAAAAAAAACTCCTTAAGGTAAGATTATCAATGATGAACCTATAATATCTATCTTTATGATTACCATCAAGCGATTGTTAATTGCAGTTCTAGTAATAGGCTGTTTTTTAGGCAATTTATGGTTGGGCAGACCCGCTCTCGCCATGACTGACCAAGAAGCCCGCACTGTCAAACTAAATGACAAAGAGACCATTACCCTCACCCCCAGAGAAATCAGCAAGGGTAAAGCCCTGTTTAAGAACGCCTGCGCCACCTGTCATTTAGGCGGTGCTACTTTTACTAACCCCAATGTGGGACTTGATCCCGAATCCCTGTCTCTAGCCAACCCGCCCCGCAACACCATCGCTGGTTTGGTGGACTATATGAAAAATCCCACCACTTTTGACGGGGTAGAAGAAATTTATGAAGTGCATCCCAGTACCCGCAGTTCGGATATTTTCCCTACCATGCGTGGTTTGACTGACAACGACCTGAAACTGATTGCAGGTTACATTCTCTATCAGCCCAATGTCAAAGGTGCTGGTTGGGGCGGTGGCAAAATATATTATTAAAAGCCATCCCTGCAGTTCTAGTTCCCCAGCATTCTTTCTATATTACTGAACTTGCTGGGGTTAATCCTGCGGTTTGTCTTCGAGTTGGATGTAACTCTTTAGAGATTCTGAAAAATTGCGCCAAACTGGGGAATGACTGCCACAATCAACCTATTCCTGTCAATTATTGGGTTGTGCAAATATGGATCGCCCCCTGCAAAGTTTGGTGTTAATTAAGCAAGTGCCTGACCAAAGCTCTAAAGCGGGCATCAATCCTGATGGCACGATCGATCGCGCCAAGGCAAAAAGGATGCTGAATCCGTTTGATCGCTATGCCCTGCAAGCCGCCCTGACCACCAAAAAACGCTATGGAGCAGAGGTGACCGCCATCACCATGGGACCGCCCCCTGCCATAGAAATTCTCTACGAAGCCATTGCCCACGGGGTTGATCGGACCATTCTCTTATCCGATCGTCGTCTTGCCGCCTCGGATACCTTAGCCACCGCCTACGCCCTAGCCAAGGCTATTCAATGGGCAGTGCAGGGACGGGGTTTAGACATGGTCTTTTGCGGGTTACAAACCACTGATGGGGATACGGCACAGGTGGGCCCCCAGATCGCCGAGCGTTTGGGCATTCCCCAGATTACCTATTGCGAACAGTTTCACCTAGAGGGTTCAGCCCTAGACTCGTATCAAGTAATTGCCAAACGGGTAATTGAAGGGGGGGCACAAAGGATTGCTACGCCCCTGCCTGTCCTGCTGACCATTACTAATTCTGCGGAACGCTTGGCATATAAAACCCTCAGAGGCGCGCAACGGGTGCAACAACTGCAAAGGGACGAACAGGCTCGATCAATGGTGATGCAGACGGTTACCCTCGATGATATTGGCGCTGATCCAGACCGCTGTGGCTTGAAAGGTTCCCCCACGATCGTGGCGGCGACGGAGAAAATTGGCGAAATTGGCGGAAACTGTCAGGTGTGGCAGGGTAAGCCCGTACCCCAGATGGTGGCAGAACTCCTGCAAGAAATTGCGGTACGCAGTCTGCATCGGGTGGCTTAGCTACTACTCCCTTCCCAGTGTAGGAACAGACAACTTGCTTTCACTCTATTGACTCCCCTCGCAGGGGTTGGGGGTGAGGGGAAAGGAGTAACATTCAAGTATAAGTCTATTGGTCTAGGTGAAACCTTTGCTTGAGTAGATATTCGGCAATGATTAAATCTTGAGGGGTAGTAATTTTCAGGTTACTTTCCTCACCGATGATCACTTGCACGGGTAAATTGAGCTTTTCCATCAGAGAGGCATCATCCGTCACTGCCCAGCCAAATCTGATCGCCTCTTCGTGGGCATGACGCAGACTGTTTACCTCAAAACCTTGAGGCGTTTGGGCTGACCACAGGGTTTCTCGATCGGGGGTTTCAATGATTACACTCTCTTCCACTACTTTGATGGTATCTTTCACAGGAATGGCAGTAATAAATGACTTGAAGACTTCTAAGGACTGGGCACAGCGATAGAACAGCTCAGGGGTAGCCAAGCAACGGGCCCCATCGTGAATCAACACTCGATCGACATGGGCGGGTAGGGCTTGCAGTCCATGAAATACGGATTCTTGACGGGTAGCACCCCCTTCAATAAAGGTAATCGGTTTATCCGTACCTGATTCAGTAATCAACATTTCCATAATCTGGGCAAAGGCATCCATATCCTGGGGTTGAGCCACAATGCCAATCCAATCAATCCCTTTAGAAGCAATGGCGGAAGCTAAAGTCCAATAGAGCACGGGTCGATCGAGGAGCGGTAACAGTAATTTGTTGTGGTCTGCGCCCATGCGCTTTCCCGAACCTGCCGCCGCCACCAATAAATATGCCATGACTAATTTCCTAATGCTGTTGTGATTAAACCTAATCCACCAGATGCCACCAGCCCAGGGCTGGACCAATAAATCTGATCACCACCCAGTAGGCAATCATAACGCCAATACCAATCCATGCCCCTCTGGTGGTAATTCTGACAAATTCTGCGGACTTTTCTTTTGTCCACCAGGGTTGTTTTTGCGCCCCTTGGGCAGTGGTCAACTCTTGACGGCGTTTAGCTTCTCCCATAGTCTTACCAATTCCTAGCAGATATTTATGTGAATGACTCCCGACACTCATCTTCGTTGAGTAAACACAACTCAGATAAAGTACGGGCTTCACGCTTCACGGACTTGTTTGTACAGAGGTCTCAGCGTGCGGCCACCGTGCGACCCACGGCGGGGACAAATCAGGGAAACTCTCCAGAGATTTGATTTGTCCATTAGTAATTATATCTCGGACGGCTTTCATCCAGACACTGATTTGCTTTTGAGTAAACACAATATGGCTTGCGCCACATACAGTGCGTTGCTCTCCCGCCAGTTAAGCTAATGGTAACACCGCAGAAAGATGGAACTCCTGTGTTTTTTCAGTATATTGTTTATTGTCGTTGAAATCATACTACTTTGGAATCTGCATCCCTGAACCGCACGATCGTGGCGATCGTTGCCCTTGTATTGTCTGTAGTCCTATTTTTTGGCCTCCAGTGGTCCCGCCAAACCGTATCCTTGGGGATGGTGGCAGAAAAAGCTACGCCCTACCCTGTGGCTATGGCAAATGGGCGACCTACCATTATTGAGTTTTATGCGGACTGGTGCGAAAGTTGTCAAACCATGGCTAAAACCAATTGGCAGATGGAAACAACCTATGGGGATCAGATTAACTTTGTCATGTTGAATGTGGACAATAATAAATGGCTCCCTGAATTGACAAAATATCGGGTGGATGGCATTCCTCGGTTTATTTTTCTCGATCGGCAACAGAACCAGATCGGCGATGCGGTAGGCATAATCCCTGGGAACATTATGGAAGCAAATATCAAGGCGATGGTGGCGGGTCAACCTTTGCCCCATAATAATCTGGTGGGAAATTTCAGCAATACTAATACAGATTCTTAATTTATGACACTCAAAAAATTTGTCATGTGGGGTAGCTACTGCGCCGATGTCCTAGAAAAACGCACCCCGTTTCGTCAAGCTCACCTCGATAACTTGCAAGCATTACATCAATCTGGGCAATTACTGGCGATCGGACCCACCCAAGATGTCACCAAAGTATTTGCGGTGTATCAAGCCCCCGATCTGCAGTCAGCCCGCCAATTAGTGGAAACTGATCCCTACTGGCAAAATGGCATCTGGACAGATTACGAAATTTATGAATGGATGCAGGTCTATTGACGATCAATACTTTCTAAAGAGCGCAGGATAAATTGGTGGGAATGTATGAATAGGGAAAAATTGCATTGCTATTTGTGTCTCACCCCGATCGTGGGCGTGATTCCTTCAGTGCTGGCGCTGATTAAAAAGAGTAGTTCGGTACAGGTGCAGTCGGCGGGGCGTTTGAGCCTCATGCTGTTCCTAGGGTGGGCGGGGGTCTATAGCAGTACCCACAACTCGGATGCGGTACTCACAGAATTAATCAATGGCACGGGCAGTTCGGTGTATTTTTTGCTGAGCCTGTGGCTGATGGTCAAATTAGCGCAAAATAAGTTCCCCGTCCCCTCACAGAGAGTGAAACCCGATCGATCCCAAAGGCATTAAACCCAATAACCACCACCAGTTAAACCCAGACTGACATTCCCCTGATTCCTCCTGTAATAAATAATCAATTCTTTGCTCTAGACGATCGGGCAAGGGGTTAATGGGGGCAGCCAAGAATGGGGAAAGTTCCTGATGGTTAAATTGGGCTAAAGTTAACAGGGATTCTGCTAGTAATAAATAATCCACGCGCTGTTTTGCCCACTGATCAGCCCGCATTTCTCTTAATAATAAAAGTTCTCGCCACCACAGTTGGGAATTGGGCAATAATTTACTACATTGTTCTAGCCAACCTAACCAAAAGAAATAAAAAGTATCCCGATAAAATGCATGGGCAGATTCATGATCAATAATTGATTTGATGTGGTCTGGGCCCAAGTGGGTAAATAAACCTTTACTTAATACTAATTGGGATGTCCAAAAACCTACCCTAGCCGCTATAGGACGATCGGTATCTAATAATAAAAAGTCGTACCCCTGCCAACTGCTGGGCGTTAATTCCTTGAGATTTTGGCAACTCTGCCAGCCCTGATAACTTCTGTAGACTAAACAAATCAACCAAGTAATAACTAATAGCCACGCCCACACATAACTAATTTCCCCTAATAATCCCATAGGTTTGCCCAACATTTCCCCTTTTGTACCCATACAAATTAGGGCGATCGAGGTAGTAAATATGAGTAGGGGCGGCAATAAAAAATAGGTGAGGGCACTGTGCCAGCGTTCTTGCCATGAATTATGGATTTGTGGGGTAGGTAAACGCAAAATTACCGCACCAATTACAGACATACTTAATAAACCAAAGTGCATAATTATTCCCCCTGACGCTGTTTCCTAATTTGTTGCAATCGATCGGCAATGGCGTTTAACTTGGCTTGGGCAGTTTGGTCTAATTCATCCACAAATGCCACCAACATATCCGCATTACCAATGGCTAAAAAGCGATGTAATTGATCGTAGGCAATGAGGGATTTGGCTTCCGCTTCGTTCACCAATGCCTGCCAATAAACCGATCGTTTCTCTTTGCGGGAAATTACCCACCCTTTCTTTGCTAAACGGTTTAACACCGTCATCACCGAAGCATAGGCAAGTTCTCGATCGGGATCACTCAAAATTACTTCATGGATCGCCTTCGCCGTGGTTTCGCCCTTCTGCCACAGAATACCTAAAATTTCCGATTCCAGTTTGCCCAAAGAAATTTGCTGTGGGCGGTGTTGCGGTAAACCAGCCATTATTCCTCCTGCACTTGGCGAATGATGCGCGCCAGTTCATTCTTTTCATCCATAGGTACACGGGTGGGAGAGCCACTCAAAATCCGTTCAAATCCTGCGAAGGAATCTTTGATTTCCGCTCCCCGCTCCGTGATCACATATTCCCGAATGCGACTGTCGTGGTAAGAACCCCGCATCTTGAAGACATTGATCGCTCTAGACATCTGCCCGCGAATTTCCACATACTGCAGAAGGATGATGGTATCGGTGATGGTGGAAATGTGGGATTCCGTGATGGAGTGGGAACCCATGAACTGGTCGGTGGTGTTGGTAAATAACCCCGTGATTTCCTCCTGCTTCACAAAACCTGTCAGACCAATCACAAACTGGCGAAAAGTATTATTGCTCACACCCCGCGCCAGAGCGGACAAGGAATCAATGGCAATGCGCGACGGCTTGAAGTCGGCAATCTCAGATTTAATCACTTGGAGATGGTCCTCTAAACCCAAAGATTCAGGATAGACGCAGATAATTTTCAAGATGCCCGAACTCTCCCATCGATCGAAATCCGTTCCCCAAGAGGAAGCATTTCTGGTGAGTTGCTGGCGGGATTCTTCATAGGCAAATAAAATCGCCCGCTCCCCATTCTGACAACCATTTTCTAGGAACTTGCTCACCATCAGGGTTTTGCCCGTGCCCGTTGCCCCAGTGATTAAAATGATGGAATCCTTGAAGTAGCCCCCACCACACATTTCATCCAAAACAGGAATACCCGTTGACACTCTGGCATTGGAAGATTTTTGGGTGAGGCGCATGGCTCCCAGAGGAAAGATATTGATCCCATCTTTGGTCATGGTGAAGGGGAATTCCCCTTTCATGTGGGTTGTCCCCCGCAATTTCAGGATTTCCGCCGTGCGATGTCTGCGTTCCCCTTCCAATACATTTCTGAGAATAATCACATTGTCCGAGACAAATTCTTCCACCCCAAACCGCGCCACGGGACCATATTCCGATTCTCTCTCCGTGGTCATCACCGTTGTTACTCCCAATAACTTCAACCGGGCTACCAAGCGAAAAATTTCCCGCCTGACCATACTCAAAGAGTCGTACTGCTGAAAAATTGCCGTAATGGAATCGATCGCCACCCGTTTGGCTTTGTACTTCAAGATGGCATATTGAATCCGTTCAATCAACGCCGACAAATCAAAATCCCCCACCACCTCCTGCCCTTCAGGATCGGGAGAGGCATCCAGAATAAAGAGTTTGCCCTGGTCAATCAAGGTGGGTAAATCCCAGTTGAAACTATAGGCATTTTTGATGATGTCGCTGGGGGATTCCTCAAAGGTGATAAAAATCCCCGGTTCGTTCAATGCCACAATGCCGTTATACAAAAACTGCATGGCAAATAGGGTCTTACCAGTGCCAGAAGTGCCACTCACCAAAGTAGAACGACCGATGGGCAGACCGCCGTGGGTAATGTCATCTAACCCCTCGATCATGGTGCGCAATTTTTGGATGCCCCGATCGAGCACATTGCTGTTCCCATTGCTGGTAGTTTCACTCATCACTTAACTCCTCATATAGCAAATCTAAACCAATTAGCACCTTTTCTCGATCGGACAGGTCGCCAATAATTTTACGGACTGGAGGGGGCAAAATTTTGGACAAGGTGGGAGTAGCTAGAATTTTATCCTCCTCCGCCAGTTGGGGATTTTTGAGCACATCAATTACCTTTAGGGTATAGACTCCCTGAAATTCGGTTTCCAAGATGTCATTTAGGGTCTTGAGCGCTCGTACGGAGTTGGGGGTATTGCCCGCCACATACAATTTTAGGACATAGGTTTTACGAGGGCTACTCATGGTTAACGGCTCTCTTTGGCGATGGAACGGCGATACATTTCGCAGAGGTGAGCAATCACATCTATTAGGGTAATGCGATAGTCCACTAAAATATCATCACTGCGGTTCTCAATTTTAAGCTGTTTCGAAAAATCATCCATCAATTTCATATGAATTTCCAAAATTTGCGACATGGACACATCCCCTAAAAAGGCAAGGCTGGTAAATTCATCAATTTTTTGGTTCACATTGCTGTCTTGATTTTGGAAGTAGGCAAGGATAATTTGGCGATACAGATTACTTAACTGGCGCATCTGCTCCGCTTTTTCGGTGGGTGGCAAATTGCGCAAAAAAAAATCTGGCGATCGTTTGTAAAATATCCCCAGATAACCCAATCTTTCTTGTAATTTACTTTGCAATTGATCTGCCAGTTGGTGTTTCGTTTGGTGGATGTGTTGGCGGACAAAATGGGCGAGGGCTTTGTTAATCTGCTGGGGTAATTCTTCTGCCTGCACACTATGGGGAAATACCATGGGCATTTGCCAGCCCAAGTCTTTGACTTTGGTAAATTCCGTTTCTTGATCTGGGGCAAACAGGAGGCAGTCGCACTGGGGGATCAGCACCTGAAAATGATCCCAGTCGGGTACACTAGCCACCTGATAGGGGGGCGTGCAGAGGATTTCCTGAACCGTAGGAGACAAATTTATGCCCCCAATCCGCCAACAGTGCACCATGAGACCCAGAAATTTTACTTTTATTACTGATTGCTTATGTCAATCTTTATTTTGGCATTGATCTCGTTAAAGTGTGTGAAATTATTGATGCTGTCGCCAAAAAAATTCGTGGGTTCTTTAGCTCTACTATTGCAGTTAATCGAGCATTTGCCTCTGCCCCTATGTGTGTGCGATCGAGCAGGGGAGGTGGTGGGCAGTAATTCCCTGTGGCGCGCCCAACCAACCCTCCATGACCAACTCCATTCGGCACCGATCGCCTTGAGTGGGGCATGGTCCCAGTGGCAGTTACTGATTGGACAGACTGGGTCTGGGGTCGATCGGCTCAAGTCGGATTTTTTGGCTTGCATTAACCACGAATTGAAAACGCCCCTGACTTCGGTAATTGGCATGGCTAGTCTGTTAAATCAACAGACGGTGGGGGAATTGAACCAGCGCCAGAGTCGCTATGTGCAGATGATTCACCAGAGCGGTCGCCACCTGATGGAAATTATCAATATGATTGTGGATGTGGCGCAAACGGAATCGGGGCAGTTATTGCTGGAATGGGAACCTGTAGAAATTAAGGCGGTGTGTGAGGCATCGATCCGCCAAACTAGACGCTGGCTGGAGCAGGAAGCATGGCTAAAGCGAGAACCAGTGCCCTCGATCGATCTAGTGTTGGACATTGCGCCCCATTTACAGTTTTGTACGGCGGACAGGGCAAGGTTGCAACAGATGTTGGCTAATTTGCTCTCCAATGCCTGTAAGTTTAGCCGTCCGCCCGATGCAGAGGCAGTGGCTGTCCGTCTGCAGGTGGAGCAGTGGGGCAAGTGGCTGGCTTTTAGTGTGCTAGATCAGGGCATTGGCATTCCCGATGCGCAACAGCCCTTGATTTTCCAAAAATTTCAACAGGCGGATAATTCCCTTGTGCGGGAGTATGGGGGTACGGGGCTGGGGTTGGTTTTGACGAGGCAGTTGGCGCGCTTGCATGGGGGGGATGTATCATTTATTTCCCAAGTGCAGGGGGGGAGTAAATTTACTATTCTTTTGCCTAGTGATCAGGGTGAGCTTCTGCCCAATCAATTGGTGCTGGTTGCGGCTACGGATACTATGGAAATTCTGCATTTCTCAGGTTGGTTAGAATCCTTGGGCTATCGGATAGTGATTGCCCGCAGTGGCATGGAAGCCTTAGAGAAAATTCGCCTCCTGCAACCCTTGGCTAGTTTTCTCCAGCCCAATTTGCCTGTAATGGGTGGCGAGGAGGTATTGACTGTACTCAAACACGATCGTCCCCAGTTGGCAAATACCGTGAAGTTATGGACAGAAGCCATGAACTGGGACAGTTTAGTCAATTTTTTCACCGCTTTAGCCCAACCGCCTGTGCCCCAGCGCAAGCCCCTCTTGCTCTACCGTTCCCATTTTCTACGGGAATCCATCAGGGAAAGTTTACAATCTTTGGGCTACAGCCTGTTGGAATGTGCCGACTTGGCTCAGGCTGAGGTGTTAGCCCGTCTGTGGCGACCAGATTTAGTGATTACTTCTATTCCTTGGAGCCGATACCTCCATTCCATTCCTACCCTGATTGTGGAAGAGAATCTGCATCGAGAATTGCTCGATCGACGGATTCAAGAGCGCCTTAACTGTCAACATCCTGTGTAATTCTTGTCAATTATTACGGGAGTGATGTGGAAGTTCAGCATGGAGGGACTTTGTCAGACACATGAAAACATTTGGAACTTTGTCCTCACCCCCAGCTCCTCTGCCACAGGGCGAGGGGAGTAGTTATAGAAGGCTAGGAAACAGGATTCTCGAAAACTTTTTTCAGATCAACCACCGCAGAACCCGACGGATAGGGCTGATCTGGATTTTTATTGCACATATTCTTTAGCTTTTGCAAAAAGGGAGAGTCCTGCGCCTGCCATGTTACGGTGCCGATCGCCTGCCGATACAATTCCTGATTGAGGGGCGGATTCGTCGTTACAGGTTCTGGGTCTGTCTCCTCTTGGGGCAATACCCCTTGACAAATCAACCGTTCATAATCTTTTGCAAAGTGTACTTTGACGCTGTGGCGGCGCTCCCAAGTAGCCAAAAGTTGTAATACCGCAATCACCTTAAATCTGCCCTGAAATATGCACTCCACGATCGCTGACTGTACCCATGCCAGATCGTATCTGTGCCAAGCACGCCGCAGGTCGTTAGTGGTATATCCTCCCAAATCAAATTTGTAGTGCAGTATCAAAGCAATCATTTTATCCATAGCTTTGTTTACCCAAGGCTAAAGCTGGCAGGCAACATTCCTAATTTTAGCTAGTACTACGGTACACCATTTGCCAATTGGGTATATCTGCCCCCTTTCACTGATTATCTTGCGTGGCTTGCAGGCGGGCGAGGTAGGCATCTAGCTCCTGATCGTTGGTAAATACATTGTCCACTGTACAGCCTTCACCAGATCAAATACTTTTTGCACTTGGGGCTGGAGGTTAATGAATAGGGTTTTGCCCTTCTTGGCTTTCATTAGTTTGCGGGACTTGGCAAAAATGCGCAACCCTGCACTAGACACAAACTGCAAATTTTGCAGATTAAAAATTAGGTTCTCGATCGGTTGGGCAGTTTGAGTGGTAATAAATTGATCCAGTTGGTCAGAGGTAACGGCATCCAACCTGCCAGTCAGCGTAACCCGCAAAGATTTGTTGGGCAGGGTGTCATATTTAATCTGAAGTGCCATAGAAGACTGGGGACTAATAGTCTTAAAAGAATAGCAAAAGTAGTTAATAAAATACCATAATCTGGTGCTAGAGGGCATGGGGGCAGGCAGATTATTTAATAAATGTTAAGTTTAGTTATAATTACCGATTGCATGATATGTAACTTTCCGCTAACCTATTACCCTATTCGCAAGGCGAGATAGCTGTCATGGAGCACACTTTACCCTTTGTTGTGGCTGATTCCCCTGTGGAAGACGAAGAATCGGAACTAGAAGCCTACTTGATTCGATCGGCGGTATTGAATCAGGAGCAGTTATCTGTGGCAAAAAAGGTCAAAGCCCGTCAAGAAGGTCCCCTGTTGATGATTTTACTGCAACTGAGTTTTATTGATCTAAAACAATTCAGCGGCTTACTGGATTGGCGCAGTGTTGGTTGACCTATGCAAATTGTGATTATTGGCGGGGGGGTGATTGGGCTATCCATTGCCTTTGAATTGGCGCTTTTCCACCCAGATTGGCAGATTACGATCGTGGAGCGGGGAGAAATAGGCAGGGGTGCCAGTTGGTCAGCCGCAGGAATGTTAGCGCCTACAGCGGAAGGTTTGACAGGCACTTTGGCGCAGTTGGGCTATGCCAGTCGCAACCTGTATCCCCAGTGGATCGATCGAGTGCAGAAGCGGGCTGGCATCAGTTGTGGTTATTGGTGCTGTGGCATTATTCAACCCAGTGGGGACAGGAGTCATCCCCAGTATGTCAGTGGCTCAGAGTTAGCCCGTTATCAGGCGGGTTTGGCGATCGAGTCCGCCCTGTGGATACCCGACGATAGCCAAGTGGATAATCGTCAGTTAGTGCTTGCCCTAGAATTGGCCAATCGATCGTTGGGGGTGGTGATGCGACAGGGGGTGGCAGTGCATAGTTTAACCATTCGCCAGCACCAAGTGGTTGGTGTAGAAACCAGTGCAGGTACTATTTCTGCCGATCGGTATATTCTCACCACTGGGGCATGGACTGCTGAACTTTTGCCGCAACCCATTAGTCCCCGCAAAGGGCAGATGTTATCTGTATTTGACCCCGATCGTAGTTTGGGCAGGGTAATTTATGGAGCGGGGATTTATCTAGTGCCCCGTCAAGATGGGCGGATTATTGTGGGGGCGACGGTAGAAGACTGTGGATTTCAAGGGGGGAACACGGCATGGGGCATAAATTATTTGCTATCGGGGGCAATTCAGCTCTATCCCGCCATCGCCCACATGAAAATTACGGAAACTTGGTGGGGGTTTCGCCCCTATGCACCCCAAGAAGAGTTGATTTTAGGTGCTAGTGCTTACCCTAACCTGCTCCTTGCTTTGGGGCATTACCGCAACGGCATTTTATTGGCTCCCATCACCGCCCAAAAAATTAGTCAACATTTGCGGGACAGCCTATAAATCTGCTACCTCAAGCCACAATCATAGAACCGACCCCGTTATCGGAAAAAATTTCTAGCAATAGGGAATGGGATACGCGACCATCGATGATGTGGGCTGTGCGTACCCCTTGTGCCAATGTGCGGACACAGCATTGCACCTTGGGGATCATGCCTCCGCTCACAATGCCTTGGGCAATCAAATCCCGTGCCTGTTGAATGGAAAGACTGCGCACGAGGGTACTGGGGTCGTTCCGATCGAGCAAAATGCCCATCACATCCGTTAAGAGAATCAGCTTTTCTGCCCCGATCGCCGCCGCAATTTCCCCCGCCACCGTATCCGCATTGATATTGTAAGCCTGTCCCGTTTCATCGGATGCCACACTGGACACTACTGGGATATGCCCCGCATTGATTAGCGCCTCTAGGACACTGATATTAACGGAACTCACTTCCCCCACAAAGCCGATGGCTTCATCCCCTTGGGGGCGGGCGCGGATCAAACTACCGTCCTTGCCACACAGTCCCACCGCCGAACCGCCCTGTTGATTGATCAATTCCACAATTTGTTTATTGACCCTGCCCACCAGCACCATTTCTACCACTTCCATAGTGGCGGCATCGGTCACCCGCAAGCCATTGATAAATTGCGGTTGGATATTTAACTTACTTAGCCATGTATTGATTTCGGGACCGCCCCCGTGGACAAGGATGGGGCGCAGACCCATAAAAGACATGGTGACCACATCCCGAATCACTCCCTCCCGCAGGTGCTCATCCTTCATCGCTGATCCGCCATATTTGACCACGATCGTTCTGCCCGCAAATTTTTGGAGATAGGGGAGAGCCTCACTCAACACTTGGACACGGACTTGGTCGCTGATGGTATCGTAGGGACCAGCAATCACAAAAGATGGTTCAGGATTAGCAGACATAGGGAGGAAAGCACAATTGATGGCAAAATACACAAAAAAAGGGGTTAAGGCCCCTAGAAATAAAAGATAGTAAGAGCATGGTACTCCCATTTCCTCTTATTGTCAAACCACTTTGGAAGCGTCTGGAAGGGAATGACTAACTGGTTACTTCTTCCCCAGTGTAAGAATAGAAAAATTCGCTCCCCTCGCCCTGTGGGAGAGGGTAATTATTGGGGAGTAGAAATTCAATCTCCCAATTTTAGAGGGACAATAGAAGGAATAGATGAACCTCAGACCTCAAAGCCTCTGGGGATTCTGTCTATTTTCCTGCCATTTCCATAGCAAAAATAGAAGTTCTATAAATTTCTCTCCACTGTATGCAAGAGTGATTCCCATCCGTAATTCATAGAAGCCTTAATCCTGCATTCGCAAAAACACGGGATTTTAGTTAAACTGAACTAGAACACTAAAACTATATTCTGCAAGTCATGATTGATCCTAAAAAATTGAAAGCGGGCATTAGGGGGGAACTAGACAAATTGGAAATTAAACATCTGCCTGAACTCTATGACATTGT
>Ga0272446_1002371_pt1 | contig 25847 bp, 26 predicted proteins | sample YNPCB0061_FD_194587 | JGI IMG/M metagenome (GOLD analysis project Ga0272446, IMG submission 194587) | Hot spring microbial mat communities from Yellowstone National Park, WY, United States - YNP-CB-006-1 | ecosystem: Environmental > Aquatic > Thermal springs > Hot (42-90C) > Sediment | place...
GGCGGCGGCCTCGACGGTCTCCATGTCGGTGTCGGAGAAGCCGACGTGGCGTCCGATCTCGTGGATGAGGACATGCCGGAGGACGTGGCCGAGGCTGTCTCCGCCCCTACGCCCCGTCAGGAGGATCGGCAGGCGGTAGAGGAGGATCGCGTCCGGGGCCTGGGCGCCGCGTCCGGTCGCCTGCCCGAAGGGGACGCCTCGGCAGAGGCCGAGCAGGTCCCAGGGGCTATCGATGCCGGCGGCCTCTGCGTCGTCGTCCTCGGCGAGGTCCTCGACGAGGATCCCGACGCCGTCGAGGATCTGGCGGAAGGCCTCGGGCAGCTCCTCGAGGGCGGCCTCGGCGGCGGCGACGAAGTCCTCGTGGGTGGGGGCCTGGAGGGCGAGGGCGGGATGGAGGCTCATGGGGGAGGAGATGGGTCGGGCGGGCTCTGCATTCCTAGGCGTGTCATAGCCCAAGCAGAGGGAACCATGGCCTGAGATCGGCCTCTGACCTAGGGGTTCTGGTGGTACTGCCGGAATGGCGGAGATGTCAGCCGCGTCTCCTGGAGATCGGCCTGCGAGGCCGATCCCCGCCCGCTCAACCTTTGTTTGGGGTATAGACCCGCGTCATTTCGCCGCGGACTTATAACCCAAACAAAGGGAACCATGGCCTGAGATGGGCCTCTCCCCTGGGGTTCCCGATGGCACTGCCGGACTGGCGGAGATGTCGGCCGAATCGCCGGGAGATCGGCCTCGCCGGCCGATCTCCGCCCGCTCAACCTTTGTTTGGGTTATCATCCCGTTTCGCCGCCCTGGAACGGCCGGCCGCCCGGTCCGAGAGGGAACCGGGCGGCACAACGCATCCTCTGCGCACTCCGCCTGCTGTTCAGGAAGGCTTGCGCCTGTTCGGGTCCACCTCCTCGAACTCGGCGTCCACGACCTTGTCGCCGCCGGGTGCGGAGGAAGCGCCGCCGGCCCGGCCATCGGGCTTCGCCTCGGCCTGCTGGGCGCGGTAGAGGGCCTCGCCCATGCGCATCGCCGCCTGGCCCAGGCGCTCGTTGGCGCGCGCGACCGCCGCGGCGTCCTGCTTCTCGATAGCCGCCTTGGCCTCGGCGATCGCGGCCTCGCCCTCGGACTTCTCGGCCGGGGGGACCTTGTCGCCGTTCTCGCGCAGCGTCCGCTCGGCCTGGTGCACCAGCGCGTCGAGCTGGTTGCGCGCCTCGACCTGCTCGCGCCGCTTGCGGTCCTCGGCCGCATGGGCCTCGGCGTCCTTGATCATGCGCTCGATGTCGGCCTCCGACAGCCCGGACTTGGCCTGGATGCGGATGTTCTGCTCCTTGCCCGTCGCCTTGTCCTTGGCCGAGACGCTGACGATGCCGTTGGCGTCGATGTCGAAGGTGACCTCGATCTGCGGCACGCCGCGCGGCGCCGGCGGGATGCCCACCAGGTCGAACTGGCCGAGCAGCTTGTTGTCGGCCGCCATCTCGCGCTCGCCCTGGTAGACCTTGATGGTCACCGCGGTCTGGTTGTCGTCGGCGGTCGAGAAGACCTGGCTCTTCTTGGTCGGGATGGTGGTGTTGCGCTCGATCAGCCGGGTGAACACGCCGCCCAGCGTCTCGATGCCCAGCGACAGCGGCGTCACGTCGAGCAGCAGCACGTCCTTGATGTCGCCCTTCAGTATGCCGCCCTGGATCGCCGCGCCGATCGCCACGACCTCGTCGGGATTGACGTTCCGCGCGGGGTCCTTGCCGAAGAAGCCCTTCACCGTCTCGATGACCTTCGGCATGCGCGTCATGCCGCCGACGAGGATGACCTCGTCGATCTCGCCAGCCGAGAGGCCGGCGTCCTTCAGCGCCTTGCGGCAGGGCTCGAGCGTGCGCTGGATGAGGTTGTCGACCAGAGCCTCGAGCTTGGCGCGCGTCAGCCTCATCACGAGGTGCTTCGGCCCGGAGGCGTCGGCGGTGATGAAGGGCAGGTTGATCTCCGTCTCCTTGGCCGAGGAGAGCTCGATCTTGGCCTTCTCCGCGGCCTCCTTGAGGCGCTGCAGCGCGAGGTTGTCGCTGCGCAGGTCGATGCCCTGCTCCTTGCGGAACTCATCGGTCAGGTAGTCGATGATGCGCTGGTCGAAGTCCTCGCCGCCCAGGAAGGTGTCGCCATTGGTGGACTTCACCTCGAAGATGCCGTCGCCGATCTCGAGGATCGAAATGTCGAAGGTGCCGCCGCCGAGGTCGTAGACCGCGATGGTGCCGCTCTTCTTCTGGTCGAGGCCATAGGCGAGGGCGGCCGCGGTCGGCTCGTTGATGATGCGCAGCACCTCGAGGCCCGCGATCGTGCCGGCCTCCTTGGTCGCCTGGCGCTGGGCATCGTTGAAGTAGGCGGGGACGGTGATGACCGCCTGGGTCACCTTCTCGCCGAGATAGGCCTCGGCCGTCTCCTTCATCTTGGTCAGCACCATCGCGCTGATCTGCTGCGGCGCGTACTGCTTGCCGTCCACTTCGACCCAGGCGTCGCCATTGGCGGCCCTGACGATCTTGAAGGGCGCGAGCGAGATCTCCTTCTGCACCATCGGGTCGTCGTAGCGCCGCCCGATCAGGCGCTTGACCGCGAACAGCGTCCCCGTGGGGTTGGTCACCGCCTGACGCTTGGCGGCCTGGCCCACCAGGCGCTCGCCGTTCTTGGTGAAGGCGACCATGGAGGGGGTGGTACGGGCGCCCTCGGCGTTCTCGATGACCCTGACGTCCTTGCCTTCCATGATGGCGACGCAGGAGTTGGTGGTGCCGAGGTCGATGCCGATGACCTTGCTCATCCGTGACTCTCCTCTGCGGCAGGCGGGATCGGCCCGGAACTGGCGCCGTGCCCGCCCCCTGTGCTGAACCGGCGGCAGGCGCCGCCGCGGATGGGTGGCTGGGGTTGCGGCCCCGCCGCGGCGGGGCCTATAGCATTATGGGATGTATTGCCGCCGCCGCCTCGGGACAAGCCCCGCCCCCCGCCCGGATGCGCGCCACGCGCCGGACGCCCATGCGCCGGGGGCGGATCGCGCCCCGGTGCGACGGCCCCGGGGCGAGGCGGCGCGCCTTGCCCGCACCGCGCGGGGGGCTTCGGTGATCAGCCTGCGCATCAAGACGCGCTCGGAGTATGGCGCGGTGGCAGGATGGACGCCCTGCTCGAGGCGAGGCGCTGCGTCGGGGCGGAGCCTGAGGGATGAGGCCGCCCTCCCGGGGGAGGGCGGCCTGGGGAATCAGCCGTCGAGGGCGGCGAGGTAGAGGTCGCGGAGCGTCCGGGTCTCCTCGGCTTCGGCGCGGTCCTGGCGGCGGATCCGGATCACCTCCTTGAGGACCTTCGTGTCGAATCCGGCGGACTTCGCCTCGGCGAAGAGGTCCTTGATGTCGTCGCCGAGGGCCTTGCGTTCCTCCTCGAGGCGCTCGACGCGCTCGACGATGGAGCGCAGGCGCTGGGCGGCGTCGGGATCGAGGCCGGAGAGGACGGCCTCGGTCTTGGCCTTGCCGGGGCGGCGCTTGGGCATGGGCGATCTCCTTCGGATCAGCGGCGGGGGGGCAGGAGCGGGGGGCCGGGGCGCTGAGGCCCGGAGGGCAGGACATAGACCTTGCGGCCGCTCGCGTCCGTCGCGTCGGGGCCGGTCCGGTCGCCCTTGGGCGCGTTTTCGTCGTCGAGCGCCCAGAAGGGCCAGGCGGCGAAGACGGTGCGGGAGGTCACGACAAGTCGGCATCCCTCGGGATGCGGCAGGAGGACGGCCTTGAAGCCGTCGAGGTCCGGGGCGGGCGTGTCCTTGGGGAGGTGGGCGCGCATGGGCTGTGCGGTGCGGCCGAGGACCTTGGCGAGGCGGGTGGCCTCGTCGCGCAGGGCCGCGCGGATCCCGACGGCCATCCACAGGGCACGGGCGAGGACGATGGCGTGCAGGGCCGCCTCCGCGGCGGCCTCGTCGCGGGGGGCCTGGCCGAGGCGGGCGACGTCTGGGTCGCGGTCGCGGAGCACGTCCTCCGCCCGTCCCAGGACCTCCCAGATGCGCGGCGCAGCGCGCCCGTCTAGGCGGCGCTGGACGGGATCGTCTGGGATCTCGAGGACCACCGCGCCGTCGGAGAGGGCGTCGGCCTGGGCCGCAAGGGCGTCGAGATCGGGGATCCGGGCGGTCAGGATCTCGGCGACGCGGCGCGCGACCGCGTCCTCGCGGGTCTCGTCGGGGCGTCGGGCGTCGTCGGTCATGCGGCCTCTCGGTCGGGATCGAGCACGACGCGGGTCCCGGAGAGCCAGTCGGAGCTGGATCGGCGGTCGGGATCGAAGAGGGCGGAGATGATCTGGAAGGGGATCGGCAGGAGGCCGGCGAGGGTGACGGCAGCGACGACGCCGCGCAGGCCGACCTGGATCGGCTGTGGGGGGAGGTCCTCGTCGGCGACGATCTTGAGGCCGGCGGCGCGCATCCCGGGGGTGGCCTGCCAGCGGAGCGGAGCGAGGAGATGGACGGCGAGGGCGGCGCCGAGGAGGACGACGAAGGCGGCGCCGGGGCCCACGGGCTGGGGGGAGCGGGTGGCGACGGCGAGGAGGAAGGTCGCGGCGAGGGCGAGGAAGGCGGAGAGGGCGACGTCGAGAAGGATCGCGAGCGCGCGCCGTCCCAGGGGGGCGTTGGGCAGGCGCAGGGCTGGGCTTTCCATCATCGGGGGCCTGTCAGGGGGATGTGTCGGCCCCAAAGATAGGGACGGACGTCCCGGCCCCCAAGGAGGCGGCCGGGCCGGTGCGCCGCCGCGGGTCCGGACCCATCTTTCTGCATTGCCGTCGAGGACCCATGCCCGAGATCGAACACGCCGCCGCGCTGCGCCATCCGCTGCCGTTCGCCTACGGAGCGGCGGCCGATGTCGCGCGCTGGCCGTCCTTCTGGCCCTCGTGCCGCTCGGTGTCCTGGCTGGAGCGGGCTGGTCCGGGGGGGACGGTGGCGCTCGACCTGGGCGGGGGTCCGCTGCGTCGCCTGGCGCTGCGTGGCCGCGTCTCCTTCTCGCCTGGCCGGATCCGCTTCGACGCGGATGCGCCCGCCGGGCTCTGGTTCGAGATGCGCCTGCAGGACGACGGCCCGGGATCGCTGGTGGAGCTGTCGGCGGCGCCGGGGCCGGGCGGCGGGCTGGCCCTGGTGGGGCCGGGGGCGGCCTGGCGTCGGGCGATGGCGGATCTCCTGCCGGCGCTGCGGCAGCGCCTTGATGACCTGGCCTGGTCCCCGGCGCTGGCGCAGGAGCGTCCCGAGCCTTCCCTGCTGCGTCTGGCGCGGGGCTGAGGGGCCGACCGGAGGGGCGCACTTGCGGGCGGACGCGCCCGGCACAAGATCGGCCTCATGCCGCCCCCTGGAGCCGTGGTCCCGATGGATGCCCTTGCTGCCGCCGCGCGCGCCGAAGCCGGCCTTCCGCCGTCTTCCCCCCCGCCGCCCTCGGCGCGGGTGCCGCTGCATGCGGTCCCGGATCCGGAGGGGGGTCCCTACACCGTCTCGCGCCTGCGCGCGGCGGCGGCGGACGCGGGCGTGGCGCTGTTCCGCGAGGGGCGTGCCCCTCGTGGGGAGCCGCGGCGCTTCTACGTGGCCGAGCCGGTGGCCGAGGCGTTGCTGCCCTGGACGGGGCCGGAGGCGCGGGCGGCGGAGGAGGGCTGGCGCAGCCGCCGGACGGCCTCGGACGTGCTGCTGGCCGCGGCGGCGGGCGCCGAGATCCGGGGCCGCGGGCGGGCGATGGCGCTGCCTGATCCGGCGAAGGATCCGGAGGGCTACGCCGCGGCGCGCACGCGCCTGGCGGCGATGGCGCCGGCGGACCGGGCGGAGACGGCGCTCGAGACGCGCCGGGCGGCGCGGCAGCTGCCGGAGGGACGCGCGGGCGGTCTGCGCCGGGCGCTCGAGGTTCTTGGGCAGGCGCCGGTCCGGGCGCCGCGTCCGCAGGAGCGCCCAGAGGGACGTTGAGAGGAGAGGAAGGGATGTCTGACGTCGTCAATCGACCCGGGAGCGGGATGGTGCAGCCGGAAGGCGATCTGGTCGATCTCTACATCGCCCGGACGGAGGAGCTCCGCCGGATCGCGGCGGAGGAGGAGGCGTCCGACCGTCTCGTCTTCGCCTACGACGCGCGCCGCCAGGCGGCGGTGGCGCTGATGCAGGGTCCGGGCGACGCGGTCTTCCGCCTGGCCGACCGGCGTCCCGACCTGGCTGAGCAGGTGCAGGCGGACGTCGGCGCGCAGGACGTGATCGACGCGACGCAGCGCCCGCCCTCCGCATCTGCGGTGGGCGGGGGCGGGGCGCAGGCGCTGGCCGACGCGCGGAGTTCGCTCGAGGAGCTGCGCCAGGCGGCGCTGGCGCCCGACGCGGCGGAGGCGGCGGCGCGGGCGCGGGGCCTGGTCGAGCGGGACGCGGAGCGGATCCTGTCGGACGTGGGGACCCTCTATGCGGCCTCGCGCCAGGCGCCGGGGACGGCTCGGGGGATGCTGGCGACCGTCTATGAGCCGGCCGAGATGGAGCCCGGCGCGATCGCGGCCGCCGGCCGCTCCGGCGAGCGCTGGCAGGCGGCCGACGCGCAGGCCGCCGAGGCGGCGGCGCGCCAGGACCCGGACGCCCTGAGCGCGGCGCGGCGCGCCCGCGAGATCGAGACCGCGGCGCTGCTGGAGAACCGCCTGGGCATCTATGCGCTGGCGCGAGGGCCCCAGCCTCTTTCCGCGCGCGCCGAGATGGCGCTTGATGCCGAGGCGCGCTCCCTGATGGGGGCGGCGCCGGGGACGGACGCCGAGATCGACCGCGACATGCAGCAGGCGCTGGGCGCGAAGGCCGGGGATCCGGCGGCGCGCTATGCGTGGCTGGCGGAGGAGGCGATGGCGGCCGACTCCGGCGCCCGGCGCGTTCGCCTTGCGCCGCGCCTGCGGGCGCGGGCCAAGGCCGAGGCGCAGGGGATCGAGGCGGCGCGCCTGGATCCGTCGCTGGGCGACCGCCTCGGTGTGGCGCGCCTGGCGGCGCTGGCGAAGGAGGGGCGTCCGTGGCTCGCGCGCGCCTTCGGCAACGACCGCAAGCCCGACGAGCCGCTGCGGGCGGCGGGGACGGCGGGTCGGACCCCGGATCTCGACGACTACGCGGCGGAGCAGGCCGCGTCGGCGGCCCAGGGCGCCTCCAAGGCCGGTCAGGCATCGGCGGGCGGCGGCGCCTCGGAGCAAGCCGGCCCCAGGGCCGGTCAGGCATCGGCGGGCGGCGGCGCCTCGGAGCAAGCCGGCCCCAAGGCCGGTCAGTCATCGGCGGGCGGCGGCGCCTCGGAGCAAGCCGGCCCCAAGGACGGTCAGGCATCGGCGGACGGCGCCTCGGAGCGGGTGACGGAGACGGAGCCGGGCTATGCGGCCTACACGGCGAAGCGGATCGATCCCGGCCAGGAGGGCTCGGTCACGGGTCTGGTGGCGGCAGTGATGCCGAAGACGGACGCGGAGCTGGCGAAGATGCTGGGCGATAAGGCAACTCCGGCCTTCGCGCTGCCCCTGGCGAAGTGGTCGGGGTCGAAGACGATCGACCGCGAGCTGACGCAGCTCTACAAGCGCGATCCGAAGCAGTTCTGGAGCCTCTTCGAGGGCTCGCGGAACTTGTCGCTGGCGATCCTGAAGAAGCCGGGCGGCTTGAACGCGCTCTCCGAGGCGGAACGCATGGCGTTCGACGAACTCCAGCTCGGCCTGCGCGCGATAGCGAAGGTGGCGGTCTATCAGAACGCCAAGGAGCACGCGGCGCGCGTGGAGGAGCCGCTGCAGGCGCTGCTCTCGGCCAACGGCAAGGAGATGGTCGAGAAGGGCAAGCGGAACGCGCGCTATGCCGCGGCCCTGCGCGACCCCGACGGCGTGATCGAGGCGGGCCGGAAGGACGAGTTCACCGAGCGCCTGGCCAAGAAGGGCCTCATCCCGTCGCTGAAGGAGACGATGAAGCAGACGGCGAAGGACATCAACCGCGTGGCGGGCCTGGGCCTGCTGCAGAAGATGGGCGACGCGTTCATCGACGAGGCGGCGCGCTGAGGCCCCCCATGCGGATGATCCCCCGCCCCTCCGCGCCGTCGAAGGAGGCGCCGGCGCCCGAGGAGGGATGGCTGTATGTGCCGGCCGAGGAGGTGGCGGAGGCGGTGAGCCTCGGCGCGCGGCCGATGGAGGGGGACGCGCGCCTTTTCCTGCCCTCGCCCTTGCCGCGCAACGTGCCGCTGAAGGCGTTCGAGCGCTGGCGGGGCGAGGAGGCGCGCTACCGCTGGTGCATGCGCTACGTGGCCGGCATCCTCGGCGAGCGGGCGCCCCCGCCAGACGCGCGCGCGCTGGTGGGCACGCTCGGCCGCTCGGCGGCCTACGAGCGGGTCTATCTCTTCGTGCCGGCCTACGACGCCGATCGGGTCCGCGAGGAGCCGGGAGTGCGGTGGGACCGGCGGCGGCGGATGTATTATGCGACGCCGGAGGCCGACTTGGGGCGTCTCTTCCCCTGGCTGACGCCCGCCGCCCAGCAGGCCTTCGAGGCGGAGCAGGTGCTGGCGCGATCCCTGACGCTGCTGGTCCAGGACCGGGCGCGGGCGGAAGCGGCCGCCGGCGGTCCGATGGGGGGCGGCGACGATCTCGGGCAGGCGGCCGGGACTCCCAAGATCGTCCGGGAGGGGTCCCGCACGCGCGCCTGACGGTGGCGGCGCCGACGTCCCCTTGGGGACGACGGCGCCTTCCGCATCGGATCCGGCTCAGCGGATCCGTTCGGCGTGGGTGAAGACCGGCGGGGCGGCGAGATCCTCCTTGGTGGCGCGGGGCAGGGTCCATTCCTGCCGCCGGGCGTTCCAGGATAGGTCGGAGAATGGCACGGAGACGAGGGGCGTCCTCATGCCGAGGAAGCCGCCGACGGAGATGACGGCGATCATCCGGCCCGGGGCGCTGGGGACGGGCAGGTCGTCGACCTGTCCGATGGTCTCGCGCCGGTGGTTGAGGATCGACGCGCCGATGATCTGCGTGGCGCGCAGCGGCGTGGCCGGATGGGTCAGGGCCGGCGTCGTGGCGGCCTGGACGGCGGGCGCTGTCGTCTGGTCCTGGGCGTGCCCGGCGGTCGCCGCGAGGGCGAAGGCGAGGGCCGCGATGGGAAGTGCGGTGTGCACGGCAGGATCGGGGCGAGGAGGAGGCTGTCCTCCTGGGGAGCGGGGACGCCGCGGCCGACGTCCGCGGCGTCCCCGTCCGCGCTTTCGCGGCGCCGGCGGAGCTCGCTGAGGAAGGCGTTGCGGAGGATCCGGTGGAGCCATCCCTGCAGGCTGCCGCCCGCCTGGAAGCGGGCGCGCGCGGCGAGAGCGCTGGCGATCGTGGTCTGGACGAGATCCTCCCCGTCCGCCGCGCTGCGCGTGAGGCGCCGGGCATGTCGCAGGAGCCGCGGCCGCTCCGCCCGGAGGTCCCGGGCGAAGGCGGCCTCGCCGTCATCGGGCGTCGTCCTCGGCGCGTCGGCGCGCGGGAGTCGGGCGGGTCGGTCCATGGGGCCTCCTGTCCGGTTGGGGTGTGCCCGGCGCGGCGCCTGGGAGCGGCTGGGATCCGGCGCCGAAGGGGCGGCCTTCCTGCCTAAGACCTGGGCCGGGATCGGGCGCGTCGGCGCAACTTCTCCCGTGCGTCCGCGTTCCCGTTCCGGCTGTCGGCGATCCTGCCGGCCGCCCGGGAGGAGACAGGACGATGAACAAGGACAGGCTCGAGGGTGGGTGGAAGCAGGCGACGGGCGAGGTCAAGATCGCCTGGGGACAGTTGACCAACGACGATCTGGCCGTGATCGACGGGCGCCGCGAGCGTCTGGTCGCCGGGTCCAGGAGCGCTACGGGCTGGCGAAGGAGGCCGCGGAGGCGCAGGTGCGGGCGTGGGAGCAGGCGTCATGAGGCTCGTCGGGTCCGCGCGGCTTCCGGCGGCCGCGGCGATCCTGCTGCTCGCCTGCGCGGGCTGCGGACAGACGACGAGGGATCGGGCGCTCTCGGGCGGCGCCTTGGGCGCCGCCGGCGGGGCGGCGGGGGCGGCGGCGGGGGCGGCGGCGGGGGCGCTGACGACCCCGGACGACGTCGATCTCGGCCGGCCCGCTTGGCGGCGCTGACCGCGGGAGGACGCTCCGGGAGGGTCTCGAGACGTCGCCGCAGGGGGATTCCCCTGGGAGGGGATGAAGCCGGCGCGCCATCCTCTGGGTGATGCGCCCCCTCCTCCTCTTGGCGATGGTCCGGCGGCGGGTAGGGCCTCGGGGCTGTCCCTTCGGAGCGTCGTCCTCTCCGAGGGGATCGTGGTGGTCGTGGCGGAGGGCGGGATCGCGCGTGGGGATGCGGAGGCGTTCCGGCCCCTCCTGCGCCAGCATGTCGGAAGGGAGGTGATCCTCTCGATCTCGAGCGGCGGCGGCTCGGTGCGCGGCGCGATCGATCCGGCGATCCTGCTGGAGCGGTTCCGGATCGCCGTCCGGGTGCTGCAGGGCGGCGTCTGCGCCTCCGCCTGCTTCCTGCGGATGTCCGCCTCTCCCCGGCCGTCGGCGGGCGCGGGCGCCATGGTGGGCGTCCATCGCGCCGTCCGGGAGGACGGGCGGGAGACCGCGCTGTCGCGGGCGATGACGGTCCAGATGGCGCGCTTCGCCCGGGATCTCGGCGGGTCCGAGGCGATCGTCGGGAGGATGGTCGCCACCGGCCCGGCCGGCATGGGCTGGCTCTCGCCCGAGGATCTGCGCGCGATGGGGGGCGCTGGCCGGCCCGGTCCGTCCGCCGGTGGCGGACGGCGCGCGGGCCTGGTTCGCCGAGCGGCTCGCCCGCGCCGTCCCGCCGGCGGAGCAGACGGAGGGGGAGCCGGCGGCCTTCGTCGATGGGCTGCGCCTGCGCATCGCCTTCGTCGCGCGGGTGGCCGAGATCCCCGATGATCTCTGGCCGCCGGCGTCGGAGGCGATCGATCGGGGAGAGGCGGGTCTGGCCCTCCGCTGTCCGCCGGGCGTCGGGCGGGCCAGGCGGGCCTGCGTGGAGGGCTGGCGCTGGGGACGCGAGATCGACTGGCAGACGAACGCATCGGAGGAGCATCTCCGCGGCCGGGACGCCTTCCTCCATGAGGCCTACCGGGCCTCCGTCCTGGCGGAGTTCCGCGCTTGCAGGCAGCGCCGGGGCCGCGTGCGCCCTGAGGGGGGCCTGACGACCTGGACGGATGCGAACGCAGACGGGATCTTCGATGTCGTCGTCGACTTTCGCCGCTTGTCCAGCAGCGCAGGGCCGGGGCCGGCGTGCGCGGGAGCCGCCGGCCGGCTCGATCTCCACCTGTCCGGGCGCGACGGCCATCGCCTCGGCCACGGCGGTCAGGTCGCGCGCTGGCCCCTGCGCCTGGGCCGGCCGTCGCTGCTCGAGGTTGAGCCGGCCGCCTGCGCCGGCCGAGCGGGCTGCCGCGAGGTCTGGCGCATCGAGGGCGACCGGACCTTCCCCGGGGCCCGCTGACGGGTCAGGCCGCCGGACGCCATCCGGCAGGCGCGGGCACGGCGCGCCGCTCGGCCAGACGCAGGAGCGTCGCCAGGGTCGGCCCGATCGCCTGCAGCGCCAGCGCCGCGGTTAGCAGCACCCGGTCGGTCTGATCCATCCAGAGGTCGAGGGACAGCCCGCCGGCGGCGCCGATCAGCAGCAGGGCGAGCCAGATCTCGGGCAGACGCAGCGGCTTGGCCGTGGCGCCGCCGCCCTTCGGGGTGACCCGGAAGGGATGTCGGCGGCCCATCAGGCCCGCGAGGGCGCCCTGCGCGGCCGACATCTGCGCGGCCGCGGCCGCCGCTCCGGCGAGGAGCACGCGCCGGACGCCGCCGCGGGGGCCGTGGATCGCGCCGGCCTGGATCCATGACGCCAGCGCCGCGCCGAGCAGCAGGGCCGAAAGGGCCGGATCGGGCGGGCTGCCCGGCAGGCCGAGGGCGAGCCACAGCCCCCACAGGCCCGCCAGCGTCGCCGCCGCGACGGTCGCGGCCTCCCCCGCCCAATGCAGGCCCGAGGCGAAGGCGTGCCAGCGTTGCCGCGGCGACAGCGGCGATTGCGGCAGCAGGAGCCGCGCATGGCGGCGCAGCAGCGCGATGCCGCCGCAGGCCCATCGCCAGCGCTGCCGCCCCAGCGCGTCGAGGTCGTCGGGCAGCAGTCCGTAGCCGAGGCGCTCGGGGGTGTAGGCCGTGCGCCAGCCCGCCGCCTGCAGGCGCAGGCCGAGCTCGGTGTCCTCGCAGATCTGGTCCTCCGCCCATCCGCCCGCGGCCGCGACGGCGGCGCGGCGGAGCAGGAGCATCGTCCCGTGCGCGACGATGGCCTGGTCGCGCTGGCGCTGCACCATGCCGGCGTCGAAGAAGCCGTCGGCCTCTGCGTCCATCGCGGCCGCCGCCAGCGAGCGCGCGCCGTCACGGTGCGCCTGGGGGGCCTGGGAGAGGGCGACGGCGGGGTCGGCGAAGTCGGGGACGCGCCGGCGCAGCCAGGCGGGGGAGACCGTGTAGTCCGCGTCGATGACCCCCACGATCTCCGCGTCCTCGCGGGTGTGGCGCAGCGCCAGGTTCAGCGCCCCGGCCTTGTGCCCGGACAGCCGCTCCGCATGGATCACGCGCACGAAGGGGCCGAGGCGCGCCGCGTCGGCCCGGGCGGCGTCGACCTCGGGGCCGTCGGGCATGTTGTTGAGCACCACGATCGCCTCGAGGCGGTCCTTCGGCCAGTCGAGCGCCGCGATCGCCTCCAGGGTGGCGCGCAGCACCTCGGGCCGCTCGTGGCGCGCGGCCACGTGCAGGGACACCACGGGCAGGAAGGCGTCGCCGGCGGGTCCCGCCGGGGGCTCTGCGGGCTCGGCGCGGGCGAGCACGCCCTCGCGGATCCGCTCGAGCGACGCCGCCGCCAGGAGCGCCATCAGGGGCAGCCCCACGCCCCACGCCACGGCCTCGCCGAGCGGCAGGTAGGGCACGAGCGGCAGGGTCAGGGCGCCGGCGGCGAGCCCGCCGGCGCCCTGGGCGAGGAGGGCCAGCGGATAGGCGGCACGGCGCCGGCGCGGCCGGGCGAGGGCGAGCAGCAGGGCCCCGAGGCCGAGGCCGAGGAGCGGCCCGAGGGCGAGGCTCGCGAGCGTTCGGGCGTCCGGCAGGACGGGCCCGGCCAGTGGGGTCTTGGGGCGGAGATCGGCGTCGAGCACGCCCCAGTGCGGCCCGACGTGCCCCTCGTTGGTCTTCCAGGGCTGGTCGATGGCCTCGACGAGGTTCCACTCGATCCCCTCGCGCGCGGCGATGGCCGCGAACTCCCGGATCGCCTGCGCCTGTCCCTGCAGCGTCGCCCGCGCGCCGTGGCGGCCCGAGGGCCAGCCGTACTCGGCCACCCAGATCCGCCGTCCCGGGAAGGCGGCCTGCACCTCGCGGTAGCGATCGAGGGCCCATTGCGCCGCGCGCGCGGGCGCGATCCCGTACCAGTAGGGGAGGATGTGGACCCCGATGACGTCGACCTCGTCCGCGAGCTCGGGCATGCGCATCCACACGTCCCAGGGCTCGGTCGTGGTGACCATCCGCCCCGTGCGCGCGCGGACCTCCCGCAGGAGCGGCACGAGATCGGCGGGGCGGCGCCTCTCCGCCAGGACCGTCTCGTTGCCCACCACGATCAGGTCGACATTGGGGTGGGCGGCGGCGATCTCGACCGCCCGCTCGATCTCGGCGCGCGTGCGCGCCTCCGTCCGGTCGACCCAGACGCCGAGGGCGACGGGGATCCCGTGCCGCGCCGCCGCCTCGGGGACGCGATCCTGGCCCTCGAGGACGCTGTAGGTGCGGATCCTGGAGGCGAGCGCGGCGGTGGCCGAGACCGCGGCGTCGACGCGTTCCAGCGCCACGGTCGCGCCGCGCTCGGGGCTCGCGTCGGGCGCATGCGGGGTGAGGGACGCCCCCGGGAAGGGGAGGGGGGCGTCGGGCATGGGCACGGGGCGCGCGGACCACAGCGCCAGCAGGGCGTGCAGCAGGAGGGCGATGGCCAGGGCGAGGCGTGCCGGCGTCATCTCGAGATCCGTCGGTGGTCGAAGGGGCGGGCGGAGGAGGTGGGTGTGGACCCGCCTCAGGCGAAGCGGAAGCTCGGCGGCAGCGGCGGCTCGGGCGGCCCGGAGGGCGGCGGCGCTGGGGGCGGGAAGGGACTCGGCAGAGGCGGCGCGTCGGGCGGCAGGACGACCTCGACGACGCGCTCGGCGGCGAGGCGGCCGGGATGGGCGGCCAGCAGGGCCGCGACCGCCGCGTCTTCGCCGAGGACGAGGACATGATCGGCGTCCGCCGTCCCGTCCAGGCGCACCCCGGGGGCGGCGGCGGCCAGGGCGAGGGCCTGGCCGGTCTTGGGAGGAAGCGAGAGGAGGAGGTGCCGCGGCATCTCCCCCCCCATCTAGGCCCGCCGCGGGCCCTCAGCGGGCCGGGGCGGCGACCGCGGGCGCGGGCATCGCCGAGGAGCCGCCGCCCTCGGAGGCCCCCGCCGCCACGGGCGCCGGCGACGGACGCGGCCGGGAGGCGAGGACGGCCAGCGCGACCGCTGCGCCGTGCGGGGCGGCGAGCGCCGCGCACGCTGCGCCCCAGGCCCAGGTGGCGGCGTCGTAGGCCCCCATCCGGGCCGCGCAGGCCCCGCCCGCCACGACCAGGGCGGCAGCGAGGGAGGCCTCGGTCCGCACCGTGGCCAAGGTTGCCAGCAGCGGCGTCCCCGGCGCCGCCTTGGGCGTGCGGGCGAAGGGCAGGCCCGGGGTGACGAGGGCGTGGAGCACCGCCCGGCCGACGGAGGGCGCCAGCGCCATCCCGGCGAGGACGGCCAGCGCCGCCTCCTTCGGCGGCGCGCCGACCTTCGTGCGCTGCAGGACGTAGGCGGAGACGGCCTTCCAGAGCAGGAAGACGACCACCGGGATCGCGAGCACGGGCGGGGGCACCTGGAAGAGGTGGGGGAAGCCCATCGCCAGCACCGTCCAGCCGAGCGCGCCCCAGGCCGCGACGAGGCCGAGGCCCTCCCCCAGCCACGGGATCCAGCCGGCGATCCAGGTGCGCCGCTGCGCCGCCGAGAGCGGGGAGGAGGGCAGCATCAGGCGCCAGTGCTTCAGCAGGATCCGCACGCCCCCGTAGGCCCAGCGGTGGCGCTGGGTGGCGTAGGCGGCGAAGCTGTCGGGCGAGAGGCCGCGTCCTTGGCTCTGCGGCAGGTAGTGCGCCGTCCAGCCGGCGGCGGAGAGGCGCAGGCCGAGCTCCGTGTCTTCGCAGATGCCGTCTGTGGCCCATCCGCCGACGGCCTCCAGGGCCTTGCGGCGCACCAGGCACATCGTCCCGTGCTGCACGATCGCGTCGTCCTCGTTTCGCAGGCGCATCCCCACCTTGAAGAAGGCCTCGTATTCCCAGCGGATCGCCCGCTTGAAAGCCGGATCCCCCGCCTCCCCGTCCCGGTGGTCCTGGGGCGACTGCACGAGGCCCACGCGCGCGTCCGCCGCCATCGCCGGCACCGTCTCGCGCAGCCAGCCGGGGGCGACGACGTAGTCGGCGTCGACCACGGCCACGATCTCGGCGTCGGGGCGCGTGCGCGCGAGCCCCAGGTTCAGCGCCCCGGCCTTGAAGCCGCGCACGCCCTCGTCGTGGAAGAAGCGGAAGACCGTCCGTCCCAGGCGCTCGTTGAGCAGCGCGCAGTGCGCCTCCACGGGGCGCCAGAGCGCCGGATCCCGGGTGTTGTTGTCGAGCACCAGCACCTCGAAGTCCGGATAGTCGAGCTGCGCCAGGCTGTCGAGCGTCTCGCAGACCACCGCGGGCGGCTCGGCATGGCAGGCCAGGTGGATCGAGACCGGCGGCGTCGGGGCGTCCGGCGCGGCCAGCGGGGCCCGCGCCAAGCGGCGGCCGGCCGCCTGGGCGGCCTCGCGCAGATCCGCCCAAGCCACCGTGCACAGGCCAAGCAGCGCCAGGATCGACAGACCCCAGGCGACCTCGCCTCCGTGATGCCAGTAGCGCGCGCCGAGCTCCTGCGCGACCAGGCCCGCCAGCAGGATCGCCCCCGCCGCGCCCCCCAGCCACAGGACGCGCCCGGCCCAGCCGAGCCCCGTCCTGCGGACGAGCAGGGCCGCGCCGAGCATGGCCAGGACGGAGGCCGCGGCGAAGCCCGGCCAGGCGGGCAGGTCGGAGACGGGCCCGTGGAGGGCGAACTTCGGCCGGCGGTCGGCGTCCCAGATCCCCCAGTGCGGGCCGACCGAGCCCTCGATGCGGAACTTCCAGGGCTGGTCGATGGCCTCCATCACGAAGGCCTCCACGCCCGCGTCCGCCAGCGCCGGCATCACGGTGCGCACGACCTCGGCCTGCGTCGAGAGCGTCGGCGCCCCCGCCCGGGTCGAGCGCCCCGAGGAGGGCCAGCCCGTCTCGCCCACCACCACCGGCAGCGGCGAGAAGCGCGCACGCACCTGCCGCACGGCGTCGAGCACCATCGGCGCGGCCGCCCGGTTGGAGATCAGCTCCCAGAAAGGCAGGACGTGGATGACGACATGATCCGCGTCGAGCGCGAGCTCCGGGTTCTGCAGCCACAGCGTCCAGGGCTCGGCCGTCGAGACCGGCAGCCCCGTGCGCGCGCGCAGCTCCCGCATGACGGCGCGCACCTCCGCCACCGTCAGGTCGGCGCGCAGGATCGCCTCGTTGCCCGCCAAGATCCGCACGACGTTGCGGTTCTCCCGTGCGAGCGCCACCGCCGCTTCGATCTCGACACGGTTGCGCGCCCGGTCCCCGGATAGCCAGACGCCCATCGTGACCGGCATCCCGATCGCCCGCGCCGCCCGCACCGCCTCGGCGTGCGGCCCGACCGCGGAGTAGGTGCGGATCGCGCGCACGCCGGCGTCGCGGAAGAGGCGGACGTCGGCGGCCACCTCCTCCGCCGTCGGTCCCTCGCCCTGGCCGGGCTGCTGCCCGGGCTGGTAGGGGGTGTAGGCGACGCCGTGGATCTGGCCCCGGGCGTCGGGGATCTCGTGGGGCCGGCCCGTCCAGGCCCAGTGGCCGGCGAGCAGGAGGGCGAGCAGGAGGGCGACGACGGCCGGGAGGCGAGCGGTCATGGTTGCGCGGGTTCCAGGAGCGGGCGCCGCGACGGCCGCGGCTTCTCGCATCTGCGTTCCGATTCTGGCGCTGGCGTGGCGGACTTCCAGCGGAAGCGCGGCGGATGAAGAAAGTTTGGGGTATAATCCCGCGGAGCTGTCGGGTTGGCCCAGCCATCCCTGGATGTGGTTGACGACCGGCCGTGCGCCCTTTATGTTCCCGCTTGCGACCACGTCCCGCCGACACGGGTGGGGTTCCGGGGCTCCGAGCCGTGCTCGGGGCACGCGCCGTCACCGCCCGACGCGCTTCGGGGGCGTGACAACCGGCTCCTTGGCGCCCTTCGGGGAGTGCCGGGCGGGACGCAGGTCGCCCCATGCCGTGATCCTGCGGGCTCACGGGGGGCGGACGGAAGCCCATTCCGCGAGGCATGGGGGGAAGGGCGAAGGGGCTGCCCCCTGTTCCCATCTCGGACTTGTCCGAGATGCCATCTCGCGTCTGACCGGGTGGTGCCGCCGGACCCGAATCTGGGAAGCACTGAGCCAACCCGATAATACCCTACGGAACTATCAATTTGACGTAGGTGCTCAATAGGTGTCGTATCGCATCTATGAGCCGGTCATCCATGTCTCTCCGAGCCTTCAACGACCTGTTTCCCGACGAGGACGCCGCTCGGGCGTGGTTCGAGAAGGCGCGCCGGCCGCACGGCCCGGAGTGCCCGAAGTGCGGTTCCGTGAACCGCTCGGCGTGGCTCAGGACGCCTCGGCGCTGGAACTGCATGGGCTGCCGCCACCGGTTCAGCGTCACGGCGGGCACCCCGATGCACCGCTCGCATGTGCCCCTTCCGACATGGGCGCATCGCATCTCCCTGATCGTCGCGTCCAGCAAGGGCATCTCGGCCATGACGTTGCGCGAGATGCTGGGCATCTCCTATCCGGCGGCATGGCATCTCGGACATCGCAGTCTGCTCTCCTACGGCTTCCTGATGGCGAAGGCTTCCTGATGGCGAGGAAGAAGCCCGAGCACCCGCCGGTCCATCGCGCCGACCTCCTGCCGTCGAACCTGACGGCAGGCAAGCGGGAGCGGCGGGCGAGCCGCTGCGCCAAGGGATCGGCCCGGCGGAGGCGTCGGGTCCGGGCGCTGGGCCGGAGCCACCGGCAGGTGGCGAACCGGCGCGGCGACCTCCTGCACCGGACCTCGCACCTGCCGACAGCCAAGGCGGGCGTGATCGGTCTGGAGGACCTGGGCGTGCAGGCCATGCGGCGGAACCGCCGACTGGCCAAGTCGGTAGGCGACGCGGGCATGGCGGAACTGGTCCGTCAGGTCCGCTCCAAGGCGGACTGGCGGAGCCGGGTCTTCGTGCGGATCGACCGCTGGACGCGCAGCACGGGCGTCTGCCCGGACTGCGGGACTGTCCATGAGCGGCTCGATCGGCCGGTGCGGGTCTGGACCTGCGGCGGCTGCGGAGCGGTCCATGACCGCGACGCGGCGGCGGCGAGGGTGATCCGGCTGCACGCGATGGAACTGGTAGGGAAAGGCATTCCCGAACCGGCCTCGGCGACGAGGCGAACGCGCGGGGAGAGCGGACCTCTGCGACGTGGACGCGGTCTGCGTCGCAAGTCGGATCGAGGAACCGCGAATGTTCCCTCCCATGAGCAGCCACCAAATCTGGTGGCTGCTGAGGGAAGGGAATAATGCCGTGTGGTTGCGGCTTGTCAGCGGGGCGCGGCGGGCCCGAGGCTGCGGGGGGTGACGAGACCGAGGCCTTCGGCAGGGCGGCCTTGGCGTTCGGCGCGGTCGCGCTCGGCGAGGGCTTCGAGCTCGCTGTCGGGGATGGGGAGATCACGGCGACCGACGAGGTGGCGCCAGACGGAGACGTCGCGGTGGCGGCCCGTCAGATCCGGCGGCGGCGGCGCGGGGCCAGGTCCGGCGAGGTGGGGCGGGCCGCCGGCGACGGGGCGCAGCGGCATCTCGAGGACCCGTTCGAGCACCGGGGGCAGGGGGTCTTGGGCGTGCGCGGGCGTGCCGGCCGAGAGGAGCGCCAGGGCGAGGAGCGGGAGGGAGGTGGCGGGGGGAAGGGCCATGGAAGGCGATGTAGGTCCGCGCGGGCCTTTCTTCCCGGGGTGGTCCTGAGGGAGGGGAGACACCAAGTGGCTGGAATGGACGCCTTCCCGCCCGGCGCGGCCGTCCGCCTGTCGGCGGCGCGCGTGTTCGGCACGATGGCCGTCGCGGTCGCCTTCGCCTGGCCCTTGCCGGCGCCGGGGCGCCTGGCGGGGATCGCGGCCCTGCTCCTGATCGCCGCCGCAATCTCGGGGATGGCGGCGCTGTGGGAGCGGCGTCCGGTCTTCGGGGACGCGCCGACGCGGCTCGACGAGGGGGCGCTGTTCCTGCTGATGGCGATGGCGCTCGGCTGGATCGCGGATCGGGCGGCGCTGCGGCTGCTGCTGGCGGGTCCCTGAGCGCTCAGAGGTCCCAGGTGCGCATGATCTGCGTGCGCTCGGGGGCGGCCGGATCGAGGACGGCGACGAGGGGGCCGCGGCGCAGGACGGCGCCGGGGGTGATCCACCAGTCTGCGGCGATGCGCTGCCCGTCCGGCGGGGGGAGGCCGACGCTCTCCGCCCAGCGGGCGAGGGCCTCGAGAGCGGCCAGGCGGGCGTGGCCACGGGGCGGGCCGCCGAGGAGGACGGGACGTCCGTCGGGCGGGTCTGCGGCGTGGATCAGCATTCCGAGAGGCGTGCCGGCGGCCCAGGCGCGTCCGCGGACGGCCTGGACGTCGAAGAGGAGGCGCGCGGGTCCGACGGCGAGGCGATGGGCGGGGCCGGCGGCGAGGAAGCGCAGGCCGGCGCGGGCGGCGTCGCGGGCCAGCGCCCGCCAGGGGCGTCGGCGGAGGGCGTCGGCGAGCGCGGAATCGACGATCCCGTCGGGATCCCGGCCATGGACGGGCTCGACCTTCCAGACGGGCTGTCCGGGGAGGGGGTAGGCGAGGGAGAGGGATGCGAGGCCGGCCATGGCCGGGGCCTCGAGATCGGCGCGCAGGGTCTCGAGACGGTTGGCGAGGGCATCCATGGGCGGGATATGGGTCGGGCTGACGGTGGGGGCGCGGGGGCCTAGTCTCCGCGGCCGGAGGACCCCCCCATGCGCCATCTGCCGCTGATCGCCCTCGCCCTGTCGCTGCCGCTGCTCGGGGCCTGCTCCAAGTATTGGGACATGGCCGAGAGCGGCCTCGCCTCGGTCACCCCGCCGCCGGAGGTCGCCGGTCCCGCGACGCGGTGGGTGCCGGTGGATGGCGGCCGCCGGGCGGTTGCGGACGGACCGAACTTCCATGCGGCCTTCGCGCGCTGCCGCTGGATGGCGGAGCAGGGGATGCTGGAGCCGGCGGATGCGGGGGATCCGGGCCCGCGGATGCTGACGCCTCCCGACGCGCCGCCGCCGGGGCCGATGCGCCCGATCCCGCAGGAGCGGGTGGGCGACCGCGGGCCGTCGGACTGGTGGCCGACCGAGGCGCGGATGGCGCCGTGCATGCGCGCCGCCGGCTTCGTGCCGGCCGCGGTTCCCCAGCGCCGCTTCTGACCCCCATCTCCGGGGCCATGGCCTCCCTGCCCCGCCCCGCCGTCGCGCTCGCCGTCGCGCTGGCCCCGCTCGTGCTGGCGCTTGGCGCGCAGTACGGGCTGGGGATCCGTCCCTGCTTCCTGTGCCACCTGCAGCGCCTGCCCTGGATCGGCCTGGCGCTCCTGGCGGCGGCCGTCTGGGCCCGTCCGTCGTGGGAGCGGGGGGCGGCGGTGGCGGCTTGGGTGCTGATCGCGGCGGGCCTGGGCCTGGCGGGATGGCATCTCGGCGTGGAGGAGGGTTGGCTTCCCCAGCCGTCTGCCTGCGGCGCCGTGGCCTCCGGGGCGGCGAGCGTGGAGGAGCTGCTGCGCCGGATCCAGGCGGCGCCGCCGCCGTGCGGCCAGCGGGCCTGGTCGCCGACGGGGATCCCGTGGCCGGCGATGAACGCGCTGGCGCTCGCGGCGGCGGGGCTCCTGCTGTGGCGGGGGCGGCGATGATCGCGCGCCGCGGGCTCCTTCTCGGGGGCGTCCTCCTGGGCGCGCCGGGCCTGGCGCGGGCCCAGGCGCGCGGCGAGGGATCGCTCGTGCCACAGGCGCTGGAGACGCCCTTTGGCCCCCTGCGCTACGCGCTGCCGGAGGGCTACTGCCCGCTGCCGGCGGGCGAGGACGGTTGGCGCCTGGCGATGGCCTTGGATCGGCTGGTGCCCCCGCCGCCCGAGGCGCGCCGTGCGCGCTTCCTGCCCTGCGCGGATCTGCGGCGGACGTTCGAGGAGCGGCGCTGGCCGCTGTCGCACGGCCTGGTGCAGGCGGAGGCGTTCCGCCCCTCGCGGCCCGGGCTCGAGGGCACGCTCGAGGTGCGCCTGGAGCGCACCCGGCGCGGGATGGTGCGGGCCTTGGCCGAGAGTCCGCTGGCGCGCGCGCTGCTGCTGCACACGCTTGCGCCTGGCCTGCCAATTGGCCCCGTGATCGACCGGACGGCGGAGACGATGATTGGAGATCTGCGCCCGGTCGTGCGTACCCGCTGGGCCGCCTACCTCGATGTCGTGCGGGAGCGGGCGCGGCGGCCGATGTTCCGCCGCGAGGGGTTCGTCCTCGGGCGCGACGCCTATGCGGTCTGGTGGGCCGGGATCGAGCGCGGCGCGGAGGGGCGGGTGCTGGCGGTGGTGCTGGCGACGACCTTCGTCGGCGACGTCGGCCTCACGATGGGGCTCTCGCGTCCCTTCGCCGAAGGAGCGGCGGGGGTGCGCCTCTACGACGACATGCGCCGCGATCTGCTGCCGGCGGTCGCGCTGTCGCTCGCCCTCAACGGGGTGCCGCCGCCGGGAACGCCGGGGCGCTGAGATCGGCGGCGCGCGCGAGCGGCTGGACGAGGCGCGCCCCGTCGGACAGGTCGCGCGTGGCCGCCGCCCGGCCGTCGGGCAGCAGGCAGATCCCGAGACCGCCGCCGAGGGGCAGGCCCCGGCCGCAGGCGGCCGCCGCTGGCGTCCAGGCGGGCCCTGGCGGGCCGTCGGCGGCGCGGATCGCGGCGCGGGCGAAGGCGAGGACGAGGTCGTCTCCGGCGCCTCCGGCCGCGAGGGCCTGGATCAGGCGGGGCCGCAGCGGCGCGGCCTCCTCGGCGAGACGTTCCCCGTCCCGCCCGTTCTCGGGCAGGCTCTCGAGGCGCCATCCGGCGGGGATGGGCAGGGCGCGCCCCTCGCCGACGTCTCCTCCGTCGGGCCGGGCGATCTGGGCCCAGAGACGGCGTGCCGGATCGGGGGGCGCCGGGGCGTCGATCGCGCCGAGGACGGCGGCGGCGCCCGCGCGGGCCCGCGCCAGCGTGCCGCCGTCCGGCGCCAAGGCGCTCCAGATCTCGGCCTGCAGCGTCCAGGCGCGTCCCGCGTGCAGGCGCGTCTCCTGGAGGACGAGGCGCCAGGGAAGGGGGCCGCTGTCGGGGCGGGAGAGGTCGAGGGTCGCGCGCCATGCGCCCGGCGCGCCGCCTGCGGGCACCGCGGCGAGGAAGGTCGCCGGCGGCAGGCGGGCGGCGGCGGCGGAGAGGGCCTCGGCGGAGAGGTCGGCGTCCGGCGCGTCTCCCGCCTCCGGGCGCAGCCCGAGGGCCGCGGCGCGGGCGGCCCAGCCCTCGAGGCGCCAGGGCGTGGCGGGGCCGGATCCCCCGGAGAGCAGGCCCGCCTCGGCGGCGGTGGCGGGGCGGATCCGGATCCGATCCGGCCCGCCGCCGCACGGGGCGAAGGAGTCGGGGGGACTCGGGCACCATCCGTCGGCGGGGACCGCGGCCATCGGTCCCTCCGGCCCCGCGAGGAGCGCGGGGCCACGAGTGGCCGGCGCCTCGGGGCCGAAGGCGGCCTCGAGGGCGCCGCCGAGGGCCACGGCGGCGGCGGCGGCGAGGAAGATGCGGGTCGGACGCACGGCCGCCCGGGACGCGCTCAGCGCGTCCAGCAGCGGAAGGTCAGGAGGCTGCCGAGCAGGGCGGGGGCGTGCTGGGCGAAGGCGGCCTGCGCGGTGGCCTCGCTCGGCCCCTGGGCGGCGCCGACAACCTGCCAGATCTGGCCCGGCGTGGAGGCCAGGAGGCAGGCGAGGCGGGAGCGGCGGTTGGGGAAGAACATCCCGAAGGCGCCCTTCGCCGGCGGGTCGAGGATCGCCAGCGCGCTCGGGTGGCCATCGAGGACGACGGGGCCGCAGGCGACGACTTGGCCGAGGCGCTGGGCCTGCCAGTCCTCCGCGAGGACCGGCTTCTCGGCGTTCTCGGCGTCGATCTCCTCCTGGGTCCGCTGCGCGTAGCCCGGAGCCTTGTGGCAGAGGACCGCGATGCGCGCGGTCGCGTCGGGGCTGGAGACGAGGACCTTGGACTTGAGGCCGGGGGTCTGGGAGACCGTCCATCCGGCGGGGGCGACGAACCCGAAGCCCAGCAGGTCGGGCGAGAGGATCTGGCCCGCGGGGACTTCCGCACGGGCGAGCCACTGGTCGAACGTCATCGGGGAGAAACCTCTCGTCTGTGTCGAGGGCGGCGGGGAGACCCGCGCCAGGAGGGAGGACCCGGAAGTAGGGGCCGCTTCCGTTTCCGACAAGGGCGGCCCCCTCTGGGCGCTTCCGCCGGCGTGCGCCCGCACCTATGATCGGGCCATGGCGTTCGACAGCAAGCCCTTCCGCGCCGGCGGCGGCGTCCGCCGCTTCCTCCTCGTCTTCGAGGGATGCGGCGCGCGCGTCCCGGCGTCGGAGCGGGAGATGGCGCTGCGCGACGCGGCCCAGACGCTGCGCCGCCACATCGTCCGGGCGGGCCGCGAATCCGATCTCGTCGCCATCGGCCTGCCCACGCCCTCCGGGCACATCCCCGTCGAGGCCCTCGCGGCGCTCGAGCCGCTCCTGCGCCGCGCGCCGGGGGTGGTGGACGTCCTGCAGGACTGAGCGACCGGCGCCGCGGCCGGGACATGCCCATTTCCGACCTGCGGGCTTCGGATCTTGGCGGATCTGGGGCGTGAGCCCATGTCTTGCGCGGGCAATCGCGGATCGCCCTTCGGTCGCCGCCCTAAGCGGTCGCAGACGCCGAGTGGACGAGGCCTGCCCCATGCGCAACACCCGTTCCGAGATGGCCGTCTTCGCCTCCGTCGTGGAGAAGCGCAGCCTCGTCTCGGCCGCGCGCGAATTCGATCTCACGCCGTCGGCGGTCAGCCGCATCATCACGCGCATCGAGGAGCGCCTGTCGGTGCGCCTCATCCAGCGCAACACGCGCCACCTGGTCCCCACCGAGGCCGGCGCGACCTACCACGCCTGGTGCCGCCACATCCTGCGCGACATCGCCGAGGCCGAGGCCGCGCTCGATCGGGCCCGCACGGCGCCGGCGGGCTGGCTGCGCCTGCGCGCCCCCGAGGTCTTCGGGCGGGAGCGCATCGGCACGCTGCTGCCGGATCTGATGGCGCGCTACACGGAGATGCAGGTCGAGCTGGTGCTGACCGGCGTGCTGCCGGATCCGAACCAGGACGGCTCCGATCTGGGCTTCCGGATCGGGGCGCTGGCCAACTCGCAGCTCATCGTGCGCCGCCTCTGCATGATCCGCTCCGTCCTGGTGGCCGCTCCGGGCTACCTGTCCGAGCATCGGGCGCCGTCGGATCCCTCCGATCTTGCCGATCATCGCCTGGTGGCCTTCCCCTGCCGGGCAGGGGCGCCGGTGTGGCTGCTGCACGACCGCGCCGGGCGCACGGTGCCCGTGGTCGAGCCGCTGCGCCTGGCGTGCAACGCCGTCGACGGGATCGCGCGGATGGTCCAGGATGGCGCGGGCGTGGGCCTGCTGCCGACCTACCTCGCTGGCCCCGAGATCGAGGCCGGCCGTCTGACGCGGGTGCTGCCCGGCTGGGAGGGTCCTCCGGACGCCCTCTCGGCGGTCTATGCCAGCGCCCAGTTCGTGCCGCCGAAGGTGCGCGCCGCGCTCGACTTCTTCATCGAGCGCCTGCGCGATCCGCCCCATTGGGACGCGGTCATCGAGCGCGACGCCGGGGCGGCAGAGCTGGTGTCCGCAAGGCGGCGCGGCCGCGGCCGGCAGGCCGTCCCGGCCTGATCCTTTGACCGATCGGGGCGGCCTTGCGGCGGCTCAGGCCGCCGGGCGGAGCATGCCGATCTCGCGCGCGGTCTGGCGCAGGACCGAGACGCCTTCGAGGACGACGTCGGCGATCCGCCATCCGGCGGCGGTCTTGCGCAGCCGGATCTCGATCCCGACGGGGGCGCGGCCCGGGTCGGCGGCGCGGGCTCGGGCGCGGAGGCCGACGGGCCAGTCCTCGTCGATGGCGACGATCTCGAGGGGTGTCACGGCGATCCGGGGGGCGGCGAGGGCGTAGCGGTCGGCGAGGAAGCCGCCGAGCCGGGTTTGGGCGTCGCGGCGGCGCTCGGGCGGCGTCGTCTCCCACGGCGCGCCGACGATCTCGGCGGCGGCGGTCTCGAGATCGACGGTCTCGGCGATCCGGCGCCGGAAGGCGTCGCGGCGCTGCGCGTCCGGCAGCGGCGATGGCGAGGCGTCGGACGATCATCGGCGGCTCCGGGGGGTGTCGGTCGGGAGGGATGTGGGTCCTCGCTCCTTCCGGGCCCCCAAGAGGATCCATCCCTCTTGGATCCGGCGGCAGGCGCAGATGCGCCCCTCCGTCCGCCCCGATCCAGATCCCGGCGACGAGGCGCCAGGGCCGCAGGCGCGCCCAGCCGGCGGCCGCGAGGCGGGCATGGGCGCTGAGGCCGACCGCGTCGCCTGCGCCCGAGAGGACGCCCGCCTCCTGCCAGGGGAGGGTGCGCGGCAGCAAGAGGGGCAGCAGCAGGCGGAGGATCCCGCCATGGACGAGGATGCCGAAGACGGTGGTCTTCATCCG
>Ga0272446_1002372_pt1 | contig 25847 bp, 24 predicted proteins | sample YNPCB0061_FD_194587 | JGI IMG/M metagenome (GOLD analysis project Ga0272446, IMG submission 194587) | Hot spring microbial mat communities from Yellowstone National Park, WY, United States - YNP-CB-006-1 | ecosystem: Environmental > Aquatic > Thermal springs > Hot (42-90C) > Sediment | place...
GGCCGGAGGGGTGCTCCGCCGGCGATGAGACAAGGACATGACGATGCGCACCTTGCGTTCGATGCTTCTGGCCGGCGCCATGGCCGTCGGCTTCGCCGCGGCGGCCGACGCGGCACCGATCACTGGCATGATCAACTTCGCCGGTGACGGCTCCTACACCACCACGACGCTGACCGCGGTCAACGTGATCGTGTTCGGGCCCGCCACCGACAGCTTCGCCGGTGTCTTCCCCACCTTCACGCCGGTGACCTGGACCTCGCCGCTCACGTTCTCGCCGAGCGTCTCGCCGACCGGGATGATCTGGACTGTGACCTCCGGCGGCAACTCCGCCTCGTTCACCGCCGACAGCGGCAGCGGTTCGGTCACCGGCAACTTCCTGTCGATCTCGATGGTCGGCACGCTGTCTCTGACCGGCTATGACGATACCCCGGGCGTGCTGCTGGTCACCTCGCAGGGCGGCACGGGCGTCGAGGTCTCGTTCTCGGCCACCTCCATGGCCGTGCCCGAGCCTGCCTCGCTCGGCCTGCTCGGCGCCGGCCTCTTGGGCTTGGGCTTCGCCGCCCGCCGCCGGAAGGCGGCCTGATCCGGCTCCGCCGGAAGGCGGCCTGGCCGCCCCGGCGCTCTGTCGGAATTCTTTACAGGGGCGGTCCCCGCGCGGGGGCCGCCCCTCGCCGTTCCAAGGCGCTCCGCACAGGCATTGAAACGCGCATCATCCGATGCGACCTTCCGTGCCGGAGACTCCGATGCGCACCACCCTCGCCCTCGATGACGCGCTGCTCGCCAAGGCCCAGGCGGCCACGGGGCTGACCGAGAAGTCCGCCCTCGTCCGCGAGGCGCTGAAGGCGCTGATCGAGCGCGAGAGCGCCCGCCGCCTCGCCCGCCTCGGCGGCAGCGAGCCCAACCTCGCCGCCCCCCCGCGCCGACGGCCTGGCGATGCCGCGGGCGACGCCATGGGGGACGATGCAGGCTGAGCCCTGGTCCTCGTCGACACCTCCGTCTGGGTCGACCACCTGCGGACGGGCGATGCCGCGCTCGCGGCTCTGCTCGAGACGGGCCTGGTGCTCTGCCACCCCTTCGTGATCGGCGAGCTCGCGCTCGGCCGGCTCGGCGACCGCGGCATCCTCGAGGCCCTCGCCGACCTGCCGAGGGCCGCCGTCGCGACCGATTCCGAGGTGCTGGGCGTCATCGGCCGCCGCGGCCTCGCCGACTCAGGGATAGGCTATCTCGACGCGCATCTGCTTGCCGCCGCCATGCTCACCCCCGATGCCCGGCTCTGGACGCGCGACCGCCGCCTCGCCGCGGCGGCGGAGCGGCTCGGGCTCGCCTGGGCCGTTTCGAAGGCAGGACCATGACATGACATCGCCAGGCACCCGGGCCGCGGACCAGGACCTTCGCTATGGCCGCCGGAAGCTCGAGCTCTACCTGAGGCACGGCGAGGGCCTGGTCGATGGATGGCTCGACCCCTACAGCGCGCGGCTGATCACCGCCCTCTCCGGGATCCAGGCCGCCCACGGCGTCACGGGCGGGGTTGGCGAGATCGGCGTCCATGAAGGGCGCCTCATGCTGCTGCTGCTGTTGCTGACCCGCCCGGGCGAGGCGGCGTTCGTGTGCGACCTGTTCGAACAGCAGCACCTGAACGTCGATCGTTCAGGCAGGGGAAACGAGGAGATCTTCGATGCGAACCTTGCACGATTCTGTGGGCCTGCGGAGTTCCTCGTCAAATACAGATGCAGTTCCTTTGACCTGAGGGCAGACGATATTCTCAAAACTACAGGAACCATCCGACTGTTTTCCGTGGATGGCGGGCACACGCCGGAGTGCGCCTTCAACGACGTGTCCATTGCCGCCGCCGTCCTGTCGGATGGAGGGATTGCCATCATCGACGATTATTTCAATGCCGACTGGCCTGGCGTTTCCGAGGGCGTGGCCCGTTACCTCGCCATCCCGGATGCACGGCTTTGCCCATTCGCCGTGTCGCCGAACAAGCTCTTCCTGACGACCCGCGGGAAGGTTCCTCCCTATGCCGCCGCGCTCGGCGGCATGGGATTTGCCCCGGCGAAGAGTGCCAGCATGTTCGGCCATCCGGTCACGATCCACCGGCAGACGACGCGCCGATCGCCGCTCGCGCGGGCCCTGGCACCGTATGTGTGGTCGGCCCGCTCCTGGCTCTACCGCCTGGACGCGACGGTGCGACGTGGGTCCTGATCCTGGCCGTTGCCTTCGCCCGCGGCCGCCCCACCACCCCCGCGCGCATACCCTCCGCACAAGGGTCGAACCTTTGTGCTCCGGGTATCAGGCGCGCGCTTCGACCTTGCGCTTGAGCAGTCTCCCGAGGATGAGGTCCTGAGCCGGTGACTCCAGATAACGGAAGCCCAGCCAGGCCACGGCCAGGGTGGATGCCACGAAGGCGATCAGGAACTCCGGCTTCGACGCGATCATGGGCACCGAGGCGCCCATCAGGCTCGCCGCCAGGATGATCGCGAGCTGGATCGGGACATGCCAGAGATAGACGCCGTAACTGCTGTGTCCGATCCAGTCGAGCACGCCGGTTCGGATCGGATACACGCACTCGAACACGCCGAGGCCCGCGATCAGCACCGTCGACAGCACGGCGGCACGCTGTTCGAAGGAGAACACGGCGGAGTGGCGGGCCAGGAGAATCGCCAATGCAATGGCCACGATCACGCCGACACTGCCGATGCCGCGCCGCGCGGTGGGGGTCAGGGAGAAGAAACGACAGATCGACAGGAATATGAAGCATCCAACAAAGAAATAGATAAAACATTCTCCGATCTCGCGTAATTTGGCAAGGTCTCTCAGCAAGAACCCGAACGCGATGAGAAACACCACCATCCATACGGGATGCCGCCGCATCGGATTGAGCATGAAGAAGAAGACCACATAGACGATCAGCTCGACGGATACTGACCATATCGGCGCATTGAAAGAATAGCCTTCCTGGAAGCCCCATGCAGGAATCATGAGTATGTTGATTACAAAATGGTATAGATTATTGTAAGGATAAATGGAAAAATGCCCATTTATTTTAAGAAGTGCGATCTGCAATGCAGCTACGACAAGAAGCGTGACAAGATGCAGCGGATAGAGGCGGGCAAAGCGCCTTACCGTGAACTCGTAACCGCTCACCGGTCGTGAGAGGTATGTGACACAGAATACGAATCCTGAAAGAATCCAGAAATACCGAACACCATAATAGCCATAGTGATACAAGTGGGAAAAAATATCATACAGCGGCTGTCGATCAAAGTTTTCCAATTTCATGGTATTGTACGTACCGTCGAAATAGAAATGCTGGTAGTGCCACATGAGGACGGCAAGCGCGGCAAGGCCGCGGCTGATGTCCAGCAGTCGATATCGCTGCCTCAATGCCGCCGCGGTTCGAAGATCCCGCTCAGGGCACCATACGAGACGCCGGATCCCCGTCCACCGCTCCCGGAAGGCCTCACCCGACATGGAGCGAACCGTTTGGCAACGCTGCCGCCGCGGCCGTCCGGCTGCGGTCTCCGGAAGCGGGCTGGGGATAGGTCCTGGACCGTGGTCCTGACATTGCGCGTCGCGGCTGCCGGAAGGCGGCATCAGACGAAGACGCCCCTCCTGCCGGCCTGCCGCCATGCGCGCGGAGTCGTCGCAGGCGGCGGCCCGGCGTCCTGACGATCCGGATCTGGCTGGACAGCAACGCCTCTCCTCGCGCGGCAGGCATGGACGACGCGGCGGTCACGGCCGAGAGGAAGTGGCGCTACCTTGGCGCTTCCAATCATCGGGCCTGGAGACTGCCATGCGGCACCGCTTCCTGCCACGGCATCCGGAAAGGATCGGCAAACGCATGTCGGGCCTGGCACGCCGATGACGCGAACCCATCCCGCCCGTCTCCCGGCCGCGTGGCTCGCCGCCGTGCTCTGCCTCGTTCCAGGCGCAACGGAGGCGCGCACGCTCGAGGTCGGCCCGGGCAGACCCTTCGCGCGGCCGAGCCAGGCGGCAGCGGCGGCACGGGCCGGCGACGTCGTGCGGATCGCCCCCGGCACCTACCGCGACTGCGCCGTCTGGCGCGCGCCCGACCTCTCGATCGAGGCGGAGGGTGGACCAGAGGGCGGGCCGGTCGTGATCACCGGGCCGGTCTGCCAGGACAAGGCGCTGTTCGTGGTCGCCGCGCCGCGGGTCGCCATCTCCGGCCTGACCTTCCGCGGCGCGGTCGCGACGGCCGGGAACGGGGCCGGCATCCGCGCCGAGGGCGGCGACCTCACGATCCGCCGCACGCGGTTCGAGGGGAACCAGACAGGCATCCTGACCGCCACCAGCATCGCGGCCGCCACGGTGGTGATCGAGGAGAGCGCGTTCATCGGCAACGGCGCCTGGGACGGGCGCGCCTGCCGTGGCCACGGGCTCTACGCCAACGCGCTCGCGCTGCTGGCGATCCGCCGCTCGCGCTTCGAGGCGACGCGGGTCTGCCACCACGTGAAGTCGCGCGCGCTGCGCACCGAGATCACCGACAGCGAGATCCTCGACGGCGCGGAGGACATGGCGAGCTACCAGGTGGACATCCCCAACGGGGGCGATCTCGTGCTCGCGCGCAGCACCATCCGGAAGGGGCCTCGGGCAGGCAACATGCGCGCCTCGGTGGTGATCGGCGCCGAGGGAAGGCTGCATCCGACGCGCGAGCTCAGGATCGAGGCCAACCGCTTCGAGAACCTGATGCCGCTGGGCACGGTGTTCGTCCGCAACATGACGGAGACGCCTGCCGCGCTCGCCGGCAATCGCCTCTCCGGGCGGGTCATCCCGCTGGAGGGGCCGGGGACGGTACGGTGACGCCGCGCAGCCGGCGCAGCAGCGACCCCGCCCATTGCCGGCCGAGCGCGGCGAGGCCCGCGGGCGAGAGCGGGTCGGCGAGGACGAGGCCGATGCGCCGCCGGCGCGAGCCGACCCAGAGCCGCTTGTAGGGGTCGTCGCCGCGGCCGAAATCGAGCACCCGCACGCCGTCCTGGGCGAGCAGGCGCCGGATCATCAGCGCCGTCAGCACGGTGCCGGGAGAGGCCGCCCGGGCGGCCTCGTCATGCGCGAGCTTGAGCACCGTCGCCCGGCGCAGCGCCCCGCCCGGGGCCGGCGCATGGTCGAGGATCCAGTACTGGGCGGCGACGGCGCGGTCATCCTCCCGCCGGTGCAGCACGCCGACCCGCGCAATCCCCGCCGGCGCGGCGGCGCGCAGGAGCGCGGCATCGAAGCCCGGGACGGGCTCATGCGGCTTCCAGCTCGCCGCGCGGACCGCCTCGTAGGCGGCGATCGCGGCCTCGAGCACGGGGCCGGGCGCATCCGCCACCACGAAGCGGAAGCTGCGCTCGGCGCGGGCGAGCTTGCGGGTGATGGTGTTGCGGAGGGCGGGGTCGCGCGCGGCGAGATAGGCCTCCCACCCCTCCCCCTCCCGCAGCGTCTCGTGCCAGTTGCCGGCCTGCGCGAACGGTGCGGCGAGCATCCGCCCGCTGCGCAGCCCGGCGAGCAGGGGCGCGAGCGCGGGCTCTTCGGGGTCGATCAGCTCGAGCATCACCGGCCAGCCGCCACGCAGCGCGGGGGCGAGCGCCCTTCCCGCCGCGGCGATCCTCTCGGGCGTGGCGCCGGGAGCGGTGAGCGGCCGCCAGGCGATGCTGTAGACGCCGGTGAGGCTCGAGAGCCGCCCCGCCCGGCGAAGCAGGGGCAGCAGCACGGTGCGGGCCGGATCCGCGGCGAGCACGGGCTCGGCGCCCGCCGGCAGGGCATGGGCGATCAGCGTCTCGTACCAGAGGCGGGTCGAGAAGAACGCGCCCCTGTCGGGCGCGTCGAGCAGCGCCTCAGCCCAGTCCGGCAGCGTGGCACCGGCAGGGATCAGCAGGGACGGGAGCGGCCGCATGCGTCCGCATGGTGACGGAGGCGAGACGGATCCGTGTCGGAAATCTTTACGCTCGCCACCGCGCGCAGGAATGACGCTTTCATATCAATGTCCTGGCATATGGCACCATGTTTGCTTGATGACGTTTTGGGCCAATAACCGAGAACATGGCCCGGACTGCCTGACAGCATACCCGTTGGTTTCGGGTATTCTGCCCGGCCCATCAGGACCGGGCGAATGTGCGACGGGTGCCGCCCCTTCAATGCCTGAACCCCACTCAGGACGTGGCGGCGTGAGGGCAGCCCCGACAGGTTCGGGGCTGCCCATCCTTTCGCTCATCCGAACACGAGATCCCCGGCGGCAAGCTTGGCGACGTTGGCGAGGAAGACGCTGTCGTCGCCCTGGCCGTAGGTCACCAGGAGCCCTGCCGTGCCGGCGACCGTCGTCGGCAGCACCTTCACCGAGGAAGGGGCGATCCCCTCGAACAGGAGGCGGTCGGTGCCCGGCGTGAAGTCGGTGATCCGGTCCGCGCCGGAGCCGCGCGTGAACACGAACACGTCCGCGCCGGCCCCGCCGGTGATCACGTCGCTGCCGGGGCGGCTGCGGATGATGTCGGCGGCCGCGGTGCCGAGGATCCCGTTCGGATCGGATGGCGCCGGGATGGCCGGAGGCTGCGGCAGCGCAGCGCCGGAGGACGCATTCGGATCGGACGGCGCCTGGATGACCGGCGCCTGGACGGCCGGGGGCTTGGAGGCGGCGAAGGTGAAGCCTCCCGCGCTGTAGAGGTCTGCCGAGGACCCAGCCACGTCCCTGCCGTTCAGCGTCGCCCCGAGCAGGAACAGGTTGCGGTCGGTCGACGGCGTGCCGCCCCAGGCGTCGTTGAGGAAGGTCACCTCCACCGTCGCCAAGGCTCCCCAGTCGCCCTTCAGCGTCACCGTGTCGGCAAGCCCGCTCGACTTCAGCGCGGACGCCGTCTGCACCCCGCCGATCTCCTTGCCGTTCACCTTCACCGTGTACTGCGCATCCCCGAGCCAGTGGTCCTGTGCGATCCTCAGCACCAGCGTGTCGGCCCCCTGGCCGAGCTCCACGGATTTCGGCGCCGGGGGCTTCTGCTCCGGCAGGGGCGCCGGAAGCGCATTGGGGTCCCGAGGCGCGTTGGGGTCCATCGCACCGCCCGCGGGAAGGCCGGGGGAGGGCGCAGGGCTGGGGCTGGGGCCGGGGACAGGGACCGGCGGGCTTGAGGGAGCCGATGCCGGCTTCGGAGGGTAGACCGTGTCGTAGAGGTCGGGGATGGTGATGCCGTAGCCGGGCAGGATGCCGTAGGTGGCTTCGTCCGTATACCAGGGCTTGGCCGACAGGATGGTGCGGTAGGGTTGGGCATAGGCCGGGTCGCCGGTCAGGTCGTAGAGCCCGGCAAGTGTCGCGAGGCTGAGCATCACATACTCGCCGCCCCACTCGGGAAGGCGCGTGTTCGACAGTCCGCGCGCGATCGTCGCGGCACCGATCTCCTCCCAGGTCTTGTATAGCTCGCCCGTGACCTGATCCCCGACAGCGAGCCAGTAGGCGGTGCCGTCGCGCATCGCGAAGCCCTGGTCCTCGACGCTGAACCGGCCGACGAGGAAGTTCGACATCCAGTCGAGGACGGCGACCGCCTGGTCGTTGCCGCGTTTGGCGGAGAGGATGGCGATGCCGGCGAAAAAGTCCTGCTGCCAGGGCGACATCCGGCCGGTGCCAGCATATCCGGGCAGCCAGCCATGCGCCTCGCCCTGCTGGGCGGTCCACTCGGGGATCTTCGCGATCAGCCAGTCCCAGTTGGTCTGGGCGATCCTCTCGAAATAGGCCTTCTCGGGACTGCCGTCGGGGCTGAGCCAGGCGGCGTTCTCGACCTGCCGCAGGTTCCAGGCCGAGGCCCGCACCTCGCCGCCGTTGACCACCAAGCCGTCGCTGTTCTGCCGAGGGAAAGGCCAGCGGCCCATGATCGCGTGCGTGGCCTGGGCCTGGAGGTTGTCGAGGATCCAGCGCTCGCCGGTCAGCAGGTAGGGAACGGTCGAGAGGTCGGGCTGGTGCGCCTGGTCGGGAACCCAGCCGGTGTCCCTCCCACTGGCGACCTGCTGCGTCAGCCCGCCCGACAGGGGATCCCCCGGCCGCCCCGTCCCGCCGCGCTCGTCCGTCCAGAGCCTGGGGTAGGTGTCGGTGTTCAGCCAGGTGCCGTTCGCCGCGTCCCAGAAGTTCCACGGCACCGCCCCGGCCGTCTCCGCCTGGCCGAGCGCGAAGGCCGCCGCCCGTGCATCCCCGGTCAGCAGCCAGACGACGTTGTGCTGGGTCGTCAACCCGATGTCGGCGCGGCCGCCCGCCATTGGCATGTCCTGGACGACCCCGTTCGCCGCGAGCGGCTCGCTCCAGCCCGGCGCCGAGATCGCCTTGCCCATGTTCTCGAGGAGCGCCGGCGCAATCGGGATCGAGAGATCGTAGTTCGCGATCGCCCCGGTGCCCTTCAGGTAGGCCACGTCATGCTTGATGTTCAGCCAGCCGGCTGAGGGCGACCCGAGCCCCTGCCCGCCATTCGCCCCGCCCGAGGACGCGCTCTCGAGCCAGGTCTGGTACTGGAACTGGTCGACGCTCTCGCGGATCACCTCGCGCCCGTCCAGCCGCGCCACCACGTCGTAGGCGACGCGCCCGCCCGTCGCCAGCATCGCCTGGTCGTTGGCGAAGATGGCATCGACCGAGATCTGGCCGTCGCGGTAGGCCGTCACGTCGAACTTGAGGCGCATCGAGCCAGGCAGGTCGATCTCGACCCGCGCCTCGGTCGCCAGCGGGCCCTGCTGCCAGACGCTCGCCGTGCCCTTCGACAGCGCGTCGCGGAGCGCGGCCAGCACGTCGACCGTGATCTTCGGCTGGCCGGCGGGCGTGAGCTCGACCACGAAGCTGTGCCGGGCCGAGACGGACGCGAGGTCCACCACCCCCTGCCCGGCCGGCGCCGGCGCCTTCTCCAGGACCACCGGCATGCTCGCCCCGGCCGCCAGCACCGGGCGCTCGAAGGACAGCAGCGCCATCTTCACCGAGCCGTCCGGATGCGTCGTCTTCACGTCCAGCTGGACCGGAACCAGGACACCGCCCACCCGGGCCACGAGGCCCGCCCCGGCGGGAAGGTCACCCGCCTGGAAGACCTGGGCGAGATCGGTCACGCCGGCGGGCAGAGTCCCGGAGCCGGCGTTCTGGAGGGTGAGGCCGACGATCTGCGCGGCCGTGGCGGGGGGTGCCGTGGACATGAGGTTGGGTGTTCTCCCCGGATCGGGTTCTTGCTCAGTGCAGCGTGCGAACGTTCGAAAAGCACGACAAAGTCATGGTACTGACATGTTTGATCCGCCTGCGGTCCCAAGCCGGATTTTGAGACCGTGGTCGCACGAGGCGATGTAGCGGGTCGGTCGGTCTAGGTCGCATCACCTGTCGTCCAGCCTGGAGGGCCACGGGCGCGGCCGAGAGGACAGCGGCCGCTCGGACCTGGCTCAGGAACCGGGCCGCGCCGCACCGCAGTGGCATGTAAGGGCTAGCAGAAGATCGGACGGGGCGCGCCCGCGTTCGCTGTCATGCAGTTCACAGGCACGCGAGCGTCGGCGCCGGTCACGCCCCGCGCGGGAACATCGCCGCCTCGACCAGCGCGCAGATCGCATGGCCGAGCACCTCGTGGCCCTCCTGGATCCGCGGCGTCGAGTCGGCCGGCACGCGCAGGAGGATGTCGCAGAGCGGCGCCATCTCGCCGCCCCCCTCCCCCGTGAACCCGACCGTCGCGAGGCCCCGCTCCCGCGCCGCGCGGAGCGCCGCCAGCACGTTCGGCGAGCGGCCGGAGGTCGAGATCGCGAACAGCACGTCGCCCGGCCGGCCGAGCGCCTCGACCTGGCGGGCGAACAGGCGCTCATAGCCGTAGTCGTTGCCGATCGCGGTCAGGATCGAGGTGTCGGTGGTCAGCGCGATCGCCGCGAGCCCCGGACGGTCATGCTGGAAGCGCGAGACGAGCTCGCCCGCCCAGTGTTGGGCGTCGGCGGCCGAGCCGCCATTGCCGCAGATCAGAAGCGTGCCGCCGGCCCGCAGCGCCGCGACCACCCGCCCGGCCGCCTCCGCCGTGTCGGCGCAGAGCCGCTCGTCCTCGGCCATCCGCGCGAGCAGGCCGGCGGTGGCGCGCAGGCTGTCGACGACGAACCTCTCGCCCTCCATGCGGCTGCTCCCCCGAGGCTGCTGCGCGTTCACATACCCCCCCGCGCCGGCGGCGTTAACCCCTCGCCCCCTCCCCCGCTAGAGCAGCACCCGTTCCGATGGAACCGGATTCGGTTCCATCGGAACGGGCTAAGCTGCTCTATCCATTGATTTTCTAGGGCACGACCTTCCGATCGAGTGATTCCACTCGATCGGAACGTGCCCCAGGCCGCTGCCCCGGTGCCGGGCCCAAGAGCCCCGCCCGCCGTGCCCGCTCGACAAGCGCCTTCAGCGAGGATGGCGCCCAGGCGGCACCGCCCCGTGGCGGGGAGACGCCGAGTCGGAGCAGCTGCTCGCCAAGCCCCGCGAGGGTCGCGTCCGGTCGGCCCCGCAGATAGGCCGCCGCCATCTCCATCGCCCGCCGGCGTTCCCGCCCGCCCTGCGCCGGGCGCGGCGGCGCGCGCCCGAGCACCCGGGACTCGAGCAGCCCCTCGGCGACGAAGAGGTGCGCAAGCCGCCTGAGCCGGGCCGCGCCATGCCGTTCGCCGCCGGCCGGGCGCGCCGCCTCGATCCGCGCGGCGACCGCACGCCAGGACAGCGCCGGACGGAGCCGCCGCACGGCCCCGATCCACGCCTCCGCCACAGGGAGCTCCCGCGCGAGCACCGACGCGCGCCGCCCCGCCGCGAGACGGGCGAGCGCCGCCGGGTCACGGGCCCGGATCCGCGGATTTCCGCCCACCCTGCCCTGCCGGCGTGCCTCGGCGAGCCCGGCGAGCGTGCGCTCGCGGATCAGCGCCCGCTCGAACTCGGCGACAGCGCCGAGGATCTGCAGGATCAGCGTGCCGGAGGGCCCGGCCGTGTCGATCGGGTCGCCGAGGGAGCGGAACCCGGCCCCCCGCTCCCTCAGCCGGCCGATCACCTCGAGCAGGTGGGCGAGCGACCGCGCGAGCCGGTCGATCCGCGTCACGACGAGGGTATCGCCCGGACCAAGCCGGGCAAGCAGGGCGGCGAGCACCGGCCGCCCCCTGTCCCCGCCCGAGGCGGTCTCCTCCGCGATCTCGGCGCAGCCGGCGGCGGCGAGCGCCGCACGCTGGGCGCCGAGGTCCTGCCCGCCGGTGGAGACGCGCGCATAGCCGACCAGGCCCATTCCGCCTCCCGCTGCCGTCGCTTCCTGCCCGGGACAGCCCGCGGGCGTTTCAGTCCGTACAGCACAGAGACAAACGATCGTTTGTACAGGTTGCGTCAACGGAAAACGGATGTGCCCACCCAACGCGGGGCAGCGCATGGCGAACAGGCTCCCGCTTTCCGGATTTCGGGCTTGCTGGTTCACCGGCTCACCGGGTTTCATGGCGTCCGGCTTTCCCGATTCGCAGAGACGGCCGAGGAGGCTTCCGCATGGCCATCATCACCTTCGCCCAGGTCAAGGGCGGCAGCGGCAAGACGACGCTCGCCAAGTGCATGGTCGCCGAGCTCGTCGCCCGCGGCGGCGCGGTCGCCGCGCTCGACCTCGACCCGAACCGGCCGCTCGCCCGGTTCTTCGCCAGGATCCCCGAGCTCGCCGGGGTCGAGGTGGCGGCGCCCGACCAGCAGCACCGGGTCTCGACGCTGGTGCGCGACCTCTCGGGCCGCCACGGCCATGTGGTGATCGACCTGATGGGTGCGGCGACCAACGACACCCAGGTCGCGCTCGCGCTGTCCGACCTCGTCGTCGTGCCCTCGCAGATGAGCGAGGACGACTTCCGCGGCGGCATCGAGACCTGGCGGCAGATCGAGGAGGCGGAGGCGGTCGCACGACGGCCGATCGCCCGCGCGGTGCTGATGGTGCGGACCTCCGCGGGCGCCGTCCGCCCGCGCGTCGAGGCCTTCCTGCGCGAGGCCTACGGGCGCGAAGGGGCGCATGTGCTGACCGCGGCCTTCGGCGAGCGCACCGTGTGGAAGGAGATGAACTACGCCGGCTGGGTGCCGCCGCTGCACGAGCGCGGCGGCAACGCGGCGGAGAACTTCGCCGCCATCTTCGACGAGCTGATGGCGCTGCTCGCCGCCGCCGCGAACCCATCCCACGAAGCCGCGTGACGGAGACCCGATGATGACGACACCCCGCCGCCCCGGCCTGCAGCTGCCACGGCTCGAGCCCGGCCTCGCCGCGCGCACCGCCCCGGACGATCCGCGCTTCGGCCTCGCCGAGAGCCTCGAACGCCCCGAGGCGGTGCGCGAGGCGGTGGCGGCGGGCCGGGTGCGGGCCATCAACGCCGAGACCGGGCTCGACCTGATCGCCGCCAGCGCCCCCCAGCCGAAAGCGCCCGAGCCGAAAGCACCGGAGCCGAAACCCGCCTCGCGGCGGACCGCTCCCGAGGTCGCGCTCTCGACCAAGGTGCCCGACTACGTGCTGCGCCAGCTCCGCCGGCGCTACGCGGAGAGCGGCATCACCATCCGCAACCAGGTGCTGTTCGCGCTCCGCCTCGCCGGCGTCGAGGTGCGCGACGAGGACCTGCTCGACGAGCGCAAGCGCGGGCGCGCATAGCCGGAAAGCGGGAAATCGCGAAACCCGGAGGCGCGGGTGTCCGGAAAACCGGGGCACCGGAAATCCGCAAAGCCGTAAATCCGGATACGTGCTTGCGGTCGCCGTCACCGGGTCGCGGGGAACGGCCCAGGGCGGCGGCGCCCGAGGGGCGGGACTCCGGGAGCGGGACGGCGGATCGCGGCAGAGGGACTCGCGGCGGAACGCTGGAGAGTGGACTCTGCTGACACCCCGCGCCGCCTGCCGGGGGGCATGTCCGGAAAAGTTATCCACACCGCTTGCGTATCATCCCGGGGACCCTGCTGACGCCGGAAGGGGACCCTGCTGACGGGACTCGGGGTTATCCAGGGGACTTTACTGACGACTCTAATAGTCCTGGACAAATAGCTCTTCGAGTAGGCCCGTCAGTAAAGTCCACTCTTGCGCGGCGGGGTCATCAGACGGTGATCTAGGAGCGCATGGGCGAGGTCCACCGGCTGATCCACGAGCATGGGGTCGAGGGCGCGAAGGCACGCGCCGTCTCGAAAAGCGACCGCCAGGCGATCGATGCCGCCGCCATCCTGCTCGGCGAAGAGGAGAGCCGCCTCGGCATCACCCATGCCGGCTTCGCGATGACCTCGCTGCCCCACAAGCGCATCGAGGAGACGCTGTGGCGACGCGAGGGGCACCGCACGACCCTGCTCGTGGAATCGGGGCGTGACAGGCGGGGCAACCTGATCGGCGTGCCCTACGGCTCGTTCGCGCGGCTGATCCTGCTCTATCTCCAGACCGAGGCGGTCCGGACCGGTTCGCCGGAGGTCGAACTCGGCCGGTCGATGAAGTCCTGGATGGGGCGGATGTCGCTCACCACCGGCGGGCGCACCTACCAGCTCGTGACCGAGCAGGCGCGCCGGATCTCGGCCTGCCGGCTGACCTTCTTCACGGAGCGGAACAACGGCGGCGAGGCCCGCCACAACGGCGCCTTCGTGCAGGACGCGATCTCCTTCGCCGGGGTGATCGACGACAGCGACCAGCCCTCCTTCTGGCAGGACCGCGTGCGGCTCGACGAGGGGTTCTGGCGGTCGCTCAAGGAGCATCCCGTGCCGGTGCGCGAGGAGGCGATCCGCGCCATCAGCACCCGAAGCCTCGCGATCGACGTCTACATCTGGCTCGCCTACCGGCTGCATTCGCTCGCCAAGCCGACGGTGGTCAGCTGGGCGGCAGTGCACGGCCAGTTCGGCGCCGGCTTCAAGCACGTGCGGCAGATCAAGCCGACCTTCCTCGAGGCGCTGAAGCTCGCGCTCGCGGTCTACCCCGAGGCGCAGGTCACGCCTGACCAGGCCGGCATCACCCTCTATCCCTCGAGCCCGGCGGTCCCCCGCCAGGAAGCGCGACGCCTCGGCCTCGGCTGACGGCAGAGGGCGGGGGGCAGCGCCGTGGGGAGGGGACTCTACTGACACCCCGCTCGGCCGCCCGACCGCCGGGGGTGCCTCCGGTCAGCCGTCGCGCAGCCGGTACACCACGATCCCGACCCATTCCCGGATCATGAACCAGCTCTCGGCAAGGTGGTCTGGCCTCGGCACCCAATCGCCCGCGCGACCGTCCGGCAGCGCGCTGGTCCGCACGGGAAAGGGCAGGGCGGCAAGGTCCGTGCGGGCGAACGCCTCGAGGCTGCGCGGCATGTGCCAGCCATGCGTCACCACGTAGGCCGCGGCGATGCCCTCGCGCCGGAGCAGGGCGGCGCTGTTGCGCGCGTTCTCCGCGGTGTCGCGCGCGGCGGGTTCGACCCAGCGGGGCGGGATCGCGAAGACGGTTGCCATCGTCTCCGCCATCGCCCCGGCGATCGGCGGGCCGCCCGGAGAAAGCGGCCCACCCGTGACCAGCACCGGAAGCCCGGTGCGGCGGGCGAGCAGCGCGCCGGCTGCCATCCGCTCGAGCGAGAGCGGGCCGGGCGAGAGGCTGCCGTCAGCAGCCCGGACGCCTTCCGCCGAGAGGATGACGATCGCGCCGGGGGAGGTGCGTGGCCGCCCGTCCGCGTCCGGGTGGGCGGAGGCATGGCGTTCGAGGCTGGCGCGCAGCGTGCCGGCCGCAAAGGGGGTGGCGAGCGCGAGGGTTGCCACCATCGCGCCTGCGACCACCAGCGCGATGACGGCGCGGTGGCGGATGCTGATCACCGCGGCGAGCGCGAGCAGGACGAAGAGCAGCGGCGGCAGCAGCAGCGCGGTCGCAACGGACTGTGCCGACATGGGAGCGTGGCCTCCTGGATCGGGGCATGGCCCACGGCCGCTTCACGCGGCGGCAAGAGAGACGGGCGGCGGTGACGGCGCGACGCGGGAAGGGCGCGGCGACGCACCGGATGCCGGAGATCACGCTTACCACATTTCCCGATTTCGGGGCCTTGGCAGGGGAGTGGCGAGACCTCGAGGAGAGGGCGGAAGCCTTCTCGTTCTTCCAGTCCTGGACCTGGACCGGCTGCCTCGTCGAGGAGCGGTTCACCGCTCCGCTGCTCGTGCGCGCCACGACCGAGGGCCGGACGGTCGGGCTCGCCCTGCTCAACCGGTGCCGCGGGTCGCTCCATCTTGGCCAGAGCGGCGACCACGAGCGCGACAGCATCTACATCGAGCACAACGGCCCGCTTGTGGCCGCAGACGCGCCGCCCGGGCTCGCGGGCCGGATGCTCGCCGGCTGCTGGGGAGAGGGGAGGGCACGGCGGCTCGTGCTGCCGGGCGTACCGCCAGCCCTTGCGGCGGGCGCTGGCGGGTTGCCGCTGCGCGCGCAGCGCCTGCCCGCTCCCTTCGTCGACCTGGTCGCGATCACGGCAGGGGCGGCTGATTTCGTGGCCAGCCGCAGCCGCAACACGCGCGCGCAGCTCCGCCGCTCGCTGCGCCACTTCTCCGAGGCCGGACCGCTCGCGCTGCTGCGGCCCGACAGCGACGCGCAGGCGCTCGCCTGGCTCGGCGAGATGATCACGCTGCACGGCGAGGCCTGGGGTCGCCGTGGCAGGCCCGGCGCCTTCGCTGGCGGGTTCGTGCGGCGCTTCCATGCCGCGCTGGTGCCGGCTGCGCGTGCGCGCGGCGAGCTTGACCTTCTCAGGATCCAGGCCGGCGGCGAGCTGCTCGGGTTCCTCTACAACTTCCGCCATCACGGCACCGTCTATGCCTACCAGAGCGGCTTCCGTCCGTTTCCCGACGCGCAGGATGCGCGCCCCGGGCTCGTCGGCCATGCGCTGGCGATCGAGGAGGCACGGCAGGCTGGCCTTGCGCGCTATGATTTCCTGGCCGGAGACGCGCGCTACAAGCGGAGCCTCGCGACCGGCGAGGCCGAACTCGCCTGGGTGGAGCTGGTCCGGCACGATCTCAGGGGGCGGATCGAAGCCGGGGCACGCCGGGCGGTCGTGGCGCTGCGCGCCCGGTTGCGGGCAGGCTCCGGTGGGACCGGGCGCGGGTTTCACGTGGAACCGCGCGGCGGTGACAGCGTCCAGGCGCGCAACCTACACGAGCGTGATTAGCAAATCCTTCACCAAACGATAGAATGCTACGGCTCGGTTAAGAGGGAGCTGGGTGATGCGGCCTGTCCGCCCACGCCGAGGCGTCTGGTCCCGTGCTGCGCCGTCGGTGGCGCTGGGCGGCGATGACGCATGGGTGGCCCAGCCCGGCGCGGTGGACGAGGAGGCAGGCCTCCGCGGGACCGACAGGCTTTCCTGGCCGGTCGCGATCGCCGTCACCGCAGGCCTTTCCGGTGCGCTCTGGATCGGTATCGCCTGGCTGGCCTCTCTCGCCTTCGGCTGACCAGCACCCGGCGTAAGGCTCAGCCGGGCGCCAGCCCCGGCCGTCCCGCCCTGATCCACCCGATCACCTCCGCGAGCCCGTCTTCGAGGCTGGTTGCCGCGCCGAGGCCGAGCATCGCCTGCGCCTTCTCCGGCGAGCCGACCGAGTGGCGTATCTCGCCGCTGCGGGCCGGGAGGTGGCGGGGTGCAGGGCGCTGCCCGGCAGGATGGCAGAGGGTGGCGATCGTCGCGGCGAGGTCGAGCACCGAGGTGGCGCGGCCGGTGCAGAGGTTCAGCACCGGCGCGGCCGGGCTCGCCTGCCGCATCCCCGCGAGCAGGCCGGCGACGATGTCGGAGACCGCGATGAAGTCCCGCGTCTGGCCGCCGTCGCCGTAGATGCCGACCGGCTCGCCGGCGACCAGCCGGTCGCAGAAGATCGAGATCACCCCGGAATAGGGCGAGCGCGGGTCCTGCCGCGGGCCGAACACGTTGAAGAACCGCAGCCCCATCGTGGGCACGCCGTGCACATGGCCCGCCACGCGGGCGTGCAGCTCGCAGCCGAGCTTGTCGGCGCCGTAGGCGGAGAGCGGGCGGGCGGGGGCGTCCTCGGTGATCGGCAGCGTCTCCTGCTCGCCATAGACGGCCGCGGAGGAGGCGTAGACGACCGGCACCCCGCCCGCGGCGCGGGCGGCATCGAACACCGCGATGGTGCCGGAGAGGTTCACCCGGTGCGTGGCGAGCCATTCGCGCACCCCGCGCTCCACCGAAGCGATCGCGGCGAGGTGGAAGCAGCCGTCGGTTCCTGCCATGGCGGCACGGAGGACGCCCTCCTCGGCGATGTCGCCGACCACGAGCTCGGCCCCGGGGGCGAGGTTGGCGCGGCTTCCCGTGGAGAGGTCGTCGAGGACCCGGACGCGGTCGCCGCGGGCGAGGAGGGCCGCGGCGAGGTGCGAGCCGATGAAGCCGCAGCCGCCGGTGACGAGGAAGTGGGGCATGACGGGTCCGGAAGGGCGGCGCAGCGTCAGGCGCGCGCGGGGCGGGGGAGGGGGGCGTTGAGACGTCGTTCAGGATGGCGGCGGTATCGTGGCGATCCGGGCGGGACCGGCCTCGGCCACCCGGTCGGTTGATGCGGCGCGTCCTTCCGGTCATGGTCCATCTGGCTGCCTTCCTCGCAAAGGGCTGGAAAGCTTGCACGTTCTGACCATCTTCGGCACCCGGCCCGAGGCGATCAAGCTCGCGCCCGTGGTCCTGGCGCTCGCCGGGACCCCAGCGGTGCGGCAGACGCTCTGCGTCACCGGGCAGCACCGGCAGATGCTCGACCAGGTGCTCGCGGTGTTCGATCTCAGGCCAGACCATGACCTCGCGATCATGAGGCCGGGCCAGGACCTGACGCATGTGACGACCGCGGTGCTCGAGGGCGTGGGCGGGGTGCTCGACCAGGAGAAGCCGGACTGGGTGATCGTGCAGGGCGACACGACGACGGCCTTCGCCGCCTCGCTCGCTGCGTTCTACCGGCAGATCGACGTCGCCCATGTCGAGGCCGGGCTGCGCACCGGCAACATCTACTCGCCCTGGCCGGAGGAGATGAACCGCAGGCTCACCGGCCAGATCGCGCGGCTGCATTTCCCGCCGACCGAGGCCGCGGCGGCCAACCTGCGGCGCGAGGGAATCGAGGACGGCCGCCTGCTGGTGACCGGCAACACGGTGATCGACGCGCTGCGCTGGGTCGCCGCCCGGCTCGACGCCGATCCCGCGCTCTCCGCCGGCTTCGCCGGCACCTTCTCCTGGCTCGACCCGTCGCGGCGGCTGATCCTCGTCACCGGGCACCGGCGGGAGAACTTCGACGGCGGGCTCGCACGCGTCTGCGAGGCGCTCGCTGAGCTCGCCGCCCGGGGCGACGTGCAGATCGTCTATCCGGTGCACCTCAACCCGAAGGTGCAGGAGACCGCCGCCGCGGTGCTCGCGGGCAGCCCCGGCGTGCACCTGATCGAGCCGCAGGACTACCTTCCCTTCGTCTACCTGATGCGCCGCGCCCACCTGATCGTGACGGACTCGGGCGGCATCCAGGAGGAGGCGCCCGGGCTCGGCAAGCCCGTGCTCGTCACCCGCGACACCACCGAGCGGCCAGAAGCCATCGCCGCTGGAACCGCCCGGCTCGTCGGCACGGACAGGGCGGCGATCGTCGCCGCCGCGACCGAGCTGCTCGACAGCCCCGAGGCCTATGCGAGCATGGCGCAGGCGGCGAATCCGTTCGGCGACGGAAGGGCGGCTCAGCGTATCGTCGCGCGCCTGCTCGAGGAGCCCCCACGGCGACGAGGTGCCAGCCGATGAGCGACCAGAGATGACCCGCTTCAGCCGCATTGGCGTGATCGGCATGGGCTATATCGGCCTGCCGACCTCGGCGGTGTTCGCCGACAACGGGATCGACGTGCTCGGCGTCGACGTCAACCCCGCGGTGGTCGAGAGCATCAACCGCGGCCAGCCCCACATCGTCGAGCCCGAGCTCGACGTGCTGCTGCGCAAGGTCGTGCAGGGGGGCAAGCTCCGGGCAAGCCTCGCGCCGGAGCCGGCGGACGCCTTCATCCTCGCCGTGCCGACGCCGTTCCGGGACGGGCACGAGCCGGACGTGTCCTACATCGAGGCCGCGGCGCGGGCGATCGCGCCGGTGCTCGCGAAGGGCAACCTCGTCATCCTCGAATCGACCTCGCCGATCGGCACCACCGAGAGCCTCTCGCGCTGGCTCGGCGAGCAGCGCAACGACCTGAGCTTCCCGCACCAGACGGGCGAGCTCTCCGACATCCGCATCGCGCACTGCCCCGAGCGCGTGCTGCCGGGCCAGATCCTGCGCGAGGTGGTCGAGAACGACCGCATCATCGGCGGCCTGACGCGCAAGTGCGCCCAGGCCGCGACGGCGCTCTACCGCGTGTTCGTGAAGGGCCAGATCCACCTGACGAACGCGCGCACCGCCGAGATGGCGAAGCTCACCGAGAACGCCTACCGCGACGTCAACATCGCCTTCGCCAACGAGCTCTCGGTGATCTGCGACCGGCTGCGGATCAATGTCTGGGAGCTGATCCGGCTCGCCAACCAGCACCCGCGGGTGAACATCCTGCGCCCCGGCCCCGGCGTCGGCGGCCACTGCATCGCCGTCGATCCCTGGTTCATCGTCGCCGCCGACCGGGCCAACAGCCGGCTCATCCGCACCGCCCGCGAGGTCAACGACGCCAAGCCCGGCTTCGTCATCGAGAAGGTCCGCGCGCACGCGGCCAAGCTGAAGGCGCCCGTGGTCGCCTGCCTCGGCCTCTCCTACAAGGCCGACGTCGACGACCTGCGCGAGAGCCCCGCGGTCGAGATCGTCGAGCAGCTCGCGCGCGAGCGGGTCGCCGAGCTGCTCGTCGTCGAGCCGCACATCAACGCGCTGCCGAAGCGGCTCGCCGATCTCGGCCTGTCGCTCTGGGACTTCGACCGGGCGACCGAGCGGGCCAACATCCTGCTCCTGCTCGTCGACCACGCCTCGTTCCTGACCGTCGACCACGACGTGGTGAAGGACAAGATCGTGGTGGACACGCGGGGCGCCTGGTAGCGGCGCGATGGCGGCGCGGCGGATCCTGCTGGTCACGGGCTACTTCCCGCCCTACTCGCCGCTCGGGGCGGTGCGGGCGCCGGCGCTCGTCTCGCACTGGCTCGGCCAGGGCCACGACGTGCGGGTGGTGGCGATCGAGAACCCCGCCGTCACCGGCATGCTCGCCTCGCCGCTGCCGCCCGACCGTGTCGCCTACATGCCCTTCACGCCGCCGGGCCAGACGATCGAGCGGCTGATCCGGCCTTTGCGGCGGAGCAGCGGCATGGCCGGGTCATCGCCCGCGGCGGTCCTCGCCCGGCCGCCGCGCCTGGAGGGCCTGCGCAACGCCTACCGGCAGGCGATGCAGTTCCCCGACCACTACCGCAGCTGGGTGCGCCCGGCGGTCGCCGCGGGGCTGGCGATCGCCGCCGCCTGGCAACCGGACCTGATCTACTCCTCGGGCCCGCCGCATTCGGGCCATATCGTCGCCAGCCGGCTGGCCCGCCGCCTGCGCATCCCCTGGATCGCCGAGCTGCGCGACACCTGGGCCAACAACCCCTACAGCGACGCGCCGGCGCCGATCGAATGGGCGCAGACGGTCTATGCCAACTCGGTGCTGCGCCACGCCTCGGCCGCGGTGCTGCTGACGCGGACCGCCGAGGAGGAGACCAGGGCCGCGCTCGGCTGCCCGACCATCGTCAGCTACAACGGCTTCACGGAGGAGGATTTCGCCGGCCTCGATGCGCCGGACCCGCTCGACGCCGAGCGGCTGACCATCCTGCATGCCGGGGTGATCTATGCCGGCCGGCGCGATCCGGTGGCGCTGCTGCAGGCGCTCGCCATCCTCGGGCCGCGCCGCCACGCCGTGCGGGTGAAGTTCTACCATGACGAGATGGCTGCGGTGGCACAGCGGGCGGAGCGGCTCGGCGTCCGCGACTCGATCGAGATCTGTCCGCCGGTTCCCCGCCGCGAGATCCTGCGCATCGAGCGTGCCGCCGACGTGCTGCTGCTCTGCCGCTGGGCCGATCCCCGCGACGACGGCGTGATCCCCGGCAAGCTGTTCGAGTACATCGGCGCCCGGCGGCCGATCCTCGCGATCGGCTCGACCACCGGCGAGGCGACCGAGATCGTCAGGAGCGGGCCCTTCGGCCTCGTCAGCAACGCGCCGATGGAGATCGCCGAACAGCTGCTCGCCTGGATCGGGCAGAAGCGCGAAGCCGGCGGCCGCCTGCCGGACCTGCCGGCCGCGCCGACGCGCCGCTACCTGCGGGAAGCGCAGTTCCGCCGGATCGATCCGCTGATCGCCGCGCTGACGACGTCGGGTCCTGCCGCGCTGCGGCAGGCGGAGGCGCCGTCATGACAGGCGCCTCCGACAGGCCCGACACGTCGGCCTACCAGCCGATCCGCCCGCCGTACCCGACCGTTTCCGTGGTGGTCGATGTCGAGGAGGAGTTCGACTGGTCCAGGCCGTTCTCCTCGGAGAACACCGGGGTCGAGGCGATCCGCTGGATCAATCTCGGCCACACGGTCATGGAGGCCTTCGGCATCAAGCCCGCCTACCTGCTGACCTACCCGGTCGCCCGCTCCGAGGTCGCGGGCGCGCTGTTCCGCGAGATGGTCGCCGCCGGCACCTGCGAGATCGGCGCCCAGCTGCACCCCTGGGTGACGCCGCCGATCGAGGAGGCGATCACCGACGTCAACTCCTACCCCTCCAACCTGCCGATGGATCTGGAACGGCGCAAGAACGAGCGCCTGATCGCCGCGATCGAGGCCACGACCGGCGTGCGCCCGATGATCTACAAGGCGGGCCGCTACGGCCTCGATCTCAGGCGGGCGGACATGCTGGCCGGGCTCGGGTTCAAGGTCGACACCAGCATCATGCCGTTCCAGGACTTCAGCGGCGTCGACGCCGGGCCCGACTTCTTCGGCGTGCCGAGCGCGCCGTTCTGGATGGACCGCGGAGAGTCGCTGCTCTGCCTGCCCTCGACGCAGGAGATGGTGGGGTTGCTCGCCAACCGGATGCCGAACCGCGTGCTGCGTGCCCTCTACACGCCGAGGATGGAACGGCTGCGCGTGCCGGGCGTGTTGGCGCGCCTCGGCCTGCTCGAGCGGCTCAGGCTGTCGCCCGAGGGGTTCGGGTTCGAGAACGCGAGGCGGCTGATCGATGCCTGCCATGCCCGCGGCATCACCTGCTTCGTGATGTCGTTCCACAGCCCGTCGCTCAAGCCCGGCTGCACGCCCTATGTGCGCAACGAGGCCGAGCTCGGCCGGCTGGTCGACACGATCTACCTGACGCTCCGCTACCTGACCGAGACCGCGGGCGCCAGGCCGACCTCCGTCCTGGAGCTCTACCGGATGCTGAAGCCGGAGCCGGCGCCATCGCAGCCTTGGCGGGGGAAGGAGGACGCGCCGCATGACCTTCCTCCCTGAGCAGCTGAAGGCGCCGCTTCGTCCGTTCGTGCACGCGGTGCGGCGGGTGCTGCGCCGGCAGCAGCTTGCGCGCACCCTGGCGCCGGTGACGCGGGACGAGCTGACGCGCCAGCTCGATGCCCTGGCCCTGCCCGAGGAGCCGGTGTTCCTGGCGCACACCGCGCTCAAGCAGCTCGGCTTCGTCGAGGGTGGGGCGGAGGGCGTGGTGGATGCCCTCATCTCCTCCATCGTGACGCGCCGCGGCGGCACGCTGATGCTGCCGAGCTTCTCGATCGACGGCAGCATGCAGGCGACCCTCGCCGCGGGTGCGACGTTCGACGTGCGCACGACGCCCTCGAACCTCGGCGCCATCCCCGAAGCGTTCCGCCGCCGCCCCGATGTCCGGCGCAGCATCCACCCGACGCATTCCTTCGCCGCCCTCGGCCCGCGCGCCGCGTGGCTCACCGAGGCGCATCACCGGTGCGGCACGAGCTTCGGCCCCGGCAGCCCGATGCTGCGCGCGATGGAGGCCGGCGGGGTGCTCGCGGGGCTCGGCACGCATCTCGGCACCGTCACGTTCTATCACTGCCTCGAGGACACGGAGCCCGGTTTCCCGATTTCCGTCTATGCGGAAACGGGGCCCCACCGCGCCGTCTGCATCGGTTGGGAGGGGGAGGAGCATGTGCTGATGCTGCCCGCGCACGATCCGACGGTCGCGCGAACCCGGATCGACCATGCGGCAGGGGAACCGATCCGCGCCTTCTTCCAGGCCGAGCTCGAGAAGAGGGCGGGCCTCTGCTGGTTCCCGATCGGCCGCGGCCGCGGCTGGATGGTGCCGATGCAGGCGATGTACGCGACGTGCCGGCAGCTGATGGAGGAGGGGATCACGATCTATTCCACACCGCCCGGCAGCGATGCGCGACGCGAGGCATGATGGCCAACCCGCTGGTGACAGGACTGAAGCAGGCGCTTCCCGGCCCACTTCGCCGCCGCTTCGCGGCGCTGAGGGAGGATTGGTCGCTGCCCGCCGCAGCGCGGGACGAGAGGCGGCGCGAGCGTGCCGATGCCGCCGGACCAGACCCGGGCACCGACGCCGCGGTGCGTGCGAGCCTCGCCTGGCTCTGCCGCGCGCAGGACCGTTCGGCCACGGCTGACGGCGGCGTCGCGCGGCATTTCAGCCTGGTCAGCGGCTGGTCCGACAGCTACCCGGAGACGACGGGCTACATCATTCCGACCTTCCTCGAGTCCGCAGCCGCGCTCCAGTGGCCCGACCTCGCCGTGCGGGCGGAACGGATGCTCGACTGGTGCGCGGCCATCCAGATGCCCGATGGCGGCTTCCAGGGCGGCACGGTGACGGCGACGCCCAAGGTGTCGGTCACCTTCAACACGGGCCAGATCCTGCTCGGCCTCGCCGCGGGCGCCGCACGGCCGGATGGCGCGCGCTGGATCGATCCGATGCACCGCGCGGCGGTGTTCCTGCGCGACAGCCAGGACCCGGACGGCGCCTGGCGGAGGCACCCGACGCCGTTCGCCAAGCCGGGGGACAAGACCTACGAGACGCATGTCGCCTGGGGCCTGTTCGAGGCCGAGCGCGTGGCGCCCGGCAATGGCTATGGCGAGGCGGGGCTGAGGCAGGTCAGGTGGGCGCTGACGCGCCAGGCTGCGAACGGCTGGTTCGCCGATTGCTGCCTCGAGGATCCTGCCGCCCCGCTGACCCACACGCTCGGCTATGCGCTGCGTGGCGTGGTGGAGGCGTGGCGCCTGTCCGGCGAGGCCGATCTGCTGGCCGCGGCCCGGCGCACGGCGGACGGTCTGGTCGGGGCGCTCGAGCCTGACGGCCGGCTGCCGGGCCGCCTCGACCGCGCGTGGCGTGCGGCGGTGCCGTGGGTGTGCCTGACGGGCAGCGTCCAGATCGCGCACAGCTGGATCCTGTTGCACGCGGCGACGGGGGAGGGGCGCTATCTCGACGCCGCGCGCCGTGCCAATGCCTATGTCCGCCGCCGCGTGCGGGTCTCCGGAGATCCCGACCAGGTCGGCGGCGTGAAGGGCTCGTATCCGGTCGATGGCGACTATGGCCGGTTCGAGTACCTGAACTGGGCGGCGAAGTTCTTCGTCGATTCCAACCGGGCCGAGCAGGCGGCGTCGGGCCGGCCGGCCGCACCATAGCGCCGCGTCGCTCCAAGTCAGGGTCGAGGGTCACGGCCCCCCGGGGGAAGGCCGGGATAGGTCCGCGCCAACATGCCCGGCAGGCGCGCCTCACGGGCGGCACGCAGGTTGCGCGTGAACAAGGGCAGCTGTGCCGCGAGCCAACCGGCATCGATTCCTGCCATCGTCGGTGCGAGATCCCCGACGTGTTCAACCATGACACCGATGGGACCGTGGCGCCTGAATATCGCCTCGGTCACGGGTGTCCGGGCGGTAAGGACGGGCACCAGATTGGCCAGGCAATCGATCAGGGTGCCGCTTGCGGTCCAGTCGTAGAACGGGCGCGTGAGCGGCAGCACGACCAGGTCGAGCGCGCGCAGACGCTCGAGGAGGTCGGCCCGCGGCAGGGGGCGTGGCGCGGGCGGGGTCGCCAGAATGCGTGGGGCATCCGGCGGCAGGGGATCGATCAGACGCCCGAGCACATGATAGCGCGGCCCCGGAACCGCACGGGCGATCTCGAGGAAGGTGCCGAAGCCCTTCGCCAGGGTGGTGTTCCCGATGAAGCCGACGTTCAGCGGATCCGACGGATCGGGCCGCGCGTCCCACATCTCGCTCTCGGGAACCGGATGTTCGAGCAGCACCGCATCGCGGGCGCGGACGGGGAAGGCCGCCACCAGGTTGTCGCGGATGCCGCTCTCGAGGGTCACGAACCGCACCGGCCCGCGCATCGGGCGGCTCAGTTCTGCGTGCATGTCGAAATGGCGCAGCAGCGGGTTGCGCGACCGCCAGCCGCCGACCTCGGCGAGCGTGCTGTGCAGCACGAGGTCGAGTGGCGGCATCCTGCTTCCTGCCCAGAGATGCCGCACTGCCGAGATCACGGCTGGGCCGACACCGCCGATGAGCGCGACGAACCGCGGGCGAGCCTCCTCGGCGATCGCGCGGGCGGCACGAACCATCCGCCACGCCCGTGGCAGCGCCACCCAGGGGCGGAAGCGTGCCCGTCCGATCCTGCCCAGGAACGGGCCGGCATCGAACCGTATCGGGCTGCCGGCAGGCTCCATCCCGGCCAGCAATGCGCAATGCTCGGGCTCGCCGAAGAAGCGTATCCGCTCATCCGGGAAAGCATGGCGCAGCACCTGCAGGTAGCCGTGGTTGAACGGGACGTGTGCGATGCCGCTGTTGTCCGGGTCGAAGACGAGGATCATGGATGCCCAGGTGGTGGATGGGGGGCGGCAAGCATCGGGGCCACCCGCGAAGCCGGCGCGCCCGCTTCGCCGGCCGGAACAGGCTTAACGGTGCCGCAGGGCCCGGGCGTGTATACCTCGCGCGGGAATGACCGTAGAGAGGAACGCATGCGGAAGCTGCTCAAGCGGGCGATCGAAGGCATCGCAGGCCGCGCCGG
>Ga0272446_1002373_pt1 | contig 25840 bp, 21 predicted proteins | sample YNPCB0061_FD_194587 | JGI IMG/M metagenome (GOLD analysis project Ga0272446, IMG submission 194587) | Hot spring microbial mat communities from Yellowstone National Park, WY, United States - YNP-CB-006-1 | ecosystem: Environmental > Aquatic > Thermal springs > Hot (42-90C) > Sediment | place...
CCGCTCTTACCTCTCCACCTTGCGCAAGCAATCCATCGATGCCTATCAGGCCCTGGTCATGACCTTCCAGGGCAACCCACCCATGCCTCGGTTGGCCTAAGCCGGCTTCGGGCACCTGAATAGTCACAGGCCGCGCAGGAAGGCCAGCATGCGGCCCTCCAGCCAATAGTCTGGGCGCCAGGGTTTGCAACCAGCGACAAACCCCACGTGCCCGCCGTGCGGCGAGAGCTCCAGGCAAACCTCAGGGCCGAGCTCATCGGCACGGGGGATGCTGTGGGGGAACATGAAGGGATCGTCTAGGGCATGAAGGATCAGGGTTGGGGTGCGGATGTGCCGCAGAAAGGGCCGGCAGCTACACCGTGCATAGTAGTCCTCCGCCCCGGCGAAGCCGTTGAGCGGGGCGGTCACCTGGTCATCGAAGTCGAAGAAGTCCCGCATGGCATCCAGGTCCAGTGCCGGGAGTTGGGCCACCACCGCCTGTTTCCGGCGATAGGAGGCCCTCAGACGGTTCATCAGGTGCCTGCGGTAGATCCGAGACAGACCGATGTTGAGCCGCAGCATCGCGTCGCGTAGAACGAAGGGGACAGAGATTGCGACAGCACCGCGTATCAAAGGCTCCGCCGTCTCTCCGAGGTGCTTGAGCAGCAGATTACCTCCCAGGGAGAAGCCGATCGCCGCCAGGGGTGGGCCGCTGGAACCGTTGGCCAGGTGGGCGAGCACCGCGGCCAGGTCGTCCGAGGCCCCTGAATGGTAAGCGCGCGGCAGCCGATTCGGCTCCCCGCTGCAGCCGCGCAGGTACATGAAAACCGGGCGCAGCCCAGCGGCGGCCAGGGCGGCGAGGGTCGCGCCGGCATAGTGGGAGCGGATGTCGCCCTCGAGGCCGTGGATGACCACCACCGTGGGGCCTGCGCCTGATCCCATGGCCAGGTCGATGAAGTCGCCATCGGCGAGCTCGACGCGCTCCCGCTGCAACACCAGCTTGGGGCGCCGCCGGGTGAGGCTCGGCCAGATGGTCTGCAGGTGGGGCCCAGGCAACCACCATGCCGGGCGGAAGGCGCTGGGCTGGATCGTTGCCATGGGCAGGGTCCTGACGCCGGGCGGCGACCTGGGGCACGCGACGCCTCGGCGCCGGCCGGGCCGGGTCTCCCACAGGATTCGGAGGCCAGGGTCCCGTTCGTGCCGGTATCTCGGCCCCCCCGGCGGTCTTCCGCACCTCAGGGCGGGGGCTCGTCCCCTCCCTCAGCCTGCCGCCTGGGGCGTAGCAGCCGCGGGGCGGACGCCCGCCGCCCGCAGCGCCTCGCGTGCACGGGCCCGCTTGTCGATGACATTCTTCAGGGCGATGAGCATCCCGAGGACGATGAAGGCCCCGGGCGGGAGTATGGCGATGAGCGCGCCGTGGAAGCTCGACCCGGCGTTGAAGCTGAGCATGCCGCCGGCGCTGCCCAGCATGAGCTCCGCCTGGGCGAAGAGTGTGCCCTGACCGATGAATTCCCGAATCCCGCCCAGGGTCATGAGGACCAGGGTCATGCCTGCCCCCATGGAGAGGCCGTCGACGATGGCCCGCGGCGCTGGATTCTTGGACGCGAAGGCCTCGGCCCGCCCGATGATGATGCAGTTGACCACAATCAGGGGGATGAAGATGCCAAGGACCTTGTAGAGCTCGGAGAACCAGGCGTGCATCGCGAGCTCCACCGAGGTCACGAGGGACGCGATGATGATGACGAAGACGGGTAGCCGGATTTCGGGGCGGACCAAGTGGCGGATGAGAGACACCACCAGGTTGGACATGGTCAACACGGTGGTGGTGGCCAGCCCCATACCGAGGCCGTTAGTGGCCGAGGTGGTCGTGGCGAGCAGCGGGCAGAGGCCCAGCAGGGCCACCAGGGACTGGTTGTTGTTCCAGAGCCCGTCGCGCACCAGGTCGAGGTAGGTCTTCTGGTCGGCCATTAGGAGGCCCTCCGGGGTGGTGCGGAGGCAAGGGGCGGCAAGGCATAGAGGGCATCCCCTTGCTCCTGGACAAATAGCAGGGTGTTCTTGACCGCCTTGACCACGGACCGAGGTGTGATGGTCGCGCCGGTGAACTGATCGAAGGCGCCGCCGTCCCGCTTGACCGCCCACTGGTCGGGGGGCGGTTCGCGGAGGGACTTGCCGGCGAAGTCGAGGACCCAGAAGAGCGGCTTGCCCGAGTCGTCCCACTTGTACGGGCGCCGCTCCTCGATGCGGTCGCCCAGACCGGGGGTCTCGTGGTGGGCGAGGACACGCACGCCGCCGAGGGTCCCGTCCTTCATCACTGCCACCAGGAGCCGGATGGGGCCTGCGTACCCATTTGGGACCACCGGGTTGAGGATGACGGCGACGCCCTCACCGCCCTTGCGCACCCGGTAGACCTGGGTCGCCTCGGCGCCCAGGAGGTCGGGTGCATGGACCTCGATGCGGTCGAGGAGGGGATCGTTCTCGATGCTCCCCGCCGGGAGGATGGCCTGTAGTTTCGCAATCATCGCGGCCCGCTCGCCCTCGGCGATGCGCTCCGCGGTTAGATCATGGGTGACGGCCACGACCGAGACACCTCCGACGGCGAAGGCGCCAAGGACGAGACCGGCGATCAGGATGGGGGTCGTCTTCATCAACTGTCTCTCTGGCTCAACTGTCTCTCTGGTGCCCGAAGACCCGCGGCTGGGTGTAGTAGTCGATGGTGGGCGCAGCGATGTTCATCAAGAGCACGGCGAAGGCCACGGCGTCCGGGTAGCCGCCCCAGGTGCGGATGATGAACACCAGGGCCCCGATGGCGGCGCCAAAGACCAGTTGGCCGCGCTTGGTGGTGCAGGCCGTCACCGGGTCTGTGGCTATGAAGAAGGCACCCAGGATGGCACCCCCGCTGAACAGATGGAAGGCAGGGAATGGGTGGGTCTGCGGGTCGAGGAGCCAGGAGATCCCCGCCAAGAGCAGCAAGCCGGTGATGAAGGCCACCGGGATGTGCCAGGTGATGATCTTTTTCCACAGCAGGTAGAGCCCTCCGAGCAGGAACCAGTTTCCCACCCACTCCCAGCCGCGGCCGCCGAAGTCCCCCCACAAGGGGCTGTGGCGGATCTCCTCGATCATGCGGTTGAGCCCGAGCTGGGTGCGCATCTCGCCGAGGGGTGTGGCGGCGGTGATGGCATCCCAGGACCCGCCGGGGGCCTGACTGAGGAAGATAGCCCTCAGCGAGTCGAGCAGGCTCAGGGGATGGTCGGTCAGCATGTGCGGCGGGAGCCAGGTCGTCATGGCGACCGGGTAGGAAATGAGCAGGAGCACGTAGGCGGCCATCGCGGGGTTGAAGGGGTTATAGCCCAGCCCCCCGTAGAGTTGCTTGACCACCACGATGGCGAACAGGATGCCGATCAGTGTCAGCCACCAGGGCAGGATGGGCGGGATGGCGATGGCGAAGAGCACGGCAGTGACCACCGCGCTGAGGTCAGAGATCGCCGCCACGGGCGAGCGGCCGCGCAGGCGCATCACCAGGGCCTCGGCGCCCACGGCGAAGGTGACCGCCAACGTGATGTTGATGAGCAGCCCCCAGCCGAAGAACCAGGTCATGGCGAGGATGCCCGGGATCAGCGCCAGGACGACCTGGAGCATGACCCGATCGACGCGGTTGACCCGCGCGCTGTGCGGAGAGGATACGACGACGCCGGTCATGTCAGGCCTGTTCCTTGCTAAAGATCTCGGCCTCAGGGCCGGGGATGGGGGCCTCGGCCTCGGAGCCGCGGGAGGGGGCCGGCTGGGGCTGGCCGAGCGCCTGTGTGGGCGGATCAGACTTGGCCTCGCCCTCAGGCTCACCGAGTCCGGCAGCCTGACGGCGCGCCTGGGCGGCGGCGACCTGGCGCTGCTGGGCGGGACTCAGGCCCTCGGTGTTTTTTGGGGCCAGGCCCTGCTCGGCGAGGGCCGCCTTCTTGGCCGCGGCGCGCTGGCGTGCCGCCTCGATCGCGGCCTTCTTCGGATCGACCTCGGCGGCGGTTGCGCCCTCCGCCGGGCTGTTGGCCGCCGGCTTGGCCTTGACCGCCTCCTTCTTGGCGCGCAGTTTGGCCTGACGCTCCCGCTCCTGGCGCTCCTGGCGCTCGACCTTGGCTGTGTGCCGCGCCTTGGCGTGCTCGGCCTTCTTCTTGTCTTGCTCGCGGGCCCAGCTCTCGGTCTTGGCGTAGCGGTAATACTGCACCAAGGGGATGTGGGATGGGCAGACATGGGCACAGCAGCCGCACTCGATGCAGTCGAAGAGGTTGTAATCCTGGACCCGGTCCAGGTCCTTGGCGCGGGCGTACCAATAAAGCTGCTGGGGCAGCAGGCTGGCGGGGCAGGCGTCCGCGCAGCGCCCGCAGCGAATGCAAGCCAGGGCCGGGCCAGGGTCTGGCGATTCGCCATGGGTCAGGGCGAGCAGGCAGTTTGTCCCCTTGGTGATGGGGATCGCCTGGTTGTCGATCTGGAACCCCATCATCGGCCCACCGCAGACCAGCTTGCGCAGCTGGCCCTGTCTGAGGCCCCCGCGCTGGGCGATGAGGTCGGCTGCCGGCGTGCCGACGCGGACCAGCAGGTTGCCGGGCCTGGCGACCGCGCGCCCGGTGACCGTCACATAGCGCTCGATCAGGGGCTTGCCGCGCAGGACCGCATCGGCCACCGCCGCGGTGGTGCCGACATTCTGACAGACGATGCCGATCTGGGCCGGGATGCCGTGGCTCGGCACCTCGCGCCCGGTGAGGACCTTGATGAGCTGCTTTTCGCCCCCGCTCGGATAGAGGGTCGGGATGACCACGACCTCCACCCGGTCCTTGATGTCGCTCTCGGCCCGGGCGAGGCGCATGGACGCGATGGCCTCAGGCTTGTTGTCCTCGATCCCGATGAGACACTGCCGTGCCCCGAGCAGGTGGAGCAGGATGCGGATGCCCTGCAGGACGTCCCCCGAACGCTCGCGCATCAGGAGGTCGTCGCAGGTGATGTAGGGCTCGCACTCCGCGCCGTTGACGACCAGGGTGTGGATCGGGCGGTCCTTGCCCGGGTTGAGCTTGACGCTGGTGGGGAAGGACGCCCCACCCATCCCGACCACACCGCAGAGCCGGATGCGCTCGCGCAGGACGGCGGGGTCCAGGGACTGGTAGTCGGCCAGAGGCTCGGGCAGCTCGGCCCAGGTCTCCTCGCCGTCGGTCTCGATCACCACGCAGGGGGCGGACAGGCCGGAGGGGTGGGGGACTGGGCGGTCGTCGATGGCGATGACCGTCCCTGAGCTGGAGGCATGGACGGGTGCGCAGACATAGCCCCTGGGCTCGGCGATGAGCTGCCCCTTGAGGACCCGGTCGCCCACCTTGACGATGGGATTGGCCGGGGCGCCGATGTGCTGCTGTAACGGGAGGATGAGGGTCCTGGGGCAGGGCATGGGCTCGACCGCACCAGAAGCCGAGAGGGCCTTCTGGTCGGGGATATGGATGCCGCCGTGGAACTGCCACAGCTGGCGCTGCTTGAATCTGGGCTGGGTCGCTTGCACCTTTTCTGGACCTTTGGTGTGACGCGTCGGGTCGCCGGGCGGGTCGAGTGGGGTTCTGGGGCCGGATCCGCGGCCGCGCCGCCTAGACGGTCTCGGCCGGGGTCTCGGCCGGGGTCTCGGTCTGGGCCTCGGTCTGGGCCTCGGCCTCGGCCGGCTGAGTGGCCGGGAAGGGCCACTTCCAGGTCCACACCGTGGTTTCAATGGGTCTCATGTGGATGCACTCCACTGGACAGGGCTTGAGACACAGCTCGCAGCCGGTGCACTCGCTGGCGATGATCACGTGGAGCTGCTTGGCGGCCCCCATGATCGCATCCACAGGGCAGGCCTGCAGGCAGAGGGTGCAGCCGATGCACTCGTTCTCGTCGATCACGGCGACGGACTTTGGTTTCTCTACAATGCCTCCGGCCTCACCAGGCTCGCGCCCGAGCAGGTCCGCCAGGGCCAGCATCACCGCCTCGCCGCCGGGCACGCACTTGTTGATGGCCTCGTCGTCTTTGGCCACCGCCTCCGCATAGGGCCGGCAACCCGGATAGCCGCATTGGGCACATTGGGTCTGGGGGAGGATGGCCTCAATCTGGTCGGCGATGGGATCGCCCTCGATATGGAAGCGCAGCGAGGCGTAGCCCAGCAGCGCCCCGATGACCGCCGCAAGGGCGGCAATGGCGGCGACGGCGACGATCATCTGCGCTCCTCCTCTAGTGGGCGACGAGCCCGGCGAAGCCCATGAACGCCAGGGACATGAGGCCGGCGGTCACCAGGGCAATGGCGCTGCCCTGGAAGGGTTCGGGGACGTCAGCCACCGTGACGCGCTCGCGGACTGCGGCAAAAAGGACCAGGACCAGGGAAAAACCGATGGCGGCTCCGAAGCCGTACACCACCGAGTCCATGAAGCCGCGATGCTCCTGGAGATTGAGCAGGGCCACGCCGAGCACGGCGCAGTTGGTCGTGATGAGCGGCAGGAAGATGCCGAGCAGTTGGTACAGGACGGGGCTGGTCTTGTGCATCACCGTCTCGGTGAATTGAACCACCGAGGCGATGACAAGGATGAAGGCGATGGTGCGCAGGTAGTCGATGCCCAGGGGCACCAGCAGGAACTCGTTGACGAGCCAGGCGCAGGCCGAGGACAGGGTCATGACGAAGGTGGTCGCGAGTCCCATGCCGAAGGCCGTCTCGAGCTTCTTGGACACCCCCATGAAGGGGCACAGGCCGAGAAACTTGACCAGGACGAAATTGTTGACCAGCACGGTGCCGACCAGAATCAGGGCATACTCTGTCATGGGCTGGGGTATCCGGGGTGGGTGCGCCGCGCGCTCGAGCAAAGGCCAATTAGTCTAAGTGGCCGCTTGCTCCGGTTACAACTGTGATGCGTGAGGGATTCGGCGCTTGCGACGACCTCAACGTTTGACATTGTACCAGGGGTGCCGGGCCGGGGGCCTGAGGGTGGTCAGCGTCGCGGGTGCCGGGCGATCTTGGCCCAGGCTGACTGTAGGACCTCGATGCCCGCTCCCGGCCGATGGGCGTTTTCGCTGAGATGTCGCCGCCAGCCGCGCGCCCCCGGGCGGCCGCGGAACAGGCCCAGGATGTGGCGGGTCATGGCGTTAAGCGGGACCGCCGCACGCAGCTGCCGCTCGACGTAGGCCGCATAGGCCTCCAGCACCTGGTGCTGGTCGGGTGCCGGGGCGGGGTCGGCAAAGATCTCCCGGTCGGCCTGGGCCAGCATCCAAGGGTTCTGGTAGGCCTCGCGACCGATCATGACCCCATCCAGACCGGCGAGCAGGGCCCTGGCCTGGACCAGGCTGGTGATGCCGCCGTTGATGCTGATGCACAAGTCCGGATAGTCGCCCTTCAGGCGCTGCACCAGGTCGTAGCGCAGGGGTGGGACCTCGCGGTTCTCCCTGGGGCTGAGCCCCTGGAGCCAGGCCTTACGGGCGTGGACGATGAGGGCGTCACACCCGGCCGCCGCGACCTGACCCACCAATGCGGCGAGCTCCTCATAGCTGTCGCGGTGATCGATGCCGATACGGGTCTTGACCGTGACGGGGATGCCTACGGCCGCCTTCATGGCGGCGACGCAGTCCGCCACCCGCTGCGGCTCGGCCATGAGGCAGGCACCGAAGCGTCCATTCTGGACCCGGTCGGACGGACAACCGACGTTGAGGTTGATCTCGTCGTAGCCCCAGTCCTCCCCCAGGCGGGCGCACCTGGCCAGCTCCGCCGGCTCGCCGCCGCCGAGCTGCAGGGCCAGGGGATGCTCCGCGGGATCGAAGTCGAGATGGCGCGCGCGCTCGCCGTGGATCAAGGCGGCGGTGGTCACCATCTCCGTGTAGAGCAGGGTGTGGCGGGTGATCAGCCGCAGGAAGTACCGGCAGTGGCGGTCCGTCCAATCCAGCATGGGGGCGACGGACAGGCGGCGGCTCAAGGGCTCGGACATGCGTCGTTGATCGGACCGGGCTGGGCGATCGGCGCGGGTCGCCGCCGGATCCGCCAGGGGGTGACCCTGGGTCCGGCAGGCGCCTAGCGGGCGATATGCCCGGCCCACCGACCCATCGGACCACTGAGCGGAGGGCCGTTGCACCGCTTCGCCAGTCGCTGCCATCCGGGGTCAGCCGCAATTGCCTGGCTCACCGCCCGAGTCGGCCTTGGCAGCTGCGGCCTGGGGCAGGGTCTCGGCGGGGCCAGCCGTCAGCTCGGCAGGTCCGACGCCTGGCTCCCCCGGCTGTTCGGGTGGTGGCGACGCCTGCACCGCCGGGGTGGCACGGGCCGGTCGTCGTTGACGTCCTGGTGCGCCGCCGGTTCCGGGGCTGCGGTCGCTTAGGTCCGTGCTTGCCCCTGCGCCCATGTCCGCGGCGGTCGCGGCTGGATTGGGGCCTGGGTTCGGGTCTGGCGGCGGACCTGGGTCCGCCGCCGGGCTGGCGGCTGGAGCCGCCCCCGCATCAGCGGCTGCGCGAGCGGCGTTGCGACGCCGGTTTCGGCCACCGCCGCGGCGACGGCGGCGCGGCTTGGGCGCTTCGCCGGCCATGGGCGCCGTCACGCCCTGTTCGGTTCCCGCATCGGTGCCTCCGTCGTCTTCCTCCGCCGCGACGGGGAGGTCCTCTTCCTCGCCGCTCGCGATGGCAGGCGTCAGGGCAGGCTCATCGGGGGACGCTCGGGCGGTCAGGGCGGGCGGCGCTACGACGTCGGGCGCCGCTGCGATGGCCTCGGTGGTGGACCTGGGCTCGAGGGTCGGCTGCGCTGGCGCGGTCTGCTGGACCTCGACCGGGGCAACCGCCTGCGGGGCTTGGTCAGACGCCGGTCGGTCGACCTCGTGGGCTTGGGTCAGCACCGAGTCCTCGGCCGCGGCGAGCGGCTCCGCAGTGTCCGCCGCTCGCGCCTGGATCTGCGGCTCGGCGCTCTGGGTCACAGCCCCCGCCACGTCGGGAGCGGGTTGCGCCTGGGCTTGCGCCGGCGCGGCGCCTCGGGTCTGCCCATCGGACGGGGCCGGCTTTGCCTCGGTGGGCGCCCTTGGGCCGGCTTCGGCGATGGGGTCTGGAGTGGCCTCTGGCCCTGCTCCCAGGGTCCCCTCTGGACCGTCGTGGGCAGGCAGGGCCGCGGCCGCCATGCCCATGGCTGCCAGGGCGACCGGCTGCTCACCGCCGAGATCCCGGGGCCCATTCTGCCGCTTGCCTTGGGGCTCGGGCTGGGGCTCGACCCGTGGCCCGGTCTCAGGTTCGCTTGGGACCTCGCGATCGGCCTGCGCCTCTGTGCTGGCCGGCGGGCGCTGGGGCTGATCCCCCCGGGGGCGCGACTCGGCCTCCGGTCGATCCGGCATGCCGGCTGCCAAGGCAATCTCGACGGGGCGGCGCTGCGCGCTGGGCTGGATCCCGGCCACGCCAGTGTCGGTCGCAGTCTGGGTTTCAGTCTGAATCGCACTTTGCGCAGGTCGCTCGGACGCGACCTCTGGGCGGCGCTCTAGGCCCTGGCTTTGGCCCCTGAGTTGATCCTGCTCCCGAGGAGTGGACCCCGGGCGCGGCTCGCCGTCGCGCCCGCCCTCGCCGCGTCGCCCCCGACCGCCGCGGCGAGAACCGCGGTCGCCGGGTCGTTCAACGCCCCGGTCGAGTGACCGCTGGCGATCCTGGTCGGGACCTGCGCGTGTTGAACGCTCATCCGCCGGGCTCGGGCGACGTGTCTGTTCGCCACCCTGGCCGGGACGACCCGCCGATTGTGGGCGCTGGCCGCGGTCCGGCTGGCGGCGGGGATCTGCGCCATGGGCGTGGCGGTGGGGCTCGGCGGCAGCGTACCGCCGGTGCTCGGAGCGGTCCTGCGGCGATTGCGCTGAGGGACCCGCGGACCCCGCAGGCCGGTCGGCCGGCGCCCCCGCGGCGGTTGGTGTGGTCGAAGCGCCGAGGGACGGGAACAGGGCCGAGAAGAAGCGGCGAATCACGCCGCCTGCCGGTTGCGCCGCTGCTGGCGCCGAGGCCGGTGGTACGCCCGCAGTCCCACCACGGGGCTCGGGCGCCTCGGGCTCTGGCCGGTGGGGCGCAGGGGCCAGGGGCGTGATGTGCTTCACCGCGGGCTCCTCGGCGCGTGGCGCGTCCTGAGGCCGGGAGTAGTCGATCGACTCACCCTGGGGCTGGATGGCGAGCTGGTAGCTCGGCCTCTCGTCGGCCTCCTTGGCCAGGTCCTGGACGCGAACGCGCTCGATCTTGTAGTCGGGCGTCTCCATGTGCTCGTTGGGGAGGAGCACGACCTCGACGTCTTGGCGCTGCTCGATGGCGACGATGTTGCGGCGCTTTTCATTGAGCAGGAAGGTGGCGACCTTGACCGGCACCTGGGCGACGATCCGCCCGGTGCTCTCCTTCATCGCCTCTTCCTCGATGATGCGCAGGATGGAGAGCCCCAAGGATTCGACGCCGCGGATGGTCCCTTGACCGCGGCAGCGCGGGCAGACGGCCTGGCTGGACTCGCCCAGCGACGGGCGCAGGCGCTGGCGGGACATCTCCATGAGGCCGAAGCGGGAGATCCGGCCGAGCTGGACCCGCGCGCGGTCCTGTTTGAGGGCATCACGGAGCCGGTTCTCGACCTCGCGCTGGTTGCGCGCCGGGGTCATGTCGATGAAATCGATGACAAAGAGCCCGCCCAGGTCGCGCAGGCGCAGTTGGCGGGCGATCTCGTCCGCCGCCTCAAGGTTGGTGTTGAGCGCCGTCTCCTCGATGTCTGCGCCCTTGGTGGCCCGCGCCGAGTTGATGTCGATGGAGGTCAAGGCCTCCCCGATGTCAAACACGATGGAGCCGCCGGAGGGCAGGTTGACCACGCGCTGGAAGGCCGATTCGATCTGGCTCTCGATCTGATAGCGGGTGAAGAGCGGGACGTCGTCTTCGTAGAGACGCAGCTTCTTTTGGTTGCCCGGCATGACCTGGCGGATGAAGGCCTCGGCCTTCTCATACATGCGCCGGTCATCGATGACGATCTCGCCGATGTCGCTGCGCAGGTAGTCGCGGATGGAGCGAATGATGACATCGCTCTCCTGGTAGATCAGGAAGGGCGCCTTGCGCTCGGCGGCAGAGGTCTCGATCGCCTGCCAGAGCTGCAGCAGGTAGTCGAGGTCCCACTGGAGCTCCTCGAGGCTCTTGCCCACGCCCGCGGTGCGCACGATGAGCCCCATGTCCTCGGGGATCTTGAGCTGACTCATGACGTCGCGCAGGTCGCTGCGGTCGGCACCCTCGATGCGGCGGGACACGCCACCCGCCCTCGGGTTGTTCGGCATCAGGACCAGGTAGCGGCCGGCCAGCGAGATGAAGGTGGTGAGCGCCGCACCCTTGCTGCCGCGCTCCTCCTTCTCGATCTGGACCACGACCTCGCGGCGCTCCTTCAGGACGTCCTTGATGTTGATGCGGCTGCCAGGGGTGGCGGAGTCGGGCTCGAAGTAGGAGCGGGAGATCTCCTTCAGGGGCAGGAAACCGTGGCGGTCGGCCCCGTAGTCGACGAAGGCCGCCTCCAGGCTGGGCTCGATGCGGGTGATGATCCCCTTGTAAATATTGGCCTTTTTCTGCTCGCGGCCGGGGGATTCAATGTCCAGATTGAATAGCTGTTGACCATCAACGATGGCAACCCGCAACTCTTCCGGCTGAGTCGCGTTGATCAGCATGCGCTTCATTTGTTGTTCTCACACCTTGGCGCGTGCCCCGCGGCGCCCCAGCCCGGACACCGGGCACGGGTCCGGCCCCTGACTCGGGTGGCCCGCGCCAGCTCCCCGCCCGAGCGGTCCGCGTCGCGCATGGGCGCCGACTGCGGGGCATCGGGAAGGGGTCTGTATGGGGTCCCGCTCGGTCTGCCGGGCGGGCACGCGCGATGTTTCGGTTACCGCGGGCGCTGCACGGCGTCCGCGGGGTTGTGTGCGGGCCCGCGCTCGTCGCGCGCGCCGGCAAGTCTGTCGCCGTTTCGCGGCCACCGCGTGGGCCGACCGCCCGTCGCCCCGGCCGCTGGGTGTACAATCCGCCCGCCGCCTCATGGAGCCCGCGGACGGGCGCACCTCCCTGCGAGGGGCGATCTCACCATCGCGTTCGGGGCGCCGCCGCTCAGGTCTCTCAGCCCCGCGGTCCTCATCTTCAGGACCGGGTCTGGGGCACAGGTCTCGCATGCGCGTGAGACGCCAAGCGTCGCGGGGCCGGGTTGGGGTGCCGCGCAGGATGCCGAACGGCGCAGCGGCTGCGAGGCTTCGTCACCGGGTCAGATCGCGTGCCCGAGCGTCCGTTGCGGCAAGTGGCAAATGGTAACAGTGTTCCTAAGGCCCATCAAACGACATCGAATTGTTCTGGAATTCCCCCCTTGTCCGAACCGCCGCAGAGGTCTGTTGCCGTCGAGATGCTGAGCGTCGATCCCGAGCTCGCCGGTCAGCGCATCGACAATTTCCTGATGGCCCGCGTCAAGGGGGTGCCGCGCAGCCATCTGTACCGGGTGCTGCGCCGGGGCGAGGTTCGGGTCAACAAGGCGCGGGTCAAACCGAGCTACCGGTTACAGGCGGGTGACCTGGTGCGCATCCCGCCGCTGCGCAGGGCGGAGACGCTGGCGACAGGCCAGCCCCCAGCGGCAGCGGGACGCAGTCTGGCGGCGGCTGTGCTCTACGAAGACGATCGCCTGCTGGTCCTGGACAAACCGGCGGGCCTCGCGGTGCACGGGGGGAGCGGGCTCGCGTTTGGGCTGATCGAGACCCTGCGTCTAGAACGCCCGGGCGCGCCGCTGGAGCTGGTGCACCGGCTGGACCGCGAGACCTCGGGCTGCCTCATCCTGTCGAAGCGGCGCAGCACCCTGCGCGACCTGCACGAGGCGCTGCGCGATAGTGCCATGGATAAGCGCTACCTCGCCCTACTCGCCGGCACGTTACCGCGGGCCGAGGTCCTGGTCGACGCGCCCCTGCTCAAGAACACCCTGCGCGGCGGCGAGCGGGTGGTGCGGGTGGATGCCACGGAGGGCAAGCCGGCCCGCACCCTATTCAGGCGGTTGCGTCAGTTCGGCGGGGCGACCCTGGTGGAGGTGCGGCTCCTGACCGGGCGGACGCATCAGATCCGTGTGCACGCTGCGCACCTCGGGGCGCCGGTCGCGGGCGACGAGAAGTATGGCCGGGATGAGGCCAACCGCAGGTTTCGTGACCTTGGCCTCAAGCGCTTGTTTTTGCACGCGGTGGCCCTGACCTTCCAGGCCAGTTACATGGCTGCACCGCTGCGGGTCGAAGCCCCTCTTCCCGGTGCCCTGCAAGCCGTCGTTCGTGCCCTGGAGGCGGAGTCGTGTCCTGGAAGCTGATCGTCTTCGACTGGGATGGAACCCTGATGGATTCCGAGGCGCGCATCGTCGCCTGCATCCACGCCGCCTTCGCAGACCTGGGTCTTGCGCCACCCTCGGTCGAGGCGGCGCGGGACATCATCGGGCTTGGATTGGACGAGGCGCTGCGGGTGCTCCTGCCAGGGGCCGGGCTGGCGGGGCGGCGTGCCCTCATCGAGCGCTATCGGCACCACTTTCTGGTCGCCAACAATACCCCCTCCCAGCTCTTCCCCGGGGTGGCCGAGACCCTGGCTTGGCTGCGCGGCCGGGGTTATCTCCTCGCGGTGGCCACCGGCAAGAGCCGGCGGGGGCTCGACCAGTCCCTGGCGGAGGCCGATCTGTCGGGCTTCTTCGACGCCACGCGCTGCGCCGACGAGACCTTCTCCAAGCCGCACCCGGAGATGCTGCTCCAGATCATGCGCGAGCTCGGAGCCCAGGGACCCGAGACCCTGATGGTAGGCGACACCGAATACGACATGCAGATGGCGCGCAGCGCCGGGGCCCACGCCCTCGCGGTCTGCTACGGGGTCCACTCCCCAGAGCGCCTGCTGGCCCAGGGTCCGCTGGGCTGCCTGGCGGCGCTGGCCGACATGCCGGCCTGGCTAAAGGAGCGCTCCGCGCCATGACCCAGCGGGGGTGCCGAGGGATGCGCTCCCGCGGCGAGCGGGGCGCGGTCAGGCGGCCCCTCGGCCAGTGCCTTTTCCTTACGGCGGAGATCCATTGACGTGAGCTGGATAGTCTGGCGGCGCAGGCGCGACCCCATGCCCTCTCCGGGGGATGAGCACTGGGAGCGGGCCTTGATCAACCGGATGGCCCAAGAGTTCCTCCACGACCAGCGTCGTGGACGGTTCTGGAGCGGTCTGTTCAAGGTCCTGCTGCTGCTCTACCTGATGGCCCTGCTCATTGCCATCTATTCCCAGGACCTGCTGTCCCGGTTGGAGCCGGTCAAGGACCACACGGCCCTGGTTGAGGTGAAGGGGATTATTTCGCCGGAGACCCAGGCGAGCGCGGACAAGATCATCACCGCCCTGCGCGAGGCCTTCGAGGCCGAGCATGCCAAGGGCGTCATCCTGCGCATCAACAGTCCGGGCGGCAGCCCGGTGCAGGCCGCCTACGTCAACGACGAGATCCGCCGCCTCAAGGCCAAGTACAAGAAGGACAAGGGTAAGGACATGCCGGTCTACGCCGTGGCGGCGGACCTGTGTGCCTCCGGCGGCTACTACATCGCGGTGGCGGCGGACCAGATCTACGCTGACAAGGGCAGCCTGGTGGGGTCCATCGGGGTGCGACTCGACGGTTTCGGCTTCCAGAAGGCCATGGAAGACCTCGGGGTGGAGCGCAGGCTGCTCACCGCCGGGGCGCACAAGGGGATTCTCGACCCCTTCTCGCCGCTGTCCGAGCAGGATCGCGCCTTCGTGCAGACCCTGCTGGACACCCTGCACGGCCAGTTCATCCGTGTGGTCAAAGAGGGCCGCGGCGACCGCCTCAAGGGCGGGGATGAGGTCTTCAGCGGGCTGTTCTGGAGCGGCGAGCAGGCCTTGGCGCTGGGCCTAGTCGACGGGCTGGGGAGCAGCGGCTACGTGGCCCGCGAGGTGATCGGGGCCGAGACCATTGTCGACTATACGAAGAAGAAGGACCTGCTGGAGGGGCTGGCGGAGCGTCTTGGGGCCGGCGCCGCCGGCGCCCTGCTGCGCGTCCTCGGACTGGACAGCACCGGGACCCCGCAGGCCCTGGCTCAGCCGTGATGTCCGGGCGGTCGATGGGATCTGTCGATGTGTCGCGCCGCTGGCCGTCATGGCCCTTCCTGGGCGCGAGACTCAGGTGAAGCGGCGCAGAACCTCCCGGGTCTCGGCGGCAGAGATCCGCGGCCCCAGGCTGGCCACCAGCTTGGCCGAGGCGGCGGAGGCCAGGGACCCGGCCCGCTCGTGGGTCCAGCCCTGGGTGAGGCCATAGAGGAAGGCCCCGGCGAACATATCCCCGGCACCTACGGTATCCACCGCCTGCACCTTCACCGCATCGATCTCGATCGAGCGGCTGCCATCCCACACCAGGGCGCCCTTGGAGCCGCGGGTGATGGCAAACTCGCGGGCGATGGTCTTGAGATAGGCGACGGCGCCGTCCAGGTCGGAGGTTCCCGCCATCCCCTTGGCCTCGGCCTCGTTGGCGAAGAGCAGGTCCACGCCGCCACCGATCATGTCCAGCAGGCCGTCCTTGAAGTGGGTCACCATGTTCGGGTCTGAAAGGGAGATGGCCGTCTTGACCCCAGCCGCCCGCGCGATGTCGCGCCCCGCCATCACCGCTCGTCGGGCACTGCCGGAGGTCACCAGATAGCCCTCCATGTAGAAGTAGTCGCTGGCGATGATGGCCTCCTCGACCAGCTCGCCGTCGGACAGACCCCCGCTGATGCCGAGGAAGGTCACCATGGTCCGGTCCGTGTCCGGCGTGACCAGGACCACGCAACGGCCCGTGTGCCCGTCTTCCCGCTCGGCGTGGCGGTTGGTGTCGACGCCGCTTGCGACGAGGTCCTCGAGGTAGAAGTGGCCTAGGGCGTCGTTGGCGACCTTGCAGGAGTAAAACCCCTTCCCGCCGAGCTGACTGACGGCGATCACCGAGTTGGCGGCGGAGCCGCCGGAACCCCGCACGTGATACCGGTCGGCAAGGTGGGCCATGATCTCGACCTGGTGGGCTTCGTCCACCAGGGTCATGACACCCTTGTCGATGCGCAGCTTGACCAGGTCCTCGGGCTCGACCTCGTATTCCATGTCCACTAGGGCGTTGCCGATGCCGTAGACGTGATAGTTGCGCATGTGTGTTCCCCCGGTGAGCGCGGATGGAAAAAAGGCAGCAGTATAGCGGAAGGGCCCCATGGGAGCTTAGGGCGAGGCGGCGGTCAGGCCTGTCGAGGGGCCCGGGCGTGAAACCCTGGGTTTTTGGGGAACGGATGCCGCTTGCACCCCGCGAGTGCATCCCGGCAGCGGGCCGCACCGAGGCGGCGCATCGTCCGCCGGGCTCAGTCCGCCGCCGGAGCCACTGCGGGGCCCTGCCAGGCCCACAGGCTCCACCGCTGGCAGCGGGTCCAGTCCCACTGCTCCGGCGGCTGGACCGAGTTGGCACGATCCCTGATAGGGGGAGGCGGACACCTGAGGTGTCTGACCCGTTTCCCCACTCAGGAGCACACTATGCCCCAATCCAGACGTCACTTCCTACAGCTGGCAGCGGGTGCCGGCGCCTTGTGCCTCAGCGCCGGCTGGACCGGCGCCGTCCAGGCGGCCGACACCATCAAGGTCGGCGTCTTGCACTCCCTCTCGGGGACCATGGCCATCTCCGAGACGACGCTGAAGGATACCGTCCTGATGATGGTCGACGCCCAGAACAAGAAGGGTGGTCTCCTCGGTAAGAAGCTCGAGGCCGTGGTGGTTGACCCCGCCTCCAACTGGCCCCTGTTCGCCGAGAAGGCCCGCGAGCTGCTTAGCAAGGACAAGGTGGACGTGGTGTTTGGCTGCTGGACATCGGTCTCGCGGAAATCTGTCCTGCCGGTCTTCGAGGAGTTGAACGGTCTCTTGTTCTATCCCGTGCAGTACGAGGGCGAGGAGTCCTCCAAGAACGTCTTTTACACCGGTGCGGCGCCCAACCAGCAGGCCATCCCAGCCGTGGACTACCTGATGAACGACCTGGGCGTGCAACGGTGGGTCCTGGCCGGTACGGATTACGTCTACCCACGCACCACCAACAAGATCCTCGAGGCCTACCTCAAGGCCAAAGGCGTCAAGGCCGAGGACATCATGATCAACTACACCCCATTCGGGCACTCGGACTGGCAGTCCATTGTGTCTGAGATCAAGAAGTTCGGCACCGGGGGTAAGAAGACGGCGGTGGTCTCCACCATCAATGGCGATGCCAATGTTCCTTTCTACAAAGAACTCGGCAACCAGGGGATCACCGCCGAGACCATCCCCGTGGTGGCCTTCTCCGTGGGCGAGGAGGAGCTGTCCGGGATCGACACCAAGCCTCTGGTGGGTCATCTGGCCGCCTGGAACTACTTCCAGAGCGTCAAGGCGCCTGCCAATGAGGCCTTCATCAAGGACTGGAAGGCCTTCATCAAGAACCCCAAGCGCGTGACCAACGACCCCATGGAGGCCACCGTCATCGGCTTCAACCTGTGGGTCAAGGCCGTGGAGAAGGCGGGCACCACGGACCCCGACAAGGTCGCCGCGGCCATCATTGGTCTGGAGGTCCCCAACATGACGGGCGGGACCGCCAAGATGCTCCCCAATCACCACATCACCAAACCCGTCCTGATCGGCGAGATCCAGGACGATGGACAATTTGAGGTGGTGTGGAAGACCGACAAGGAGGTCCCAGGGGATGCCTGGTCCGACTTCCTCGAAGGCTCCAAGGACATCGAGGCCGATTGGACGCCGCCCATCGCCTGCGGCAACTACAACACCAAGACCAAGAAGTGCTCGGGCCAGAATTTCTAAGTTGGCACTTCTTAAGCTGAGGCTTCTGACCCAGTTCGCTCCACCCCAACCCTCCCGCCGCGAGGCGGCTGTCTAGCAAGCCCCTCGCCCCGGGAGGAGAGGGGTTGGGGTGAGAGGTGGGCCTCGCAGCACCTCGCCTCGCCCGATGTTTCTGAACCCAACCCGATTCGGATGACCCGACCGCATGCCGCCGCTATCCCATCGCAGACAACCAGACCCGCCGATCTGCGTAGCCGCGGCTGCCCCGCCGGGCTGGTCCCGCGCCGGGTCCCTTTGCCAAGGACTGGCCGCCTTTGCCGCCTACCTGGCGGCTGGCTTGTTCCTGGTCCTGGCAGGGCTCCTCTGGTCGTCTGAGCCCAGGGCCGAGGCGACGGCCCAGGGCCAGGAGATGACCACGACCCTGACCCTGCTGCGGGAGGGCGGTTTTCCCGAGAAATCCCAGGCGGTGGATCGTCTGGTGGCCGCCGGTGAGCCGGATGCCTTGGCCTATCTTCAGGCCCTGCTCGACGGCCGCCTCTATCAGACCAAGTCCGAAGGCCGTCTGGTGGTGGCCGAGGCCGCCGAGGGCGGCTATCGCCTCAGCGACCCCCAGGGAGGGGCAGTCTTGGGCCAGGCGACGGAGGCGGACCTGGTCAAGATCACCATCAACAATGCCCTGCGCACCAAGCTCAAGGCGGCCATCGCCCGCCTGAGCCTCAATCACCCGGAGCCCAGGGTGCGGCTGGCCGCGGTCAGCGGCATGCTGGAGCGCTTGCAAGCCGAGTCGGTGCCCCTGCTCAAGGCCCGGCTCGCGACGGAACAGGACCCGAGGGTCCGCGAGGCCCTGGAGGCGGGTCTGTCTCTGGCGGACCTGGGTGGCGACGACCGTGACCTGCAACTGGCCGCCATCGCCGCCCTGAGCGGCAACCTCACCCCCGCGGTGCGCAACCGCCTCGGCACCCTGGCCGACTCCCAGGATCAGGAGCTGGCCAAGGCGGCGCGCCGGTCGCTGGCCCGCATCGAGGGGAAGATCCAGTTCTATCGGGGGATCGAGACCCTGTTCTTCGGGCTCAGTCTGGGCTCCGTACTGGTGCTGGCGGCCATCGGGCTGGCCATCACCTTCGGGGTTATGGGGGTCATCAACATGGCCCACGGCGAGCTGATGATGCTTGGGGCCTACACCACCTACCTCATTCAGACCCTCATGCCGGGCGACCTGGAGTGGTCGCTCCTCGTGGCCATCCCGGCCGCCTTCGTCGTGGCTGGGCTGACCGGCATCCTGATCGAGCGGACCGTGATCCGCTTCCTCTACGGACGCCCCCTGGAGACCCTCCTGGCGACCTTTGGCATCAGCCTGATCCTGCAACAACTGGTGCGGACCCTGATCTCGCCGCAGAACGTCCCGGTGGCCAACCCGGCCTGGATGGCGGGGTCCCTGGAGATCAACTCCGTCCTGTCCCTGACCTATAACCGGCTCTACATCGTGGCCTTCTGCCTGCTGGTGTTCGTCGGGCTCTGGCTGATCCTGCGGCGCACCTCGCTGGGCCTGCAGGTGCGGGCCGTGGCCCAGAACCGACCCATGGCGCGGGCCATGGGGGTGCGCTCGGCTCGGGTGGACGCCCTGACCTTCGGACTGGGCTCGGGCATCGCCGGCATCGCCGGGGTGGCGCTCAGTCAGCTCACGAATGTGGGTCCCAACCTGGGTCAGACCTACATCATCGACTCCTTCATGGTGGTGGTCTTCGGCGGGGTCGGGAACCTGCTGGGGACCCTGGTGGCTGGGCTCTCGCTCGGGGTCGCCAACAAGCTCCTGGAGCCCTGGGCCGGGGCCGTGCTGGCCAAGATCCTGGTGCTCGTCTTCATCATCCTGTTCATCCAGAAGCGGCCCCGCGGGCTCTTCCCGCAAAAGGGAAGGGCAGCGGATGCCTAGGACGGTGCTGCAACCTTTAGGTCGGGTTAGGCGGGCCTGGGGGGGCCGCAGGATGTGCGGAGGGGCCTCGCCCCGGCCCTTTACCAGAGGGAGCGGGACAAGAAGGAGCGCGCTCCCGACGCGACGTCCGGTCACCCGACCTGCGACCGGCGGATGCACCTGCAAGGTCCCAGGGCCTTGTCCGGGGCTGATCGACACGCCGCCTTTTGGGCCATCAAGACATCGAGTGCAACGGGGTAACTTGGGATGAGACTCTCGCAACTGCTGGCCAAAGACCCTGGCGGCCAGATCATGCTGTCCGTCCTGCTGGTCGTGACCCTGGCCGTGCCGATCCTGAACCTGGCGGTCCCCGAAGGGGATGCCCTGCATGTCTCGACCTATGCGGTGACCCTGCTCGGCAAGTACCTGACCTATGCCCTGCTCGCGGTGGCGGTGGACCTGGTCTGGGGCTATCTCGGCATCCTGAGCCTGGGCCATGCCGCCTTTTTCGCCTTGGGCGGCTATGGGATGGGAATGTACCTGATGCGCCAGATCGGCAGCCGCGGGGTCTATGGCGACCCTGTGTTGCCAGACTTCATGGTCTTTCTCAACTGGAAGGAGCTGCCCTGGTTCTGGTGGGGCTTCGACCAGTTCTGGTTCGCCATGCTCATGGTGGTCCTGATCCCCGGATTGCTCGCCTTGGTCTTCGGCTGGCTGGCCTTCCGCTCCCGCGTCACTGGGGTCTATCTCTCCATCATCACCCAGGCCCTGACCTATGCCCTGATGCTCGCCTTCTTCCGCAACGAGATGGGCTTCGGCGGCAACAACGGCCTCACCGACTTCAAGGACCTGCTGGGCTTCAATCTCCAGGCCGACGGGACCCGCATCGGGCTCTTCGTCGCCTCGGCCCTGGCCCTGGCGTCTGGGTATCTCGCCTGCCGCGCCGTCGTCACCTCGCGCCTGGGGCGCGTCGCGGTGGCCATCCGCGACGCCGAGGGCCGTGCCCGCTTCATCGGCTACCGGGTCGAGCACATCAAGCTCGCCATCTTCACCTTCTCCGCCGTGCTGGCCGGCATCGCCGGGGCCCTCTATGTCCCCCAGGTGGGCATCATCAACCCGGGGGAATTCTCGCCGCTCAACTCCATCGAGGTGGTCATCTGGGTGGCAGTGGGCGGACGCGCCACGCTCTACGGGGCCGTGCTGGGGGCCGTCCTGGTCAACTACGGCAAGACCTACCTGACCGGGGCCATGCCCGACGCCTGGCTCTTCGCCCTCGGCGGGCTCTTCGTGCTGGTGACGCTCTTCCTGCCGCGGGGCGCCGCCGGGCTCCTGGGCAAGGGGAGGGCGGTCTGATGGGGGGGCAGGTCGAGCGCTGGCAGTATCTCAATCCCGGCAAGACCTTTGCCGAGACCCTTAATATCTCCCACGAAACCCTGCTGTATGTGGAAGGGGTCTCGGTGACCTTCGACGGATTTCGGGCTCTCAACGACCTCTCCTTCTACGTCGATACGGGGGAGTTGCGCTGCGTCATAGGTCCGAACGGGGCTGGCAAGACCACCATGATGGATGTCATCACCGGTAAGACCCGCCCGGACAAGGGGATGGTCTACTTCGGCCAGACCATCGACCTGCTCGAGCTCGATGAGCCGGCGGTGGCCCGCGCTGGCATCGGGCGCAAGTTCCAGAAGCCCACGGTCTTCGAGCACCATAGCGTCTTGGAGAACCTGGAACTGGCCATGGCGGGGGACAAGGGGGTCTTCGCGACCCTCTTCGCGCGACTCTCGGGCCCGCAGCGCGACCGCATCGACGAGGTGTTGGGTATCATCGGCCTGAATGAGCTCGCCGGGCGTGAGGCCGGTGCCCTGTCCCACGGTCAGAAGCAGTGGCTGGAGATCGGCATGCTGCTGATGCAGGACCCGTTGTTGCTGCTGGTGGACGAGCCCGTCGCCGGCATGACCCACCAGGAGATGGACCGCACCGCCGAGCTGCTCAGGTCCCTGGCGGGGCGCCACACGGTGGTGGTGGTCGAGCACGACATGGACTTCGTCCGCTCCATCGCCAACAAGGTCACCGTGCTGCACCAGGGCAGCGTCCTGGCGGAGGGGCGCATGGAGGAGGTCCAGGCGGACGCAAGGGTGATCGAGGTCTACCTCGGCGCCTAGACCCGGGTAGGAGCGGCTCCCCCGCCGCGACGGGGTGTCTTCCGGATAAACGCTCGAGCAGACCGAAGGTAACGACAGAGGATCATGCTCCAAGTCCAAGGGCTGAACCAGTTTTACGGCGGCAGCCATACCCTCTGGGACCTGTCCCTGGAGGTCCCAGAGGGGCTCTGTACCTGCCTCATGGGCCGCAACGGCGTGGGTAAGTCGACCCTGCTCCAGTGCATCATGGGGCTGCTGCCGGTGACCTCCGGGCAGATCGACTATCAGGGCACCCAGTTGGTGGGCGCGCCCGCGGAGCGCCGTGCCCGCCTCGGGCTCGGCTATGTCCCCCAGGGCCGGCAGATCTTCCCCCTGCTCACGGTCCAGGAGAACCTGGAGATCGGGCTCCCGGCCCGGCGCGACGGCCTGCGCCGCGTCCCCGATGACATCTACGAGCTCTTCCCGGTCCTGAAGGAGATGCTCGGGCGCCGTGGCGGCGACCTCTCCGGTGGCCAGCAGCAACAGTTGGCCATCGGCCGCGCCCTGGTGACGGACCCCAAGCTCCTGATCCTGGACGAGCCCACCGAGGGGATCCAGCCCAACATCGTCCACGAGATCGGCGATATCATCCGGCGCCTCAACCGCGAGATTGGCCTGACTGTCCTCCTGGTGGAGCAGAAACTCCCCTTTGCCCGGCGGGTGGCGGACCGCTTCTGTCTGCTGGACCGCGGCCGCACCGTCGCCGCAGGCGAGATGGGGGCCCTGGACGAGGGTCTGATCCAACGGTATCTCAGGGTGTGAGCCCAGCGGAGTGGACCAAGCAGAGACCGGGGGCTGGCGCGCGAGCCTAGAGCTGGGCTTCGCCGCGGACGGTGAACGGAGCTGGTTGGCCCACCGCCGGCATAGCGGGCCGCTACGGGTGCAAAAACCCCTGTACCCAGAAGGGCCAGGCGTGTGCCAGGCCCTGGTCGTGCATCCGCCCGGCGGCATCGCCGGCGGGGACCTGCTGGAGATCGAGGTCCGGGTGGGAGAGGGTGCCCATGCGCAGATCACCAATCCAGGCGCCTCCAAGTGGTACCGCAGCGCCGGGCCGGAGGCGATCCTCGATCAGGCCCTTTCGGTGGCTGCCGGTGGGCGCCTGGAGTGGCTCCCGCAGGAGGCCATCTTCTTCTCGGGTGCGCGGGCCCGCAGCCGTACCCGGGTCGACCTGGACCGCAGCGGGATCTATCTTGGCTGGGACCTGATCGCCCTGGGGCGCCCAGCCGCGGGGGAGTCCTTCGAACGGGGCGATTTGGCCTTGGACCTGGAGGTCCATTGCTGCGGCCGCCTGATCTGGACCGAGCGGGGGCGTATCAGGGGCGGCGATGCGCTGCTCCACGCCGCGGCCGGTTTCGGCGGTGCCACCGCGGCTGGAACCCTGGTCCTGGCCGGCGCCACGGTTGGCGACGACCTGCTCGCCGCCTGCCGGGAGGTCCCGGCGGCAGAGGGGCGTTGGGGGATCACCCGCCTGCCGGAGGTTCTGGTCGCACGCTGGCTGGGATGGCAGGCCGCTGCGGGGCGGGCTTGGGTGACGGGCCTTTGGAGCCTGTTGCGGCCGGCCATGGTGGGCCGCGATGCGGTGATCCCGCGCATTTGGAATACTTGATGGAGCAATGCCTTGGAGCTGACACCCCGCGAGAAAGACAAACTCCTGATCTTCACCGCCGGCCTGCTGGCCGAGCGGCGCAAGGCCAAGGGTCTCAAGCTCAACTACCCGGAGGCAGTGGCGTACCTCAGCTCGGCCATCCTGGAAGGCGCGCGTGAGGGGCGCAGCGTCGCCGAGCTGATGAGCTGGGGCGCGACGCTGTTGAGCCGGGCCGAGGTCATGGAGGGCGTTCCCGAGATGATCCCCGAGATCCAGGTCGAGGCGACCTTCCCGGACGGAACCAAGCTGGTGACCGTGCACCACCCCATCCCTTGAGCCCATACCTCCCGCCCCTGGCAGGGCGAAGGTCTGGGTGGGGTTTAGCGCCTGTAACAGAGGCCAGTATTGGCGGTAACGGCAAGGTTCGACCCCCCCACCTGACCTCCCCTCCCTGCCAGGGGGAGGACTGTGTCGGCGGGTCGGGGGTTTAGCCTGAAAATGCCGTTCGCTTGCCCCAAAGTACCCCGGAGGAGAACCAACATGATCCCTGGCGAGATCCAGACCCAGGCCGGCGAGATCGAGATCAATGTCCGGCGGGCGACCCTGACCCTGTCGGTCGCAAACTGCGGCGACCGCCCCATCCAGGTCGGCTCCCACTACCACTTCTACGAGACCAACGCGGCCCTGGCCTTCGACCGCGAGGCCACGCGCGGCTACCGGCTCAATATCCCGGCGGGCACGGCGGTGCGCTTCGAGCCGGGGCAGTCCCGCACGGTCGAGCTGGTGGTCCTGGATGGGGCGCGCGAGGTCTACGGCTTTCAGGGCAAGGTGATGGGGGCGCTGTGACCATGAAGATGACACGCCGGGCCTACGCGGAGATGTTCGGCCCCACGGTGGGGGACCGGGTGCGGCTCGCGGACACCGAGCTGTGGGTCGAGGTCGAGCGGGACTTCACGACCTACGGCGAGGAGGTCAAGTTCGGCGGCGGCAAGGTCATCCGCGACGGCATGGGGCAGTCCCAACGATCCGCGGCGGAGGTCGCCGACACCGTCATCACGAACGCCCTGCTCCTGGACCACTGGGGCATCGTCAAGGCCGACATCGGCATCAAGGGCGGGCGCATCTCCGGGATCGGCAAGGCCGGCAACCCGGACATCCAGCCCGCGGTAAGCATCGTCATCGGGGCGGCGACGGAGGTCATCGCCGGGGAGGGGATGCTGGTTACCGCGGGCGGCATCGACAGCCACATCCACTTCATCTGTCCCCAGCAGATCGAAGAGGCCCTGATGTCCGGCATCACCACCATGCTCGGCGGGGGCACGGGTCCGGCCACGGGGACCAACGCCACCACCTGCACGCCGGGTCCCTGGCATCTGGCGTCCATGCTCAAGGCGGCGGACGCCTTCCCCATGAACCTAGGGTTCCTCGGCAAGGGCAACGCGAGCCTCCCCGGGCCCCTGCGCGAGCAGGTGTTGGCCGGGGCCATGGGGCTCAAGCTCCACGAAGACTGGGGCACCACACCGGCGGCCATCGACAATTGCCTGGCCGTTGCCGACGAGTTGGACGTTCAGGTGGCCATCCACACCGATACCCTCAACGAGTCGGGCTTCGTCGAGACGACGCTCGCCGCCTTCAAGGGCCGCACCATCCACACCTACCATACGGAGGGGGCCGGTGGCGGCCATGCCCCGGACATCATCAAGGCGGCCGGGCAGCCCAATGTCCTGCCCAGTTCCACCAACCCGACCCGCCCTTACACCGTCAACACCATCGACGAGCACCTCGACATGCTCATGGTGTGCCATCACCTGGACTCGGCCATCGCCGAGGACGTGGCCTTTGCGGAGTCCCGCATCCGCCGGGAGACCATCGCCGCCGAGGACATCCTTCACGACCTCGGGGCCTTCTCCATGATCTCATCCGATTCCCAGGCCATGGGCCGGGTGGGCGAGGTGATCCTGCGGACCTGGCAGACGGCCCACAAGATGAAGGTGCAGCGCGGCGTGCTTCCTGGGGACGGAGCGGCGGACAACGTCCGGGTCAAGCGGTATCTGGCCAAGTACACCATCAATCCGGCCATCACCCACGGTATCGCCCATGTCGTCGGCTCCGTGGAGGTCGGCAAGCTGGCCGATCTGGTGCTATGGCGGCCAGCCTTCTTCGGGGTCAAGCCGAGCCTGATCCTCAAGGGCGGCATGATTGCCGCCGCGGCCATGGGCGACGCCAACGCCTCCATCCCCACCCCCCAGCCGGTGCACTACAGGCCCATGTTCGGGGCCTTCGGCGGGGCCGTGCACGCCACCAGCCTGACCTTCGTCTCCGCCGCCGCCCTGGCCGACGGGTTGCCCCAGCGCCTGGGGCTCGCCAAGCAGGTTGAGGCGGTACGCAACACGCGCGCCATCG
>Ga0272446_1002374_pt1 | contig 25834 bp, 21 predicted proteins | sample YNPCB0061_FD_194587 | JGI IMG/M metagenome (GOLD analysis project Ga0272446, IMG submission 194587) | Hot spring microbial mat communities from Yellowstone National Park, WY, United States - YNP-CB-006-1 | ecosystem: Environmental > Aquatic > Thermal springs > Hot (42-90C) > Sediment | place...
GGCCGCGGCTCGGCGCCGTCCCCGGGCCGGGGTATCGTTGGCGCCATGCCAGCACGGCAGGAGACGATCCGGGTTGCCGGCCGGGACGTGACGATCACGAACCCGGACAAGGTCTACTTCCCGCACGCCGGGTACACCAAGCTCGACCTCGTGCGCTACTACCTCGCGGTCGCCGAGGGGGCGCTGCGCGGCGTGGCCGGCCGGCCGATGGCGCTCAAGCGGTTCGTGGACGGGGCCGAGGGCCCGTTCTTCTTCCAGAAGCGGGCACCGGTCTCGCGGCCCGACTGGATCGAGACGGTCGAGCTCTCGTTCCCCTCGGGGCGGACGGCCGAGGAGATCGTCGTGCGCGACGCGGCCCAGCTCGCCTGGGTCGTCAACCTCGGCTGCATCGACCTCAACCCGCACCCGATCCGGGCCGACGACCTCGACCACCCCGACGAGCTGCGGGTCGACCTCGATCCCGTCCCGGGCGTCCCGTGGTCCCAGATCCGCGACGTCGCGGCGGTCACCCGGGAGGCGCTCGAGGCGGTCGGGCTCGTCGGCTGGCCGAAGACGTCGGGCTCGCGGGGGATCCACGTCAACGTCCGGATCGAGCGCCGCTGGACGTTCCCGGAGGTCCGCCGGGCCGCGCTCGCGCTCGCCCGCGACGTCGAGCGGCGGGCGCCCGCGATCGCGACCTCGAAGTGGTGGAAGGAGGAGCGCCACGGCGTCTTCCTCGACTACAACCAGAATGCGAAGGACCGGACCGTCGCCTCGGCGTACTCCGTCCGGCCCACCCCGGACGCGCGGGTGTCGGCGCCGTTCCGCTGGGACGAGCTGGCAGCGATCGAGCCGGGCGACTTCACCCTGGCCACGATGCCGGCCCGCTGGGCGGCGGTGGGCGATCCGGGGGCCGGGATCGACGAGGCGGTCGGGTCGCTCGAGGCGCTCCTCGAGCTTGCCGCGCGGCACGAGGCCGAGGGGCTGGGCGATGCGCCCTGGCCGCCCCACTACCCCAAGCAGGAGGGCGAGCCGCCGCGGGTGATGCCGTCCCGGAGACGGTCGTCGATGCCGCTGATCGAGATCGCCCGGGCGGCGACCCAGGCCGAGGCGCTGGCCGGTCTCGAGCGCTGGAAGGCGCGCTGGCCGGCGGCCGCGGCGCACCTCGAGCCGGCGGACGTGCTCGTCGACTCGATGCGCGGCCGCTCGACGACCTGGACCCGGATCCGGGTCAACCTGCGCCACGTCCCGGAGACGGAGCGCCCGCCCCAGGAGCCGCTCGACCCGGACTAGCGCGACGCGCCGACTGGCGGCGCGACCGGCGGCGGCAGGATGACCCCGACGAGCGCGGCCACGAGGCGGTCCGGGTCGGTGCGCGACTGGTTCGTCGTGACCACGATCGCGATCCGCGAGTCGGTGAAGTAGCGCATCGCGGCCCGCGTCCCGAGCAGGCGCCCGGAATGGCCGACCGCGGTCCACCCGCCCAGGCTGACCTGCTGGACCGCGAAGCCATAGGGACGGGGCGGGGCGAACGTCGCCGTCCGGCTGAGGTCGAGCATCGCGGCCAGCGATTCGGGGCGGAGCACGCGCCCGCCGTAGAGGGCACGCGCCCAGCGCGCCAGGTCCCAGGAACTCACCGCCAGCGCCCCCGCGTCCCCGGCCGCGGTCGCCACCGAGGTGAACGGCGCGATCGCACTCCCGTCCGACTGGTCGATCGGCCGCGCACCCGCCCCCGAGGTGGCGAACGTGTACGCGTGGGCGACCGGGACGCGGGGCAGCTCGGCGCCCTGGTACGTGGCGCTCAGGAGCCGGAGCGGCCCGAAGAACCGGGCCCGGAGCTGGGCCGCCACGCTCGCCCCGCCGGCACGGCGGGCGATCAGGCCGAGGAGGACGTAGTTCGTGTTCGAGTAGTGCCAGCCGGTCCCGGGTGCGAAGTACGGGTCCTTGACGTAGCGCAGGTCGAGCGCCGGCGTCCAGACCCGGCGCCTGGCGCCCACGAGCGCCGGGTCGATCAGCCGGTTCGAGAAGAAGTCGTAGACGCCGCTGGTGTGGTCGAGCAGCTGGCGGATCGTCACCGCGGGGGCGACCGGGGCGCTGGGCAGCCAGCGCACGACCGGATCGTCGAGGCCGAGTCGCTTCTCCTCGGCCAGCTTGAGAACGAGCGCCGCGGTGAACGTCTTGGTGATGCTGCCGACGGCGAACGGCGTGCTCCGGGTGACCGGCGTCCTGGTCGCGACGTTGGCGTACCCGCTGGCGCCGGACCAGGCACGACCGTCGGGCCAGATGACCGTCGCCGATAGCCCGGGGATCCCGTACCGGACGCGGAACTCGTCGAGCGCCGCCTGGAGGGCGTCCGAGGGGATCGCGCCGCTGACGAGCAGGGGCGCGGCGGGCAGTGCGACCGCAACCGGTCCGGCGGCCGGTGCGGCGACGACCGGCGCGGGCGACGGTGCGTCCGGGCGAACGACCGGGGCGGCCCCCGAGCCGGCCGGGAGGACGAACGACAGGGCGAGCGCGCAGCCCGCCAGGAACGCGGCCCGGGCTCCCGACCCCCGCCTCACTCGCGGCCCTCCGCCCGCCGCCGGTCCTCGGCGAAAATCCGCTCGAGCTCGAAGGGCGGGGTCTCCTCGAGCTGGTCGTAGCGGCAGTCGGCCGGCCGGCGATCCGGGCGCCAGCGGCGGAACGTCGTCCCGTGCCGGAAGCGGTCACCCTGGAGATGGTCGTAGGCGACCTCGCACACGCGCTCGATCCGCAGCGGCTCCCAGGACAGGTCGCGGCCGCGGCTCCAGCGGCTCGTCGCCCCGGGCAGGCGCTGGCCCGAGGCGTCGGCCGAACCGGAGTCTGCCCAGTCGGCCCAGCCGGCCCACGGGTGGCCCTCGAGCGCACCCTCGCGCAACGGCGCCAGCTCCTCGACCAGCTCGGCCCGCCGGTTCATCGTGAACGACGAGGTGATCCCGACGTGGTGGAGGGTCCCGGTCGCGTCGTACAACCCGAGCAGGAGCGATCCGACGAGCGTCCCCGGCCCATCCTTGTGCCAGCGGAAGCCGGCCACGACGCAGTCGGCGGTCCGGACGTGCTTCACCTTGACCATCGCCCGCCGACCGGGCTGGTACGGCGCATCGAGCCGCTTGGCGACCACCCCGTCGAGGCCGGCCCCCTCGAAGCGCTCGAACCAGTCGGCCGCGACCGCCCGGTCGGTCGTGGCCGGGGTCAGGTGGACCGGCGGCTCGGCCTCGCGGAGGACGCCCTCCAGGCGCCGGCGGCGTTCGCCCTGGGGCAGCGGCCGGAGGTCCTCGTCGTCCAGGGCGAGGAGGTCCCAGGCGACGAACGAGGCCGGCGTCCCGGCGGCCAGGAGGTTGATCCGCGAGGCGGCCGGGTGGATGCGCAGCAGGAGCGCCTCGAAGTCGAGCCCGCGCGGGCCGGCGATCACGATCTCGCCGTCGAGGACGCAGCGCTCGGGAAGGTTCGCCCGGAGGGGCCGGTCGAGCTCCGGGAAGTAGCGCCCGAGCGGCTTCAGGTCGCGACTCTGGATGAATGTCTCGTCGCCGTCGCGAAAGACGAGCGCCCGGAAGCCGTCCCACTTCGGTTCGAACAGCCAGCCCTCGCCCGCCGGCAGGCTCCCGGCCGGGCTGGCGAGCATCGGTTCGAGCGGCGGCTCGACGGGCAGTCGCATGCGGCGACCTTACCACCGCGGAACCCGCGGGGGCTCGCCGCCGTCGGACGAGTGCCGGCCAAACGTACGGATCACGAGCGCCGGAGGGGCCGCGGATTCCCGGGCGCCCAAGCGGGGGAACGGCCAACAGTGACGGAGGTCTTCGAGATGCGCAGGCGAACGATCGAACCGGTCCGACGGGGCACGATCAGGCTGGCCGCGCTCGGCGTCACCCTCGGCCTCCTGCTGGCGGCCTGCAGTGGCTCGGCCTCGCCGCCGGTCGGCGAGCCAGCCGTCGGGGGAGCGGGCCAGCCCGGCGGCGGCACGGTCGACAGCGTGACGGGTGCCGCGCCGCCCGAGCGGCTGGGCGGCTTCCCGGCCCCCTCGGCGGCACCGGGCTACGAGCCGGGCACGGACGGCGGGAACGCCCCGCTCCGCGACGAGGCGAAGGTGGTCAAGACCGGCACGCTCGACCTCGAGGTCGCGGACCTCGATCGCGCGCTCCGCGATGCCCGGACGGCGATCGTGGGCCTGGGCGGCTACGTGAGCGGTTCCAACTGGTCGAACACGGGTGACCGGACGTGGGCCACGATCGTCTACCGGATCCCGGCCGCGCGCTGGGACGACGCACTCGACGCGCTCCACCGGCTGGCGACGAAGGTCGTGACCGAGCAGACGAACGCGGTCGAGGTGACCGGGCAGGTGCTCGACCTCGACGCCCGGATCCGGAACCTGCGGGTGACCGAGGCGGCGCTCCAGGCGATCATGGCCCGGGCCACGAAGATCAGCGACATCCTCGAGGTCCAGCAGCAGCTGACAGCGGTCCGGGAGCAGATCGAGCAGCTGAGCACGGAGAAGGCACACCTCGAGGACCAGGCCGCGCTCGGCACGCTGACCGTCACGTACACCGTCCCGGTCCCCGCCGTCACCGAGACGACGAAGGGCTGGGACCCGGCGGCCGAGGTCGACCGCGCCCTGGCCAGCCTCGTCGGCGTCCTCCAGGGCCTCGCCTCGGTCGGGATCTGGCTGGCGATCGTCGGCCTGCCGATCCTGCTTGCCCTGGGGCTGCTCGTCGGGCTCGTCCTGGCGTTTGCCCGGCGGCTGCGCCCACGGCGCGGGCCCGGTACCGGGACCCTGCCCCCGGCCGTGCCGCCCACGCCGGACACGCCGCCCGCCCAGTCGGAGACATGAGCCGGGCGCCCGGCCGCGCTCAGACCGCGGTGTACTCGACGTAGTCCGGCCACCACATGCCGGCATCGACCGCCGGCTCGACGAGCTCGTCGGGCACGCTCCGGCCGATCCCGGCGTCGCGGGCCACGCGGACGATCGCGATCGCGATCCGGCGCGACACCCGGCGCAGGTCGCTGACCGGCGGATAGAGCGCCCCGCTCGCGAACCGTTCGGGGGTCACGAGCGAGGCGAGCGTGTCGGCCGCGACGAGGAACATCTCGTCGCTGATCTCGCGGGCCTCGGACAGGATCGCCCCGAGCCCGATGCCGGGGAAGACGAAGACGTTGTTCGCCTGGCCGATCACGTGCTCGCGACCGCCGTGGACGACCGGCGCGAACGGGCTGCCGGCGGCGACGAGGGCGCGACCGTCGGTCCAGGCGAACAGATCGGCCGGGACCGCCTCCGAGTTCGCGGTCGGGTTCGAGAGGGGCAGGATGATCGGCCGCGGGACGTGGGCCGCCATCTCCCGGATCGCCGGCTCGCTGAAGCTGCCCGCGGCGCCGCTCGTGCCGATCAGGATCGTCGGCCGGACGGCGCGCACGACGGCCTCGAGACCGGTGTCGCGGAGGGGGTCGAGCCCGTGCCCGGCGAGGACCTCGGCGGGCAGGGCGAACTCGGCCTTGTCGGCCTCGAGGCCCGGCCGGCCCTCGTACAGCAAGCCGTGGGAGTCGAGGATCACGATCGCGCGCCGGATCGCGGCCGGGGTCATCCCCTCCCGGGCCATCGCGGCCCGGACCAGGCGGGCGATGCCGAGACCGGCACCCCCGGCGCCGAGGAGCACGACCCGCTGCTCCGCGAGCGACGTGCCGAGGCGACCGAGCGCCGCCAGGATCCCCCCGACCGCGACCGCGCCGGTCCCCTGGATATCGTCGTTGAAGCTGCAGATGCGGTGGCGGTAGCGGTCGAGGAGGCGGATCGCGTTGTGCTGCTTGAAGTCCTCCCACTGGAGGAGCGCCCGCGGGAAGACGCGCTGGACGGCCACGACGAAGGCCTCGATGAACTCGTCGTAGGCCTGGCCGCGCAGTCGCGGATGCGGGTAGCCGATGTAGTACGGGTCCTCGAGCAGCTCGCGCCGGTCGGTCCCGACATCGAGCGAGATCGGGAGCGTGAGCGCGGGATGGATGCCCGCCGCCGCGCTGTACAGGGTGAGCTTGCCGATCGGGATCGCCATCCCCCCGGCACCCTGGTCGCCGAGGCCGAGGATCCGCTCGTTGTCGGTGGCGACGATCAGGCGGACGTCGTCATGGCCGGCGTTCAGGAGGATCTCCGGGATCCGCTCGATGTCGGCGGGGGTGATCCAGACGCCACGCGCCCGGCGCATGATGTGGCTGAACTCCTGGCAGGCGCGACCGACCGTCGGGGTGTAGACGACCGGCAGGAACTCCTCGAGGTTCTCGCACAGGACGCGGTGGAAGAGGGTCTCGTTCCGGTCGTGGAGGGCAGCCAGGCCGATGTAGCGCTCGAGATCGTCGTCCTTGCGCCGGACGTGCTCGAGCTCGAGGGTCACCTGCTCCTCGATCGTCGCCACCCGCGGCGGCAGGAGCCCGCGCAGGTGGAACTCGTCGCGCTCGCGCTCGCTGAACGCGGCGTCCTTGTTCAGGAGCGGCTGGCCGAGCAGGAACTCGCCCCGGAACGGGACCTCGACCGTCACCCCTTCCCGCAGCTCCTCGAACAGCTCGGCCGAGAAGCGCGCGGCCGAGAAGATCCGGGTCCGGGAATCGACCGCCCGTCGCTCGATCCCGCGCTCGATCATCGCTCCCGCACCGCTTCCGCCACCGGGAGCGCGCTCCCGGTGGACGTGGTGTCCTGGGGTCTCCGTGAGGTCACTCCTCTCGCTCCAGATCGGTGTCGGCCGGGCGGCCGAACGATGATAACGACATCCTCCGCCCGGCCCCGGGCCGTCCCTCTCGCCAGGACACACGCGAACGACCGCCCGCCGGCGTCAGAGCGCCCGCGGGCGGGTCCGGGCAGCGAACCGCAGGCTGTCGACAGGTGGTCAGTGGGTGACCACGACGGTCGTGTCGGCGTGCGTGACGACGTGCTCGGAAACGCTCCCCTGGAGCATCCGGTCGATCGCACCCAGGCCGCGCGAGCCGATCACGATCGTGTCGTAGCCACCCTCCCTGGCGACCTTCTCGATCGTGCGCGCCGGATCGCCGGCCGGCTCGAGGAGCTCGGCCTCGATCCCGTGCTCGCGCAGGAGCTGCTTCGCCTCGAGCAGCTCCTTGGCATGAACGGTCTCGTCATCCCACGGGTCGACCGGAACCCGCGTCCCAGGCCGGAAGGGGACGACGCTGATCACACTGACCGAGGCGCCGAACTTCTGGGCCAGGTCGATCGTGGTCATCAGGGCGCGCTTGGCGGGTTCGCCGCCGTCATAGGCCAACAGGATCTTCTTCATCGCTGTCCGCCACCTTTCTGTGGGCCGGGCTGGTCCCACTCCTGAACGGCCCAAGGGTCGCGCATGGGGGCCGCGACGCGCAGGGCAGGACGTCGCGGACGGCAGGGGCCGAACGGCCCGAAGGGGACCCGGGGCGGCCCGGGGCGGCCGGGGACCGGACGGACCGCGGGGCGGGCCTGAGAGCACCCGAGGGAAGTGCCAACGGCACTCCCGGCCGGCGTCCCGACTCCTACGATGAGGGTGTCATCACCTCCCCCGGGAGTCCGCTGATGGAGACTCGAGAACCGGCCCCTGGTCGAACTCCGGGCCCTGCCGAACCCCGCCTCGAGACGATCGTGGCGGCCCTGAACAGCACCTGGTTCGGGGCCGGGTTGCCGCCCGGGACGCAGGCCCGCCTGGCCGCGATGGGCCACATCGAGCACGTCCCGGCCGGCACGGTGCTCCTCCGCGAGGGCGAGATCGCGGAGGACTTCGGCCTCCTCCTCGCCGGTCGGGTCGCCCTGCGCCTGCTCGTCCCCGAGCGCGGGATGGTCACGATCCTGACCGTCGAGCCGGGCGACATCATCGGCTGGTCGGCGATCGTGCCGCCCCACCGCTCGACCTCGACCGTCGTGGCGATCGAGCCGGCCGAGGTCCTGATGCTCGATGGTGCCGAGCTGCGGGCGGCCCTGCGCGCCGACCACGCGCTCGCGGCCACGCTCTACCCGCGCGTCCTCCAGGCGGTCGGGCGCCGGCTGAACGCAACCCGCCTCCAGCTCCTCGACCTGTTCGCCCGCGACGAGCTGGCCCGCGGTGAGGCGCTCCGGGCATGGTGAGCCCGACGACCGGTGGTGCGGGCCGGGCAGCGGGCACGGGGCCCGAGCCGGGGCAGGCCCGGGGGAGCGCGCGCTTCCTCGCCCGGGACGAGCTCCAGCGCCTGATCGACCTGCTCCACGAGGACGGCCGACAGGTGATCGGGCCGACCGTCGCCGACGGGGCGATCGTCCTCGACCGGATCGACTCGGTCGCCGACCTGCCGGCCGGCTGGGGCGCGCTCCAGGCCCCCGGCCGGTTCACCCTCGTCCGGCGCGACGACGAGCGGCTGTTCGAGTACAACGTCGGCCCGATGAGCTGGAAGCGGTACACGTTCCCGGCCACCGCCCCGCTCACGACGGTCCGCGGCAGCGCCGACGAGGTGACCTACGAGCCGGCCCCCCGGGAGATCCCGAAGCTCGCCTTCCTCGGTGTCCGGGCGTGCGAGATCGCGGGGATCCTGGTCCAGGACCGGGTCCTCCTCGGTGGTCCGTTCATCGACGAGGACTACCGCGACCGGCGCGCGGCCGCGCTGATCATCGCCGTCCAGTGCACGACGGCTGCCTCGACCTGCTTCTGCAGCTCGATGGGCACCGGCCCGGAGGTGCGCGGCGGCCACGACCTCGTCCTGACCGAGCTCGACGACGGCTTCGTGGTCGAGCCGGGCTCGGCCGCCGGCCGGGCGCTCCTCGAGCGCCTGCCGACCGTTCCGGCCACGGCCGACCAGGTAGCGGACGTCGTCGGGGCGGTGAGCGCGGCGCGCCTGGCGATGGGCACCGGGGTCGCGACGGTCGGGCTCAAGGATCGCCTGCTTGCCCAGCTCGAGCACCCCCGCTGGGCCGAGGTCGCCGAGCGCTGCCTGACCTGCACGAACTGCACGCTCGTCTGTCCGACCTGCTTCTGCACCAGCGTCGTCCAGCGCTCCGAGCTCGTGGGCACCGCGTCGGGCAGCGTCCGGGCCTGGGATTCGTGCTTCAACCCGGGCTTCGCCCGGGTCGCCGGGGGCAACTTCCGCTCGCGCCCGCGCGACCGCTACCGCCAGTGGCTGACCCACAAGTTCGCGACCTGGGTCGACCAGTTCGGAACGTTCGGCTGCGTCGGCTGCGGCCGGTGCATCACCTGGTGCCCGGTCGGGATCGACGTCCGCGAGGAGCTGGCCGCGATCGCCCCGCCGATCGCGCCCCGGATCACCCCGCCCTCGCCCGAGCCGGTGGCTGCGACCCCGACCGAGTTCGCCTCGGCCCGGGTCGCTGCGACGCACCCGGAGACGGCCGACACGACGACCCTCGTCCTGGGCGAGACGGAGCTGCCGCTCCTGGCCACGAAGCCCGGCCAGTTCGTGATGGTCACCCTGCCCGCCTTTCCTCGCCTGCCGATCTCGGTCTCGCGCGTCCGACCCGACGGGATCGAGCTGACGATCCGGGCAGCCGGGCCGGCGACGAAGGCGCTCACCGAGCTGAAGCCGGGGGCGCTGCTCGGCATCCGCGGCCCGCTCGGGGTCGGCTGGCCGGTCGACCGGGCCGTCGGGCGCGACGTCGTCATCGTCACCGGCGGGATCGGTCTCGCTCCGCTCCGCCCGCTGATCGATACGATCCTCGCCGACCGGGAGCGCTTCGGCGCGGTCCGCATCTACTACGGGGCGCGGACCCGGCGCGACATGCTCTACACCGGCGAACTCGCTGCCTGGGCCGCCCGGCCGGACGTCGACCTCCAGCTCACGGTCGACCGGGGCGACCCCGAGTGGCTCGGCCGAGTGGGCGTCGTCACCCACCTCTTCGACCAGGCGACCTGGGAGGGCTCGAAGGCGGTCGCCTTCGTGTGCGGTCCGGAGCGGATGATGCAGGCCACGGTCGGGGCGCTGATCGACCGCGGGATGCACTCGGACCGGATCTTCCTGACCCTCGAACGGCACATGGAGTGCGGGATCGGCCTGTGCGGCCACTGCCAGATGGGCCGCTACTTCGTGTGCAAGGACGGGCCGGTCTTCTCGCTCGCCCAGCTCGGCGACAGCTTCGGACGGGAGGGGGTCTGATGGCCGGACCGGCTCCTTCGGTCCCGCCCGCGGTCGCCCGGCCGCGGGTCGGGGTGGTGAAGTTCGCCTCGTGCGACGGCTGCCAGCTGACCCTCCTCGACCTCGAGGACGAGCTGCTCGAGATCGCGGCCCGGTTCGACATCGTCGAGTTCCCGGAGGCGAGCTCGAGCCGCTCCGAGGGTCCGTACGACGTCCTGCTCGTCGAGGGCTCGATCAGTACCCCCGAGCAGGCCGAGCAGATCATCGAGCTCCGGCGCCAGGCGAAGCTGCTCGTGACGATCGGAGCCTGCGCCACGGCCGGCGGGATCCAGGCCCTCCGCAACTGGGCCGACCACGACGCGTTCCGGGCGGCCGTCTACCCCCGGCCGGAGTACGTCGCCTCGCTCGACCGGGCGACCCCGGTCGCCGACCACGTCCCGGTCGACGCGGCGCTCCGGGGCTGCCCGATCGGGATCGGACAGCTGCGCGAGCTGCTCACCTCGCTGATCCTCGGCCGCCGACCGGAGATCCGCGACGAGGCCGTGTGCGCCGAGTGCAAGCGACGGGGCGCGGTCTGCGTCCTCGTCGCCACCGGCACACCCTGCCTCGGGCCGGTCACCCAGGGCGGCTGCGGCGCCCTCTGCCCGCGCTGGGGACGGGGCTGCTACGGCTGCTTCGGGCCGCGCGAGGGGGCGAACGTCGCCAGCCTGACCGGCACGTTCCTGGCCGGCGGGCGCGAGCGTCCGGACGTCGGCCGCCTGTTCGCCGGTTTCACGGCCTGGGCCGAGCCGTTCCGGACGGTCGTCGGCGAACTCGGCGGCGTGGCCGGGGCGAGCAACGCGGGCGGGGGCGGGGGCGCGGACGCCGGGCGGACGGCGGGCGCGGGCGCGGCCACGGGCGGGGGCGCGGGCGACCCGGGCAACCCGGGCGCCGGGCGGACGGCGGGCGCTGCATCCGATCCCGTGGCCGGAGGTCACGATGGACAGGCCTGACGCCCCGCCTCCGGGCGCCGGGATGCCGGGCCCGGACCGGGGCCCGGAGCCCGCTGCCGGGGAGCGCCGCTTCACCGTCTCGTACCTCACCCGGGTCGAGGGCGAGGGCTCGCTCCACCTGCGCGTCCGCGACGGCACCGTGCTCGAGGCGAAGCTCGGCATCTTCGAGGCACCGCGCTACTTCGAGCGGCTCGTCGTCGGCCGGACGCCGGACGAGGTGATCGACATCGTCGCCCGGATCTGCGGCATCTGCCCGGTCGCCTACCAGATGAGCGCGGTCCACGCCTTCGAGGACGCGTTCGGAGTCGCGATCGACCCGTCGGTCCGGGCCCTCCGCCGGCTGCTCTACTGCGGCGAGTGGATCCAGAGCCACGCCCTCCACGTCTACCTGCTCCACGCGCCCGACTTCCTGGGCTACCCGAGCGCGATCGCGATGGCGGCCGACCACCGCGCGGTCGTCGAGCGCGGGCTGGCGCTCAAGAAGGTCGGCAACCGGATCATCTCGGTCCTCGGCGCCCGCTCGATCCACCCGGTCAGCGTCCGCGTCGGCGGCTTCTCGCACGTCCCCCGCCGCGACGAGCTCGAGCGGCTCCGCCCGGCGCTCGACGAGGCGATCGAGCTGGCCCGCGAGACGGTGGCCATGGTGGCCGGGTTCCGGGCGCCCGACTTCTCGCGCCAGCCACGGCTCGTCTCCCTTCGCCACGAGACCGAGTACCCGTTCAACGAGGGCCGGATCGTCTCCTCGGACGGCCTCGACCTGGCGCCCGGCCGCTGGGACGACGCGTTCGAGGAGGAGCAGGTCGAGTACTCGAACGCGCTCCAGGCACGGACGAAGGAGGGCCAGGTCTACCTCCTCGGGCCGGCCGCCCGGGTGACCCTGGCCGGGGACCGGCTCCACCCGCTCGCCGCCGAGGCGCTCGAGCGGACCGGCCTGCGCGAGGCGATCCGGACGAACATCTACTGGAGCATCGCCGCCCGGGCGGTCGAACTGCTCCACGCGGTCGCCGAGGCGCGCGAGATCATCGATGCCTACCGCCCGCCGGCGGCCCCGGCGGTGCCCTGGAGCCCGCGGCCCGGCCGCGCCGCCTGGGCGACCGAGGCACCGCGCGGGCTGCTCTTCCATCACTACCAGGTCGACGAGCGCGGCCTCGTCGCGGCGGCCCGGATCGTCCCGCCCACCAGCCAGAACCAGGCCGCGATCGAGCAGGACCTCGCCCTCTTCGCCCCGCGCGTCCTCGACCTGCCGCAGGCGGAGGCGACGCTGCGGCTCGAGCAGCTGATCCGGAGCTACGACCCGTGCATCTCGTGCGCGACGCACTTCCTCGACCTGACGATCGAGGAGAGCTGACGGCCGCCGAGGGCGGGGGACGGGTGAGCGAAGGCGGCGAGGCGGCGGGCGGCCCGATCCCGGAACCGGCCCCCGCCCGGCGGCGGGTCGTCGTCCTCGCCTGCGGCGAGCCCGAGCGGGGCGACGATGCCGCGGCCCTGCGGGCGATCGAGCGCCTGCCGGCGGCCACGCTCGAGGCGGTCGAGATCCGGCGCTGCCGCTCGCTCGGACCCGACGACCTGCTCGAGATCGGACCGGACGAGGCGTGCCTGCTCGTCGACGCGGCGGTCGGTGTCGCGCCCGGGCAGGTGATCGGCGGACCGCTCGAGTCGCTCGCCCGGCCGGCACCCGGCGCGGCGAGCCCGCGCTCGAGCCACCTTTTGCCGGTGGAGGAGGCGGTCCGCCTGGCGGCGATCCTGCGCCCGGGGCTGCCGGCCGGTTCGTTCGTGGGGATCGGCGGGGCGTCGTTCGGTCTCGGCGAGGGGCTCTCGTCGGCGGTCGAGGACGGCCTGCCGGCCTTCGTCGAGGCGATCGCGGCCGGGATCGAACGGCTCGCCCGGAGCGGAGACGGCGGAGCCTGAGCGACCGGTCCGTGCCGGCCGCCGGCCCACGAGCACCGGCCGCCGGCCGCCGGCCGCCGGGGCCATGGCCCGCCCGTGACGGCGCCGGCCCCGGGGCCATGGCACGATAGCCGGCGATGTCATCGATCGCCGAACGCTATGACCGCTCCGCCGAGGCCTACGGGCGCTGGTGGGGCCCGGTCCTCGAGCCGACCGCGCTCGGCGTCCTCGACCTCGTCGGGTCGTCGATCCCCGGCGACGGGGACGGCGTCCACCTGCTCGACATCGGGACCGGGACCGGTGCCCTGGCGATCGCGGCTGCCGAGCGCTGGCCGGCGGCGCGGGTGACCGGGCTCGACGGTTCGACCGGGATGCTCGCCGTCGCCCGTCGCGAGCTCCGTCGCCGGCTCGGCCGCGAGGCCGGGCGACGGGTCGAGTTCGTCACCGGCCTGGCCGATCGGATGCCGTTCGCCGACGCCTCGTTCGACGTCGCGGTCTCCTCGTTCGTCCTCCAGCTCGTCCCCCACCGGCCGCGAGCCCTGGCCGAGGCACGGCGCGTCCTCCGCCCGGGCGGGGTCCTCGGGTTCGTGACCTGGCTCGCCTCGGACACCCCGTTCGCGCCCGACGAGGCCTTCTACGACGTCCTCGACGAGCTCGGGGTCGATGACCCGGGGGACCCGGAGGAGGCACGCGCCGGCGACTTCACCTCGCCGGGGGCCGCGGCGGCGCAGCTCCGGCGAGCGGGATTCCGCGAGGTGTCGGCGCGCGAACAGGTCCTCGTGCACCGCTACGACCCGGCGACGTACCTCGACTTCCTCGAGCAGTACGCCGAGCGGGGGACGTTCCTCGGTCTCGATGAGACGACGACGCGCGAGGTCCGGGCCCGGGCGACCGAACGCCTGGCCCGCCTGGCACCGGACGCCTTCGCCTGGCGGGCGCCGGTGGTCAGCGTCCGGGGACGACGACCGGTCGACTGAGCGCGACCGGTCGCGGCTCGATCAGCCGGCGCCGGAGGCCGCCCCTCCGGCGGCCGCTTCGGCAGGCGCGGCCTCGACCGGGGGAGCACCGGCTGCGGCGCCCTCCGCGGGCGCGACGACCTCCTCGACCCTCGGGGCAAGGACGTGCATGATCGGCTCGTCAGGGTCGGCGAGCAGGGTCACGCCGGGCGGGACGACGAGGTCGCGGGCGTGGAGGACCGAGTCGAAGTCGACGAGCGGCTCGATCGAGACCTCGAACACCTGGGGCAGGTGGTCGGGCAGGGCACGGACCTTGACCCGGTCGACGTCGTGGACGAGCGTCCCGCCGAGCTGGCTGACCGCGAGCGATTCGCCGACCGGGACGATCGGCACGTCGACCGTCAGTTCCTCGCTCATCCGGACCAGGAAGAGGTTGACGTGGAGCGGACGGCGGGTGACCGGATGGACGTCGACGCTGTGGATCAGGACCGGCTTCGGCTTCCGGCCGTCGATCGAGAGGTCGACCAGGGCGTTCGGGCCGACCCGACGCCGGAGGAGCTCGAACTCGTGGCCGTCGAGGCTGACGTTCGTCGACTCGATCCCGTGGCCGAACACGACGGCGGGGAGGAGCCCCTCGCGGCGCAGGCGGGCGACCGCCTTGCCGGTCACATCCCGGTGCCGGGCGGCAAGCGTGGGTCGGGCGGTTGTCACGGATTCGAACCTCGTGGTGCGGTTCAACGATCGGGCAGCGTCGCGGCGGCGTCGATCGACGCGCCGGGCGCCCGCGGTGTCCCCGGAGCGTACCACAGCCAGCCGCGCCGGCTCGGGGCCACGATCAGCCGCCCCGGGGCCACCATCAGCCGCCCGCACGCGTCCGGTGTAGCATCGGGCCCGAACATGGCAGCCACGATCCTGATCGTCGAGGACGAGTTCCCCGTCGCCCGCGGCATCCAGTACGCCCTCCAGCAGGAGGGCTACCAGGTGGCGATCGCGCGCTCCGGCGAGGAGGGCCTCGACTACGCCACGAACCAGGCCCCCGACCTCGTCGTGCTCGACGTCCGCCTGCCGGGGATGGACGGCTTCGAGGTCCTCCGCCGCCTGCGGGCCTCGGGCTCGAAGGCGCCGGTCCTCGTCCTGACCGCGCGCGACGACGAGGTCGACAAGGTGATCGGCCTCGAGCTCGGCGCGGACGACTACCTGACCAAGCCGTTTGGCCTCCGGGAGCTGATGAGCCGGATCAAGGCGCTCCTCCGGCGCGCCTACGGCGACCTGGCCGATGCCGCCGGCGGGCGAGTGATCCGCCACGGCGACCTGCTCATCGACCTCGAGCGCCGGCGGGTCCAGCGTGGTCAGCGCCGGATCCCCCTGACCGCGACCGAGTTCGAGATCCTGCGCCACCTCGCCAGCCGCCCCGGGCGGGTCTACTCGCGGCGCGAGCTGCTCGAGCTGCTCCGCGACTACGAGGCGCTCGACCAGGACGAGAAGACGATCAACGTCCACGTCAGCCACCTGCGCGAGAAGATCGAGGACGACCCGTCGAACCCGGTCTTCGTCCTGACGGTCAGAGGTGCCGGCTACGCCTTCGCCGAGCGCTGAGCCCGACGGCCGCCGCCCGGCGATGAACGGCACCGGCGCGAGCGCGGGCGGCGCGAGCGCGGGCGGCGCGGCCCCAGGCGGCGCGGCCGCGGGCAGTGTCGGCGGCAGCGGCCTCGGCGGTGGCGAGCGCGCCGGCGCGGCCCCGCCCCGTCGCGCCGGCCCGGTGCGCCGCGTCCGACAGCTCCTGCCGCGCACGTTCCAGGGCCGCCTGACGCTCGGCTTCGTGGGCGTCGTCCTGCTCACCCTCGTCCTCGTCAGCGGCCTCGCGATCAACCGGCTCGACGACTACTTCTCGGCCCAGGAACAGCAGAACCTGACCACCCGGACCGCCGCCGTGGCGAACATCGTGCGCGTCTTCCTCGAGCGCGCGGCGGGGACCCGGCCGGTCGTCGGGCCGAACAACACGCTCGACCCCCAGGCCGCCCTCCTGCTCGCCGACGAGGACTTCCTCCAGCCTCTGGCGGACCGGATCGCCCAGGCCGACATCCGGATCCGGGTCGGGCTGACGACGATCGACAGCACCGGCGCCACGACGGTCGTTCCGGCCCCCGGCGGCGACGTCGCGGCCACGCTCCAGGCACCACCGCTGCGCGGCCAGGCGCGCGAGCTGATCGGGCGGACCGATCGCTTCGCGGTCACCTCCGCCCCGCTCTTCCCGTGGGGTCTCGAAGTGACCCTCTCGAACCCGTACACGTTCCGGGCCTCGACGATTGCCGACCTGACCGTCGTCGTCGGCCTCGTCGCCTTCGTCGCCCTGATCGTCGCCCTCGCCGTCGCGTCGCTCCTCGCCCGGCGCTTCACGACTCCGCTCCGGCGCCTGACCGAGGCGTCGCGGGTGATCGCCGAGGGCGACCTGACGGCCCGCGTCCCGGCCAACCTGGCGAGCGCGGGCTCGTCCGAGATCGCGGCCCTCTCGCGCCAGTTCAACGCAATGGCCGCCCAGCTCGAGGAGAGCGTCGAGATCATCCGCCGCGACCGCGACCGGAGCCGCGAGTTCCTGGCCGACGTCTCGCACGAGCTGCGGACCCCGATCGCCGCCCTGCGCACGTTCAACGAGCTCCTCCGCGAGCAGGCCGGTGACGATCCGGTCGCCCGGGCCGAGTTCCTCGAGTCGAGCAGCCAGCAGCTCGAGCGGCTCGACTGGCTGGCCCAGAACCTGCTCGAGATCTCGAAGCTCGACTCCGGGCTCGTCCTCCTCGACCTCCGTCCCGACGACCTGCGCACGGCGGTCGAGTCGGCGGTCGAGCAGGCCAACGCGGCAGCCCGGCGGCGGGGGGTCGAGCTCTCGCTCCGGCTCCCCTCCCGGCCGGTCCGGATCCGCCACGATCCCCAGCGGATCGGCCAGGTCGTCAGCAACCTCGTCGGCAACGCCCTGAAGTTCACGCCCCGCGGTGGGTCGGTGACCGTCGAGCTCGAGCCGTATCGCGACGGCGCCCGGATCCGGGTGAGCGACACCGGGGTCGGCATCGACGCCTCCGAGCTGCCCCGGATCTTCGAGCGCTTCTACCGCGGCTCCCGGGCAAACGAGGCCCGCAGCAGCGGCAGCGGCCTCGGCCTGGCGATCGTCCGCTCGATCGTCGACATGCACCACGGGCGGATCACCGTCGAGAGCCGGCTCGGCCGGGGCTCGACGTTCACGGTCTACCTGCCCCACGACCCGCGGCTCGACGAGGAGATCACGCCGCCGGCCGACCCCGCGATCGCGGCGGCGGTGCCGGCGCCAGCGGCCGGCCCAGAGGCCCCGCCGGCAGCCGAACCGGCGGCCGCCGAGCGCTCCGAACTGGACGCCCCGGTCCGCTGATCCCGGCCGGAGGTGACGAAAGCTTTACCGGCCACCCGACCCGGCATGAATCCGGATCCGCCAGACTGGTGACAATGCCAGGCGGGCGCGTCGCTCGGACGCGGCCCCGCCGATCTGCCCGGTAGACAGGACGAACAGACGACGATGACCGACCCGACCCTGCCGGACCCGTTCCGGCCCGACCCGAACCTCCCCGACTCGAGCGATCAACCGACGGCCGGCGCCGCCGACCAGTCGGACCCCTCGCAGCGCTACTCGCCCAGCCCGTCGCCCCGGCCCGACTGGCGGAGCCAGGCCTGGGGTGCCCAGGACCAGCCGACCCCGGAGGCCTGGTTCGAACCACCTGCCCCGTCGAGCCCGTCGACCCCGCCGCCGGCCGCGGCGAGCCCGTCGCGCCGTGGCGGCGGCCCGATCGCCCTCGTCCTCACCGCCTCGCTCATCTCGGCGATCCTCGCCTCCGGCGGCACGTACCTCACCCTGAGCGCCTCGGGCGCGCTCGATCGCACCGCGGCCCCGGCCCCGACGGCGGTCGGCCAGCCGGCCGGCGCGACGGCGCCGCTCACCTCGACCGAGTCGGCGATCGTGGCCGCGGCCAGGAAGGTCAGCCCCGCGGTCGTCACGATCGTCTCGGAGGGGACGCCCCTGAACGACCAGACGTTTCCCTTCCAGATCCCCGGCCAGCCGGTCCCGGAGGGGATCGGCTCGGGGGTGATCTTCGATCCGAACGGCTGGATCCTGACCAACCGGCACGTCGTCGCCGGCAGCCAGAAGCTGACCGTCCGCCTGAGCGACGGGCGCCGGTTCGACGGCACGATCTACGGCATCGACACGCTCACCGACCTGGCGATCGTGAAGGTCGGGGCGACCGGCCTGCCGGCCGCCCCGATCGGCGACTCGTCGACGATCCAGGTCGGCCAGCTCGCGATCGCGATCGGCAGCCCGCTGGGCGCATATTCGAACTCGGTCACGAGCGGGATCATCTCGGCCCTCGGCCGGACGATCCAGGTCCAGGGCGGCCAGATCAGCAACCTGATCCAGACCGACGCCGCGATCAACCCCGGCAACAGCGGCGGCCCGCTCCTCGACGCGGCCGGCAACGTGATCGGGATCAACACCGCGATCGCCAGCAACGGCCAGGGGATCGGGTTCGCGATCCCGATCAACATCGCCCGCCCGATCATGCAGCAGGCGCTCGCCGGCCAGAAGCTCGCCCGGCCCTGGATCGGGATCCGCTACCAGATGATCGACCTCGACCTCCAGCAGGCAGAGAAGCTGCCGGTCGCCCAGGGCGCCTTGATCTCCGGCGGCCAGGATGCGAGCGGCCAGCCCCAGCCGGCGATCGTCCCCGGCAGCCCGGCTGAGAAGGCCGGCCTCCGCGAAGGCGACATCATCACCAGCGTCGAGGGGATCACGATCGACACCAGCCACCCGCTCGACGCAGTCCTCACCCAGTTCGCGCCTGGCAAGACGGTGACGATCGAGATCATCCGCGGCGGCCAGAAGATGACCCTCCGGCTGACGCTCGGGACACGGCCCGCGAACCCGTAGCCGGCGGCCGACAGGGGCCGGCGGCCGACAGGGGCCGGCGGTCAGCGGCGGCGGTCAGCGGCGGCGATCAGCCCCGCTGGCGGTCGGCCCCCGAACGCTGGCGGCGGATCTCGACCCCGGCGTAGTCGAGCTGCCCGTCGATCGGGACGCGGGGCTTGCGCACCCGGACGCCGACCTCGGCGATCGGGAAGTCGGTCAGCAGCTCGTGGGCGATCGCCTCGGCCAGCGCCTCGAGGAGCCGGAAGCTCGTCGACTCGACGATCTGGCGGACGTGGTCGAAGACCGCTGCGTAATCGACCGTCTTGTCGATGTCGTCGTCGACCGCGGCCGGCTGGAGGTTGAGGATCAGCTCGACGTCGACCTCGAACGGCTGCAGCTCGCGCTGCTCGCGCTCGAGGACCCCGTGGCGGCCCTCGAAGACCATGTTGTGGAGCACGATCCGGTCGCTCACGGGATGCCTCCTCCGCGGATGATGGCGTCGCTCATCCGGGCAACGCGGACGTTCGGACGGACGTCGTGGACGCGCACGATGTCGACCCCGGCGGCCACGCCGAGCGCGGTCGTGGCCAGGGTCGCCTCGAGCCGCTCCTCGGGTGGCAGGTCGAGCACCCGGCCGAGGGTCGACTTGCGCGACGTCCCGACCAGGATCGGTCGCCCCAGGACCCGCAGGCCGCCGAGCCCGGCAAGCAGGGCGAGGTTGTGGACGGGCGTCTTGCCGAACCCGAACCCCGGGTCGACGATCAGGTCGTCCCAGGCGACACCCGCCCTGAGGGCCCGCTCGATCGCCCGCTGCAGGTCGCTGATCACCTCGGCCAGCAGGTTCGTGTAGCGGGCCTCGGCCCGGTTGTGCATCAGGACGATCGGGATCCCGCGCTCACCCGCCAGCCGGACGAGCGAGTCGTCCTCGCCGACCCCCCAGACGTCGTTGACGAGCGCTGCGCCGGCGTCGAGGGCGGCCGCGGCGACAGCGGGTTTCGTCGTGTCGATGCTGATCGGCAGGTCCGGGAACTCGGCATGGACGGCGGCGATCACCGGAATCACCCGCCGGAGCTCCTCGTCGGTCTCGACGGGGCGGTGGCCGGGGCGGGTCGACTCCCCGCCCACGTCGAGCAGGTCGGCGCCCTCCTCGATCATCCGGCGGGCGAGCGAGAGGGCGAGCTCGACAGGGGGTGACGGAGCGCCGGTCGCGGGCCGGTCGTGGGCCGTGGCCGGGGTGCCGGTCGCGGGCCGGTCGTGGGCCGTGGTCGGGACGCCGGTCGCGGCGCCGGTCGCGGCCTCGACACCTGCACCAGCCGTGCCCCGGGCCGCGGCAGCGAACAGGCCGTCGCCGGAGAACGAGTCGGGGGTGGCGTTCAGGATCCCCATGACGTACGTCCGCTCGCCCCAGGCGAACGTCCGTCGGCCGATCCGGGTCGAGCCAAGGGCGCCAGGCAGGCCATCAGGGTCGCCGGGCGGCACGTCGCGCGCGGCTGGCGGGGCGGCGGATCCGCCGGGCGGGAGGTCGTCCGGACCGGCCGCGAGGTGCTGTGGGTCGGTCATCAGGTTCCGGCTTCCTCCGGATCGCGCAGCGCGGGATCATCGACCAGCCTGCCCCGGACCTCCCCCACGAGGTAGAGCGAGCCGGCGACGACGATCGGCCCGGGAGCCTCGCGCAGCGCCCGGTCGAGCGCCGCGCCGGGGGTCGGCTCGGTCACCGTCGGGAGCCCCGGGGCCACCGCCGCCCAGTACCGCGCCAGCTCGTCGGCCGGGAGCGACCGATGCAGGCCAAGGTCGGTGCAGATGATACGCGCGCCGCGCAGCGCCGCCGCGCCCGCGAGCGCGGCCGCGATCCCGGCCACGTCCTTGTCGGCCATGGCGGCCATGACCAGCGTCAGCGGGGCCGGCGCGGCACGGTCGCCGCCGGCGAGATACGGGCGCAGGTCGTCGAGGGCGGTGGCCAGGACGGCCGCTCCGGCCGGGTTGTGGGCACCGTCGAGGAGGACCTCGCGCGCCCCGGCGCGACCGTCGACGGTGATCAGCTCGAGGCGCCCCGGCCAGCGCGCCGCGGCATACCCGCGCCTCCGGTCGTCGGCGCTCAGCCGGGCGATCCCGGCCGCCTCGAGGGCGTCGAGAAGCGCGTCGGCGAGTGCGACGTTCGCCGCCTGGTGGCGCCCGCACAGCCCGACCCGCGTCGCCCCGAGGCCGGGCAGCTCGACGATGATCCCGTCGCGGTCCCAGGCGAGGAGCGGCGCCGGAGCGACCTCGACCAGCGGGACACCGAGCCGACGGGCACGGCGGCGGATGACCGCCAGCGCCTCGCCCGTGGCGCCGGTCAGTGCCCGGTCTCCGCGCTCGATGATCGCCGCCTTCTCCCGGGCGATCGCCACGACCGTCGAGCCGAGCCGGTCGGTGTGGTCGAGCTCGACGTTCGTGATCGCGGCCACGCCGCCGTCCCAGGTGTGGGTGGCATCGAGCCGGCCCCCGAGCCCGACCTCGACGAGGGCGAGGTCGATTCCGGCCTCGGCGAACCAGCGGAAGACGAGCGCGGTCAGGATCTCGAACTCGGTCGGGTCGCCCAGGCGGCGCCCGACGCGCTCGGCGGCCGGCAGGATCTCCTCGACCAGCCGGGCGAACGTCGCCGGGTCGATCGGCCGCCCGTTCACCGCCAGCCGCTCGCGGTACGACACGAGGTGCGGCTTCGGCGTCTCCCCGACCCGATGGCCAGCCGCGCGCAGGGCGCTCGCGGCGAGCGCGAGCACGCTGCCCTTGCCGTTCGTCCCGCCGATCAGGGCGCCGCGGAAGGCGCGCTGCGGATCGCCGAGCTCGCGCAGGAGCGCCCGCGTCCGGCCGAGCCCGAGGCGGATCCCGAACCGGCCGCGTTCCTGGAGCGCACGGAGCGCGGCGGCGTAGCTGAGCTCGCTCACCTCAGGCTCCGGTCGGTCGTCCGCAGGACGCTCGGCTTGGTCGGCGGCGGTGCCGCCCGGGTGAGCTTGCTCACCTCAGTCCTTCGTCAGCTCGTCCTCGTAGAAGACGCACTGGTTGAACCGGGCGGTGAGGCAGACATCGTTGACGTACTCCTGCTCGAGGTGGACGCCGCCGCGCAGCTGGCAGCGCGAGACGTTCGTGTCCTGCCGGATCAGGGCCTTGAGCAGGTGAGGCGCCTGGATCGGCAGTGCGCCACGGGTGCCGGTCAGGTAGAAGTGCGGACAGACGTTGCGCCGCAGGTTCGGCAGCCCGAAGGCGCGGGGCGAGGCGGGTAGCGGCGGGTAGCCGGGACGCGGCGGGTAGCCGGGTCGCGTCACCGGGGCCGGGCCGACAGCCAGCGCGGGGTTGGCGGGGCGGGTCGGACCGCCGGGGGTCGAGGCGCCGGGGGTCGGCCGACCGGGCGTGGGGCGAGCGGCCAGCGGGCCGGGCGTGGGGCGAGCGGCCAGCGGGCCGACGCCCGGGCCGAGCGGAGCCATCGGCGGCACCGGCGGCACCGGGCGTCCGCCAGGCAGGTAGCGGGGCGGCTGGGGCTGGCCACCGCTCGGTGGCGCACCGCTCGGTGGCGCACCGCTCGGTGGCGCACCGATCGACCGGCCGACGCCCGTCGGGGGCCGGACCGGGATCGGGCGCGGCATGACCGGTATCGGGCGGGGCCGACCGAACGCAGCGCGGCGTGGCCACGGGTCCCCGGGGCTGCCTGGACGCGGAGCGGGCGGCGGGGCGGGAGGCCGCACCGTGCCAGGGCGGGCGGCGCCGGGCCGGGCTGCGTCGTGCCCCGCCGCGTCGTGGCCCTCCGTCGACCTCGACGGCGCCGGGCCGGCATCGCCTGTCGGGGCGGACGGGTCGTCTCTTCGGGTGCGCTGGTTCGGGTCGCGTTCCTGCACTCCATCCTCGGACACGCTGAGCGCGACGGCACGCTCACCGTGCCAGAGTACAACGGTCCGCCCGTCTCCGACCACCTGCCGCGCCGCCGGGGGTGCGGCGCTGCCCGGGGGGTTCGAGGCCGCCGGGGTTCGTCGCTGCTCCGGGGGTTCGTCGCTGCCCCGGGGGTTCGAGGCCGCCGGGGGTTCGTCGCTGCTCCGGGGGTTCGTCGCTGCCGAGGGTGCGCTGCTGCCCGGCGGCTTTCGCGGCTGCCAGGCCGCCGGAAGCCGAGCACACGCGAGGCGTTGCGCTGCGCAGAACAAGCCCAGCCCGCGGGAGCCCCTCCCCCCTGTGTCGAAAGCCTGTTCAGGCCATTCGTCCTTCGGTGCGGAACAAGACCCGGCCAGACCGTCGTGATCGTGCCCGTCCGGTAGTCGTATCCGGCCGCTTGTACTTCGGCGCAGAACAGCCTCGTCGGTCGGTGCGCGCTCACCGGGCCGGCCGCGACGGGCAGAGGACCCGCGGCAACGTGCGACAATGCGCCCGATGGCGACCAGGCGCAGCGCACGACCCTCCCAGGTACGTCCGCGGCCCCCATCCACCGGTCGGCCGGAGCCGACCCGGGTCAGGCCGCGCCCGTCCCTCCCGACCAGGATCGGGCCCCACCGCGAGATCCGGCGGAGCCCCGGCCTGCCGCTCGTCGTCCGGCTGCTCCTCGCCCTCTCGGTCGTCGCGCTCGGGGCGGTCGTCCTCGTCACCGCCACCGGCGGACTGGCGAAGCTGGTCGGCGGCGTCGGTTCCGCGGTCGGCGGGATCGTCGACCAGGTGAACGCGACCGACACGCCAGCGCCCACCCCGGTCCCGGTCATCGGCGCGCCGAGCCTCGCGGCGCCGGTCGAGGCATACACGAACCTGGCCACGGTCGACCTCACCGGGACGGTTCCGGCCGACGTCGTGGGCAGGAGCGACTACCGGATCCGGATCTACCTCGCCCTCAAGGACCAGCCGCCCGCCCCGATTACCGAGGCACCGGTCGGCTCGACCTCGTCGTTCACGGTCCCGAGCGTCACCCTGACGAAGGGGATCAACGACTTCAGCGCCACGATCGTCGGCCCCGACGGGACCGAGAGCCCCCCGTCGGCGGTCGTTCGCTACGTCTACGACACGAGCATCCCGAAGATCATCCTGACCTCGCCGAAGGACGGGGCGGTCGTGAACGCCGACACGGTCACCCTGGTCGGCAAGACCCAGGCGCGGAGCAAGCTCACCGCCCGCAACGAGGCGAACAACGCCTCGGTCACGGGCACCGCCGCCGGCGACGGCACGTTCAAGCTGACGCTGCCGCTCGAGAAGGGCCCGAACGGGATCACGATGACCACGACCGACCCGGCCGGCAACACCGGATCGCTCGTGATCGGGATCACCCGCGGCTCGGGCGCCCTGACCGCCACGCTCAAGGCCTCCGGGTACCGATTCAAGGTCTCCATGCTCCCCCACGACCTCACGCTCACCGCCGTCGTCACCGACCCCGACGGTCAGCCGCTCGAGGGAGCGGCCGTGACGTTCACCCTGAGCATCCCGGGCGTCCCGGTCCTCACCCAGGACGCGACGACCGACGCGACCGGCACGGCGACGTTCAGGACGACCGTGCCCCAGGGTGCGACCGTGGGCACCGGCCCGGCGACGGTCTTCGTGAGCACACCCGAGTTCGGCACGACCTCGGCCCGAACGGTGATCGCGATCTTCCAGTAGCCGGCGCGATCAGCGGTGGCGTCCACGACCGGGCGACACCCATCCGGCGGGAGCGTCCGAGCACCGGCAACACCCCCGACCCGAGCAGCAGAATCCCCATCGACAGCACGGGCCCTCGCAGCTACCATCAGGCCATGCCGACGTGGCGCTGTCCGCACTGCGGGACCCCCCAGCGCGAGGCCGCGCGCTGCTGGGTCTGCCGGAAGTCGAGCACGAGCTGCGCCACCTGCCGCCACTTCTGTCGCGGCGTCGCGGCCGGACTCGGCTACTGCGGCCTCGAGCGCCGGCGGGTGCCGCTCCGCGGTGACGAGCTCCGGGCCTGCTGGGACCCGGCGCGACCGGTCGGCGCACGCGAGCTCGAGCCCGCGTTCGGCGCGCTCGCCCGGCCGGTCGGCCGGGTCGATCCGTCCGGCAGCCCGGACGACCTGTGGGGCGACCTCGAGCCCTGAGCCCGGCCCGCCAGCCGCCGGCCGCCGGCCCCGGCACGCCGGCCCGCCAGCCCTCGCCCGCCGGCCCCGGCACGCCCGGGGCCCGGACCACTCGTGGCCCTATGGACAGGGATTCGCCGGATCGATCACGGTGACCCGGATCGCCGTCCCGGGCGGCCGCAGCTCGCCGGGCAGGGGCAGCTGGGCCTGGACGAGCCAGGTCCCGTCGTAGGCGCCGCCGGTCGGGTTTGTCGAGACGGTCCCGAGCACAAAGCCCTCGCCCGTCAGCTGCTGGGTCGCGGCATCGAGGGTGAGGCAGCGGTAGTCCCCGACCGGCACGAGCGAGGGGGTCGGCGAGACCGATGGTGACGGTGCAGGCGTCGCGGTCGGTTCGGGGGTGAGGCTCGGAGTCGGGCTGGGCGTCGGCTCAGGCCCCTTCGAGACGACGTAGTTCACCGGCGTTCCGCGCGCGACCTGGCTGCCCGCCTGGGGATCCTGGCTGACGACCGATCCGCTCGGCACGATCGGGTCGAACGCCTCGGTCCGGGACCCGTTCGTCAGCCCCGCCTGGAAGATCGCGGCCAGCGCCTCGGGTTCCGGCCTGAGGCGCAGGTCCGGGACCTGGACCGTCTCGGCCCCGGTCGCCACGGTGACCGTGACCTGCGAGCCCTTGTCGACCTTCGTGTTCGCCGGCGGCTGCTGGTCGAGGATCGTGCCCACCGGGCGGTCGCTCTGCTGGGTCGTGGTCACGAGCTGGAGACCGAGCGTGTCGGCCGCCGTCCGGGCCTCATCGAGCGTGCGGCCGACGAAGTCGGGCACGGCCACCTGCTCCGCCGGTGGCGCCGTCGCGGTGCCCGAGAGGACCTGGTAAAGCAGGTAGGCGGCGACGGCAAGGACGAGCAGGCCGAGCAGCCCGGAAACCCAGACCCACGGGCTGGTGCCACCCCCGGTCGGTTCGGGGGCCGGCCAGGGAGGCGGCGTCGG
>Ga0272446_1002376_pt1:0-10000 | contig 25820 bp, 19 predicted proteins | sample YNPCB0061_FD_194587 | JGI IMG/M metagenome (GOLD analysis project Ga0272446, IMG submission 194587) | Hot spring microbial mat communities from Yellowstone National Park, WY, United States - YNP-CB-006-1 | ecosystem: Environmental > Aquatic > Thermal springs > Hot (42-90C) > Sediment...
GCCTCCCAAACCGCGCGGAAAATCGCCCGGCTGGCCCAAAGGCAGGCCCAGAACGCCCAAAGAGCGGCACCAAGTGGTCAAAAAGGGCGTTTCTGCCACCCAAACCGCTTGAAATTCAATTGATAAGGTGCTGTTCCAGCCCTGATACTTCTATCAGGGGAAAAATGGTTTGTCTAAACTCGAGTTCTCGAAAATGTGATTATGAATTTAGCGGGTTGGCTGTTCAAACACCTGATAATTGAGCGGATTCTGATTGACCCACCGGTTATCTTGCCATACCCAGACCTGATAATCGAGATGCGGCCCACTAGACATACCAGTCGAACCGACATATCCAATGACATCACCAGGTTTGACCCACTGCCCATCACTGACAGCAATACTGGCGAGGTGGGCATAGCCGGTGCGGTAGAGCTGGTTGACAATCCAGACGTGATTACCCGCTGGCCAGCTATTGAGAGTGATCGTTACCTGACCGGCATGAGTGGCATAGACCGGATGGTTCCAGGTTCCTTCAGGATCGGCCTGCCCATCGCCATTTCCGTCAATGGCCAGATCGATAGCTCCCCATATGGATGCCGGTGCGTGTGTACCGACGCCATACCCCTGAGTCATGACCGTATTGGCAGCTCGTAATGGGTTACCGGTCGGTACGAGTGTTGCATCAAGCCCCCGTCCCTGTGGCTCCGCCATGCCGGTCAGGCTCTGAACGTCGCTCATACTGGCGGCTAACGCCTCACCAGCGCTCATCGGTCCGCGCCAGGTACTGAGAATTCGAGATTCAGCCCTGCTCATGTGCTGGAACAGAATGAACCCCAATAACGAGATAACGGCCAGAATAAGAACTGAAAGGTTTCGCATATCAAGTTCTGAAAACAAATACCGTATCGCTTATGAACGCAGGAGCAGGTCTGTTGGTCTCGAATATGGCTGGAACATCTTTACATCCGTGCGTACACGGTAGAGATAAGTTTCAACCCGCCTGTTTGGCGACCGCATGTTGCTATGTCTGCTTCCTCAGAGGTGCATACTCAGTGGACGGCGTGTAGACACAGCGTAACATATGATACAGCGCAGGTCTTCTGCGCAACTTGTTTGCCAAACGCAGGCGTGATGTCTCAATCGGCTTGATGATCTTCCAATCGTCTCATCAAGGGATATTGCCCGCACGCCATTGATCGACTAGACGGGTAACGACGTTGATATAGCCTTGAACATCATTCTCAATAGATGGCGCGTAGATTGGGATGACATCAGTCACCGTCTGCAAACCTCTACCACGAATATATTCAACATCTATTAAACGATACCAATCAGCGATACCGGTCGCCCAATCCGGGTAATCACGGAAGCGGCCATAGCACGTCGGATAACCGGCGCAGATAATATTACCGACATTATGCGTTGTACGGCCATCAGGTTTCAAACCAGCCCAATTTGGATTGGTACCGGCACCGCTTTCGTGAATGAAAAACGCCAGCGCGTAGGCTGGATCGATATTGTATTCAACACCGAGCCGATACCAGATTTCACCGGTACCGGTTGCCGGCGATCCATAACTACGCAAAATCTGATCAATCTGCTCAGGTGAGAGACTGGGTGCGGTACGTAATCGGTAATCACCGCGAGCTGGCAGCGGTCTGGTTGCCGATGCGATATTGCCCGCGATAGTCCGTTCGTTCCCAACCGCATACTGGAGACTCAAGATCGGTGATTGAAAAGTGATGATGAACCATAGCACGATGACGACAATACTGATAACCGAAATTCCCAGCATGATGATGGGATGATTAAACAACCTTGCCATCGATAGCGGCTTGGCCTGGTAATATGTTGATGACGGTAATACCAGTTCATCGGCAAGCTCTGTTGGTACCGGTACAAATGGCAGGGGCCGCTCGCCACGAGGTCTTTCAGCTATTGCCCATGCCGTCGGCGCCGGGTCTGTGCTGGACGATGGTCGACGCGATAAGGCAGCTCTCGGTCCCTCAGAGGAGGCAACGTTCGTTGGGATACCCGCCGGTGTTCCGCGCTGCACAGCAGATGTGGAAGACGTATGTGACCTGGTGGTTCCGCTACCGGCTTGATGTGCATTTGTTGGCTCGCGATCAGGTGTGCAGGGTAGGCGACCACTCGCTGACGTTCCAGGTACAGTATCGGTGCGCTGACCATTGGCCGGCTGGCGAGGTTGATAAGCAGGTGCAGGAGAACGAACTGGCTGACGGGTACGTTCATAAGCCGCTCGAATCTCTGTCGGAATTTGCAGACCGAGCGGTTCTGTTGCCCGAGGATGCTCTGATGGCGCCGGTGTCAGTGCCTTGTCGAGGTCGGCAATGAGATCGGCTAGCGGCTGTGTCGGCAAGTGCACGATCTCCGGGTCTGCGATGGGAAAGAGAGGCTGTCCCAGCCGCCTTGTTCGTTGTTTGCGATTGGAGAACGTGCTCACTTGTCCCGCTCCTGGGCTAGCCGATACCATTCTTCCGGTGTCGGGAGTCGAAACGTGCCATCGCGGTTCAGGTACACCAGTTGTTCCTGGTGAATGGTGACCAGGAGATCCGCCAGACCATCCCGGTCTTCATCTTTTAACGATAATACCACAGGTGTCAGATCTTCGTGTAACCCAAACAGATATGGCCCCTGCCACGTTTGCAGTTGTCTGACATCACCTCCGGGTATGACAATGATGACGACCTGCCGGTCGAGGTTGAGCGCAATAAATCGCGAGGGCTGACCGGATCGTTCGGCAGGTAAGCCGGCGTAGCCGGATAAATGGGTTGTTCGTGGCCGTCCGTAGCGCCAATCGTCAAGGAAGACACGACCAGATTCGGCGATGATACTGATCAGTATCGTCAGTGCAATGATGACCAGGATGTGCATGAAACCTCGTAGCAACTGACCAAAGTTGTAGACTTGTCGCACCGGTGGGATTTCACGACTGGTAACGGCCATTCCAGCCCTCCTTCCTGGCAGGCGCCATCCTGTTTACGCAATGGTGGAATTATCCACCAGATAGTAGCGTCGCACAGTTCTAGAATTAGAACTTTTGTTCTAATTCTAATAGAAACCGTGACACTCGTCAAGCCCATTTTTGATGACGATCGGGCATATTCGCTGCCAAACCCTGTCTTTTGGTAGTACTGTGGTTCGCCGGAGACGGTACAATAACAACCAGCAAATCTCCTGGCAATGTTGCCTCTCTGTCCCCATGAAAGCAGCGACTTTTCCCACTCGATATAGTATGTCTCGATGAGGTGTATATGCGCTATCTTCTTGATCAACGTTCGTATGACGAAATGCTGGCACGCAAGAGCCATCCGCGCGATTGTTATGTGCGTAATCAAGAGTATTGTCATCACCTTTACATTGACGGTGTCAAATACACCGTCGCTCGTGCCGTATATGCTTGCTTAAAAGAAGCGCAAGCCAAAAATGATGTCGATGCTCTGCTCCATCTTCAGATGCACGTCAGCGATCTCGAACGCTTGATCGGTGAAGCACGGGCACGGGGTGAAAACGTAGCGACGCTGCGTATGCTTGGCGATCCGCCACCGACCGATGATGAAGCACGCCCGCAACTGAATAATTCGTTTCTGCCTGCACAACCAGCAACTCTGGAGGAAACCGGACTAAACCGAACCTTCCTCACCGAGCAATTCCTGCGCATTCTCTACAACAAAGGACGGGCCACCGGTATGGAGCTGGCCGCAGCTATGGGATTGTTTTACCGGATCATTGAGCAGATTATTATCGATTTGCGGAACGTTGAACAGATCGATATTGTCGGTCAACGTGGTTTTGGCGACATCAATTACGAATATGTATTGACACCGCGTGGTCAGACCGCAGCGCAAGCGGCAATGGAAAAAGTGCAATATACGGGTGTTTGTCCGGTGCCGCTTGAACAGTGGATCGAGTCGGTGAAGGCACAGACGGTGAAGAATGTGAAGGTTACCCGGCGCAATATCCGGGATGCGTTTGAGGGGTTGGTGATCGATGAGTCTATCTTGAACATGGTGGGGCCGGCGGTAAACTCTGGCTCGTCGGTTATGCTGTTTGGGTATCCTGGCAACGGCAAGACGACGATTGCCGAACGGATCACCTACCTGATGGGTGACGACATCTTTATTCCGTATGCAGTGTATGCCGATGGTGCGATTATCAAGTTGTACGACTCGGTTATCCACGAGCCGCCGCGGCGGCCTTTACCGGAAGATACCGAGTACGACCATCGCTGGATTCGGATCAGTCGTCCGGTGGTGATTGTCGGTGGTGAATTAACCCTCGAACAACTCAATCTGGTATACAACCCGACCTCAAAAGTGTACGAAGCGCCGTTTCAAATGAAAGCAAACTGTGGCATCTTCCTCATCGATGACTTTGGTCGGCAACAAGTACGAGTTTTCGATCTCCTCAATCGCTGGATTGTGCCGTTGGAAAAGCGTTATGACTTTCTTAACACTGTTTCAGGGCAGAAGATACAGATTCCATTCGATCAGCTCATCATGTTCAGTACAAATCTTGATCCGAAAGACCTAGGTGACGATGCACTCCTGCGTCGGATCAAATTTAAGATCGAGATTATCGATCCGACGGAAGAACAATGGCGAGAGATTTGGAAGATTATGTGTCGAGTGCGTAAGGTGCCCTACGATGATCGGAGTATCGATTATCTGATCGCGAAGTGGTTTCGTCCTGATCAACGGCCGTTTCGGATGTGTCAGCCGCGTGATATTCTTGATCAATTGATCGCGATTGCCCGTTACAATATGGAGACGCCAACTCTGAGTCCTGATTTGCTCGATGCTGCGTGCCTCTCGTATTTCCCCAGTAAGGAGAAGAAGAACTTCGGGGCTAAGGTTCGGCTGGATCTCTAATCATTCCACCCTGCTGGCCTATCTGTGCGTGATCGGGTCTCATCCAGAGGGGTTTTCAACGTTTTCAGGGCTAAGACTCTGCACCATTGCTGTGTAGGATGAAAACGTTGAACAACCCTAACTTATTCCTAACACCTCTAGCCATCCACTATCGTTTGCGGCATAATATGCACTTCCTTGCAGACTTTTTTGCTATCGATTCAAGATCGAAGGGTTCTGCACGGTTCCATTGGCTTGGGCTAAGAAAGCGATCTAGCGCTTTGTGAAGCCTCGTGTCTTTCTTCACAAGGTATTACTGTATCGTTGCATTCGGTAGACAATTGATCGTAATTCCGTTATAATTCTACAGAGCAAGATACTTCGTGGGATAAGTCACAGGTATTTCCCTGCTGCTGGCTCTAGCCGGCGGTTACTAATCATCTGTTTTTGTTGTGCAGATGTTGTTCTGGGAAGGATGGAACGATGACAGGAGTGCTCACCCTCACCCGCACGTCGGTCGGTAAAAAGGTGATAATGGCGCTGACCGGCTTCATTCTCGTCGGCTTTGTCGTCTTTCACATGTACGGCAATCTGAAGATGTATCAGGGCCCTGAAGTGTACAACGCTTACGCAGCCGGATTACGCGAACTTGGTTATCCGGTCTTCGGTCACGAGCATCTGCTCTGGATCGCACGCTTTGTGTTACTTGCCTCGGTTTTCCTCCACATCTGGGCCGCTACTAGTCTAACGTTGCAAAGCCAGCGCAGCATCCGAGCAAATAGCATTTCAACGGTGCGTCGCTATGGTCAGCATAAGCGGCAATCAGGGTATGCCGATTACACGATGCGGTTTGGTGGTGTGCTAATCTTCTTCTTTATTATTTATCATATCCTGCATCTAACCTTTGGTATCGTTGGTTATGAACCAGGACAATTTCTCCATCCTCACGACGGTGTATACGAAACCTATAGCAATGTCGTGTATGGCTTTCAGAACCCATTTATCGTTGGCTTTTATCTCCTGACCATGGTGTTTCTCGGTTTACATTTGTACCATGGGGTCTGGAGCATGTTTCAAACGTTGGGTTGGAATAACCGCACGTATGATCGCCTGTTGCGCGGTTTAGCCATTTTGATTGCAGCAGCCGTCTTTATTGGTAATGTTTCCTTCCCATTGGCGGTCTACTTTGGCTTTGTCGCGTAGAAGATCACCAACCAACGCTAGAAGAGCGAGGAACCCGCATGAGCGAGACGAAGAACGAAACGACAGTTCGCACCGGCACGCGGCAAATAGAGTTTGTAAGCGCGCTAGATTCTAAGGTACCGAGTGGTCCAATTGAGCAACGCTGGGATAAGCACCGCTTCGAGATGAAGCTGGTCAATCCGGCTAACCGACGCAAATACACGATCATCGTGGTTGGTTCTGGTCTGGCCGGAGCTTCAGCGGCGGCGACTCTGGGTGAAGCTGGTTACAATGTGCTCTGCTTCTGCTATCAGGATAGTCCGCGTCGTGCGCATAGTATTGCTGCCCAGGGTGGCATTAACGCAGCGAAGAACTACCGCAACGATGGTGACAGCATTTACCGACTCTTTTACGATACGGTAAAGGGTGGTGATTTCCGCGCCCGCGAGAGTAATGTTTATCGCCTGGCACAGGTTTCGGTGAATATTATTGATCAGTGTGTTGCCCAGGGCGTGCCGTTTGCCCGTGAATATGGTGGCTTGCTTGACAACCGCTCGTTCGGTGGGGCGCAAGTAGCCCGTACCTTCTATGCGCGCGGTCAGACCGGTCAGCAATTATTGCTTGGTGCGTATCAGGCGCTTAGTCGTCAGATTGCGGCCGGTACGGTGAAGATGTTCCCCCGCACCGAGATGCTCGATCTCGTTGTGGTTGATGGCCGGGCACGCGGAATCATTGTTCGTGATCTGGTCACCGGTAAGATTTCGCGCTATGCAGCCGATGCAGTGGTACTGGCGACTGGTGGCTATAGTAATGTCTTCTATCTCAGTACGAACGCGAAAGGATGTAATGCGACGGCTATCTGGCGTGCGCATCGCCGTGGCGCCTTCTTCGGTAATCCTTGCTTTACGCAGATTCACCCAACCTGTATTCCGGTGAGTGGTGAATATCAGAGCAAACTGACGTTGATGTCCGAGTCACTGCGTAATGACGGTCGCATCTGGGTGCCGAAGAAGAAGGGTGATACCCGTCGTCCGCAAGATATTCCCGAATCCGAACGCGATTACTACCTTGAAGAGCGTTATCCTAGCTTCGGCAATCTGGTTCCGCGCGATATTGCCTCACGGGCTGCCAAGCAGGTCTGTGATGAAGGCCGCGGTGTGGGCCCTGGTGGATTAGGGGTCTATCTGGATTTCTCCGATGCAATTAAGCGCCTAGGACGACAGAAGATCGCTGAACGCTACGGTAATCTCTTCGATATGTACAAGCAGATTACCGGCGAGGATCCGTATGAGACGCCGATGCGGATTTATCCCGCACCTCACTATACAATGGGTGGTTTGTGGGTTGACTATAACCTGCAAAGTACGATCCCCGGTCTGTTTGTAATCGGCGAGGCTAACTTCTCGGATCACGGGGCTAATCGTCTCGGTGCATCGGCGTTGATGCAGGGGTTGGCCGATGGATACTTCATCCTACCCTACACCATCGCGAATTTCCTTGCCCAGGTGAAGCCCGGTGGCATCAGCATCGATCGGCCTGAGTTTGCTGAAGTAGAAGCTGAAGTTAATCAGCGAATTCATCGCTTGCTGAACGCTCGTGGCAAGCGTACCGTTGACTCGTTCCACCGCGAGCTGGGGAAGTTGATGTGGGACAAGTGTGGGATGGCGCGCAATGCAGCCGGTTTGCGTGAAGCATTGCAGCGTATCCCCGAGATTCGTGCCGAGTTTTGGGAGAATGTCAATGTACCCGGCGAAGCGAGTGACCTCAATCAGGCTCTGGAAAAGGCAGGACGAGTCGCCGATTTTCTTGAATTGGCTGAGCTGATGTGCCTTGATGCACTTCATCGCGAAGAGTCCTGTGGTGGTCACTTCCGCGAAGAGTATCAAACTCCAGAAGGTGAAGCGCTACGGAACGATGAGCAGTTCTCGTATGTAGCAGCGTGGGAATTTACCGGCGATCTCGCCAGGCCACGTCTGCACAAAGAGCCGCTGGTCTTTGAGTACGTGAAGCCGACTCAGCGCAGCTATAAGTGATCCGACTATCGTCGTCTGAGATTAGTTTTATTGTCACCGGTTGGCCTCACCAGCCGGTGACCGGAGTATAGAGTATGAAGATCACACTGAAGATCTGGCGGCAAAAGAACCGCAACACTCCCGGCGAGTTCAAGACCTACGTGATGGACAACGTTAGCCCTGATATGTCGTTCCTCGAGATGCTCGATGTGCTCAACGAGGAACTTATGTCACGTGGTGAAGAGCCGGTTGCCTTTGACCACGACTGCCGCGAAGGTATTTGCGGCATGTGCTCGCTAATGATCAATGGCGTGGCGCACGGCCCCAAGAATGCGATCACGACCTGTCAGTTGCACATGCGTAGCTTTAACGACGGTGACACGATTACGGTCGAACCATGGCGAGCTGCGGCGTTCCCCATCATCAAGGATTTGGTCGTTGACCGGAGTGCCTTCGACCGGATTATTCAAGCTGGAGGATATATCAGTGTCAGTACCGGTTCGGCACCTGACGCCAATACTATTCCGGTGCCGAAGGTAGCGGCTGATCGGGCAATGGATGCTGCTGCCTGTATCGGCTGTGGGGCTTGTGTTGCCGCCTGTCCAAATGGGTCGGCGATGTTGTTTACGGCTGCTAAAGTTACTCATCTGGCACTGCTACCGCAGGGTCAACCCGAACGCTATCAGCGGGTCGTGAATATGGTTGCTCAAGCTGATTTCGAGGGCTTCGGAAACTGCACCAATATTGGTGAGTGCGCGGCGGTTTGTCCTAAAGAGATCAGCCTCGAGACTATTGCCCAGCTCAACCGCGATTTGGTCATGGCAGCCCTGCGTGGTATCGAACCCAATACGCCGATCGCGCCAGCTACGACTAGGTAACTGCATCGGTATGGGGCAGTGGTTTCAGCAGCCCCTTACCATCCTTTCAGCCCCCTTCCGCTCCCAAACAGGGCACGGAAGGGGGTGTGTGAATTGTGGCTATCCGAATAACCGTCTCACGGTATAAACGGATGCAACCCGTCGGTGGATGGATGGGTACAGAGCTGTTATGCTTCAGGGCATAGCAGTGCCCCGACCAATCTGCTGCAACAGGCGATGTCGGATTGGCACTCCGTGATCATCGTCGTGGACATCTGTAAGGGCGAGGCACCGCCTTGCCTTTCCTCGCACATCTATTGACAAGGTTCATCCGTCGTGATGTCATGATAGATTATTTGGATAGGCTCTGAGAGAGTGTCTGAAAATTCTATGAAGAGTCGTTGATATGGATGCGGGCCAACCGTCTGACCATAACGTGAATCATGGCGACATAAATGAACGCTTCGCTCGTAGCGGTGCGTGCGTCGTCGTCCTTCCTCAAGCGGCGATACCTCCCCAGCCAGGCAACCGTCCGTTCCACCACCCAGCGTCTCGGCAACACGTGGAAGCGCGATACCCCATCGGGACGCTTGCTGCTGTCTAGGGGCCAGCCACCAACGCGCTGCGCCCATTCCACCACCTGGTCAGCATCGCCCCCATCGGCCCACATCACCCGCAGGCGCGACTGCTTCCCGTGGAGGTTGCCCACCACCAACCGCACCCCGTCGCGGTCTTGGATATCGGCGGTATGCACCACCACCGTCACCACCACGCCCACGGGATCCACCAGCAGATGGCGTGTGCGTCCGTGGACGTTGTTGCCAGCATCAGCCCCGTGCGGCCCCCGTTTTCGGTCGTTGTGACCGACTGGCGGTCGAGAATCGCAGCGCTCGGTGCTGCCTCCCGCCCTGCGGCAACGCGCACGTCCTGCGGAGGGCCGCATGGATGCGTACCCAGGTTCCATCCCGTTGCCAGAACCGAACGGAATGAGACACGGTCTGCCAAGGAGGCACGTCATCAGGACGCATCCGCCAGGTGCACCCACTGCGCACGATAGCGAAGATGGCGTTCAGCATCTCCCGGTACGCATAGACGC
>Ga0272446_1002376_pt1:17500-25820 | contig 25820 bp, 19 predicted proteins | sample YNPCB0061_FD_194587 | JGI IMG/M metagenome (GOLD analysis project Ga0272446, IMG submission 194587) | Hot spring microbial mat communities from Yellowstone National Park, WY, United States - YNP-CB-006-1 | ecosystem: Environmental > Aquatic > Thermal springs > Hot (42-90C) > Sediment...
GGCAAATATCATCGATCTCATTATTACCACGTGCATCAAACAACAGCAGCAGGCTCACGAGAAGGGTATCGATCTGCGCTGGGATGTACCCGAGCAGTTACCCGATGTAATCATCGATGAGGAGCGCATTAGTCAGGTTCTGACGAATCTGATCGAAAATGCGATCAAGGCCACACCCAACGGTGGAAAGATCGTCGTGAGTGCCGAGCAGCATTCCCAAGGCATCTACGTACATGTGACAGATACCGGTGTAGGGATTCCAGCCGATCAGATTGAGAAGGTATTTCTCCCCTTCTACCAGGTCGATAACGGGATACCGGTGAAAAAGACGCATCTTGGCCTGGGATTGGCCATCTGTAAACAGTTCGTGGAAGCCCACGGTGGCAAGATATGGATTGCGCACAGTGAGGTAGGAAAAGGAACACGCTTCTCGTTCTCTCTGCCCCTGCCGGACAAAGCTGCATTTGATATGCCAATTAGCGATCATGCTTCTGTGTAAGAGATTAAAATTTCTTTATAGAAATTTTGTATGAAACATGATATATTTTGTGGCAATCAGTATCTAGCGTTTCGTGCAATTTTCTCAACTATTTCCTACGTAATCAAAAATGTACTTTCTGCTCCTGCACGGTTATTGGGAGAAATGACGTGAAGATTGCGCTCATCGCTCTACCTAGTAAACAACAAAACCGGTTACCACCGCTTACCCTGGCGTACATCGCGGCAATCCTTGAGCAGCGGCGTGCCATCGTGCGTCTCTACGATCGTGCGCTCGAGTCGGCAGGAAGTTGGAACGATATTCGACGACGGTTACAGACATTTCAACCCCAACGAATGATCATTGCCGGCGATGATAGCCGTATCATCGAACAGGCTGTTACCTATTTTCATCAGACCTACCCTGACATCTTACCCCTGCTCGTTCAACGGAGTGGGAGTGAAGCGCCAACAATCGTCAACCATGTGATGGCCTGGCTTGATAGTGATAATACCGATACGACCACCGAACTGTCAGCCGATGCACTCCCTTATCCGGCCCGTCATCTGCTCTCACTCGAACGCTACGCCCTACGTGCGCCGGGTGGTGAAGTACAAACACCGGTAGTCATCGGGTGGTCTGACCGCGGTAAATGGGTCATGCGTTCACCGCACGCTATCGGACAAGAGATTCAGGCCGTGATGGCCGAGTTTGGGATTCGGAATGTGCTCTTTTGTGAACCTGAGTTGACGATTGACCAAAGCTGGCTGAACGATCTGCTTGATTACTTCATTAAGGCAAACCTCAATGTCAGATGGCAAGCTACCGTTACCCTTGAGCACTTACGCGAAGAAACATTGCCGCGGCTGGCGCAGGCCGGCTGCGAAGCACTGACGTTTTCGATTGCGGCAAGCAGTATGTTCGATTCAGTGCAGCGTCGCCATCAGGTGCAGAAACTGATAACCAGTGCTGGTGAGCTGGGTATCTATACCCATGCAACCGTGTTGCTCGAACCCCCCTACGAGGCGATTGCCCGCCTGATTGACGTTGCTGCGACGTTCGGTCTCAACGATGTCTCGTTTGAACTTATGCAGACGCTGCGAGTTGGTGATGATGAACAACAGATACAGCGCTTTGCGCGTCAACGGTATCAGCAAGGGCGTAGCCGACAGCGCCTGATTGATCGTTTTGGCCCGGCATTGGGTAGTTTGCTTTGGCAATTGCGCGTGCAGCATCTGGCCGAAGATGAGTAGGGCGTGGCAGATCAAGCTCATACTGGGCCGATCATCAACGACGTCAACCACTGCCCAACGTAGCGCAACATTTCCTCTCATCTTGCTGATATTTGCCGCACCGGTACACCTCGCTCGGCCAGGTATTGCTTGACATCGGCAATCGAGTAGTCGCCGAAGTGGAAGATTGAAGCTGCGAGCACGGCATCAGCTCCCCCTTCAACAATCCCACGATACATATCGTGTGGTGAACCAACGCCTCCCGATGCAATGACCGGTACCGATGCTACAGCGGTGACTGCCTGCAACAACTCAAGATCGTAACCGGTACGCGCACCGTCAGCGTCCATACTGTTAATGCAAATTTCGCCAGCACCCAATTCGATCCCCCGCTTGATCCATTCGATGGCATCAAGGCCGGTTGGGCGTGGATTGGCCCCAGTATGGGTGAAGACTTCCCAACGCGGTGGCTCACCGGGCACATTGACTCGCCTGGCATCGACCGATAATACGATGCACTGGCTGCCAAAGCGGCGTGCACCCTCGGCGATCAATTGTGGGTTGTAGACCGCAGCCGTATTCAGGCTGACCTTATCGGCGCCGGCCCGTAACATTCGATACATATCTTCAACACTGCGTAACCCACCACCGACGGTCAAGGGAATAAAGACCTCGGCGGCGGTTCGTTCAACCACCTCAACCATAATCGCCCGCTCGTCACTCGAGGCGGTAATATCGTAAAAGACCAGCTCATCGGCGCCAGCAGCATTGTACGCCGCGGCCAACTCTACTGGATCACCGGCGTCGCGATGATTGAGGAATTTCACCCCTTTAACCACTCGCCCTGCTTTCACATCGAGACAGGGAATAATGCGTCGTGTCAGCATATATCACCTTTTTCAGTTGCCGGTATTACTTGGGCCGAACCTGCCCACGCCGTCCACGCTCTTCAACCGGTGTTGTTGTCGTCGCTTCAGTCACCTGCTTGTTCTGCACTTCATCAATCAAAAACTGGGTTGCCCGTACTGCCCAGAGGGCAAGAAATGATACGCTGAAGAGGAGAAATGGAACAATAAGTACCAGACTGCTCACCACTAAGATGATCCCCATCAAGAGCATAGTAACCAGGGTATACAGCGGTCGCATAAGGATGAGCAGGAGGGCATTACGGGCAATCTGTCGTAGTGAAGGTTGATCGAGCAAAACCATCAGTGGGAAAGCATAGATAATGAGTGCTGACCAGAGCATGAACAGGTAGAGGAAAGAGCCAATCAGCACACCTCCAAGCAAGCCGGGAACACCAGAATAGAACGCCAGATTCCACAAAATCAAGGCTAGACCGGCCATCCAGCTTCCGTACAGACGCCAGGCAGGCAGGGCATACGCCCGCATCCCGGCAAAAAAGTCGGTTAGCTTGCAGGCCCTACCTTCTATGATCCGCTTGCTCAAAGCGTACAGGCCGGCAAAGGCCGGCGCTGCGGGTAATACACCAGCCAATGCTGCTGCCGCTGCCGGTAGCGCGGCATTACTCATCATCGCGACGTAAGCAACACTGAAAAGGGGCACACTCAGCGCTGCCCAGATAATGTTGGCAAAGGTAAGTAGGAGGAACTCGTCGAACAGGTCGCGTAGGGCGCTCCAGAATACGCGAAACGGTGCTATTATTGATGATGTGTTGATGATCGGGCGTTGGTTATTCATACCAAAAACTGTGTAACCCAGACGGCGAGGTACAAGCGCTGGGGTGCAGATGATACATAAGCACTGCCGTGATCACGGGCAATAACCGGGCAACTCGTTCGCTTGCCAAATAGGGTTTCAGACCCGACCCCCTTTGCGCGTGAGATGCTCTCTATTATAACTGAATTCGTTCCTGCTATGGCGCATCCTCGGCCCACAGTACCACAACACGTCGTTCATCAAATGCGAACAAACCATGATCTAACGGTGCCTCACTGAGTGAACGCCACCCCACCACTTCATTCCCGTGAATGTCGTAGACGGCAAAATTACCGCTCACCGCACCATTGGTAAAAAAGCGTGCTTTGGCATCGAGTAACGCCAGGACCCGTCTGGCCAGCTCGGTTGCCTGTACTTCGGGAACAATCTCGTCAGGATACGCCAGATCATGAGCAATAATGTGGGTTGCAATCTTGAGTGCAATCCGTCGCGGTACCTCGATCCAATGTTTACCAAGCGGCTGAAAATCAAGTTCACGCGCTACCGCATCGAGAACGGTGTACGGATCAGACGGTGGCCGGTACAACCGAAAAGCGGCTCCGATGAGTGGATAACTCTCGGCGCGGGCCGTTTCGATAGCTACCCATAGCCCTTCGATTTCTGGATCGGTCTCAAGGCTTATGATTGACTGCGACATAATACCTCACTTCGTTAGAACCGGTTACAGGTGCAATAATAGCAAATTCAGGCGCTATGGTAACAGTCGTCGTGCAGTGAACGTCGGTGACAGTGGTATGATTGAAAGAGTAGGGAATATTTGAACACCGCGATGGGTGTTTGCAAAGAGGAGATGCCACTTCATGAACGAACCTACTACCGCCACTCTTGATCGGTTATGCGCTAACGCGATACGGGCGTTGGCTATTGACGCAGTCCAACAGGCGAATAGTGGGCATCCCGGTATGCCGCTGGGGATGGCAGATGCTGCCTACGTGCTCTGGACGCGCTTTCTCAAGCATAATCCAGGTGATCCACACTGGCCGAACCGTGATCGGTTCGTCCTTTCGGCCGGTCATGGGTCAATGCTGCTGTATGCGTTACTTCACCTCACCGGCTACGATCTCTCGCTCGACGACCTGAAGCAGTTTCGGCAATGGGGCAGTCGAACGCCCGGTCATCCCGAATACCACGAAACACCTGGTGTTGAAATGACGACCGGTCCTCTTGGGCAAGGCTTTGCCACCGCAGTCGGGATGGCCATTGCCGAACGCTGGCTGGCAACAAGATTCAATCGGGCCGGGTTTCCCATCGTTGATCATTATACCTACGTTATCGCCAGCGATGGCGATTTGATGGAAGGTATCTCGCACGAAGCAGCCAGCCTGGCCGGGCATTTGCGGTTGGGCAAGCTGATCGTTCTGTACGATAGCAACGATATTTCTCTGGTTGGACCAACCAAACTGTCCTGGAGCGAAAACGTTGCCGACCGGTTTGCCGCCTACGGCTGGCAGGTCTTATATGCCGATGGTCATAATATGTCGTCGGTTGCTCTGGCCCTGGCGGAAGCGATTGCCGATGATCAGCGCCCATCACTCATCATTACTCGCACCGTCATTGGCTATGCCAGCCCACGGGCAGGAAGCCACAAGGCCCACGGTGAACCGCTTGGCGTCGAAGGGGTCAAATTGACGAAAGAGGCATTGGGTTGGCCAACCGAACCGGCCTTTTACGTACCACTTGAAGTCTACGAACATATGCATCTGGCCGCAGAGGTTGGTGAAGTGCGGCAACGTGAATGGGAGGCGATGCTAAACCGCTATCGGGCTTCATACCCCGATCTAGCGGCTGAATGGGATCTGCTGCAAGAGGGTGGGCTCCCCGCGAACTGGCACACAGCGTTACCGGTTTTTCCACCTGATCCGAAAGCCAAAGGAACGCGGGTTGCTTCAGGGGCAGTGTTGCAAGCGCTGGCACCCATCCTGCCAGGTCTTCTCGGTGGTTCAGCCGATCTCCACACGTCGGATTTTACGTATCTTGAAGGCTTTGGCTCAATCAGTGGCGACAACTTTCAGGCCCGTAACCTGCATTTCGGTGTGCGCGAGCACGCGATGGGCGCTATTCTCAATGGGATGGCACTCCATGGCGGGATTATTCCGTATGGCGGTACCTTTCTGGTATTTAGCGACTACATGCGCCCATCCATTCGTCTGGCAGCGTTGATGAAATTACGGGTCATTTATGTCTTCACCCACGATAGTATCGGTGTTGGTGAAGATGGACCAACGCACCAGCCGGTTGAGCATTTAGTTGCGTTGCGTGCTATTCCTAATGTATTGGTTGTGCGTCCGGCAGATGCAAATGAGGTAGCAATGGCCTGGCGCTTAGCCCTTCAGCGGACCGATGGGCCAACAGCGATTATTCTGTCACGCCAGAACGTGCCGACCCTCGACCGGAGTGGGCTGGGTGCTGCCGAAGGTGTCCTCCGTGGCGGGTATATTTTGCGTGATGCCGAGTCGGCGCAGGCACTGATCATTGCAACCGGCTCAGAAGTGGCAGTGGCCCTTGCTGCTGCCGATCAACTCGAAGCGGAAGGGATCGCGGTACGAGTCGTGAGTATGCCCTGTCGTGAACTCTTCGATCAGCAAGAGGCAGGGTACCGCGAGAAGGTCCTCCCCTCATCGATACCAGTACGGGTAGCGATTGAAGCCGGACGGTCTCTCGGTTGGGAACGCTATGTCGGCTGTGAAGGGACAATTATCGGCGTGGATCGGTTTGGGGCATCGGCACCATTTCAACGCATCTATGCCGAATTTGGCCTGACGGCCGAACGGATTGTTGCTGCCGTGAAGCAACATCTCTCGGCTTCAGGGAGATAATTTGTGCGTTGGGTGAATGATTGCATACCAATACGCAGAATCCTGTTGTATCTCCGTTTACCACTCTCATGTTGAGGTAGTCGTGTGGTGGGATGGGATACAGGTTTCCCAAGCAAGTGCGCTCGCCCAATGAAACCAAACCGATGATAGTCCTGACGAGAATGAGAACTCTACGGACTGCTGAAGCCACGCTTCAGCAGTCCGCTGGACGAGTACAACCCTAAGCTGAGTGCGAGTATCCCCAGTAGTGCGTATCTTGTAGGTAATCCCCGCAACTGTTCTACTCATTACATTTTTGTCACTTTCTTCGCAACCAGCTATTCATCCCCCCACACCTGCTCACGGTACGCTCATCACAAGCACGTTCCAATAAGCGTTACATTCGGTGCTTTAAGCTGCTTGTAAGCCCGTTAGCGAAAGGGAGGTTATGCGATTCCTGTCCACCATTATGTTCATTATGTTGCTGATCACACTCGGAGTAATGCTTGGAGCGATGCCAGAGATCAGTCAGGCGCAGCGATCCGACAAGCCGATGTCGTCAGAAGGTTCATTACCGGGTGGCAATCTCACGCTGAATAGTGTGATCGGTGACAATGATGAACGAGTCAGTTTTGTTGCACCATTACGCGATGCTTTTGAGCCGGATATTGCCTACAATCCGGTGACCAACCAGTACCTGGTCGTGTACGCTCGTCCCCGTGAAGGCGGTGGTAGCAATGAGTTTGAGATTTATGGTCAGTTTATTGATGCTACCACTGGTGAGCCGGTGCCACCTACTGCACCTGATGCTGAAGTGAGTGGGACTGCGTTTCGGATCAGTCGGAATGGAAATGATCTGGCTACCGATCCGTTTGATGCTTACAGTCCGGCGGTGAGTTACAGTGCACGCGATAATGTGTTTCTGGTGACCTGGACTGCCGACAACACCAATCCTTATATCGACTGTAGTAACCCTGCTGCTGGTCGTGCCGGTTATCGCGCTGCTGGCGCTTATGAAATCTACGTGCAGGTGGTTGCTGCCAACGGTGATCTGTTGATCCGTGATGAGTGTGGTAATCCGCAGGATGATCGCATCAGCGAGATCAACGTTTTGTTCTATCGAACTTACTTCGACGGACGAAATCCTGACTGGGATGCGTTCTCTCCCGATGTCGCCTACAATAGTCAAAATGGTGAGTTCTTGATTTGTTGGTCTGATGATCGAGCGAATGGATTTCTCTCTCAACCTTTTGCCGAGCAAGGTGGTGAATTTGAGATTCGGTGTCAGCGCTTCTCCCTCGATCCCCATCCACAAAGACGCTTCATCGGCCAAATTGGACCAAACGATTTTCTGGTAAGCCGTGCTGGCTTCAATACCGGCGCTACCGGCTATGTTCGCCCTGACTATGATGCTGTAACACCGGCAATTGCTTACAATAGCGTTGATAACCAGTGGTTTGTGGTCTGGTCGGCCGATAACAATGCCAGTGGCGTCGAAGACGGTGAATTCGAGATTTATGGCCAAGTACTCGCGGCCGATGGCACACAAGCCCACCTCTTGCCTGGGATTGGTTCTAACTACCGTGACGATCACCGCATTAGCCAAACTGGTGAAACGACTAGTTGTGCGAACGCCAGTTGTGATGCGTATCGGCCAGCTGTAGCGCACAACCCTGATCGCAATCAATATCTGGTCGCCTGGTTTGGTGATGATGTCAATGGCTTTGAAGAGGTCTACGTCAGTTTACGCCAGGCGACCGGCTTTGGCACTTCAGTAAGCAATCAGCGTGTCAGTTTTAGTTCCAACGGTGTTGATAATCGCTTCAAGGGACTTGATGTCGATGTAGCTTACGATCCATTCAACCGTGAATGGTTGGTCGTCTGGCGTGGTGATCCGATGGTGAATGACCGCTTCGAGATCTACGGTCAGCGGTTTAATGCTGATACTGATGGGAGTATTCCACTGACTCCGGTTGGCGGTGGCAACTTCCGGATCGGTAATACCCCAGCGCTTTCGCCGACTGCCTTTCAAGCGAATAGCAGTGGCCTGACCCGTCCATTACCGGGAGGTGAAG
>Ga0272446_1002377_pt1 | contig 25813 bp, 24 predicted proteins | sample YNPCB0061_FD_194587 | JGI IMG/M metagenome (GOLD analysis project Ga0272446, IMG submission 194587) | Hot spring microbial mat communities from Yellowstone National Park, WY, United States - YNP-CB-006-1 | ecosystem: Environmental > Aquatic > Thermal springs > Hot (42-90C) > Sediment | place...
AGGCTGGACTGGAACTGGCCGAACTGCGTTACCAGGCCGCTGGCTGGGCGACGCAACGGCGATTGATCGTGGTGCGCCAGTCGGTCAAGCGCAAGACGGCCCCGGGCAAGACGCTGTCGCTGTTTGCCGATGACCCGGACATTCAGGGTTGGCGCTATGGCGCCTTCGTCACCACCCTGGACCTGCCGATGGTCGAGGTCTGGCGCACCTATCGCGGTCGTGCAGACTGCGAAAACCGCATCAAGGAGCTTAAGGCCGACTTCGGCCTGGATGCCTTCAACATGCGCGACTTCTGGGCCACAGAAGCGGCGTTGGGCTTTGCCATGCTCGCCTACAACCTGATGAGCCTGTTTCGCCAGGCCGTGCTGCGTACCCGCGTTCAGCATACGCTGTCCACCCTCCATGGCTTGGTGCTGGCTATCGGTGGCTCTTGGCACCACGATGCCAGCCGGAACCGCCTGATGCTGTCCGTGCCCCGGCGAAAACGCGCTTGGTTCGCGGGTCTCTGGGCCAACGCCTCCGCTCCACCAGTCATTCAGGGAGCGCAAAGTGGCTAATGGACAATCTGGGATGAAAACATCTTCTCTGGCGCTGGGGTATCTGGCCCTCGCCGCCTCAGCACTGGCTGTCTCTACCGCTGCCGCGGAGATCCCCGCGACCCCGGTGATGAGTCTCTACCAATTCAACGGGGATCGAGACGTACCGTACTACGACGTGGATCGCTTCCAGCGCTCTGGGCCAGTATCGCCAGCCGGCAGCCTTGCCCAGGGCACATCCCTGATCCCGTGTCTGGTCATCCGTGACGGTGAGCCGCTGACGGATAGCAAGGGGACGCCCTACGTGGGCTTTGAGGTCGTGGTGGACGCCCGCCGGGCGACACCGGGGGACACCGAGGTGTTCAAGCGTGCCTTCGCCGCCCGCCAGGGGCTCAAGGTCCAGAACCACCACTGCCGTCCCGGGGTGCGCCACGTGCTGGACGCGCGCAAGCTCTACGCCCTGGAGAAGCCGCCGTTCTTCGACCCCCCCGGGGGCGGCGGCCGGGGCAGGGCCGGCGCTGCAAAGGGCGGCCTGGACGCCATCGTGCGCGCCTTCCACAACTCCGCCCAGTGCGCCGACGCCAACCGCAGCCTGCTGGGGCGCCGCAGCGCCCTGGCATCGGCCTGGTCCGCCTTCAGTCGGGCCAACCCGGGCGGCTGGTCGCCAGGCGAGCTGGAGCGGGCCAAGGCGCTCGACTACACCCTGCGCACTGCCCTCTTCGAGGGTCACCTGGAGCGCGGCTGCAACGCCTACGGCGCCTGCGAGCGCAATATCGTCGCCCTCTCCATCCGCAACAGGGCGCGTGAGTCCTGCCTGGGCCGGCACGGGTGCAGCTACCCGGGCGACTTCCAGGGCGTGGCCTCCAGCGTCAGCCAATACAACATCTGGGACGAGTACCTGACCGAGATCTCCGGGCTGACGGCCTGCTACCTGCGCGACGATCTGGCTGGGGAGCCCCTCTATGCCAAGCTCCAGGCCATGTATGCCCAGAGCCTACCGGACGTGGAGGCCATCCTGTTTGGCGACGACGCGGACCTGCGGCGTATCTTCTCCGGTGCCTCGCTCGCCGACATCAAGGACCTGCGTCACTACTACCATGCCCCAGCGATGGGCAAGTGCTTTCCGAACCACGACCGGGTCGAGTACATCACTGCCGCCGTGGCCAACAAGGGGCAGGACTTTGCCCTCATCGCCAACGCTCGCATTCGCGTCGATGGCAAGGAGGGCGGCGGCTACCGCTTCCGGGAGTTCCGCTTCGAGCCGCTGGAGGAGCGCGATGAGGTGCGCATCCTCGACAGCTACCCAGGCTTCGTCATCGACGCCCGCAAGGTCGATCTGAAACCGGTCAAGGGCTGCACGCCCTACGGCATCCCGTCTGGTTGCGGCTTGAGGTCCGTCGGGCGGTACCGCACGGTCCCGTCCTGGCTCAGTCAGGGGAAGCCCCTGGCATTGACCTGCCGCGTCCAGGATGCTGGAGAGTCCTGCGCTGCCACCCCGCGCACCCAGACGGCGACGGTGGGCGGGGCCTGCGATACCCAGATGCGGCCGGTCGCTGGGGTTAAGTGAGCGCCCAACTCGGGTCCCCCAGTGCTCAAGGCCACTGGGCGTCCACTCGGGTGAGGCGCGGCCTCAGGGGCGCGGGGCCTGCGGCTCGGCGGCAGGCGAGGGGTGAGACGCCTCCTCGGGGAGCTCTCCGCTGGGCCGCTGCCGCGCCGCCTCGCCAGTCGCTGGTTCCCAGCGCAGGTACTCGACCCTGAGCCCGCTGGCTGGGACCTCGACACCGAGCGTCTGGGCTACACCCGCGAAGGTCGCCTCGACCTGATAGGTCCCTGCGGGGAGCTTGGCCAAGAACCAAGGGCCCTCGGAGACCGCGTCAACGAGCGTCTGACCCTGTGGGTCGGCGATTCGCACCCCAACATTCGCCAGGTAAGAGCCCGTCTTGCGCTCGGCGAAGACCAGCTTCAGGGAAAACTCGCCCTGGCGGGCCTTGAGCTCCTCCTGGGAGCTCTGCCCGACGCCGCCGGAAAGATAGGGGATGCGGTCCTCGGCCCAGGTCATGGCACTCAGGGCGCCCAGCAGGCAGATCGCGCCTGCCGTCCATCGTGTACGAGCTGCGCTGCGCATGGCATCGACTCCTCTCGCGTCAGGTCAGGTTTGCCGACCGGTGCGCCGCCGCGGCGCGGGTCCGGTCCCGGCCCCAGACCATAGCCCAGGGCGGGGGGAATGCAAGCACAGCGGGTTTCGTCGACGCGCCCACTAAGGCTAAGCTTGAGGCCCTGATCCACCATCCACGCGAGCAGTACCATGGCCGATAAGGCGACCCTGACCCTGGGCGACAAGCAGTTCGAGCTTCCGATCATCACCGGCACCGAGGGTGAGCGCGCCATCGACATCCGCGATCTGCGTGCGCGCACCGGGCATATCACCTTGGACCCCGGTTTCGGAAACACCGGGAGCTGCGAGAGCGCCATCACCTTCATCGATGGGGAGCGGGGCATCCTGCGCTACCGGGGCATCCCGATCGAGCAGTTCGCCGAGAGCCCAAACTTCGGCGAGGTCGCTTGGCTGCTGATCTGCGGGTCTCTGCCGACCCGCGACGAGTACGACGCCTTCTCCGCCGACCTGACCCGGTTTGCCAACCTCGACGAGGGCATGAAGCATCAGTTCGAGGGCTTTCCCCGCAATGCCCCGCCCATGGCCATCCTCTCGGCCATGATCAACGCCCTGTCGTGCTTCCACCCGGAGCTGCACGAGCTGGAGGATGAGGGCCAGTTCCGCATCGCCTCCGCACGGCTGATCAGCAAGATCCGCACCATCGCCGCCTATGCCTTCCGCCATTCCCGGGGGCTGCCCTACATCTATCCGGACCCGAACCTCCGGTATGTGCCCAACTTCCTGCACATGATGTTCTCGCAGCCCTACAAGCAATACGTCTGCCCGCAGATGGTCCGGGACGCCCTCAACCTCATCCTGATCCTGCACGCCGATCACGAGCAGAACTGCTCGACCTCCACGGTGCGGGTGGTGGGCTCGAGTGGGGCCAACTTGTTTGCCTCCTGCGCGGCTGGGGTGTGCGCCCTCTGGGGGCCCCTGCACGGCGGGGCCAACGTCGAGGTGCTGACCATGCTGGAGGAGATCCACCGTGGCAACATGACGCCGGAGGAATATGTGCGCCTGGCCAAGGACAAGGACAGCAAGGTCAGGCTCATGGGCTTCGGCCACCGGGTGTACAAGAACTTCGACCCGCGGGCCAAGATGCTGGGAGAGGTGGCGGAAAAGCTCCTGCCGCAGCTCTGCGGCAACGATCCCTTGCTCGATATCGCGCGGCGGCTGGAGGAGATCGCCCTGTCCGACCCCTATTTCATCGACCGCAAGCTCTACCCGAACGTGGATTTCTACAGCGGCATTCTGCTACGCGCCATGGGTATCCCGACCAACATGTTCACCGTCATGTTCGCCATCGGGCGCCTGCCGGGCTGGATCGCCCATTGGTGGGAGCAGCACCGGACCCCGGGCACCCGTATCGCGCGTCCCCGCCAGATCTACACCGGGCTCAAGGAGATCCGATACGTCCCCATCGATCAGCGATGATGCGGGGACGCGGCGGGCCTCTGCTCCCCTGGGGCTGGCGCAGCGCGCCAGCGCTGTCCCGGGTCACGGGAGAATCCCTCATGCGCTCGTTACTCGTCGTGCTTCTCGCGCTGCTCTGCCCCGCCGCAGGGGCCGGCCCCCTGCGGGTCTTCGTCAGCGTCCTGCCGCAGAAGACCTTCGTAGAACGGGTGGGCGGGCCTGCGGTGGATGTCCAGGTCATGGTCCAGCCCGGCGCCAGTCCGCACACCTATGACCCCATCCCTCGGCAGGTCGCGGCCCTGGCCGAGGCGGACCTGTACGTGGCCGTCGGCGTGCGCTTCGAGGACGCCTGGATGGAGCGCATTCGCGCTGCCAACCCGAGGATACGGATCCTGGATACGAGCCGCGGGATCGACCTCAGGGCGATGGAGGCGCCAGATGACGACGACCACGGGCATCCCGGCGGCGAGGCGTCCGGGGCGGGGCTGGGCGAGCAGGGCCAGCCGCCGAGCGGGGCAGGTCAAGCGCCCGTGCAGGGCCCTCGCGACCCGCACCTCTGGACCAGCCCGCCGCTGGTCAAGCAGATGGCGGCGGCAATCCGTGACGCCCTGGCGGCCCTGGACCCCACCAACGGCGCGGCCTACGCCGCCAACTATGCCGCCTTTGCCGCGGAGTTGGATGCCCTGGATCGGGAGATCCGCGCCCGCCTCGCCGGGCTCTCCGAGCGACGCTTCATGGTCTTCCACCCAGCCTGGGGCTACTTTGCCGATACCTATGGCTTGACCCAGGTCCCCATCGAACGGGAGGGCAAGGAGCCCGGCCCGCGGGCCCTGGCCACCCTCATCGATCAGGCCCGCCGGGAGGGTATCAAGACCATCTTTGTCCAGCCCCAATTCTCCCACAAGGCGGCCGCCCAGGTGGCCAAAGCCATCGGCGGGGAGGTGGCGATGCTGGACCCCCTCGCCCCGGACTACATCGAGAATCTGCGCCGCGCCGCCGCCGCCTTGGCCGCGGGCTCGGCACGGCCTCGCCTTGAGACCCAACCTTGACGGCTGCGCTGGGCCGCACGGTGCCGCCCGAGGGCGAAGCCTTCGGCGGAGCCCCGGGCGGGGAGTCCGCGGGTTGGGCTCGCGGGAAGGGGCGCTGGCGCGGCCTGGACCTCAGTCGTCGTGGTCGAGGCGCAGTCTGAGCGCGTGCGGGAGCTGCGGGTGTTAGGCCCGCGCCCGCAGGTTGGCCATGACGCGCGGCATGTCCTCACGGGGCGGGGCCGGCCAGGGCATGTGATTGGGACATGTGACTGGGACAATGTGATCGGCACACCTGCGCGGCCTGGGCCGTGTAGCGAATCTCTGCCGGCGGCCGCGGGTCTGAGTTGGTGTCGCCCGCCGCGGGCCCCACTTGTCAACCTGCGGCCCCGCGTGTCCAGCTTGACGCGCCGCCTCACTCCGCAGCGTGCCAGCGAGAGGGTTCTGGCTCGATCTGTGGCTGGCCGGAGCGATCACTTGATGAGGATTCTCACCATGAGCCGACTTCCCTACACCGCGGTGTCCAGTGCGGGTGAGGCCTATGACATCGAGTTTCCGCTGCACGCACAGACGCGTTCGCCGCAGGTGGTGGCGGACCTCTTGACGGCCGTGCTTGGAGCGATCAGCGAACGGGTCGAGGCGGGTGATGCGGTGAGCGACGGGGATGTCCTGCAGGCCCTGGCCATGGCCATGGCGGTCAGAGCGCGCATGGTCTCGGTGGCGCCCAAGACCAGCCTGACGCTGATGCATGGCCTGGTCGACGCGAGCTTTGCAGCGGCCCTGCAGGCCAGCCGTTACCCAACCAGTCGCGCCTGACGGGGTCCGAGATGACCATGCATCGACGCAAGCTGCTCCTCGCCACCCTCGCGGCCCTGGTCCCAGGCGGCGCCATGGGCGCCCTGACGCCGACGCCACGGCAGAGCCGAGGGCCCTTTTACCCTGACCGCCTGCCGTTGGAGCGTGACAACGACCTGGTCCAGGTGGAGGGTTACCCTCACCTCGCCCGCGGCGAGATCACCCATCTGACGGGTCAGGTGCGGGACCCCTCCGGGCGGCCCGTGTCGGGTGCCCTGGTCGAGATCTGGCAGTGCGATGTCAATGGACGCTACATCCACAGCGCCGACCCTGGTGCAGCACCACGGGATCCAGGATTCCAAGGCTATGGCCGCTGCGCGACGGCGGCCGATGGCGCCTACCGCTTTCGGACCATCAAGCCCGTCCCTTACCCCGGCCGGGCGCCGCATATCCATGTCGCCGTGCGGCTGTCTGGACAGACACCCCTGGTGACCCAGCTCTATGTGCAGGGGGCCCCGGAGAACGCTCAGGACTGGCTGCTCAATACAGCGCAGGACCCGGCGGCCCTGATCGTGGCCTTCTCCCCCATTCAGGCCCCCGACGCCACCCTGGCCGCGCGCTTCGACCTGGTCCTGCCGGCGGGGTAGGGGCCGCCTGTCGAGCCATCCGTCCGACCGGCTGGGCGGGGCGGCGCCCCGCTGGCGTCGGTTCTCGGGGAGGCCCGGCTTGGACGGCCATGCCCATGGCCTGGTGGATGCGCTGCACGATCGCCGGATGAAGCTGGCAGCTTGCGGCGAGCGTGGCCAGGTCGCTCCGCTCTGCGTCCCTGTCGACCTCGATCGCGAGCAGCGAGGCGGCATAGACCTGGGCCCTGACCTCGGGGCTGAGGATCTCCGCCGCGAGGGTGTCGAGGCTTAACGGTTGGCGCATCTCGTTGATCGCCCAGCCCGTCGTGTCTTCATCCATGCCGAGCTCCTGGGCAGATGCGGATCAAATGCCCTCCCGGCATTTGATCCGCTCGCGTCCCGCGACGCGCGCGTCGCGGGACGCTCCCGTTTCAAGGGCTTGAGGCCCTCGAAACGGGCGGGCCATCCCTGGCCCGCACGGGAGACGCAATCAATCAGCGCCTTGTAGAGCCTGCCGACGATCCACTGCATCTCGGGATCGTTGATCTGACCGTCGCCCTTGGCCGCGCCGCTCCCCCGCCAAGCGGCCGCCGAGGACGGCGCCAATTCCGCCCCCTGGCTGCCCCGGCGCTGCCAGGGGAGACGGTGTCCTGGCCACCGCCGCGGACGGTCATACCGTCGCGTACCAAGTCGTCGGTGGCACCCCTGTGAGACGCGGATGGGGTCACGCCCGCCCCCTTCGCCGGATTGGCGCTCTGCACTGCCGTTGGCCTGCCGGCCGCTGGCACCTCAACCCCGTCCATGTGGCTGTCTCGGCGGTCAGATCCCGACCAGGGGCTGGAACAGCCGCCCCAGCACGCCGGAGAAGCGCAGCCGGGCGTCCGTGGCGACGAGACAGATGCACGGCAGGTCGGTGTCCGCGACGGGCTGGTGCTGAATCGAGGGATCCAGCTCCGCCAGGTCTCCGGCAGCAAAGCGCCCGATCTCGTCGACGAAGGAGCCGCGCAGGACCAAGGTCAGCTCGCTCCCGCCGTGGCCATGATGCGGCAGGGCTGTGCCGGGCGCGATGGACAACAGGCGCACGGTACCCGCGCCGCTGTCGACGCCAGGGAAGCGGAAGTGTTTGACCCCCGGCGCGAGGGTGCGCCAGGGGACCCGGGCCAGCCCGGCCGGGAACCAGGGGGCGAGGGTCCCCGGCAGGCCGTCGGCGGGGCGATGCCTGGGACGCCGGGTATGCTTTGCCTGCGGTTCCCGATCGATGCGCGCCAGGGCGGCCGTCAGCGCCCCGTCGGCCAGCGGCGCCGGATCGAGCCCGGCGAGGAGGGCGCCGCCGAGCTCTGTGGCGTCCCGCACGTGCTCCCGGCACCGGGGGCACAGCTCCAGGTGGGCGGCGAGGACCAGCGAGATCCCCTCCGTGACGGCCCCAGCCGCGTATGCGACCAGGGTGGCATCGTCCGGGTGATGACGAATGGTCATGGTTCTACCCTCATGGCGCTGCGCAGCTTGGTGAGCGCAAGGCGCAGCCGTGACTTTACCGTGCCGAGCGGGAGGTCCAGCGCCTTGCCGACCTCGCCGTGGCTCAGACCCTCGAAATACGCCAGCCGGATGACCTCCACCTGCTCGGCGGGGAGCGCACCCACCAGATCGGGCAGGCGCCCGGCATCGAGGCGGTCGAGGACCCGCTGATGCCCGTCGCCCTGCTCGTCCTCGGCATCGGCCTCCTCGGTAAGCTCCACCTCGTACAGGCGCTGGCGGCGCAGGCGGTCGATGCGCAGGTTGCGCGCGATGGTAAAGACCCAAGCCGACGGCGCCCGGCTGGAGTCGAACTGACCGGCCTTGCGCCACACCTGGACCAGCGTCTCTTGCGCGAGGTCCTCTGCCAGATCGGGGTCGGCTCCGAGTCGCTGCATGTAGCGCTTGATCCTGGGGGCAAACCACTGGAAGAGGCGGGCGAAGGACTGCCGGTCGCCGTGTTGTGCGACCGCTGCGAGCCAGTCGGCGAGCTCCGGCGGCGGTGCCATCCCAGTCTGCGCCTCCTGCTCCGGCCTGCTGGCGGCGTACGTCATGGATCTCCCCTCACATCTAGCCTTCAGTACGGTGAGCCGCGCCTGTTGGATCACATCGGCCGGCGTCGGGTCGGGCCTCTCGGGGTCGGCCAGGGGATACCGGTGGCCGCGCGGGCGGGCCGAGCCGCGAAGTATAGGTCGAGGGCGGTGATCCAATCTCCCTGGTCTGGCGTAATGGATTGCGAGGCTCGATCAAAAGGGGGCGCGACATGAGCAGACTGGGTGGACAGAATAGACCTCGAGACATCGCGGTGGTCGGGACCGGCATATCGGGGCTCGCGGCTGCCTGGCTGCTGTCGCACCGCCATCGGGTCACGGTCTACGAGAAGGACGACCGCATTGGCGGCCACACCAATACGGTCCACCTGCACTCGAGCGCCGGGCCCGTCGCCGTGGACACCGGCTTCATTGTCTTCAACGATCGCAACTACCCCAACCTGGTCGCCCTCTTCGACCACCTGGACGTCGCGACCGCCGCCACTGACATGTCCTTCTCCGCATCCCTGGAGGGCGGGCAGTTCGAATACAGCGGGTCCGGTCTCGGGGGGCTGATGGCTCAGCCGGCGAACATTGTCCGCCCGCGAATGTGGCGCATGGTCAGTGACCTGATGCGTTTCTACCGTGAGGCGCCTAAGGCCGCCCGGGCGGGTCGGGGGACGGACGAGACCCTCGGCGATTATCTGAGAGCCAACGGCTACGGCGAGCCCTTCGTGCGGGACCACTTGCTGCCCATGGGCGCGGCCATCTGGTCCACCCCGGTCGAGGGTATGCTCGACTATCCCCTGACCGCCTTCGTCCGATTCTGTGACAACCACGGCCTGTTGTCGTTTGGCGCGCGTCCCCAATGGCGGACCGTGGTCGGCGGCAGCGAGCGTTACGTCGAGCGCATCATTGCCCCGTTCGGGGGCCGCATCCGCCTCAACACGGCGGTGACCGCCATCCACCGGGGCACGCAAGGGGTGCGGATCGAAGACCGGCAGGGTGGGGCCGAGGACTACGACCAGGTGGTGATTGCCGCCCATGCGGACCAGGCCCTGGCCATGCTCGTCGACGCCGACCCGGCGGAGCGCCGCCTTCTGGGTGCCTTCCGCTACGAGCGCAACCTTGCGGTCCTGCACTCAGATCCGGCCCTAATGCCCCGCGCCAGGCGCGCCTGGGCCGCCTGGAACTTCCTGAGCGACGGCCGGGGCGAGAGGCAGAAGGTGTGTGTCAGCTACTGGATGAATCGCCTCCAGCACCTGCCCGACACGATGCCCCTGTTCGTCACCCTGAACCCGCTGCGACGGCCCGCTCAGACGGCCATCCATCGGACCTTCCTGTACCAGCACCCGGTCTATGACCGCGCCGCCATTCGCGCCCAGGGGCTGCTCTGGAACCTCCAGGGGGCGCGCCGGACCTGGTTCTGCGGCTCCTATTTCGGCCACGGGTTTCACGAGGACGGGCTCCAGGCGGGGCTGGCGGTCGCGGAGCAGCTGGGCGGCATGGAGCGTCCCTGGCGTGTGTCGGAGCCCAACGGGCGCATCCACTGTCATGCTCCGATCGGTGCGGCTGCGTTTCAGGGCCAGAGTCGCGATCTGCCGGGGGTGGCCGCGTGAGCGCCTCTGCCCTCTACGTGGGTCGGGTGGGACATCGGCGCCACCGCCCCCGCGCCCACCGTCTGGAGTATCGGGTCTTCTCGCTCCTGCTTGACCTGGACGAGCTCCCGGTGCTGGCGCAGCGGCTGCGTCTGCTGTCGCACAATGGCCCCGGTGTCCTGTCGTTCTTTGATCGCGATCACGGGCCCGGCGACGGCTCGCCGCTGGTGCCCTATGTCCGTGACCTGCTGGCCCGTGCCGGGGTTCGCGACGCCGACGGACCCGTCCGGCTGCTGTGCTACCCGCGGGTCTTGGGCTACGTCTTCAATCCCTTGAGCGTCTACTACTGCCATGCCCGTGATGGGGCATTGCGGGCGCTGATCTACGAGGTGAGCAATACCTTCGGTGAGCGCCACAGCTACGTGATGCCGGTGGGCCAGGATGGGACACAGATCCGCCAGACCTGCCGCAAGGCCTTCTATGTCTCGCCCTTCCTGCCGATGGATTGCACCTATCACTTCCAGGTGCACACCCCCGGCGAACGCCTGAGCCTGGTCATTCACGAGACCCACGAGGCGAAGCCGATCTTGGATGCCTGGTTCACCGGCGATCGCCGCCCCCTTTCCGATGGGACCCTGTTGCGCGCGGCTTTGAGCGTCCCCTTTCTGACCCTGAAGGTCCTGGCGGCGATCCATTGGGAGGCCCTGAAACTCTGGCTGAAGGGCGTGCCGCTGGTCCGCCGCCAGCCGGCCCTCGCTCATGGCGTGAGCCTGCCGCATGCGCCTGGCGACGCCCGGACGACGCCGAGCCCGTAGGAGTTTGAGATGAGCACAGAACCTGCCTACAGCACCGGTACCACAACCGGCGGTGGAGACGGAGCCGTCCAGGCCATGGCCCGCGATCCCACGGGATTGGATCTGGGCCAATCTAAAGCCCTGGCCCAGGTCCGTTTCAAGGCATGGCTTGACCACTGGGTCGGGCGTGCCCTGGGCGGGGTCCTGCTGCGGCTGGGCTCGCGACTGCAAGCTGGGAGCCTTACCCTGCATCTGCCCAACGGCATGACTCACCGCTTCCAGGGGGTCGAGGCTGGACCCGAGGCGGAGATCCGCATCCGGGACACGGCGGCCCTGCGCAGGCTCTTGCTCGGCGGGGACATCGGCTTTGCCGAGAGCTATGTGGCCGGCCACTGGGGCACCCCGGACCTCCTCGCCCTCATGACCCTGGCCGAGCGCAACCAGGCGGTCCTGGCTGGGGGGCTGCGAGGGGCCGCCCCGATGCTCTGGGTCAACCGCCTCTATCACCGCCTGCGGGCCAATAGCCGTCGCGGGAGCCGGCGCAACATTGCCTACCACTACGATCTGGGCAACGCCTTTTATGCGCTCTGGCTGGATCCGGGGATGACCTACTCGGCGGCGCTGTTCGCGGACCCAGAGCAGGACCTTGCAGACGCCCAGGCCGCCAAATACAGGCGCATCGGTGAGCTCGCCGCCCTGCGCCCAGGGGCCCAGGTCCTGGAAATTGGCTGCGGCTGGGGCGGGTTCATGGAGCACGCGGCCCGGCTCGGCGCTGGTGTCCGCGGTCTGACCCTCAGCCGCGAGCAGCTTGCCTACGCCAATGGGCGCATGGAGCGCCTCGGCCTGGGGAGCCAGGCCAAGGCCGAGCTGACCGACTATCGCGACAGTAGCGGGGCCTACGACGCCGTCGTCTCCATCGAGATGCTTGAAGCCGTCGGCGAGGCCCACTGGCCGCGCTACTTCCAGACGCTCCGGCAGCGACTGGCCCCGGGCGGCGCGGCGGTGGTCCAGGTCATCACCATCTCCGACGAGCGCTTCCCCGGATACCGCGCCCGCACCGACTTCATTCAACGCCACATCTTCCCCGGCGGGATGCTGCCCTGCCCACGGGTGCTCAGGGAGCAGGCCGCGGCCGCGGGACTCCGTATCGATCATGCGGAGACCTTCGGGGGCTCCTACGCCCGCACCCTGGCCCTGTGGCGGGCCCGGTTCCTCGCCTCTTGGCCGCGGATCGAGGCACTCGGGTTCGACCAACGGTTCCGGCGCCTCTGGGAGTATTACCTCTGCTACTGCGAGGCTGGGTTCGCCTCCGGGGCCATCGATGTCGGCATCTACCGCTTGCGCCATGTCCGCTGAGGTCACCGCCGCGCCGGTGCAGGTGGACCGCGGGACCGTGCTGGCGTACGGGCTCCCCGGGCTGGTGACGGCCGTCCCCATGGTGCCGGTCTTCACCCTGCTCCCCACCTTCTACGCCGAGACCGTGGGTCTTGGGCTCGCCCTGACCGGGGCCATGCTACTGGTCGGCCGGCTCCTCGACCTGGTCAGTGATCCCCTGGTTGGCGTGCTGGCCGACCGCTGGGCCGGCGGGCGGGGTCTCGCCACCTTGGTCCTGGTCGGGGCCGTCCTGGCCGGCCCCAGCCTGGTGCTGCTGCTCTCGCCCCCGGTCGGACTGTCGCCCGGCCTTGGGGCCGCCTGGCTGCTGGGCTTCAGCGCGCTGCTCTACCTGGGGTGGACCCTGGTGCAGATTCCCTATCTGGCCTGGGGGGCCCAGCTGTCCCAGGACTATCACCAGCGCACCCGTCTCACAGCGAGCCGCGAGGGCTGGACCCTGGCCGGGATACTCCTGTCCGCGTCGCTTCCCGCCGTCCTCGGGTTCTTGCGCCTGGACGAAGGGCAGCAGTTGGCGGCCCTTGGCTGGTTCGCCGTCGCCCTGGGGCTGCCTGCCTTCTACCTCCTCCTGCGCCGCGTCCCGAGACCGCGGCCGATGGCCCGGGCCGGCTCGGGCTGGGAGGGGATCACTGCCAATCGGCTGTTCCTGCGCCTTCTCGGGTCCTGGTTCGCCAACGGACTCGCCAATGGCATCCCGGCGGTCCTGTTCCCACTGTACTGCGCCTACGTGCTGACCGTGGACGACCAGACCCGCAACCTCCTGCTGGCCCTCTACTTCGGGAGTGCGGTGGCGGGTATCCCCCTGTGGTTGGCCCTCAGCCGGCGCCTCTCACGGCACCACGCCTGGCTCTTGGCGATGGGCATCACATGCCCCGCCTTTGCCGTTGCCGCCTTGCTGGGGCCTGGGGATGTGGCTGCTTTCGCGCTCATCTGCCTGGTGACCGGACTTTGTCTCGGGGCGGATCTTGCCCTACCGCCGGCCATCCAGGCCGACGTGGCCGATTGGGACCGGCTGCGCTTCCGGCGCAACCGCACCGCTGCCCTGTTCGCCCTCTGGGGCATGGCCACCAAGCTGGCCCTTGCATTGGCCGCCGGCCTGAGCTTGCCGGCGCTGGGGGCCCTGGGGCTCGAAGGTGAGGCGCCTCCGGCGCTGGCTGTCGGCGCCCTGGCCCTGACCTACGCCCTGGTCCCCTGCATCCTGAAGCTGGTCGCCATGGCCCTGATGCACGGCCTGCCCCTCACCCGCGCCCGACAGGCCGCGGTAGCCGCCCGGTTGCGCCGGCGCGACCTTGCCGCCACGCAGGACTGAGTCATGCATGCCATGCGATTCCGGAATCTGACCCTGCCGGCGCTCCTCTTGGGCGCCGCCCTTGCCCTCAGCGGATGCGAGACCATGACCCCGGACGACTTCAAGGACCGCAGCCCGAAGCTGGACCTGTTCGACTATTTCCAGGGCCGGACCCAGGCCTGGGGCCTGTTTGAGGACCGCTTCGGCAAGGTGCGCCGCCAGTTCCAGGTGGACATCGAGGGCCGGGTCGAGGGCGCCACCCTGACCCTGGACGAGGGTTTCCGCTACGACGACGGGGAGCTCGCGCGGCGCGTCTGGACCATCCGCCGCGATGGCCCGGACGCCTATCTGGGCCGGGCCGCGGACGTCGTCGGCGAGGCCCGCGGCCGGGCCTCCGGGAATGCCCTCAACTGGAGCTACACCCTGGATCTGCCGGTGGGCGGCTCCACCTGGCGGGTCGTCTTCGACGATTGGATGTTCCTGCAGCCCAACGGCGTGATGATCAACCGGGCCAGGGTGAGCAAATGGGGCCTGGAGATCGGCTCCGTGACGCTGTTCTTCAGGAAACCGGGTGCCGCCTGAGGGGGCCAGGCCGGCCCGTGCCCGGCGCAGCGCCAAGGCACCCCGAAGGACCGCACCGGCGGCCGCCAGTCCCCGTTGCAGAGGTGTCAGTTCTGAAGGATCTTGCTACCCTTCAGCACGATGTCGCTGGCCGCCTTGATCGTGACCTTGCCGCTGCCGTCGATGCTCAGGTCCCGCCCGCTGATGAGGATGGTGCCGTCCTTCTTCATCACCAGGCGGCATTGGCCCACGTTGATCTCCAGCTCTTCGCCCACCTGGATCGTGAGCTTCCTGCCCACGGAGAGGCTCTTGACGCCGAGCACCTTCTCGCGGTCGTCACGGGCCACGCTCAAGCTGCGCGACCGCCCAACGCTGGTGCTGTCGTCGGCATCGATCACGTCGATGCGGCTTCCGGCGATTCGGTTCGTCTGATCCGTCATGGTGGCCTCCGGGGTGGGGGGACAGGACGCCAACGGCGTCACGAAGGTGGGGTTTCCGCTATCCGTCACTCGTCGCCGAACGCCGCTGGGCGTGCCGGGCATCCGATCGGCGCGGTCCCCAGATACTAGCCAATGAACAGCGGGTGCGTTTGTTGAGTCCCGGTTGGGTCCCATTGGGTCCTGGTCAGGTCCCGGCGGCGCGCCCATCCGGTGCTGAAGCCGGCGCAGGGATGGTGCTATCCTTCGAGCACGCCTCCTGAGAACGAGTCGCTGGCTGCGGCCAGCGGCCTGGCCGCCATCCACCTGCCAAGGGGACCGATGCCGTGTCCGAACAACCCGACGGGCTGGTCAGCATCCACGATTTCGTGCGCTGGGGCGCGAGCCGCTTCAACGCCGCCGGGCTGTTCTTTGGTCACGGCACGGACAATGCCCTCGACGAGGCCATGCACCTGGTGCTACATGCCCTGCACCTCCCGCCCGACCTGCCGACCACCTATCGCGACTGCCGTCTGACGGCGGGGGAGCGGGTCACCGTCACGGACTTGGTCGAGCGGCGTATCCGCGAGCGCAAGCCCGCCGCCTATCTGACCCAGAGGGCCTGGTTCGCTGGGCTGGAGCTCTACGTCAACGAGGATGTCCTCGTGCCGCGCTCCCCGTTGGCTGAGCTGATCGAGGCAGGCTTCGACCCTTGGATCGATGCGGAGCGGGTGGGGCGGATGCTCGACTTGTGCACCGGCAGCGGTTGCATCGGGATCGCCGCCGCCGTCTATCTCCCCCACGTGGAGGTCGACCTGGTGGATATCTCTGCTGCGGCCCTTCGGGTGGCGGAGAGGAACATCGAGCGTCACGGTGTGGGCGACCGGGTCCATCCGCTGGAGTCGGACCTTTTTTCCGCCTTGGAGGGGCGTCTTTACGACGTCATCGTCAGTAACCCCCCCTATGTGGGAGCGGAGGAGCTCGCCGCCCTGCCCGAGGAGTACCGCCAGGAGCCGACCCTGGGCCTGGCGGGCGGGGAGTCCGGCCTGGATCTGGTCTTGCGCATCCTGCGCGACGCCCCAAACTTCCTTTCGCCTGAAGGGATCCTGGTGGTGGAAGTGGGCAGCAGCGGCGCAGAGCTCACGCGACGCTTCCCAGACGTGCCCTTCCTGTGGCTCGAGTTCGAGCGCGGCGGGGAGGGCGTGTTCCTGCTGAACCGGGATCAATTGATCACGTACCACGAGGCATTCGCGGAGGCGGCGGGGTAACCATGAGCCTACGGCGGGCAAGAACGGTGGAGGAGTACGTGGACTGGGTGCGCCAGGCCGTCTTCGAGGTCGACGACCTGCGTGCCTGCCTGGAGTTCGAGCTGGAAGACCTGAGGCGTTTCCCCGCCTTCCTCGATCCGCTGGAGGAGGGTATCAAGGGACTCTACCGGTCGATGCTGGAGGGGACCTACAGCTTCGGGCGGGAGGATCTACCCTTCATGGACCTGGCCGCCCAGTTCTCCGAGGACATCCCCTTCCACACCCTGCTCAAGCAGATCAACGAAACCCATCGCCGAGGCCTCGAGGTCGAGGCGCAGGGTTAGAGGACCGCGTGGACCAGAGCATCACCTATGACCTCGATCTGATCCGCCGTTACGACCAGAGCGGGCCTCGTTACACCTCGTATCCCACGGCTGTCGAGTTTCATTCGGGCTTCGACGAAGCGGCCTACCGCGCCGCCTGTGCGGACACCAATGCAAGCGGCCGCCCGCTGTCGCTGTACTTTCATATCCCCTTCTGCGACACCCTGTGCTTCTACTGCGCGTGCAGCAAGCTTGCGACCAAGGATAGGGCCCTGGCTCAGCCTTACCTGGAGCGGGTCTACCGCGAGCTCGCCATGCAGGCCGAGCTCTTCGAGCCGAGCCGGCGTGTCGAGCAGCTCCACTGGGGCGGCGGTACCCCCACCTTCATCAGCCGCGCCCAGATGGCGGAGCTCATGGACGAGACGCGGCGCCGCTTCGAGCTCGCCGACGATGCGGTCGGGGAGTTCTCGGTGGAGATCGATCCGCGCGAGGCCGATGCCGAGACCGTGGCCCTGCTGCGCCGGCTCGGCTTCAACCGGATGAGCCTGGGGGTGCAAGACTTCGATCCCCAGGTCCAGCATGCGGTCAACCGCATCCAGAGCGAGGCGCAGACCCTCGCCGTGCTGGAGGCGGCGCGTGCCCAGGGATTCCGCTCGGTGAGCGTGGACCTGATGTACGGCCTACCGCTGCAGACCGTCGCGTCGTTTGGGCGCACCCTTGAGACCATCGTGGGTTTCGCTCCGGACCGCCTGTCGGTCTTCAACTACGCCCATCTGCCGGAGCGCTTCAAGCCGCAGCGGCGCATCGATGCGACGGAGCTGCCGCCGCCCGAGGTCAAGCTCCAGATTCTCCAAGAGACCATCGACCGTCTCACCGACGCCGGCTATGTGTACATCGGGATGGATCACTTCGCCCGCCCGGACGACGAGCTGGCCCTGGCCCAGCGCAACGGGACCCTCTACCGCAACTTTCAGGGCTACTCGACCCACGCCGACTGCGACCTGATCGGCATCGGCATGACCTCCATCGGCAAGGTCGGCAACACCTATGCCCAGAACGAGCGCGGTCTTGAAGACTACTATGCCCGCATCGATGCAGGGCGTCTGGCCGTCTTCAGGGGCATTGCCCTGAGCCGCGATGACCAGATCCGCCGCGACGTGATCACCCGACTGATCTGTCACTTCGAGCTCCACTTCGCCCAGGTGGAGGGGACCTGGGGTATCGACTTCGGCGACTATTTCGCGGCCGAGCTGCCCAAGCTCCATCCCATGGTCGAGGACGGCCTGGTGGAGATGGACGAGGGGGCCATTCGCGTCCTGCCTCGGGGTCGTCTGCTGATCCGCAACGTCTGCATGGTGTTCGACGCCTACCTCGCCACCAAGCAGGGATCCATCGGCTTTTCCAAGGTCATTTGATCGTGTCCGATCGCGCCTCCTCGCCCGGGGCCGGTGGGGCGCCGATCTGCGAGCTGTTTCGTCTGAGCGCCCGGCGTTGGGCCTCGGCGCCCGCTGTGGTGGGCGGCGGAGGTTTGAGCTTTGCGGGCCTGGACCGTGCATCCGATGCGGTGGCGGGGGCACTGGGGCAGGCCGGCATCGGGGTGGGGGAGCGCGTCGGTCTCTTGTGTCCGAACGAGGCCGAGTTCGTCATCGCCTACCTCGGCATCCTCAAGGCGGGCGCCTGTGTGGTGCCCATCAATCTGCTGCTCAATCCGCTTGAGATCACCTTCATCTTGCGCGATTCGGGCGCCCGGGGACTGATCTACCACAGGGGCCTGGCGCGGGGCGCGGCGCTCGCCCTGGACCAGGTCCCGGGGGTCGTGCTCCGGGTTGCCGTGGGACCGCGGGATTCGCAGGGGGACATCGGCGGTGCCTTGGACCTGACTACCATGGCCGCCAGCGGCTTGGCGGCGCCCGATCTGAGCGGCCGGGTGTCGGACCAGGATCTGGCCGCGATCCTCTATACCTCGGGGACCACAGGCCGCCCCAAGGGCGCGATGCTCAGCCATGGCAATCTGAGCTCCAACGCTGCCTCGGTGGTGCAGGCCCTGGCACTGGAGGCGGGGCGCGACCGGATCCTGGTCGTGCTGCCCCTGTTTCATGCGTTTGCGGCGACGGTCGGGATGCTCGTGCCGCTGCTGCACGGGCTGAGCCTGGTGCCCGTCGCACGCTTCGACCCCCGGCAGGTCAGCGCAACCATCGCCGAGCATGGGGCGTCGATCTTCCTCGGTGTCCCCAGCATGTATGCCCTGCTGCTGCGCCTGGAGGCTGCGGCCGTTGCCCAATGGCGGGGCGTGCGCCTGTGCGTCTGCGGCGGCGCGGCCCTGCCCCGCGCTGTCATGGCCGACTTCGAGGCGCGTTTCGGCATTCCGGTGCTCGAGGGCGATGGCCCCACGGAATGCTCGCCGGTCACCTGCGTCAACCCGATCGCCGGGCCACGCAAACCCGGCTCGGTGGGACTTCCAATCCCGGGCGTCGAGATGCGCATCGCCGATGCCGAGGGTTGCACGCTTCCAGACGGCGAGCACGGCGAGGTGTGCGTGCGCGGCCCGAACGTCATGCGCGGCTATTGGGGTCTGCCGGAGGAGACGGCGGCAAGCTTCTTCGGCGACTGGTTCCGGACCGGCGACCTGGGCCTTCGCGACCCGGATGGGTACTTCTTCCTCGTCGACCGCATCAAGGACCTTATCATCACTAACGGCATGAACGTCTATCCGAGGGTGATCGAGGAGGTGCTCTACCAGCACCCGGACATTGCCGAGGCCGCCGTCGTGGCGGAGCCCCACGACCTGCATGGCGAGATCCCGGTCGCCTACGTGGTGGCCAAGCCGGGGGCCCTCCTCGGGGCGGCGAGCGTCCGCGACTGGTGCCGCGCGCGGCTCGGCCGACATGAGGTCCCGCGCCGAATCCTGCTGCGTGAGTCTCTGCCGAAAAACGCCACGGGTAAGATCCTCAAGCGCGAGCTGCGCCGACAGGGCGAGCTGGAACGCGGCGTCGACCTCCCTCCCAAAGGCCCGGCCTAGGATCCCGGTCAGGCCCATCGGGTTCTGCAGGGCAACACAGACAGCGCTACCACATGGAACCTGGCCGCTCCTGGGGCTATACTTACATGCTTTGCCGGACACTGACCCACCTGTCCGGCTGGGGCGGCGCCACTGGCGGTGTGGCCGGCGCAGCCCGCATCGAAACGGCAGCGACGAGCGGCGGGTGATGGCCGCGGTTGGAGATGAGGCAATGCAAGTGTCAGTGGAAAGCGGGGCGGGACTCGAGCGGCGCATGACGGTGGATCTGCCCGCCGAGCGGTTTGAGGCCGAGGTCGCCAGTCGACTTCAGCAGGTCGCCCGCTCGGCTCGGCTCCCAGGATTTCGCCCTGGCAAGGTCCCGGTCAAGATCCTGCGCCAGCGTTTTGGCGAGCAGATCCATCAGGAGGTCTTCGGCGACCTGATGCAGTCGAGCTTCTCGGAGGTCGTGGGGCAGCAGCAGCTTCGCCCGGCCGGCCCGCCCCGCGTGGTGCCCTCCATCGATCATGTCGGCCGGCGTTATGGGTATACGGCGACCTTCGAGGTGCTGCCCGACATCACCCTGGCGCCCCTTGCGGATCGGGTCATCCGGCGTCCGGTGGCGGAGATCACCGATGCGGACCTCGCGGCCATGATCGATCGCCTGCGTCAGCAGCGCCGCACCTGGTCCAAGGTCGAGCGCCCGGCGCAGCGGGGCGATCGGGTGATGGCCTCGTTCACCGGCACCCTGGACGGCGAGCCCTTCCAGGGCGGCTCGGTCCAGGACCGGCCTATTGAGATCGGGGCCGAGCACCTGATTCCGGGGTTCGAGGATGGACTGGTCGGCATCTCCGCAGGCGAGTCGCGCACCCTGAATCTGGTCTTTCCCGAGGACTATCACGCGAAGCATCTGGCCGGCAAGCCCGTGGTCTTCGAGGTCGCGGTCTCGAGCGTCGAGGGACCGGTCGTGCCGGAGGTCGATGCCGAGCTGGCCCGCTCCTACGGTGTAGACGACGGGGACGTCGAGCGCTTTCGCCGGGACGTGCGCGCCAACATGGAGCGCGAGCTGCGCCAGCGCATCCAGGCCCGGGTCAAGACCCAGGTGATGGACGCCCTCTTGGCCGCTAACCCCATCGAGGTGCCCGGGGTGCTGGTGCGTGAGGAGGTCGCCGTCCTCAAGGCCAGGACCAAACGCGGCGCGGCTGCGTCCAACCTGGAGCTGCCCGATGCCCTGTTCGAGGAGTCAGCGCGGCGTCGCGTGGCCCTGGGACTCATCATCGCCGAGGTGGTGCGGGCGAACGGGATCGCTGTGGATCCGCAGCGGGTGCGGGCCGCGGTCGAGGACCTGGCGTCCACCTACGAAAGCCCGAAAGAGGTCGTGGACTACTACTACTCGAGCAAGGACAACCTGATGAACGTCGAGACCATGGTCCTGGAAGACCAGGTGGTAGACTGGGTGCTGGGCCAAGCCCGCGTCGAGGACGAGCCCATGTCGTTTCAACAGCTGACGGAAGGGGGCCCCGGCCGCTGAGGCCGCCGATCTTAGGGCCTCTCCCGATCGGCACCCTTCCACGGCGCAACAACCGAGGTCAGCAGCCCATGCGCGGACAGTCTGGACATTCCGAGTGGCAGCCACAGGGACTCGGTCTGGTGCCGATCGTCATCGAGCAGACCGCCCGTGGCGAGCGTTCCTTCGATATCTTTTCGCGGCTCCTCAAGGAGCGGGTCGTCTTCCTGGTCGGCCCAGTGGAAGACCACGTTGCCAATCTGGTCGTCGCCCAGCTGCTCTTCCTTGAGTCGGAGAACCCGGACAAGGACATCCACCTGTACATCAACTCTCCGGGCGGCTCGGTCACGGCAGGCCTCGCCATCTACGACACCATGCGCTTCATTCGGCCAGATGTGAGCACCATGTGCGTGGGCCAGGCGGCCAGTATGGGCGCGCTGCTCCTGGCCGGCGGTGCCAAGGGCAAGCGTTTCTGTCTCCCGCATTCCAGGATCATGATCCACCAGCCCCTCGGCGGCTTCTCCGGCCAGGCCACGGACATCGATATCCACGCCCGCGAAATTCTGCTCATTCGGGACCAGCTCAATCAGATCCTCGCGCGCCATACCGGCCAACCGGTGGAGAAGATCGCCCAGGATACCGAGCGCGACAATTTCATGGGCGGCGAGGCGGCCGTCGAGTACGGGCTGATCGACAGGGTGCTGGACGAGCGCGGTCCCGCCGCCGAGAAGGGTCCGGAAAAGAAGTCATGACCAGCGGCGGGGCGCTCCGCCGCCTCGGTTCCTTGCCATCCATGGCTAAACCGGTATGATGAGACCCCCCCCGGCGGCTCGCCGTTGGCGACGGACGGAGTGGCTTTGGGATTCTTCGCCCATGTCCGATGTGACTCAGGATCCGAAGGAGGTGTGGCGCCCGTGCGGCGGTCTGCATCCCTTGGCCTCGGTCGCCGCCTGTCTGGGGACGCGCACCGCGCCCCGGGTGCTCGCAGGGCGGTGCGGTACCTATGACCTTCCGGAGACCCAGCCCCGATGAGTGGAACCAGCCACGGTAAGAGCGACGAAGGCAAGCTCCTCTATTGTTCCTTCTGCGGCAAGAGTCAGCATGAGGTCCGGAAGCTGATCGCGGGTCCTTCGGTCTTTATCTGCGACGAGTGCGTCGAGCTCTGCAACGACATCATCCGCGAGGAGATGCAGGAAGGCGTCGGCGAGGCGACCAGCAAGCTGCCCAAGCCGCGCGGCATCAACGATATCCTGGACCAGTTCGTGATCGGTCAGGAGAAGGCCAAGAAGACGCTGTCCGTGGCGGTCTACAACCACTACAAGCGCATGGAAGCCGCAGAGACTAAGAGCGACGTCGAGATCGCCAAGAGCAACATCTTGTTGATCGGCCCCACGGGATCGGGCAAGACCCTCCTGGCCGAGACCCTCGCGCGGCTGCTCAACGTCCCCTTCACCATTGCCGACGCCACCACCCTCACCGAGGCGGGCTATGTCGGCGAGGACGTGGAGAACATCATCCAGAAGCTGCTCCAGAAGTGCGACTACGATGTGGAAAAGGCCCAGACCGGGATCGTCTACATCGACGAGATCGACAAGATCTCGCGTAAGTCGGACAACCCCTCCATCACACGGGACGTGTCCGGCGAGGGTGTGCAGCAGGCCCTGCTCAAGCTGATCGAGGGGACCATTGCCTCGGTTCCTCCCCAGGGCGGGCGCAAGCATCCCCAGCAGGAGTTCCTGCAGGTCGATACCTCGAATATCCTGTTCATCGTCGGGGGGGCCTTCGCCGGTCTCGACAAGGTGGTGCGCAACCGCTCCAAGAAGGGTGGGATAGGCTTCTCCGCGGAGGTCCATAGCAAGGACAACACCAAGCAGATCGGCGAGATCCTGAGTGAGGTCGAACCCGAGGATCTGATCGGCTACGGTCTGATCCCCGAGTTTGTCGGGCGTTTGCCGGTCGTGGCGGTGCTCGATGAGCTCGACGAGCAGGCCCTGGTGCGCATCCTGACTGAGCCGAAGAACGCCTTGGTGAAGCAGTACCAGCGGCTGTTCGAGATGGAAGGCTGCCAGCTCGAGCTGCGCGAGGACGCCCTGCGCCTGATTGCCCACAAGGCGATGGAGCGCAAGACCGGTGCCCGCGGCCTGCGGACCATCATGGAGCAGGTGCTGTTGGACATCATGTACGACCTGCCGTCCATGGATCACGTGAGCAAGGTCGTCGTGGACGCCTCGGTCATCGCCGGCGAGAACCCCCCCTTCGTTATCTACGATCGCGTCGAGAAGCAAGCCGCCGGTTTGGAATGACGGCAGGCACTCGGTGCCGCCTGCCCCAAGGGGCCGCCCGCTCCTCCCCGCCCGGCTCTCGGCGGGGGCACTGCGGCTGGTCGGCGATCCGCTCGGCGAGGTTGAACTGGATCGGGGCAACCCAAACTACCTCCTCGACGACGTTCCTGGCCGGGGACTCCAGTCGAGGTTGCGTGACGGTATCCGTCTCCCGGCATCCCCCGCTGAGACCCCAGTCGCCCCTCCTGCCGGCACGGCAGGCACACCCCGAGGTTGAGCAAAGGTTTTATGGCCCCGAGAGATACCAGCAAGCACTCCAGCCCCGTGTCGACCCAGGAGGCGCCGGTCCTCCCGTTGCGCGACGTGGTGGTCTATCCGCACATGGTGATACCGCTGTTCGTGGGGCGCGAGAAGTCCATCCGCGCCCTCGACGCGGCCATGGCAAGCGACAAGCAGATCCTCCTGATCGCGCAGAAGAGCGCCGACGTGGATGACCCCTTGGTCAAGGATCTGCATGCCGTCGGTACCCTTGCCAACATCCTCCAGTTGCTGAAGCTCCCGGATGGCACCGTCAAGGTCCTAGTTGAAGGGAACCAACGGGCGCGGATCGATGCCTTCCTCACCACCGATGAGGTCTTCACCGCCCGCATCACCCCGCTTGCCGAGGCCCTGAAGGCGGACGCACGCGAGCAGGAGGTGCTGATGCGCTCGGCGGTGAACCTGTTCGACCAGTACGTGAAGCTCAACAAGAAGGTCCCTCCCGAGGTGTTGACCTCCCTGTCGAGCATCGACGAGCCCGGGCGCCTGGCCGACACCATGGCGGCCCACATGTCGCTCAAGCTCGACGAGAAGCAGCGTGTCCTGGAGATGATCGACATCCATGCGCGGCTGGAGCACCTCATGGGGCTCATGGAGTCGGAGAGCGACATCCTGCAGATGGAGAAGCGCATCCGCGGGCGCGTGAAGCGCCAGATGGAGAAGAATCAGCGCGAGTACTATCTCAACGAGCAGATGAAGGCCATCCAGAAGGAGCTGGGCGAGCTCGAGGATGCGCCCAACGAGCTCGAAGAGCTGGGTCGCCGCGTCGAGGCCGCCGGCATGCCCAAGGACGTCAAGGCCAAGGTCACCACCGAGATCAACAAGCTGAAGCTCATGTCGCCGATGTCGGCCGAGGCGACGGTGGTGCGTAATTACGTCGACACCCTGCTCAACGTCCCCTGGCAGAAGAGAACCCGCATCCGCAATGACATCCGTGTCGCCGAGGATGTGCTCAACAAGGACCATTACGGCCTGGAGAAGGTCAAGGAGCGGATCCTCGAATATCTCGCCGTGCAGCAGCGCGTGCGCAAGCTCAAGGGCCCCATCCTCTGTCTGGTCGGGCCGCCGGGGGTGGGCAAGACATCCCTCGGACAGTCCATCGCCCGGGCCACGAACCGTAAGTTCGTGCGCATGTCCCTTGGCGGGGTGCGCGATGAGGCGGAGATCCGTGGTCACCGCCGCACCTACATCGGGGCACTCCCCGGCAAGATCATCCAAAACCTGTCCAAGGCGGCGTCACGCAACCCGCTGTTCCTGTTGGACGAGATCGACAAGATGGCGATGGATTTCCGGGGCGACCCGGCCTCGGCCCTGTTGGAAGTCCTGGACCCCGAGCAGAACCACACCTTCAACGACCACTACCTGGAGGTCGATTTCGACCTGTCCGAGGTGATGTTCGTCGCCACGGCCAACACCCTCAACATCCCACCGGCCCTGCTCGACCGCATGGAGGTCATCCGCCTGTCGGGCTATACGGAGGATGAGAAGGTCAACATCGCCGAGCAGTACCTGATCCCCAAGCAGATGAAGAACAACGGGCTCAAGGACAACGAGCTTGCGATCCGCGAGGCGGCGCTGCGCGACATCATTCGCCATTACACGCGCGAGGCGGGGGTCCGCAACCTGGAACGGGAGATCTCCAAGATCTGCCGAAAGGTGGTCAAGGAGGTACTCCTCAAGAAGCGCGAGGGCACGGTGACGGTGTCGCCCAAGGGCTTGGAGAAATACCTGGGCGTCCAGCGGTTCCGCTACGGCCGGGCCGATGAGGTCGATCAGGTCGGCCAGGTGACCGGCCTCGCCTGGACCGAGGTGGGCGGCGAGCTCTTGCGCATCGAGGCGGCCCTGGTGTCTGGCAAAGGCAAGTTCACCTATACCGGACAACTCGGGGACGTGATGCAGGAGTCGATCCAAGCCGCCATGACGGTGGTGCGCAGCCGCGCCGAGGCCCTGGGGATCGACCCGGAGTTCCACCAGAAGTACGACGTGCACGTCCACGTCCCGGAGGGAGCGACGCCAAAGGACGGGCCCAGTGCGGGTGTGGCGATGTGCACGGCCCTGGTGTCCGCGCTGACCAAGGTCCCCGTACGTTCCAATGTGGCCATGACCGGCGAGATCACCCTGCGCGGGGAGGTCCTGCCCATCGGCGGGTTGAAGGAGAAGCTGCTGGCGGCCCACCGAGGGGGGATCGAGACCGTGCTCATCCCCTGGGAAAACGAGCGCGACCTCACGGAGATCCCCAAGAATATCAAGCAGAATCTCAGTATTCGTCCGGTGCGCTGGATCGACGAGGTCCTGGACATCGCCCTGATCGGGCGGCCCGAGGTACAGGGGGTCAAGCCGGATGGAGAGCCCGAGCCGGCCGTCGGGCCAGAGGCACTGCCGGCGGAAGAGCCGGAAAAGAAAAAGGGCGTTCGGGTGAGGACACATCACTGATACCTGCGGGCCTGCTCGGGGGCGGGCCCGTGGATGGGAGACCCCGGATCCCCCGATAGCCAGACCC
>Ga0272446_1002378_pt1 | contig 25802 bp, 13 predicted proteins | sample YNPCB0061_FD_194587 | JGI IMG/M metagenome (GOLD analysis project Ga0272446, IMG submission 194587) | Hot spring microbial mat communities from Yellowstone National Park, WY, United States - YNP-CB-006-1 | ecosystem: Environmental > Aquatic > Thermal springs > Hot (42-90C) > Sediment | place...
CCCCCCCCGCGGGGGGGTGGGGGGGGGCGGGGGCCGGCCCGGGCCGGGGGGGGGCGGGGGCGGCGCGCCCCGCGAGCTGCCGATGGCCAGCGCCCGCCGCCCGGGGGCGCGAGGGCGGCGCCGCCCCCGCAAGCTGTCGAAGGCCAGCACCCCGCCGCCCGGGGGCGCACCGGCGCCCTGGGGCCGCCACGGGGCCGCCACGCGCCCCGTGGCGGCCCCGTCGCCCCGCCCTCAACGTAGGGGCGCATGCGTCGGCCTTGCACGCCCCGTCGTCTGGGGCGTCGGCTAGGCGTGGGTGATGGCGGTCAGGATCGTTGCATCCGCCCTGTGGCAGCAGGGTGTGCATAGCGCCACTCATCACTCAACACTGGCCGCTGGCTATGGCCCGCTGCCGGGCGGGATGGGCTGTGGCAGGGTTGGGGGGAGAGGGAGTGCCGGCTGGGGCGCGGCCGGTGTCGGCTGGGCGGGCGGATCGCCGGAGGGCGGCTGGGCCGGCGGCGCCGTGGTCGGCTCGGGCGCCGCTCCATCGGCGCCGGGGGGTGGCGCCAGGCTTTCCTCGGGAGCACGCACGCCGAGGATGACACTGGTGCCCGGTAGGATCCAGTCGCCGGGGGCGGGGAGGGTGCTTACTACCGTGTAGGGTGCGAACTGGTCGAACACGTCGGGGATCTTGGCCCGTGTCTGGTAATCGACGTAGATCAGCTCGGGGCCGACCCCCAGCGTGGCGAGCAGCGATCGGGCCTGGTTCTCGCCAAGGCGTTTGAGGTCGGGCATCATGATCGCCCCGAAGACCGGCGGGACGGGCACCGGAGGCTCGAACATCGCCGCTTCACAGGCCGGCAGGTCGTTCACCCGTAGCGACCCGCCAGCGGCGCCGCCCTGCCACTCGAAGCGCTCCCTCATGTCCGGGTCGGGCCGGGGGGTGTTCCAGACGAAGACGGTGCGCGTGAGCCCGGCGGGATAGCTGGCCCCTTCGACCGGGCGGCAGTAGCGCGCCTCCGGCGCCGGTTCCTCGCTCCCCGCTGTGTCGCCGCCTTCGCTGGCCAGCACCAGCTGGCCGTCGCGGCTCCACTCGTTCTCGTTGGGGATGCGCACCACGGTGACCTGCTGGAACGCGTCACACGGCACTTTGACCTGGGCCAGGAGCTGGTCCAATTCAGGTCCGGCCGACAGGCTCACGGTGGGCGTGATCAGCGCGGTGAGCATTGTGCGGGTGAAGAGCTCCTCGCTGTAGCCGCCGTAGGATCCAGGCAGCGCACAGATCGGGCGCCGGACCACGCTGCCGTCTTCGGGTAGCCGGAACTCGGTGGGGATCACCTGGTCGGCGAAAGGCGCAGCAAACAGCGCCCGGTAGCGTGGATCGTCCTTGATCCAGGTGAAGAGCTCCTCCATCACATTGCGCCAGATGATGCCGCCGCCGGTGAGGCTCTCCACCCGGGCGGTGGGCTCATTGTTGTTGTTGCCTGTCCAGACGCCGACGGTGACGAAGGGCGTGTAGCCGGCGGCCCAGGCGTCGCGCCAGTCGTTAGTGGTACCGGTCTTCACCGCGGCGGGCAGCGAGAGCTTGAGCGGGCTGTTGAGGCCCCACACCGGCTGGCGAGCCCGGTCGTCGCTCAGCATGTCGCTGATCAGCGTGACGAGCGCGGGGTCGACCACCTGCTCGCCACGGCGCGGGGTGAATTCTTCGAGCACCTGGCCGTTGCTATCGGTGATCTGCAGCACCGCCACGGGCGGATAGTAGCGCCCGCCGCTGGCGAGGGTGTTGTAGGCCGTGGTGAGCTCAAGCGGCGTGACCTCGCCGCCGCCGAGGGTCAGTGCCAGGCCGTAGAAGTCCTTGCCCCGCTTGAGCCCGTTCTTGATCCCGACACGATCGAGCAGGTCGAGCGTCTCCTGGATGCCAGCGTACTTGAGCGCCTTGACCGCGGGCAGATTGAGCGAGTTGGCCAGCGCGGTGCGGATACGCACCGGGCCGTTGAAGCGGCCATTGTAGTTCAACGGTGCGTACCACGTACCGAAGCCGGTATCGCTGATCGGGAACTCGGTCGGCACGTCCCAGAGCACGGTCTCCGGGGTCATACCGCGCTCCATGGCCGCGAGGTAGGTGAAGGGCTTGAGCGCCGAGCCGGGCTGGCGCTCGCGGGTGGTCACATTGACCTGGCCATCGAGCACATTGCCCTGCTCACCGGGGGTGCGGGTCGGCTCCACCGCGTTATAGTCGATGCTGCCGACCATGGCCAGGATCTGGCCGGTGTTGGGCTGCATCACCACCACGGCGGCATTGTGGATGTTGCGCTCCTGCAACTCGCTGATGCGCTCGTAGGCCTTCTCCTGCACCATGCGCTGCATGTTCAGGTCGAGCGTCGTCGTGATGCGCAGGCCGCCGCCAAAGAGCGTCCCCTGGCCATAGCGCTCCTGCAGCAGATCGCGTACATAGAAGACGAAGTGGGGCGCGTTGAGCGGCACCTCCTGGGGCGCGAAGCGCAGGGGCTCGGCAATGGCAGCGCGGGCTGCAGCCTCGGTGACGTAGCCGTCCTCGACCATGCGGCGCAGCACCGCCACCTGGCGCCAGCGCGGCGCGGGAATACCCTCGGGCAGGATGTAGCTGTCTGCGAGCCAGCCCTGGCCGAGCTGGACGCCCGGCAGGTAGCCGCCCTGCTCATCGCGCTCCAGATAGTTGATCGGATTGTAGACGCTGGGCAACTGCGGCAGGCCGGCGAGCAGCGAGGCCTGGTTCAGGTTCAGGTCACGGGCGCGCACGCCGAAGTAGACCTCGCTGGCCGCCTCGATGCCATAGGCCAGGTTGCCATAGAAGTTCTCGTTCAGGTAGAGCTCGAGGATCTTGTCCTTGCTGTAGAGCTGATCGAGCTCCTGGGCCAGGATGATCTCCTTGAGCTTGCGCTCGTAGCGCCGCTCGGGGGCGCGCTCGGCGTCGGTTAGCACGCTGTTCTTGATCACCTGCTGGGTGATCGTCGAGGCGCCGCCAGTCTCCTCGCCCGCCTGCAGACTGCTAAGCAGGGTACGAACGATGCCGTTCAGGTCGATGCCGGGGTTGGTATAGAAGCTCTTGTCCTCCACCGCGATGGTGGCCTGGATGAGCAGCGGTGCGATGTCGTCGATCGTGACCTTGGTGCGCTTGCCCGTATCGAAGAACTCGTAGAGCAACTCGCCGTTACGGTCGAAGATGCGCGACGACTGGAAGAGCTGGCGGTTTTCGAGCGCAGCCAGGCGTGGTGTGAGGCTGGCCGCGGTACCGGCATAGGCCGCATAGGCGAGGCCGGCGACACCCAGCGTGACGGCCAGTGCTCCGAGCAGGATGACGCCGAAGAACTGCGCCGCAGCCCGCGGTATGGGCTGGCCGGCCACGGTGGTACGCCGGCCGAGCAGCCCGGGGAAGGCCGGGCGTCGCGGCACCCGATGGCCGCCGTAGGTGCGTCTGGAATAGCGATCTCTGAGCATAATCTCCCAGCATTGCTGCCAGAACAAACCGCTCAAGTATAACACAGGCCTTCTGAGCGCTAGCTGACAGGGTGCTGATGGGTCAGGGCTCTCGGCTATGTTCAGCGTAGCCCTGGCTGATCGGGTGCCCCTACCCAGCCGCGAGGGCCTGCGCCTCGGTGGCGGACAGCCCGAAGAGGGGGGCCACCTGGGCGTCGATGGCCTGCTCGAGCTCGACCAGGCGTGCCGATGCCTCGGCGTGGGTCGCCTGCTGGTCGGCGTGGATCTCGGCCCAGGTTGGGCGATAGCGCGGGGGCAGGTCGTTGCGCAGTTCGGCATTGATCGCCGCGACGAGCTCGGCAAAGCTGAGCTCCCACCAGCGGCGCAGCCGCGGTCCCGGCGGCACGCCGGGCGGCCCGAAGTCGGCGACGAGCCGTCTGATCACCGCCTGCTCCAACGCGGCGCGCTGGGCGGCGAGGTTGGCCGCGCTGAGCGCCAGCCCGGCCAGGCTTGCCCGGGCCGGACCCGGCGCGTCGGGGATGGGGAAGCGCGCAACCTCGTCCCCGGCCAGCAGCAGGCGCCCGAGGGTCGAGGCCAGCAGCGCGAGCCAGTACGGCTCGGCGCCCGCAACGACCGTGGCCGGGCCGCCCACCAGCGCCTGGGTCTCGTCCCAGGCGACGTGCTGGCCGGCCACGATGATCCGCGGCGCCGCCGCCGGCTGCTCGGCGCCGCCGGGGAGCGCCCACCAGGGCTGCAGCCCGCCGGGGAGGGCGGCAGGCGCCGGCAGCGCCGCGAGCTGGCGGGCGAGGTTGGGGTGGCGCTGCGCCAGATCTGCGGCCTGCGCCGCTGGCACGGCGATGATCCAGCGCCCCGTCGCCGCCACGTGCCAGGGTGCGACGTCGGCGGCGTCGATCAGCGGGCGGATGAGCGGCGCGACAGCCGGCTCGAAGATCACCAGCCGGTCGCGCTCGGCGCGTTCCAGGCCGAGCACCTGCACCAGCGTCGCCGCCAGGGCCGGGCCGCTGCGCCCGGGCGCGATATCGGCCAGCGGTGGGCCGACCCGGCGCAGCCGGTCGCCGATCGCTTTGGCAATGCGCTTCGTCATCGGGAAACAGTCAGTTGAAGCGTATGCTAGAATACGGTATGGGCGCCCGCACTGGCAGGTCGCACGCCGCGCATGTTGAGATCGCTCATCAATCAGCGCCTCGGACGCTATTATATCAAGGAGTTGCTGGGCCGAGGCGGGATGGCGGCCGTCTATCGTGCCGTCGACACCGTGCTGCAGCGCGATGTGGCGCTCAAGGTCCTCTACCCGCAGTTCAGCGACGACGCCGCGCTGCTGGAACGTTTTACCCGCGAGGCGGTCACTGCAGCTGCGCTCGAGCACCCGCACATCGTGCCGGTCTACGATGTCGGCGAGCACGAGGGCATGGCCTATATTGCTATGAAGCTGCTCACCGGCCGCACCCTGCAGGACCGGCTGCAGGAGGCCGGCACGCTTGGCCTCGACGAACTGCTGGAGGTGCTCGAGCCGGTCGCCTCGGCGCTGGACTATGCCCACGAGCGGGGGGTGGTCCACCGTGATATCAAGCCCGGCAACATCTTCCTCAGCGACGACCCCGACGGCCCCCGTGTCCTGCTCACCGATTTCGGGATCGCCAAGCAGCTCGACACACCCGGGCTCACGACGACCGGGGCGCTGATCGGCACGCCCGACTATATGCCCCCCGAGCAGATTGCGGGGCAGACGGTCGGCCCGCAGAGCGATGTCTATGCCCTGGGCATGCTGGCCTACCGCGCGCTGACCGGGCAGCGGGCCTTCGCGGGCAGCACCCAGGATGTCCTGCTTGGTCACCTCTACGGGCAGCCTGTGCCGCCCTCACAGCGAAACCCGGCCCTGCCGGCCGGCGTCGATGCGGTGTTCAGCCAGGCGACCGCCCGCGATCCGGCCGCGCGCTATCCCCGCGCCAGCGCGTTTGTGGCGGCGTTGCGCCAGGTGGCCCGCGGCGCCGCTGCCCCCACGCTGGTCGGCGCCACACCCGGCGCCCCGGCCCCGCCAGCGCACCCCCCGCTCGAGCCGCCAGCCCTGCGCCCGGGGCCACTGCCGGCCCCTCAACTGGCCGGCGCGGCCACGCTGGCCGCCGAGGCCGTGGCTCCCCACCCGGGGGTTGGCCGCGGAGCGGGCGCCCGCGGGACGGGCTGGATCGCGACGATCGTGCTGGCCGTCCTGGCTGGCGGCCTGGCCGTAGGCCTGGGCTTCGTTCTGGCCGGGCGCGGCACGAGTGGCGACGCGACCCCCGTGCCGCCGCCCCCGGCGACACCCAGCAGCACGGCCACCACAGCCCCGAGCCCGATCGCCAGCCCTGAGCCGCCCAGCCCGACCAGTCTGCCGCCCAGCCCGACCAGCGAGCCGCCAACGCCGATCGCGCCGCCGCCAACGTCGCCACCAACCGAGACGCCGGCTGCGACCGCAACCGCAACGGCCAGCCCCACGCCCACAGCGACGGCGACGGCTAGCCCCACGCCGACAGCGACAGCGACGGCCAGCCCCACGCCCACAGCGACAGCGACGGCCAGCCCCACGCCGACAGCGACAGAGACGGCCAGCCCCACCCCCAGCGCAACACCTGCCGAGGTGGCGTGCGCCGATGGCCTGCTGCAGGGCGGCTTCGGGCGGTTGTTCAAGGCCAACGTCAACGTCCGCGTCGGCCTCGGATGCCCGCTCGCCGCTGAGGTGGCGGGCGCGGGCTCGGTGCAATTCTTCGAACGCGGCACCATGTTCTACTGGGACGAGGCCAACCGTACGAGGTGGCGTGACTACGTCTTCGTCTTCGAGGGACGGGACGAAGGGGCCTACCTGGCGCTCTCGGCGACGGCGGTTGCTGCCCTGGGCCCGGAACCCACGCCTGGCCCCGACCCAGACCAGCCGGCACGCGGGTTTGGGCGGGTCTACTTCTACCAGCCCGGGGTGAGCGAGGCCCTCGGCGCCTGGACCAGCCCGGAGATCGCGTTGCGCGACGATACGTTGGGCGTCATCCAGTTCTTTGAGCAGGGCACCATGATCTACACCCCGATCTACAGATCTGCTGGCCGCGCGAGTATCTTTGTGCTTTACAATAGCGGTATGTTCGAGCGCTACGACGACAGCTTCGGCGGATGATGCGTGGAGCGCAGTCTATGACCCAGGTAGCCACCGTTCGACCGACTGCCCTGCCGGGCATGGCTCTCTTGCCGCTCAAACTGGTGCCACCTGCGGCGCGCAGTGAGGTACTCTTGCGCCCCGACCTGCAGGCGCTGCTCGCCGAGGTGCGCCTGCGCCCCGCGACCCTGGTGGTGGCCCCGGCCGGCTACGGCAAGACGACCCTGCTCACCCAGTGGGCCGCCGAGTTGCAGCGCACCGGCGCGCAGGTGCTCTGGCTGGGGCTCGATAGCGAGGACCAGGCGCCCTCGCTGTTGCTGGCCTACCTGGTGCGCGCCTTCCAGCGCCATCTGCCCGAGGTCGGCGAGGAGTCGTGGCGCGTCATCCACTCCGCTGCCGATCTTGAGCGCGACTGGCCGGTGGCGGCGGGCGCCCTGCTGAGCGAGTTGCAGACGGCGCTCAGTGCGCCGACCTTTCTGATCATCGACGACTTCCACCTGATCGGTGATGGGCCGATCACCGCCGCCCTGATCGGCTACCTGCTGCGTGCCGCGCCACCCGCGCTGCACATCATCCTCGCCTCGCGGCGGCTGATCGATGTTTCGCCGCTGCCGCGCATGCGCGCTGAGGGCGCCCTGGTTGAGGTGGAGCGCGGCGATCTCTCGCTCACCCGCGCGGAGGCCACCGAGTTGCTCGGGCGCGCCGGGGTATCCCTTGCGCCCGATGAACTGGACATGCTGCTCCAGCGCACCGAGGGCTGGGTGCTGAGCGTGCAACTGGCCGCCCGGGCCCTGGCCCGCCTGGCCCCCGAGCAGCGTCGGGCCTACCTGGAGACGCTCGACAGCAGTGAGCGCAGCCTCTTCGACTACCTGGCCTCAGAGGTGCTGGCCGGTCTGCCGGCGGATCTGCTGGAGTTTCTTGCCCAGGCCGCGTTGAGCGAGCAGTTCGATGCCGCCCTGATCGGCGAGGTGCTGGCCCGCTCCGACGCCGAGGCGCTGATCGGCCGCAGTGTGCAACTGGGCCTGCCGATCTCACCGGTTGACGTGGACGAGGCCGGCGTGCCGAGCTATCGTTTCCACCCGCTCTGGAGCCGGCTTTTGCGCGAGCGGGCCGTGCAGACCCTGGGGGCGCCGGCGGTGGCGCAGCTCCATGCGCGCTACGGCGCGGCATTCGAGCGACGGGGCCGGCTCGAAGCGGCGATGATCCACTACCAGGCCGCTGGCGACGACGAGGCGATCGCCGGGGCGCTGCGGCGCCGCGCCTGGCCCCTGATCGAGACCCCCCAGCGCGATAGTATCCGCGCCTGGCTTGAGGGCCTGCCGGCTGAGCGGCGCGAGCGCGATGCTGAACTGCTGCACATGTGGGGCTGGAGCATGGCCGCCTCCAATCGCGACCAGGCATTGCAGACGATTAGCCGCGCTGCCGAACTCTATGGCCGCGAGGGCAACTACCAGCGCGAGCTGCGCGCCTTGAGCGACATGGCCGCCCTGATCTTCTGGGAGGATCGCCCCGCTGATTTCGCCGATGTCTGTGTGCGCGCCGTGCGCGCCGCCAATCGGGTGCGCGACGCCTGGGCGCGCGGCGCGGCCCTGGCCTCGACCGCGGCATTGCTCTACAGCCGGGGCCGCTACGCGGCCGCGCTGCGCGTCGCCTCGTATGCCGGGCGCCACCCGCGCAGTGTCTTCTGGCAGTGGCTGCTGGCGATGATCGTCAGCTCGATCCACGCCCAGCAGGGCTATCCCGAGGCGGCGCTCACCGCCATCAGCCAGGCCCTCGCGATGCCCCAGGTTGAGCGCGACGACCGGCTGCACCAGAATCTGCTGCTGCTCCAGGCCCTGGCCCTCTACCAGCAGGGCCAGGTCAGCGCGGCGGTGAGTGTGGCCCTCGACGCTAACCGCCGTCTGAGCGTCTACTCGCAGCAGAGCGTGATCGGCGTGAGCGCGGTTGTGCTCGCGCTGCTGCTCGCCGAACAGGGTGACGTTGAAGAGGCGACCACCTATGTCGCCCGCGCGCGCGGCATCGCCCACACCACCGGCGCCGCTGCGCTCCTGGCCCGCGTGCAGGTGATCGACGCCTACCTGGCGTTACGCACCGGGCAGAGCAGCGCCGCTGCCGCCGCCGCGCTCGACCTGGTCCGGCGCGCGCGGGTGGTTGGCGGCGAGGCGGGTGTTCCTGCGCCGGCTCGCCGCACCCATTCCCCGGGCGACCTGGCGCCGCCAGCGCTGGGCACGCACGATCTGTGGCTCCAGCTCTATCTGGTGGTGGCGCTCGGCGAGGGTGGCGAGACGGAGCGGGCCGCGACGCTGGCGGGCGAACTGGCCAGCGAGATGGCCGCGCGGGGCGACGGGCTGTTCCTGGCCTCGGTGCAGATCTACCGCGCGGCCCTGGAGCAGCGCCGTGGCGAGCCCGCGGCCCAGCTGGAGGCGCTCCGCGCCGGCTGGGAGCTCTGCGAGCGCAACCGCTTCGGCTTCCTGCCTGGCCTGCCGCCCGGGGTGGTTGAGCACGCCGTGGCCGCCGCGCTTGAGCACGGCCTGGCCCCGTGGGCGGTCGGCGAGGTGCTGCGCCTGCAGATCCCGAGCGTCGCGCCTACCCTGCTGCTCGGCTTGCTCGAGCGCCATAGCGCGCCGGCCATCCGCGCGCGCATCGCCGCCCTGCTCGGCGACCTGGGGGCCACCCGGGCCTATGCTACCCTGCGCGCCATGCTCAAGGATCGCCACAGCGAGGTGCGTAGCGCCGCCGAGAGCGCCCTCGAACGCCTGGTCTATCGCCCGGCCTACCGGCTGAATGTGCGTACCCTCGGCGCCTTCGGCGTCTGGCGCGGCGACGTCGAGATCCGCGACCGCGACTGGCGCAGTATTAAGGCGCGCCAGTTGCTCCAGTTGCTCCTGGTGGAGCGCGGGCGCATGCTGCCGCGCGACCGGATTATGGATATGCTCTGGCCCGGGCTGGAGACCGAGGCGGCCGCCAATAACCTGCGCGTTACGCTCAGCCGGCTCACCAAGGCGATCGAGCCCAACCGGCCCGAGGGCGCGCCGATGTACTACATCGTGCAGCAGGGTGATACCTACGGGTTCAACACCGAGAGCGACCACGGCTATGACGCCGCCGAGTTCACCGAGGCCGTCGAGCGGGGCCGTGCCGCCCTGCAGCGCGGCGAGCGCAGTGAGGCAATCGCCCAGTTTCGCCGCGCGATCGGGCTCTATGGCGGCACCTTCCTCCCCGACTGCCTCTACGAGGACTGGTCGGTCGTCGAGCGCGAGCGTCTGGGCTTGCTCTTCACCGAGGCTTCGCTCCGCCTGGGCAACCTGCTGCTCGAGGACGGTCATCCCCACGAGGCGATCGGCATCGCCTGGCGCGTCCTCGAGTACGATCAGGCCCAGGAGGAGGCCTACCAGCTGCTCATGCGCGCCTATGGCGGCCTCGGTGAGCGCAGCACCGCGCTGCGGCTCTATGCACGCTGTGTGAGCGCCCTGCAGCAGGAGTTGGGGGTAGAACCGTTGTCGGAGACGGTGGCGATCTATGAGAAAATCCGGGGGAGTTGAGAGAGTGGTCGAAGCAGCGTAGCTTGCGCTCCACGACGATGAAACACCCGGTACGGCACGTGGCACGGCGCTCAGTCCCGACGCGCCGGAAGCGCAGGTTCGGCAACTACCTCGATCGCCAGCTCGGTCGTGCCCAGCGGCTGCAGGTGGGTGCTGATGAAGGCGACCATCTCGGCCAGTTCGTGGATCTGCTGCTCGGCACCGCTGGCAATATGCTGGATGCGGCCACGCCAGCGCTCAGGTGCGGGGGAATGGCCCTCGGCAACAACGATGCGGAGCAGGAAGGACTCGACCCTCCGCGTGCTCATGCGCTCTCCCTCTCACCCGGCCAGACCAGGGGCCGCCGGGATGTGATGTGCTTCGTACCGGGGGCAGCATACGCCGGATGAGTAACGGGCACGTTACCATCCAGTCAGAGGAACAAGCAGGTGAACTACACGCTTGCGGTCTTGCCGGGCGACGGGATCGGACCAGAGGTGACGGCAGAGGGTGTGAAGGTGCTGCGGGCGGTTGGCGCGCGCTTCGGGCATAGCTTCACGTTCCATGAGGCGTTGATCGGCGGCAGTGCCATCGACGCCACGGGCGAGCCGCTGCCCGCGGAGACGCTTGCCAGCTGTGAGGCGGCCGATGCCGTGCTGCTCGGCGCCGTGGGCGGCCCAAAGTGGGATGATCCCGAGGCCAGGGTGCGCCCCGAACAGGGCCTGCTCGGCCTCCGCAAAGCCCTCGGGCTCTACGCCAACCTGCGTCCCGTGACCGTGCACCCGCTGCTCGTCGATGCCTCGCCGCTGCGCCACGAACGCCTCGAGGGCGTGGATCTGCTCGTGGTCCGCGAGTTGACCGGGGGGATCTACTTCGGCGAGAAGCGTCGTGGACGCGACGATGCCGGTGAGTGGGCGAGTGACCTCTGCATCTACAGCGAGGCCGAGATTGTGCGCGTGGTGCGTATCGCAGCCGAGCTGGCCCGCATGCGCAACGGTAAGCTGACCCTGGTGGACAAGGCCAATGTGCTGGAGACGAGCCGGCTCTGGCGCAGTGTCACCACCCGGCTGATGCAGAACGAGTACCCGGATGTCAAGTTCGACTGGATGCTGGTTGACGCCTGCGCGATGCACCTGCTGCGCCGCCCGAGCGACTTCGATGTGATTGTCACCGAGAATATGTTCGGCGACATTCTCACCGATGAGGCTTCGATGCTGGCCGGCTCGATGGGTATGCTGCCGTCGGCCTCGCTCGGTGCGGGCAACAAGGGGCTCTATGAGCCGATCCATGGCTCGGCCCCCGACATTGCCGGCCAGGGCAAGGCCAACCCGCTGGCGACTATCCTCAGCGTGGCCATGCTGCTGCGCCACTCGCTCGGCCTGGAACGGGAGGCCAGTGCCGTCGAGGCAGCCGTGAGCGCGACGATCGAGGCCGGTATCGTCACCGGCGACCTTGTGCGCCCGGGGCAGCGGGCTGCCAGCACCCGCGCAGTCGGTGATGCTGTCGTCGGGCGGCTCTGATCAGCCGGCGTCGCCGTGACGCCATGTGCGACAATCTGCAAGCCAAAATCTGCAATCGGAAATGGTATTACACGAAGCCGCGTCCCCCGGTCTTGGAGAGGCGCGGGTCGAGGGTGCCGGCGAAGGCCTGGAGGCTGGCCTGATCGAGGGCCTCGAGGGCGTCGAGCTCGGCTTCGCTCAGGTCGTAGCCCGCACAGGCGGCGCGGGCATCGTCGATCAGCTGTTGGCGGAACTCGGCGTCGGTAATGGCGCGCCCGATCACCTGCTGTACTGCTTCCAACGACATGGCTAGCTGCTCCTCTCGTTGCTGGCGCCCATGCGCCGCAGCTCACCGGCGGCTCCGATCTTTCTAAACGTTGCTTCGGCCCGCTTTAGGTATGTGCCGGCGTCCGGATGCTGGCTGCGGGCAAGGGCCGCGCCGTAACGCGCCTCGGTGCAGGCCTGCTCGAAGGCGCTGTTGATCGCCGTGAAGGTTGTAAGGGCGGCGTCGAAATGTTCGGCGAAGGGCTCGTTGCGCGCCGCCGCGATCTCGCCCTGGAGCCGCCGGGCGATGCCGTAGTCGAGCCGGCTGCCGAGACGCTCGGCCAGTTCGCCGGCGTGGCTGGCCCAGGCCAGCGCCTCATCGAGCTGAGGGGCCCGCTCGTGCGTGCTGGCCCGCAGTGCCACCTCGGCCAGGACGGTCAACGCCTCGACTTCGTGCTGGGGGGCCTGCACGCGCCTGGCGATTGCCAGCGCCTCGGTGGCCAGGGTATGCGCGACCGCGACCTCGCCTGCGGCCAGCACGACGCGGGCGAGCAGGGCCAGCGTGTTGCCCTCCTGGAAGCTGTTGGCCTGTCCCCGGTAGATCGCCAGCGCCTGCTGGTAGCGTGCGGCTGCCGCAGCGTAGTCGCCCTGCTGGTAGGCGCTCATCCCGAGCGTGTCGGCGGCCTGGGCGACGCCCAACTGGTCGCCCATCTCCTCACAGAGCGCCAGGGCGTCGCGGCAGGTTCGATCCGCGTCCTGGTAACGGCTCAGGCAGAACGAGGCGTAGGCCGCATTCAGCAGCACGCTGCTCAGCATGTATTTGGTCTGGACCTTGCGGGCCAGGGCCTCGGCCTGGCCGTAGTGGTCCACGGCCTGCTGATAGTCGCTCTGCAGCTGGGCGAGGTAGCCAAGGTTGTTGTGCGAGCGCGCGCAGCCGTAGAGATCGTCGATTGCCTGCTGGGCGGCCAGCGCCTGCATGAAATGATCGCGGGCCGCTTCGTAGGCGCCGCGCATGGCAAACAGGGTGCCCATCAGCGTTTGCAGGTCGGCCGCGATGCGTTCGTCTTCGGCGCTGGCGTTATCGGGCTGGATCAGGGCCAGGCCGGCGCGACAGACCGCAAGCGCGGCGTCGAATGCGCCAAGGCGACGGAGCACCTGGCCCATATCGGCGTGGATCGCCGCGAGCAGCAGGGGCGGTACGGCCCGTGCATTGGCCTGGCAGAGCGCCTCGGCCTCACGGAGGCGCTCCAGCGCCTCGCTATAACGGCCCTGCTTCTCCAGCGCCTCGCCCCAGGAGCGCAGCACCTCGGCGCTGACCGCAGGCGGGAGCGGCGTGCGGCCAGCGTTGCCCACGGCGTTCCGGCCGAGCAGCGTGGCATACTCCTGCTGGGCCGCATCGTAGTGCCCGAGGGTGCAGAGCACATCGCCGAGGGCCTCACGGGCCTCCCAGCTGGCCGGCTGCTCCGGGGCGCCGGCCAGGATCTCGAGCACCCAGCGGTAGTACTGCACCGCCTGGTCGTTGGCGTAGCTGTCGCGGGCGAGGTGGCCGGCGAGCAGCAGGTAGGGTACGGCCTGTTCAGGCGCATCGCTCAGCCGCAGGTGATGGGCCAGCAGGAAGATCGGCGCGCCATCGGCGCGGGCGCCGCGGCTGAGCAGCGAGCCATTGCGCCCGATCTGCACCTGGGAGCTGCCGTCCGGGGCACAGTACTGGGCGCGCACGCGGGCCAGCGCGTCGGCGTAGCGCTCCGCCAGGTGCTCGCCGATGCGCCGGTGCAGCTCGCGCCGCCGGGCGTAAAGCAGGCTCTGGTAGGCCACCTCGTGCAGCAGAGCGTGGCGGAAGAGGTGGATGCGCTCGGGGCGCTCGCGCTCGGTGCTGGTGATCTCGGCGTGGTCGAGGCGCAGCAGGTGGTGGATGAGCGCCGCCTCGTCGATCGGGTGCACCGACTGCACCAGGCCGACCGGGAAACGCTGGCCCACGACCGCGGCGACGCGCAACAGTGCCCGTGCGCCCTCATCGAGCCGGTCGATGCGGGCCAGCAGCAGGCCGCTGAGGCTGTCGGGCAGCGTGTCGACGCTCTCGGGGTGTTCGCTGACGGTGCGCAGCAACTCCTCGAGGAAGAGCGGATTGCCGGCGGCGCGATCCACGAGGCGCTGGCGCAACTCCGGGGTGAGCACAGCGGGACGGGCACGGGCCTCGAGCAGCGCGGCGCCTGCCTCGGGGCTCAGGGGGTCGAGCTCCAGCATCATGGCGCCGTCGCCCCGCGCATCGCCGCCCCAGGTGAGCGGGCCACGATGCATGCCGAGCAGCAGGATCGGGGCATCGCCGAGCTGGGTCGCCACGTAGCGCCAGAGCTCGCGCGAGATCTGGTCGGCCCAGTGCAGATTGTCGACGCTGATGACCAGCGCCGCGCCGCCGGATTGGCCCGCTGAACCAGCAGCGTGAGCGGCGGCGCGCAGCAGGGCGAGCACGATCGCGAAGCGGCGCGCCTGGCGCTGCTGCGGGTCGAGGGTCCGCACCACGGCGTTGTCCGCGGCCTGGAGGCGCACCAGGTCGGCCACCAGGGGCAGCCAGTCGGCGGCAGGAACGCCGGCTGCCTCCAGACTTGCGGCGAGCTTGCGCGCCCGGGTGGGCTGGTCGTCGCCGGTGTCGATCGCGCAGAGGGCGCGCACCAGGTCGCCCCATGGCGCGTAGGGGGTAGCGCTGGCATAGGCCAGGCAGCGGACGCTCAGCACCCGGGCGCCGCCGGCGCGCGCCTCGGCAACCAGCGCGGCGGCCAGCCGCGACTTGCCGATGCCGGCCTCGCCGCTGATGCGCACCGTCCGACTCGTCCGCGCGGCGGCCGCCCAGAGCGCGCGCAGCCAGGCGAGCTCCGCGGCGCGCCCGATCAGCGGCGCGCTGTCTCCCGGCTCATCGGCGCCGTCCCGCTCGCCGACCAGGCGGAGCACCTCCAGCGGCGCGCGCTTGCCCCGGGCGGCCACCTGGAGCGGATCGGCGCACACCAGGGCATGGTCGACCAGCGCCGCCGTGGCGCGTGAGCAGCGCAGTTCGCCCCAGGGCGTGCTGGCCATCACCCGGGCGGCGACGTTCACCGCGTCACCCATCACGGTGTACTCTTTGCGCTCGGCCGCACCGACGTTGCCGGCGAAGACGTGGCCGGTGTTGAGGCCGATACGCAGACGCAGCGCGTGGCCGGCGCCCGGCTGCCCATGGTCGAGCGCGCGGGGCGCTACCAGCGCGCCCTGCATGGCCAGCGCGGCGCGCGCCGCCCGTTCGGCGTGGTCCTCGAACGCGATCGGCGCGCCAAAGACGGCCATGAGCTTGTCGCCCTCCTCGGCCAGATCGAGCTTGTTGACGAAGCCGCCGAAGTGCTCCACGGCGGCCTGCAGCGGGCTGAAGACCGCATCAACCGCTGCGGCGGCCTCGCTGGGCGGCAGCCCCTCGATCAGTGGCCCCAGGCCGGCCACCTGGGCGAAGAGCACCGTGACCGGGCGCAGGTCGGCCTCCACGCGGGGCCGGGCAGGGTCGGCCAGGACACGACTTAGCAGCGTGCTGGGCAGATAGGCGCTCAGGCGCATAACCTGCCGGGCGAGGCGGGCGGCGGCTGCGCGCGACGAGGGAAGGGCCACCCGCGCGCGGCGGGACGGCGGGACGGGGGCCGGCGCGTGCCGCAGTTCACGCACACGCACGAACCCCGCGGCCAGCGGCTGGCCATCAGCCACGGCGGCAACGGCCGCCCATGCCCGTGGGCCGAGCACCAGCTCGCCCGCGCCGCCCAGGTCCTCGGCGCGCGCCACCCGGCTGACGGTGGCGCCCATAACGCTATAGCGGCGCGCATGGGCCGGACCGGCGCTCACCAGGGCGATCGGGCCGGCCTCGACCCCGATGTGCAGCGTCAAGGGGAAGTGCCCGACCCCGGGCACGCTGCGCTCGAAGCCATCCAGTTCGCGCAGCAGGGCCACGGCGGCCGCTGTGGCGGTACGGGCATAATCCGGGCCGGTGAAGAGCACCAGCAGCGCATCGCCGCCGAAGCCGAGCAGGTCGCCGCCGGTGCGGGCGATGACGCCGATCATGGTGGCAAAATAGCTGTTGAGCGTTGCGGTGACGATCTCGCTGCCCTCGCGCCCCAGGGCGCTCAGCCGCTCGGCCAGCGCAGTGGAGCCGCTGACATCAGCGACGAGCAGGGCGCCCTCGATCCACTCCAGCCAGGGATCGGCCGTGCGGGCGGCCCGCTCGCGGGCAACCAGGCGCCGGGGCAGGTAGCAGGCAATCGCGGCACGGGCCGCCGCCAGGCGCGCGACCGCAGCACGCAACTGGTCGCGGCGGAAGGCGACGGTGGGGCCTCGCCCAGGGGTGGGCGCCAGCAGCGCGGCGATGGCCGCGGCTGTGGGCACGGGCGTCGGCTGGCGATCCATGTCGGGCATGGCGCTCCAGGGGACGATCATCGACGCGAGTCCGGACCACTGCCTTAAACGATAGCAGGATTACAATTCGATGACAACTGGCAGAAGCGATTCATCGGAGGCACGATTCTGGCCAGCAAGATATCGAGGTTTCAGTCGTTGCCGCGCGCGGAAGCCAGGTGCGCTCACCCTGCGCGGAGCGAAGGGTCCCGGCAGTGCGCGCGGGCCGGGATTCGTTGCTTCGCTGCGCATGACGAGGCAGGGAACATCCGGGCTGTTCGCATCGTCAAATGACTGATAGCGTTTTCGTGCCCCCGCATCGCCTGGGAGCCCCTGTTTGCATCGAGCACAGCGAGGAGGTTGATATGGGGCCGTTCCGTGTTCTCGCGCTGCTCACGATCACCCTGACGTTCGTCCTGGCTGCCTGTGCCGTTCCACCGCCCGCACCCACGGCCACGCTGGCCGCGCCGACGCCTGGTGCAAGCGCGCCCACGTCTGCCCTGGCGCCCACAGCGGTCGCCGGGCTCACGACTGACGGGCTCGCGGTGCCGGTCGCCGCGCTGCCAGGCGGGCTGCGGCCCGCCGAAGGTGTGGGGTTTGCTGTGTTTCAGCCACCGCCGGTCCAGCGCGAAGCGCGGGTGGTGGCCGAACCGATCGCCCCTGATCTGCGCAACGTCGTCCTGACGGTGCCGCTCGCCCCCGAGCAGCAGGCCCGCGTGGCGGCCAATGGCTTCGCCGTGAGCCCCGGGACGACGAAGGAGTTCTACGAACTCTACGAGCGGGCGCGCTACGACAACATCCCCGTCTTTGTTAGCTCCGACTCGCTGCTGCACGTCTACCACCTGCTCTTCGACAAGACGCTGCGCCGGGCCGAGCTGACCGCCTTCATCCCGATGCTCACGCGCCTCGATAGCGAGTTGCTGCGCAGCTCGGTGGCCCAGTACGAGGCCCTGGCCGGCACCCCCTGGGCCGAGGCCGCGCGCCGCAACGCCGCCTACTTCGCGCTGGCCGTCAAGCTGCTCAATCCCGACTGGGAGGTCCCGGCGGGGCTGCGCGATCTGGTCGAGCCCGATCTGGCCGCCATTGCGGCCCATGACCGCATCGGCCCCTCGGCGATCTTCCCTGGCTACACCCGCGGCGAGGACTGGAGCCAGTACGTGCCCCGCGGCCACTATACGCGGAGCGAGGAGCTGAAGCGCTACTTCCGCGCCATGATGTGGCACGGGCGTATGACCTTCCGCGCCAGCAACGAGCTTGAGACGCAGCAGGCCGCGCTGCTCACCCAGGCCTACAACCAGACCAGCGTGGACGGCCTGCCGGCTGACCAGGTCTGGGCCAGCATCTACGAGCCGACGGTCTTCTTCGTGGGCCGCAGCGACGACCTGACGCCCCGCGAGTACGGCGCGGCGCTGGCTGCCGCCTATGGCGAAGTGAGCGACCCGCGCGCGCTGCTTGACCCCGCGAAGTTCGCCGCCTTCACGGCCGCGATCGAGGAACTGCGCCCGCCACAGATCATGGGCATGGTGGTTATCCCCGGCACGACGCTTGAGCAGGTCAAGGGCCTGCGTCTGATGGGCCAGCGCTTTGTGCCCGATGCCTTTGTCTTTCAGAACCTGCTTGACCCCAACGTCCCCGGGCGTACCTTGCCCCGTTCGCTCGACTTCTTCGCCGCGATCGGCTCAGATCGCGCCTTGCGCCATCTCGAAACCCTGGGCGAGACGAACGTGCCGAAGTATCAGGCAAGTATGGACAAGGTGCGGGCGGCCTTCGCCGACTACGACGAGGCGGTCTGGACCCAGAATCTCTACTGGACCTGGATCCACAGCCTGCGGCCGTTGCTTGCGCCGGTGGGCGAGGGCTACCCGGCCTTTATGCGTTCGGAGGCCTGGCTCGACAAGCAGTTGACAACGGCGCTCGGTTCGTGGACCGAGCTCAAGCGTGACACCATCCTCTACGCCAAGCAGGTCTATGCCGAGCGGGGCTACGACTCGTTGCAGCCGCCCGAGCCCGAGCGGGCCAGAGGCTATGTCGAGCCGGTGCCCGAGCTCTACGCGCGGGTGGCCGGTTTGACGCGCATGACGATCGAGGGCCTGGCGGTGCGCGGCCTGCTCGCCGACGAGGATCGGGCGGCGCTGGAGGCGATGGAGCGCCTGGCCAACCGGCTGCAGACCATGGCCGAGAAGCAACTGCGAGCTGAGGCGCTGAGCGCCGAGGAGTACGAGCAGATCCGCTTCTACGGGGCCGAGATTGAAGCCCTGACCTTCGCCGCCGACGATGATGCGATCTACCAGGGGCGCGGCGGTCTGCCGGCGGGCGGCGAGGACCTGCAGGCGGCCGTGGTGGCCGATATCGCCACCTGGGCTGGTGGTGGCCTCGTGCTGGAGAACGGCGTGGGGCGGATCTTCGACATCTACGTCGTGGCGCCGATCGAGGGGCGCCTGGTGCTGACCAAAGGCGGGGTCTTCTCGCACTACGAGTTCACCCAGCCGCTCGGCGATCGGTTGACCGACGAGGCCTGGCGCGCCCGGCTCGATGCCGGCGAGGCGCCGCCGCTGGCCGGCTGGACCGACAGCTTCATGGTTGCGGGCAACGCGGCCGATCCGCTGGCTACGACGATCCGGCGCTTCAATGAGCGGCTGGTTGAGGCGCTCTGGTACACCGAGGCGCAGCGGGTTGCCGAGTTCCTCGGCCCCGAGGAACTGGCCGACACACAGGCCTATGTCGCCGAGCTAGAAGGCCAGGGGCAGTATGTCGGCGCGAAGCTCCTGGGCCTCGAATTCCGCTCATTCGATTTCGTCGATGCCGACAATGCCGTCGTGACGACCCGCGAGCGCTGGAGCGACGAGCTCTACCGCGGGACGCCCTACATCGCCGAGCAGCAGGGCGCCCCGGTACTGGCCGGCGTGCGCGCGCCCTACAGCGTGAACGTCACCTACAGCCTGCAGCGTGCGGGCGACCAGTGGCGCATCACGCGGATCGTGCTGGACCCGCCCGAGCTCCCGAGTTGGCAGGCGCCGTAGTCCTGGGTCCGCGGTCAGTTGCCGGGCTGGCCCGCAGCAGGGGCGGCACCCCTGGTGCGGTCGAGTTCTGGGCGGACAGAACGGCCGGGTGCTGACGAGCATTTTGGCGTTCGGATGCGCGCAAAGGGTTTCACACCAAATCCAATTGGCAGTTCCGCATTGTCGTTGCCGTTATCGCTCATCGTGACGCCATGTGCGGCAATCTGCAATCCAAAATCTGCAATCGGAAATGGTATCACTCGCGGACACGATGCGCTACACAGACGAGAACCAGGTACGGAGGCTGTCCCTCGCCACGTGTGCCCGCCTGCTCGTGGCGAGCGTGCTCCTGCTGCCGCTGGTCGCCTGTGCGCGTGTGGACGCGCCTGAGCTGACGGGCTGGCAGGAGCTCTACCGCCGGCCGGGGTGGCAGGCGGGCGCCACCATCGACCTGCGGGCAGCGGGCGATGTGCTGCTGGCCCGCAGCGTTGCCCGCCGCGCCGAGCGGGAGGGCGCCGAGGAGGTGCTCGCCGAGGTGCGCCCGTTGCTGGCCGGCGATCTCACGCTGGGCAACCTGGAGAGCCCGCTGACCGCGCGCCACGATGCGCTGCGCCCGGGACCCTACCGGCTGCTGGCCCCGCCGGCGCTGGTGGCGGCGCTGCCCGCTGCCGGCTTCGACCTGCTGGGCCTGGCCAACAACCATGCGCTCGATGCGGGCCCCGGCGGCCTCGCCGATAGCGTGGAGACGCTGCAGCGCGCCGGGATCGCGCTGGCGGGCGTGGGCCAGGGCGAAGCCGCCGCCCTGGCGCCGACCATGCTGACGGCGGGTGGGCTGCGGGTGGCGGTTCTGGCCTTCAACGACGTGCTCGACCCGAGCGATGAGCCCGCCGCCCTGGCGCCCGCCGGCGATCGCGCCTGGCGCAACCCCGACTTCGCCCGCTGCCCGCTGCCTGGCGAGCAGTGCCCCCACGGGCGGGCCTGGCTGAGCGCGCGGGCATTGGAGGCGGTGGCCGCGGCGCGGGCCGAGGCCGACGTTGTGGTGACGATGGTCCACTGGGGTGTCGAGTACGCCGCAGAGCCCTCGCTGCGGCAACGGGTCTGGGCTGCGCGCCTGGTGGCGGCCGGCGCCGACCTGGTGCTCGGCGCCCACCCGCACGTGCTCCAGCCCGCAGTGCCGCTGGCTGCCGGCGGGCGCAGCGGCTTCGTCGCCTACTCGCTGGGCAACCTGCTCTTCGACGGCCCCGCCGACCCGGCGCTGAACAGCGGCGCGGTGCTGCGCATCCTGCTCGACCGTGCGGGCGTGGCCCTGGTCGCGGTTGCGCCGATCGCCACCGCGGGCGGGCGCCCGCAGCCGCTAGAAGCGGACAGCCCGGCCTGGGGCGCGGCGCTGGCCGCCCTGGGCGCGCCAGCCCGCTCAGCGCCCACACCACGCCCCGGGGCGCCGGCGGCAGCGCAGCCCGGCGCCGCAGCGTGGCGCTGGGACGGGACTGCCGGCCAGCCGGTAGCCGTGCCCGCCGACCTGACGCTGCCCGCGCATCCCCTCAGGGTCGCTGCCGACCTGCGCGGCGATGGCCGCCCACTGTGGGCCGAGCTCGACGCGGCAGGCGTCGTCACCCTGCGCGATGGTCCAGTGCACGACGCCCCGCTGGTCTGGCGCAACGAGCATCCGGCCTGGCGTTTCACCCGGGTGCTGGCCGGCGACCCCAACGATGACGGGCGGATCGAGTTGATGCTGCTGCTCTGGCAGCCCGACGAACGCGGCGCGCTGCGTTCCCAGCCCTACCTGCTGGGCTGGCGCGGCGGGCGCTTCCAGGTGATCTGGGGTGGTTCGGCCACGGCGATGCCGATCCAGGACCTGGCCTGGGCCGACCTGGACGCTGACGGGCGCGGCGAACTGGTCGTGCTGGAGGGGGGGGTGGCGCCTGGCGACCCGGGCGAGCACGTCTCGCTCTGGCGCTGGCATGGCTGGGGCTTCGAGCTTGCCTGGCGCTCGCCCGCGGGCCGCTGGTGCGCCGTGGCGCTTGCGGATCTGCAGGGCAATGGGGGACGGGCGATTGTGGCTGCTAGCTGCGCCGTAGACAGGCCCGGTTCTCCGGACTATAATTGGGCTGTTGGCACGAGCAAGGAGGTGCGTTCATGGCAGATTCGCGAGACGATGGGACGGCTGGCCGCGCGAGCGAGGACCTGGTGGACGCAGCCGGCGCGCTTGGCGCCAGCGTCGCGCGGCTAGGTATTGCGGCGGTGGGTTGGCCACTCTACCTGCTGCCACCGCGGGCCCGCCACGATGCGATCGATGCAACCACCGACCTGTTCAGCGCCGTTGGCGCGCTGCACCTGAGCTTCGCGCGGGCGGCGATCCGCGGCGTGCAGGCCGCGACGCGTGAACTCAACCGGGTCGTGGCCGAGGAGAACGAGCCGGCTGAGCCCAGGCCGTAGCGCGGCGCGCTCCTCCTGCGTCCGCGCGTGACGGGCCGGGTGGGAGGTAACGGCTGATACTGCTGGCCAACTCCGTTGTGCCTATAGCACTGAGCAAGATGATTGAGCCACTGAAGCACTGAGCCGGGTGGCTCGCTGCGCTCGCGCCTGCTTGTGGTTGGCTCAACGGATCTGCCCCCTGCTGTATGCCGGGTGCAGCCGGGTTTGCCGGCAGTATCTTCCAGGCGACCTGTTCGGGCATCAGCACGACCTCGACCGTGTCCAGATGCGCCGCGCCCAATCTACCATCGCCAATCTGCAATCTGCAATCGCATTAGCGAGGTGGGGCGCAGGGTGGCGGGGCCTGAAGCCAGGGCACAAACTCAATGTTGACGCCCACCGAATCGCCGCGGCCGTCGACATTGCGCTCAGGGTCGTAGGGGCCGGAGGGCTCGCCCCACCAGTTGTTGCGCATATCGAGCTTGATCTCGCTGGTGGCGCCGCGGCCAAGGCCAAAGCGCAGGTAGATCGGAATGATCGGCGGCGTATGCTCGTCGATATAGTTCTGCTCGACGCGCAGATCCATCAGTGGTGCGCCGTTGGGCGCCACTTGCTCGGTCATCGTGCGCAGCCCGAAGCCCTGATCGGCGCCGACGAGCGTATTGCAGACCACGGTGCCGCGCAGCGGCCCATTGGTGGTGAGCTGCAGATTGGGCGCGCCGCCGCTGATCATATTGCCGTCGATGGCCAGGTTTAGCGTATCGAAGCTGCTGCTGCTGTTGACGCGCACCTGCGGCGAACCATCGCTGAGGCGATTGCCGCCGATGCGGTTGCCGGTCAGGGTCACGACGTTGCCACGGGTGTAGCTGGCCTCCAGGGCCGCGCCGAAGGGCATATCGTTGCCAGCCACCTCACTGTCGCGCATCTCCAGCCGGGTATCAGTTGTCAGGATTGCGCCGCCGTTATCGGTGAAGCGGCTATTGCGCACCACGAGCTCGCTGCGGTCGACGGCCATCACCGTGCCGCCGATGCCGCCGCCGCGTACCTCGCTGTGCTCGAGCACCACAACGCTGTTCGGCCGCCCGAAGATACCGCTCCAGCGCGCGCCGCTGCTGCCGACGAAGCGCACGGGCTGGCCGGGCTGGCCCAGGGCGATCAGACGACCGCCATCGACATAGATCGACACACCAGGGTCGAGGCGCACCTCGACCCCCGGCTCGATGATCAGCTCGGCGCCGGGGGCGATCTGCAGGTCACGCCGGAGGACGATCGGGCTCTGTCCGGCGGACCAGCGCACATTGCCGCGCAGCACGTCGGCGGGGGGCGGCGGGGGTGGCGGCGGGGTGGTTGGCGTGACCGGCGGCGCGGTGGGCGAGGCTTCAAGTGCGAGATCGGTCGGGGACGTTCCCGTCGGCAGCGGCTGGACAGGGGGGGCGACCGTCGGCTGGATCGCCACGGGCGGTGCGCTGGTGGGCGGCGGCGGCGCAGTAGGCTGGATCACCGTCGGGTTGAAGGTCGGCACAGGCGGGGGCGTGCCTTCGCCAACCGGGCCAGGATAGGCTACCGTGGTTGCCGTACCCGGTGGCGAGGGGGCAGGCTCACTGCCAGGGCTGGTCGGCGAGGGCTCGGCCTCCGGGACGCCAGTGGCGATCGTGCCTGGCTGCTGGGTCGCCGTGATGATGCCGCCGGCACCGGGGCCGGGGTAACTCACCGCTGGACCAGGGGTGGCAACCCCGGCCGGTGTGCTGACCGGGTAGGGTTCGCCGGCAGGACCGGTAGCAGCCACCGCGCTGGTGGCGGTAGCCCCGAGCTGGCCCATGTTCGTCCCCGAGTTGGGGGTGAAGAGAAACGTCAGCGCAACGGCGACGATGAGAAAAGCCAGCGCGCCAAGCAGAAGCAGCGTATCGCGGCTGATGCGACCCTCTGCGGTAGGCTCGGGCGGCTGCTGGTCATCCTGGGTCACAGAGCGAACCTCCCCATGGCGGACGGAAACCGTGCGCAGTGTACCATGGCGAGCCGTGCGCTGCAATGGTCGCCGCGCGGGGGGGGACGGGTCAATGAAGGCCGGCTGCGCGGCCTCTCGAGCTGGCGAAGGCCGGCGTTGCAACGCACCGGCAACGATATGCGCGCCGTGGGGTGGGGTCTGGTGCCGCCGGAGCCGGACGGCGGCGAGCCCGGGGGTGATGGCCAGCCCTCAGTTGATCGTCTCGACGTTGCTGGTACAGAGGAAGATCACCCGTTCGCCGATATTGGTGGCCCGATCGGCGCTCCGCTCCAGCGCGTGGACCACGTCGAGCATGTCGATCGTCGCCTCGACCCGGTTCGGATCGGCGTAGACCGCGGCGATCAACTGGTCGCGGAGCTGGTCCTCAAGCGCATCGACTTGCTCATCGCTGGCGGTGAGGCTGTGGGCCAGTGCGACATCCTGGCGCAGGAAGGCCTCCAGGCTGGTGTTGACCATCTGCAGGGCCAGGTTGGCCATCTCGATCAGCTGGGGTGGAGCGGTGATCAGCGCCGGACGGCGGGTCGCGCGCCGCACCCGTCTGGCGATGCTGTTGGCGTAATCACCAATCCGCTCGAGCTCACCAGCGATCGCGGTCACAACCGTGATCAGCCGCAGGTCGCTGGCCACGATCGGCTGCTGGGTGGCGAGCAGGTGGATCGTGCGCTCTTCAAGGTTGTGCCAGGCCTCGTCGATCTGCCGGTCGGCGCTGATGATCTGGGCTGCCGCGGTGACGTCCCAGGTTTCAAGGGTATGGATGGCACGGAGCAGCGCCTGCTCGACCATACTGCCCATCCGTAGCAGGTCCTCACGCAGGCTGCCGATCTGACGCGCATAGCGTTCGCGGATCATTTGTTACCCCTTGAAGGTTCCCGGGACTGGTTCCCATCCGCGCTCAGGATACCACAGTTTATCGGCTGGCGGCTATGGGAAACGCCATGGTTTCTGTTCACCCTCGGGGTAACACACGCGCCTGGGAGCGAAGGCATCCCGCCCACATGCGCGCCGGAGGCCGGCGTACCCGGGTTTGCCAGCCGGATCCTGCAACGTCCGTCTCCCGCGGTGGCACACACCGGGGTCTGGGGCGCTCTCAGGTGGAGGGTTTTTGGGCGTTGCGCCCCCAGGCCCCGCATACCCCACTCCCCTACCCCCTCCTCTGCCAGGGGAGGAGGCTAGAATCTGGCGTTGCGGTGCGCCAGCGAAGCTGGCGCACCGCAACGCCAACAACATCCCCCCCTCTCCCAGCCTGGGAGAGGGGGGGTTAGGGCAAGCAGCGCATCAGGACGCCATCCGCCAGAAACGCCACACCTGAGAGGGTCTGGGGCGTGCCCCAGGGATGGTGGCTCAGCCCTGCCGGAAGCTGAAGCCCTCCGGGCCCATGTCGACCAGCACGGTGTCGCCCTCGCGGAAGCGCCCCTGCAGCAACTCGAGCGCCAGCGGGTTCTGCAGGCGCTGCTGGATGGCCCGCTTGAGCGGCCGCGCGCCGTAGACCGGGTCGTAGCCTTCGCGGGCAAGTTGGGCGCGCGCCGCCTCGGTGAGCTCGAGGTTGATCTTGCGATCGGCCAGCAGCTTGCGCAGCCGCCCGAGCTGGATCTCGACGATCCGCCCGATCTGGTCGCGGCTGAGCGGATGGAAGACGATCACCTCGTCGATACGGTTCAGGAACTCGGGGCGCAGCTCGGCCCGCAGTTCGTTCAGCACCGCCGCGCGGATCGTCTCCTCGCTGGCCCCCTCCTGGGCCAACTCCTGGATCATCGACGAGCCGATATTGCTGGTCATGATCACGACCGTATTCTTGAAGCTGACCACGTGGCCCTGGCCGTCGGTGAGGCGCCCATCGTCGAGCACCTGCAGCAGCACGTTGAAGACGTCCGGGTGGGCCTTTTCGACCTCATCGAAGAGGATGACGCTGTAGGGCTTGCGGCGCACGGCCTCGGTGAGTTGGCCACCCTCTTCATAGCCGACGTAGCCGGGGGGCGCGCCGATCAGCCGGGCCACGGTATGCTTCTCCATGTACTCCGACATGTCGATGCGGACCATGGCCTGCTCGTCGTCGAAGAGGAACTCGGCCAGCGCCCGGGCCAGCTCGGTCTTGCCCACCCCGGTCGGGCCGAGGAACAGGAACGA
>Ga0272446_1002379_pt1 | contig 25800 bp, 25 predicted proteins | sample YNPCB0061_FD_194587 | JGI IMG/M metagenome (GOLD analysis project Ga0272446, IMG submission 194587) | Hot spring microbial mat communities from Yellowstone National Park, WY, United States - YNP-CB-006-1 | ecosystem: Environmental > Aquatic > Thermal springs > Hot (42-90C) > Sediment | place...
CCGATGTTTACTGCCGACTGCCCACTGCCGACTATTTTCACGATAAATTCCGGCATCCCAAAAGACGCCCCCAAACTGTAAGAGCATTTCCAACGAAAATGGCTACCTCAGACTTCTTTTCGAGCCACCAGTTTGGCGAAATGCTCAAACGATCGATCGTATGTGGCCTCCGCTTGCTTCGGGAAACAGCAGCCGGGCAACTGACGGCTTCGAAGGTGATAGGCCAGACATTCACAACAGATCCCCTTTCGCTCACAGGGATCGTAGGAGCAATTGCATCGGCTGAGATTCTTCTCTTTTTTGCATTCCATGGTCTTGTTTCTTTGGGAATCGTTTTCCAATGGATCATGAAAACAGAAGTCAGGAGAAAGAAGAAAAGCGGTTGAAGCCTGTTTTCATGGATGGGGATGGCGACGTCCATGACCCTCAAATTTCCCCGGTCCCCCTGACTCCTTCTTCCGTTCAACCATACTCCCTCTCGAGCATCCGATAGATGACCTCGCCAATGGCCAAACCGATGTCGATGAATTCCGGTCCGAAACGCCTTCCGGTTTCCGTTCGAAACGTTGTTTTGATTCTGGCGAGAAACTTCATTCCGGAAGGATAGCGTTGCAGAAATTCGGAAAGCGGTGGATCGAGATGGACCAACATGTCCCACAAGGTGTCTTCAAAATTGTCCGGTCCCCAGCGGAACTTGTCGGCATCATAGAGGCAGTCGGAAACGAGCCTCCCTTCCACCGTATCGATGATGGCGGGTTCTTGAAACGCCTCGTGGTTACGAATCGCCCGACATACGGTTTGGATGGCTTCGGGCATGAATCCGAAAGCCTGCATCACCTGTTCGGCATATTGCGAGCCGGCGATGGCGTGGTGCCGCTCTTTTCGCTTGACATCGTGAAGCAGCCCGGCCATCTGGGCATTGCGAAGGATCGATACAATTTCCGACGGATGGACCGAACGATTTCCGAACTCGATGATGGCCAACGTACCGGCATCGACCGCCACCTTCTTGGCGTGTACAAACCCATGCCCCAAATCATTGTCCAATTGTCGGGCGACGAAATCCAGAACGAGGCGGACGGAAGGGTCGTTGTGGAGAAACTTCCGGGAATGATCCCATTCACCGGCATAAACCCTGTAGAAGGAAGGTGTGGGCGAGCCCGCAACAATCCGGCGGGCCCGCTCCTGGATATCCCGGTAGATGGAAGACGACACAAGAAGGGTTCATCCAAGGTCTGCGATGTCGAAAAAGCCGCTGCAGACTTTCCATTTTCCTCCCTCAAAGACCACATCGACCGTTCGATCCAAATGGAAGGTGTTCCCAAGGAAGAAAATCTTTCCGACATAGGCAAACACCGGATTGATCCCCCGTTTCATCTCCGCGCTAATGTGAACCGTGGCCTTCTGGGCATCGGCCTGCAGGGTTTCCGTATGGATATCATACAAGGTTTTCTTCAGAAAGGACGGCTCGAACCCGCGTTCTCGCGCCTGGCGATCGGCTTCTCGAAGGTAGGCTGCGATTGGATTGTCTTCTTCATCTCCTGCAAGCTTGTTGCATACCAGTGTCCCCATACGCGGATCGAGCTGAAAATAACTTTTAGCAAAGGCCGTTACGGCCCGATGGGGGGCATCCTTGGTGTCTGCAAACACAAAAACAACCTGCAACAGAATGGTGATCATGATGATCAGGGTGATGCTGGAACTGTTCTCTCGTGTCATGGCGATACCTCCGGTGCGTTCGTTCGATGATCACAGGGAAATACGATCCGATTTGAGGAAATTAGTCGTTTTCCATAGCATGAACATCGAACGGAGACAAGATTTTTTCCTGCTCGTATTGAACTTCGCGTTCTGTTTTACCCAATGCCGCAGATGGTTCAACCGGTTTGCCGCCGAATAAGGAGGAAAAAATCGCCTGGGGAAGCTTCAGGCTGCGCTTGAGATATCCCCAGACACTGTTCGGGACGTTGCTTAACGGCTTGTAGTGAATGGAAATATCCGGAAGAACGCCGGAAGCCGCAAAGGAATATTCCCACAAGGCCTTCTCGTCTCCGGTGAGGACGTAACCGACATAGGGAATGTTCGATACGATCTCATCGATGGCCGTCAGAGGATGGGCACCGATGTCAGCATCGAGCCGAAAAGAATCCAGTTGAAGGGTGCCGGTTCCGACGGCATTGAACACCGGACTGTCCATGCGAAAGCCCTTGAGAGAAATGGATCCGCTATCGGCAGTGATTTCGCCGATCATTCGGTCGAAAGGAAAGCGGTCTTTGACCAATTCCGGGGATTTCAACCGGATGAGGTTCTGAACGCTCAGTAGGCTGAAAATGGTGAGAAAGGGGTTGGATCCAAGGATATGTCCGTTTTCGAGGAGGACAGACGCAGACCCTTGGATGCCGGTCTTCCAGGAACGAATATCGGTCGCTTTCAGACGGACCAGCCCATCCAGGGTAAGAAAGCCGTGAATGCGGGAGGCATCCCATCCGAACTCCCGGAGCAAGGAGGCGACATCCTGATGCGTCATGTAAAGATATCCCACAAAATCGGTGTATTCCGGATCGTTCGATCGAGCGCCCTTCCATCGCATGTACCCGGTGGATGTGCGAAGCAAGGCTTCGTCAAGAAGCAATCCCTGGCTGCCGATGGCGAAATCGGCATCGAATGGACCGAAGCTCATGGCTTTTCCGAACAGCCGATCTGCATGCAGCCGTACACGAAGGAAACCTGGAACCCACCCGACACCGGATGACTCCGCCTGTGGGCAATTCCAGGATGCCGCCATTCGAGCGAAGTTCAGCTGAGGGGCATCGATGGAGATCCTTCCATTCAGAGGATGAAGCCCTTCGACGGTCCCCGAAATATCGACGACATCACCGCCGATCCGGAGCAGAAGGGGATGGATGTCGACACGTTCGCCATCAAAATGGACCGAAAGTTCCTGAATATCGATCGGAAGACATTGATTGCCCAATGCCCCGCCCAGGTTCTCGATGGCGATCCTTCCCCACGCATGATCAAAGTAGGGCGGCTGCGATAGAGGGGAGAATGCTGTGTCGAACGTGAACATCCCGGATAGGGGAACATCGAAAGCCGTGAAACGCAATCCCAAATACCCGGCATCGAACCGCTCCGTTTGAACATGAATCCGCTCAGGCAGTTGGTTGGGACTTGCCCAATCTGCAACGACAGAAATCGTATCCTTGCCTGCTTGAAGGGCGAACCGGTTCACCCGGAAGGAAAGATCCGGCCGCAGGTCTACGTCGAAGGAGATGACAGGGGCTTCTTCGGTTGGCCGAAGGACGATATCCGGTGTTTCAAGGTTCCAGGAATCGAGATGAAGAAGCCCCGTCACATGAACGCCTGCCGATGACACTGCGGCATGGACATCGGAGCGGATGCGTCCGGAAAGCGTTTCGATCCATCGCTTGTCCGGATCGATCCATGTCGAAAGCCTGGATGCGTCGATATCTCCGACCACGTGCGCCTGTCCGGTCATTTCCGACAGGGAACCCTCCCCCGAAAGGCGAATCTCTGACGTTCCGATGCCTCCGGAGGCTGTCACACGCAATCGATCGGAATTGAGAAGGCTCATTTCGGCTTCGCGGATGCTGACAGGTTCCGGGAGATCGTCGTGCGTCAGGATGGTTTTCCGAAGGGCGACATCTACCTTCGACAGTCTGAGACGCCGGGGCTGCAGGAGATGCTCGATGGACGCTTGAACGGCTGCGGTTCCTGAAACCTGTCCGATGGCGTTTACCACGGGCGGAAGCGATGCGGTAAACCAGGGTTGTCTTCGAAATACGGCAAGATCGGCCAGGTCGATGGTGGCATCGACCATCAGCCGATCTTCCGGCTTGTCCGTATAGAGGTGCTGAATGCGATAGCTCCCCTGTTTCAGTGTGGACCTTGAAATGTTGGCTGAGGCATCCTCAATGGTGAGGGCGCCGTTTTCGATGGCGACAACCGCCTGGAGATCGGAGACCGGGTACGGCAAGGCATCGAATTGTGCACCGATGCCGGTATATCTCGCCCGAAATCGGAGCACATGCTCATTGCCCTTGGCCGCAAGGTTCGCCAGCTGCTCGGGCGTTCCTTCGAGGGCAAACGTTTCGATTTTGACCGCTCCTTCCTGAAACCGATCGACAATGTCCTGCGAAATCCAAAGCGGCAGAAGCGGCGCGGGAAAGATGGCCTGATAGGTTCGAACATCCATCCAGGGCGTCTCGATCTGAAGCCTAAGCGCTTCAGGAATACCATTTGGCCACTGCACCCGAAGCTTGGCGAGCAGCGTGGTGTTCAGTACATCGAATGCGATGGCGGCTTGGATGCCCTCGTTCATGCGAAGAGCGGCAGAAACGGTGGCTGTCGCAGACGGAAATTCGTAGCGTTTTTCGGAGCGGGTGGTTTTCAGGCGAAAGCCGGCGTTCCGGGCGTGAATGGAGGCGTTGACGCCGATCGGCGCTTCGATGTTTCCGGATAGGGTCAACTCCATTTCGGATGTGCCGGACCATCCGGAGAGGATTTCGGTGGGAATGGGCAGCCGATGAAGATCGATGCCCTGAGCACGAATGGCCGCATCGATCGGAAACGGGCTCGACATTCCCAAGAGGGCTTCCATCGAAACGGGAACAGCCGGATCGGTACCGTCGATGCTTCCAAACAATTGAAGGATGAACCTGTCATCGGAAAGCGATGGTCCGACATAGACTTCTTTCAACGCAATGGTATGGGGGGGAAGAAGACCCGAAAGGTGAACGTTGCGGATCTCCCAATTCCCAAAACGAGGCAGTTCCGAAAGAACCTGTTTCACCGTTTCCTCGATGTCCTTTCCGGACGGAGCGTGTCCAGAGGCTTTCGAGACGTCGGAAATCCCATTCCATTCGATCCCGACACCCTCGATGCGGGTGTGTGCCGGTCGAAAACCATCCCGAAAATTCCCGGTAAGGCGGGTCTCGAGCTGTTCGATCTCGAAACGTTGCCCATCTCGAAGAAGGATTCGGAGTCCTTCAGTCTGGAGGATCGTTTCGGGTTTCCATTTCATGCGGATAGAACGTGCTTGAACATCCGCATCCAGCAGGATGCCTGCGATGCGACAGATCAAGGGGGTCTGCCAACGGTCGATGGTTGCAGCACCTATCACCACCAGCATCACCGGTATCGCAATCAACGCTACAATGAAGATTTTCCAACGGGTTTTCATAGTTATCGTAAAAATAGTAGGCAGTCGGCAGTGGGCAGTAAACATCGGGCCCATTTTCATCGCCGGGAGCGGCGTACCCGCCATAAGAATTCATGGTGAAAATGCGTGACGAGTAATGGTTTCATGGAGGGATGATGCCCTTGTCATGAACATTATTCCTACAAAATACGGATGGCTTCTGTTGCTGATCTCCTGTCGTCGTGCATGACCGTCCACCCTCTTTTTATCAAGGGGAAGCGGGGGAGGATTGGACAAAAGCCGATGGAAACACCCCCGATATCCCCACCTGACCCAAGGCGAAGAGAAAAGGCCCCCCGAATTTTCGCTCGAGCACGATCGTACCGCTCCAAAGGTTGTCTCATGTGTCTCATGAGACGGATCTCAGATGGAACGAACGCTGCGTCTCATCGCACATTCGTTTCCCTCCCAAGGCATCCTGGGGATTGAGCGGATCGAAACCTTGGAGAGGAATTGTACCAAAATCCGATGACCTTTCATAGACCATTCCGTTCGACATGAACTAAGAGGCTGATTCTCTACTGCAATTGACGAAAAGCATCCCTGGATGAATGTATGGCACGGCTTTTGAAATAGTCATGGCGTCAACGTGGGCGGGTCGAAAACCCGCTGCAACGAACACCAGGTTTGAACATCCGAAGGAATCCGATATCGTGAGACCCTGCAATGCCAACATCCAGAAAACGCTCGAACTGGTTCAGGACATGATTGCCCTGGCCGACAAGGGAGACTTGGAACGTGAGGATGTCGGGTGCGGCATTATGTATGGAATCATGCGGGATGCCGCCTACAGGTTGAAGCAGATTGCCGAGAAGGAGAAACAGGCCCACATTTCGAAGGGCTGGTGGAACGCCTCCTGCTGAGGCGATTTGCCTGAATAGATTGTCGAGCGTTTCGGTATTCTTCGGAACTTCCTGAATCCACCAACAACCAATTACACACAAAGGAGGGAATATCGTGGCAAGTATCAAAGGCACCAAGACGGAAAAGAATTTGCTGAAGGCGTTTGCAGGGGAATCCCAGGCTCGAAATCGGTATACGTATTTTGCAGGCCAGGCCCGCAAGGATGGGTACGTGCAGATCGCGGACATTTTCGCCGAAACGGCTGACCAAGAAAAAGAGCATGCCAAACGTTTCTTCGGCTTTCTCGAAGGCGGCATGCTCGAGATAACGGCTGCCTATCCAGCCGGAAAGATCGGCACCACCCTGGAGAACCTGATCGCGGCCGCCGAGGGAGAACACGAGGAACACACGATGCTGTATCCGGGATTCGCCCGGGTTGCACGGGAAGAAGGATTCGAGGCGGTTGCGGTGGTTTTTGAAAAAGTGTCCGTGGCGGAAAAGCAGCATGAAAAGCGTTATCGGGACCTGGCGGCCAACATTCAGGCAGGCAGGGTGTTCAAGCGGGACAAAAAGGTAACCTGGAGGTGTCGAAACTGCGGGTATCTCCACGAAGGCGAGGAGGCCCCTGCCATGTGCCCGGCCTGCGCACATCCCCAGGCCTATTTCGAATTGCTCGGTGAAAACTGGTAATCGATTGAAATCCGGCGGCTTGTTCCTGCCAAGGGAACAAGCCGGTTCAACCCAAAGAAGCAATACCTTGAAAGGAGATTGTCATGGCGGAAAAGCTCGGAATCTACAAATGCGACATTTGTGGCAACATCGTGGAAGTCCTGCATGCAGGTGGAGGAGAACTGGTTTGCTGTGGTCAGCCGATGAAGTTGATGGTCGAAAATACCGTGGATGCAGCCAAAGAAAAACATGTTCCGGTGATCGAAAAGGCGGCCGGCGGCTACCTGGTGAAGGTCGGCAGTGTCTCCCATCCGATGGAGGAGAAGCATTACATCGAATGGATCGAGCTGTTGGCCGACGGCAAAGCTTACAGACAGTTCTTGGCGCCCGGTCAGAAGCCGGAAGCGTTTTTTGCCGTAGAAGCCGCATCGGTCAGCGCACGGGAATATTGCAACCTGCATGGACTATGGAAGGCCTGATGGCCTGGGAGGCGAAAATGGCAAGCTGGAAATGCAAGAACTGTGGCTACACGATGACGGCCGATGCACCGCCGGATGAATGTCCATCCTGCAAGGAAAAATGTGAATTTTTGGACAACAGTTGCTATACGCCCGACTGTACGGCCGAAGGAATGGATCCCCGTATCGCCAAGCAATAGCGCCATCGAAATTTCTGGTCGAATTTGAAGACAGGAGGAAGGTTCTATGGCCAAGGCCTTGATTGTGTATGCGACTCGGACGGGGGAAACCGAACGGATCGCCGAACTGATTGCGGAAGGACTGCGGATTTCCGGTGTCGAAACCGACATGGTCAAGGTCGGGGATGTCAAGAAAGCCGCAGAGCTTGAAGGGTACGATGCCCTGATTTTTGGGGCACCGACATATCATGGGGATATGATCCAGGGAATGAAAACCTTTCTTTTTCTGGCCGAAAATGCCAATATCGCCGGGAAGGTCGGCGGCGCTTTCGGTGCCTTCGGCTGGAGTGGGGAAGCCCCGGATCGCATCTATGACACCATGAAGCACATTTTCAAGATGAATATGGTCGGGCAAGCCCTCCGCCTCAAATCCAGCTCTCTTGGAGGCGGTGTTCAAATGGCCCAGGAATACGGAAAATCCATTGCTGCAATGCTTCGCTAGCGGCTCGGCGCAAATGAATATCGATGCCGTCTCTGCCTCTGCAAGCGAAGAGACGGCATATCCAGTCGTCACCATGTCCCCCATATCACCCAGAATAGGAGGTTCATCATGTCTACCCCTCAGCATTGCCCCGGTTTCGAAGAGTTCAAACACCTGAAGTCCTTTACCTGCAAGTGTCCCCAGTGTCAGGAAGAAATCGAAATTTTCTCAGATGAGTTCAACAAACCCCATACCTGCAAGAAATGCGGCAAAGCAATCGATTTTTCGCAGTGTACCCTGTCCGGTGGGGTTTGATCGGAGGAACAACCATGAAAGTTCTTCTGGCAGTTGCCTGTATTGGATGCGCGCTCATGTGGGGAAGTGTTTTTGCTGCTCAGGCTCCTGAAAAAGGCGCTAAGGAGATGACGTTGAACGGGGGCAGCCAGGGGAAGGTTCCCTTCCCCCACCATGCCCATCAGGCCGTCATAGCAGATTGCAACGCTTGCCATGCGACATTTGCTCAGAAGGCCGGCGCCATCGATGAGATGAAAGGAACCGGTTCCCTCAAACCGAAGCAGGTCATGAATACGCTGTGCGTCAAATGCCACAAGGAAAAGCATGCGGCCGGTGAAAAAACGGGGCCGTTGACTTGTGCTCAATGCCATGTCAAATAGGGAAACGCCTGTTTCCTTTTCCCCTCATCGGAGGCAGCAAGCGATGTCGATCCGCTGCCTCCGGATACTTCCGGCGCAACACATTCTGAAAGCTTCACCCTCATCAAGAGGATTCCATCATGCTGGTGTTAGGCCTTCAGGGAAGCCCCCGAAGAAAGAGCAATACGTTTATCCTGCTCGACCGCTTCTTGCAGGAAGCCCGCTCCAAGGGATGCCGAACCGTCATGCTCGAGGTCTGTCGGAAACAAATCCTTCCATGCAAGGAACTCGTGGTCTGTGAGAAAAAAGGCGAGTGTCCGCTTCTCGACGACATGCATGACCAAATCTATACCCTGCTGCGTCAGGCCGATGTCGTCGTCATGGCGACCCCGATCTTTTTTTACAACGTTCCGGCCCAACTGAAGGCCCTGATCGACCGAACCCAGACCTTGTGGGCTCGAAAATATCGCTTGGCTCTGACCGATCCGAAGCGATCGTTCCGGAAGGGGTTCGTCCTGGCACAGGGCGCAACCCGCGGCAAGAATTTGTTCGAAGGGCTCCAATTGACGACAAAGTACTTCTTCGATGCCATCGGCGCCGCTCCTGCAGGTAATCTATATTACTGGAAAATCGAGAAGCCCGGCGATATGGCGGCCCATCCCTCATTTTCGGAAGATGTCCGAAAGGCGGCAGCCGATCTTCTCGATCCACTGGTACAGCGCAAGCGGGTGCTTTTCGTGGACCGGGACGGAGCCGGTCTTGCGCCGATGGCCTGGGCATTTTGTCAAATCCATGCGGGAGATCGCATCGACGCCGACTTTGCAGGGATCTCTCCGGCGAAAACGATTTCCCCCCTTTTGGAAACGACCCTGACGGCCAAAGGCATCGATATGGGGTTCTTCCGCCCACAGTCCATCGATGAACTTGTTGAGGCGTTCTCTCCCCAGCAGGTTGTCGTACTGGGTGCGGATGTCATGGAAACGGCGGCATCCCGGATCGGCAAAGATTCGGTCGACGTCACCGTATGGGACTTGCCGACCTTTGACACCCAAGACAGCGAACAGATATCCCGGTTATGCGAAGCGATCGAAGAGAAGGTGCAACAGTCGTTTGGTATGACATGACCGTTTGGAAATGGGCACCTCGCATATCCTTGGCATGACGGGTTCTTTGTTTTTTTTCACTGGTTGTGACTGAATATCCAACGTGTACCTCAAGAAAGGAGAATGGAATGGCTAAATACGTTTGCAGCATCTGTGGGTATGTATACGATCCGGCTCTCGGGGATCCGGATTCCGGTATTGCTCCTGGAACGGCGTTTGAAGATCTGCCGGATACTTGGGAATGTCCGGTATGCGGTGCAGCAAAATCCGATTTCGAAAAACAGGCCTGATGGAGAAATTTCATGGCTCCCGTTGAAATAGCCCCAAACATTTATGATGTCGGCGTCAATGATTGGAATATCCGGGATTTTCATGGATATTCCACCCCATTCGGATCGAGTTACAATGCGTTCTTGATTGTCGATGAGAAAATCGCCCTCATCGATACGGTCAAAAAGGATTTCGCCGATGAATTGATCGCAAACATTGCCGCTGTTGTCGATCCGAAAAACGTCGATCTGGTCATCAGCAACCATACGGAAATGGACCATTCCGGCGGATTACCCCGGGTGATGCACCGGATCGGGGAAGACAAACCATTGTATTGCTCAAAGATGGGACAAAAAAACCTTTCGATGCATTATCCGCAGAAATGGAATCTGCACCCGGTCGGAACCGGAGAATCCCTTTCGTTGGGACGGCGAACCCTGACCTTTTTGGAAACCCGGATGGTGCATTGGCCGGACAGTATGTTTACCTACCTCAAGGAAGACGGCATCCTGTTTTCAAGTGACGGCTTCGGGCAGCATTTCGCCTCCCTGGAGAAATTCGACGACTTGCTGACGACGGATATCATGCCGCATGCGCAAAAATACTATGCCAACATCCTGATGCTCTACGGAAATCTGATCGCAAAGCTGCTGGATGAGGTTTCGGCAATGAAGCTCGACATCCGGATGATCTGCCCGGATCACGGCATCATCTGGAGAAAGGATCCGGGGAGGATCATCGCCGCATATGACCGCTGGAGCAGACAGGTCCCAAGCCGCAAGGCGGTTGTGGTTTACGACACGATGTGGCACAGCACCGAAGCAATGGCAGATGCGATCTGTGAGGGGCTATACGAGGCGGGCGTTTCCACAAGGCCGATGCATCTGCGCAGTTGGCACAGAAGCGATGTTCTGACGGAAGTCTTGGATGCTGCCGCCGTCATCGTCGGATCCCCAACCCTCAACAATGGGTTGTTTCCGACAGTGGCGGATTTTCTGACCTATATGAAAGGCTTGAAACCCAAGAACAAGCTCGGCGGGGCATTTGGCTCCTACGGATGGAGCGGCGAGTCTGTCAAGCGGATTCAGGACGAACTCTTGGAAATGAAATTCGAGCTGATTTCTGAAGGCATCCGTCACCAGTATGTACCGGATGCCGATGCACTCGAAAAGTGCCGGGAATACGGAAGAACGATCGGCAGACGCGTCGTGGAAACGGTTCCGCCATCTTGATCTTTCAAAGAATATCCTTTTTTCGGGGGGATCGATCGTGGGCGACCTGCCGGTCGCCCCTACAAATGGGGGACCGTCCATCCCGCTTTCTCTTCCTTGTTCCCCTTCTCACGCCGAAAGCATTTTCTTCAACATCTCGTTCACTACTTGCGGATTGGCCTTGCCCCTGCTCGCCTTCATGACCTGCCCGACGAAAAAGCCCATCAATTTTTCCTTCCCTGCCCGATACTCCGCCGTTTCCTTGGGATGAGCGGCAATCACCTGCTGGACGATGGCTTCGATTTGAGCGCTGTCGGATACCTGAACGAGTCCTTTTTCCCGAACGATGACTTCGGCCTTTTTCCCACTTGCCGCCATTTCCTCGAAAACCGTTTTGGCGATCTTGCCGCTGATGGTCCCCCGATCGATCAATTGAATCAGTTCGGCCAGGTCTTCCGGCTGAATGCGCATGGATTCGATTCCCGACTCCTCGGTTTTCAGCAGGGATAGCAGGGGGCCGATGATCCAGTTGCAACTGCCCTTCGGGTTACCGGAACGCTCTGCACATCGCTCGAAATAGTCGGCCAGTTCCCGATCCGAGGTCAAAATAGCGGCATCGTATGCGGAAAGCCCGTACACTTGCATGAAACGCTCTCGTTTGGCATTCGGCAGTTCGGGAAGAGATCGTTCGATATCCCGTATCCAGGCATCCTCGATGTGGAGCGGAACAAGGTCCGGATCCGGGAAATAACGATAGTCGTGGGCTTCCTCCTTGCCGCGCATCGAAAAGGTTTGTTGACTCGTCGAATCCCAGAGACGGGTTTCCTGGATGACGCTGCCACCATCCAAAACGACGTCGATCTGACGTCGAATTTCATATTGAAGGGCTTTTTCGATGAATCGGAAGGAGTTGACGTTCTTGATCTCGGTTCGGGTCCCGAAACCTTCGCCTCCCTTGGGACGAATGGATACATTGGCGTCACATCGAAATGAGCCTTCTTCCATGTTTCCATCGCAGATATCCAGATACCGTAGAATGCTGTGCAGGCTCTTGAGGTATGCGACGGCTTCCTCGGGGGAGCGCATGTCGGGTTCGCTCACGATTTCGATGAGCGGTACCCCGGTCCGGTTGAGATCGACGCGGCTGAAGGCACCGCCGGGATCGTGAAGAAGCTTTCCGGCGTCTTCCTCCATGTGAATGCGGGTAATGCCGATGCGTTTGGTTCCTTCTTCCAGCGAAATGTCAATCCATCCATGATGACAGATCGGCTGCTCGTATTGGCTGATTTGATAGCCTTTCGGTAGATCGGGATAGAAATAGTTCTTGCGTGCGAACCGGCTTTCCGTGGAAATGCGGCAATGGGTCGCCAGACCCATGCGGACGGCATATTCCACGACCTTCCGGTTCAACACAGGCAGGACACCGGGCATGCCAAGGCAGACAGGGCAAACCTGCGTGTTGGGTGCAGCACCAAATGCAGTGGAACAACCGCAAAAGATTTTGGTTGCGGTTTTCAGCTGGGCATGAACTTCCAGACCGATGACGGCTTCAAACTCCATTTGTGTGTTTCCTTTGCCGAATGGTTCGAAAAACGACAGGCATCCTAAAACGAGCCATCGGTTCAGTCAAGATCAAAGGGGAAGAGGAAAAGCCGTTTTTCCCTTGACAGGTATCATTGCCTCTCCTATGTAGTGTTCGAACGAACATCTCGATTCGGGGAAAAGCCGCTTTCTTTGATTTTCAGCGGTCAACGAGGTTTCCGTTCAAGCACGATGGAGGCGGGGTTGCACGTTTCGTCGGTTTCAACTGGAGGCGCAGTCATGCATGTGCTACGATGGATCGCCGTTTGGATGGGGTGTGTGGCTTTGTTGGCCGGCTGTGGAATGTCCGGTCTGAACGACGCAAAGCCGATTTCCAAAAAATATCGCGTTCCCTTGAAGGAAGATGTTCAGGAAGGTACCTGGACAACCAAAGATATCCAGGTCGGATACCGATATCGCATCGGCGCATCCGGAACCCTCGAGCTGAGCGGGGATCTTGTACTCGACAACTACCTGATCACCGGATTTACGGTGATCGACCGCCTGAGCCTTTCCGTACTCTTTTTGGATGCAGAAGGCCGGATCCTTGGGCAAAAAGCGATCTATCTCGTTGCCGGAAGACAGCCTGTCGATCAACTCATGCGATTTGACCGTATCCTTGCATTGCCCGAAGGGACGAAGGCCTTCTCCTTTTCTTACAGCGGCGAGGTATCCGCCAGTGGAGACAACGACGGCCGGACCAACTGGAATTTCTGGTTTCAATGATGGTGTTTTCTCCTGAAATCGATTTAAAACCAGGCCCCCTCCGTTTCCCCCTATTCGGAAGCCAATGAGCGGTGGAGCAACGCACCTACAACATTTTGATGTATTCCCATGACACGTACGGATTGGGGCACATTCGCAGAACGATGGCCATTGCGGAGCATTTGAAGGGGCCAAACGTCAACGTCCTCATCCTGACCGGATCTCCCATCGTCGGCCGTTTCTCCTTTTCTGAACAAATTGATTTCGTCCGGATTCCCGGCATGATCAAGAAAACCAACGAGGAATACCTGCCGCTTTCCATCCGGATTCATCCGGCCCATGCAGTGGACATCCGAAAAAGCATCATCACGGCCACGGCAAAGGCATTTCAGCCCGATCTTTTCATCGTGGACAAGGAACCCCTGGGGCTGAAGAAGGAAGTGCTGCCGACCCTCGAATGGTTCCGTCGCTGCCTGCCCAAAACCCGGACGATTCTGGGCCTTCGAGACATCATGGATGAAGCCGCCACCGTGGTCATGGACTGGAAAAAGAAGGGGGTCTATTCCATCCTGGATCGCCTGTACAGTGAAATCTGGATTTACGGAAACCAGGAAATCTACGACCCGGTGACGGAATATGACATTCCGGACGCGATCGGGCAGAAAATGATCTATACGGGATACATCCCGCGCAAGGTTCCAGGGCCCGAGATCGCCCGAAAGCTCCGTAGAAAATTCGGCGCCCGGGAAAAAGAGAAGGTCGTTCTGGTGACAACCGGTGGCGGCGGAGACGGCTACCCCGTTATCGACACGTATCTGTCCATGATCGAACGCTTTTCCTGCAGAACCCCCATTCGAAGCCTCATCGTGACAGGCCCGTTTATGCCCCTCGAGGAGCGGGATGACGTTCAGGCCAGAGCGAAGCGCCTCGGAATCCGGTGTTGGGATTTCTATGCAAAAATGGAAAACCTGATCGCCGCATCCGATCTGGTCGTTTGCATGGGCGGTTACAACACCATCTGTGAAATCCTGTCCCAAAAAACACTGGCCCTCGTCGTTCCCCGAGAAGTTCCCCGAAAGGAGCAGTTGATTCGGGCGATGGCCATGAAAAACAGACAACTGGTCGATTATATCCCTTGGAGCCGGATGACCCCAGCGCTCATGCACGAAAAAATCACGGATCTTCTCTGCTCGCCAGAGCCGTATCAAAATGCCATTCGGGACTTTTCCCTGACCGGGCTTTGCATCATGCGGGACCGTCTCGCCCTCTTCCAGAAATCATCCCTATAAGCAGCCGTCATGAATGAGCGGATCATCGGTTTGATTCTCAAGGGATACCCCCGGATCTCCGAAACCTTCATTTCCAACGAAATCTTGTTGTTGGAGGAGATGGGCTTTCGCTTTCACATCTTTTCCATGCGAAAGCCGCGAGAATCGTTCTCCCATAGGAGTGTTTCCCGTATCCAGGCAACGGTCGATTATCTTCCCGAGACTATCCTACGAGGGCTTGGGAAGTTTCTGGCATCCGGCGCCAGGCTCGCATCGAGTCGGCCGACATCCTTTCGAGCGGCATGGCGACTTGTCGGCCGGAGGTTTCTGCGAACCCGGAAATCGGCTTCGATCAAACATATGCTGCAGGCCGGTTATCTCGTCGATCGCTTGCTGCCGCGTTATTCGATCGACCGGTTTCACGCCCATTTCGCCCACTCACCGACATCCGTCGCCATGTATGCCGGCATGCTCAGCGGCATTCCATTTGGATTCACGGCCCATGCCAAGGACATCTATACTTCCGACCCCTTTCAACTTGCCGAAAAGATCGATCGTGCCGAATTTGTCGTCACCTGCACCGAATACAACCGAACCTATCTCAGTCGGCTTCCCACAAGTGGCAGCACACCGTTGTTTCGAGTATATCATGGCATCGATCTCGAATTGTTTGCCTCGAACGATGCCTCCATTCGGCCGACACCCCCTTACCGGGTGCTCACGGTCGCTCGATTGACCGCCAAGAAAGGCATTCACACGGTTCTGTCGGCCCTCGGTCTGCTGCTGAACCGGGGAGTGGATTTTCGGTACACCGTGATCGGAGACGGAGAAGAACGGGATCATCTGGTGCGAATGGCCGACGATCTGGGACTTCACGAACGGGTCACCTGGATGGGCACCCAGCCCCATGACGTTGTTTTGAAGCAATACCGGGACAGTGATGTATTTGCGATCGGATGTGAAGTGGCAACCAACGGCGATCGGGATGGAATTCCGAATGTGCTGATCGAAAGCATGGCCATGGGAGTTCCGGTGGTCGCCACAAGGGTGTCGGCCATACCGGAGCTGGTGGAGCACGAGACATCGGGTCTTCTGGTAGAACCCGGTCACCCTCCTGCCATGGCCCAGGCAATCCAGCGCGTCCTGATGGACGAAGCCCTTCGCTCCACCCTAACGGCAACAGCGAAGCAGGTCGTTTCCAAGCGTTTCGACAACCGGAAATTGATTCGAAACCTGGCTGCAATTTATCGTGAAAATCCGTGATGGGTTGTAGGTTTTTCGTTTCTTGAATGATTCAATCCCCCAACCATGAAAGCGAGAAAAAGATGGATTTGAAAACGTATTTTGAATCGAACAAAGGAATGGGTATTCTTTCGACTGCGGATCGCGACGGCAAGGTCAATTCCGCCGTTTATTCAAGACCTCACGTGATGGAAAATGGAGAGATCGCCTTCATCATGCGGGAGCGGCTCACCCATCGTAATATCCTGGAGAATCCGCACGCGGCATATCTCTTCATCGAAGAAGGCAAAGGATACAAGGGGAAACGGTTTCACCTGACCAAAACCCATGAAGAGAGCGACACCCCGCTTCTGCAAACGCTGCGACGTCGTACGTTTCCAGAAGACCCCAAGAAAGAGGCCGAGCATCGCTACCTGGTGTTTTTCCGAATCGATCAGGAGCTTCCCCTGATCGGCGCCTGATCGAAGGCCCCGATACCATCTGTTCGAATCTCGATGGATTCGAAGGTACCGGGGACTTTTCCAGGATCGATGCGGATCGGTCCGTTGATATCGGTCCCAAAAAGCGTCAAGAAACAGACATGAGGCTCTTCACCACAGAAAGAAACCACTGCCGACGGTCGGTACCAATCGGCAGATGGACCGTGGTGAACATTGAGCGCATGTAGCACATGGAAGAAAAAGGAGTCACTGGTGGGTCATTGCAGTGAACCATCCCGGCGGAAACCGACATGTCGTTGAAACGGCGTCTTGCGGCCTAACGAGACACCGGTTTCCGAAACCGGTTGGTTATGGAAGGCTTTTTCACAAATGCAATGGGACGATCGCTGCGGAAACGCCCCTCGTGCTGAACCATCCGCCGTTACATGACGGTGGATGCAAACGAAGCCTTGAAGAATTCCCGATTCATCCGGGCGATGTTCACGATGGAGATTTCCTTCGGGCACTCGGCCTCGCATTCCCGTTCGTTCGTGCAATTGCCGAAACCGAGCGCATCCATCTGCCGCACCATGGCGAGGGCCCGTTTGGCGGCCTCGGGTCTGCCCTGGGGCAGCAGCGCCAGGTGCGATATTTTGGCGCTGGTAAAAAGCATAGCGGATGCATTCGGACATGCGGCGACACATGCACCGCAGCCGATGCAGGCCGCAGCATCCATGGCCTTTTCCGCTACATCCTTGGGAATGGGGGTGGCGTTGGCATCCGGGGAACCACCCGTATTGACGGAAATATATCCCCCTGCCTGAATGATCTTGTCTAGAGGACTTCGATCGATCACGAGATCTTTCAAGACCTTGAATGCCCTGGCTCGGAACGGTTCGATGGCCAGGGTATCCCCGTCTTTGAAGTGCCGCATGTGCAACTGGCACAGCGTGGTCGCCTTTTCCGGCCCATGCGGTCTTCCATTGACCACGGCCCCGCACTGACCGCAAATTCCCTCCCGACAGTCCGAATCGAAAGCGATGGGCTCCTTGCCGTCGAGAGTCAGCTGCTCGTTCACCACATCGAGCATTTCCAGAAAGGACATGTCCGTCGAAATATGGTTGGCATGGTAGGTCTCGAAATGCCCTTTTTCCTTGGGAGAGGCCTGCCGCCAGATTTTCAGGGTGATGGATATGGTCTTGGTGCTCACTTGTAACTCCTTTGCGTCAAGTGGACGTTTTCAAAGACAAGCGGTTCCTTGTGAAAGATCGGCTCGTTGTCCACGCCGGCATATTCCCATGCCGCGACATGACAGAAGTTCTCGTCGTCGCGTTTGGCTTCGTTTTCCTCCGTTTGGAAGGCCTCGTTGAAATGGCCGCCACAGCTCTCCCGCCGGGCCAGGGCATCGACGATCATGAGCTCGCTGAATTCGAGAAAATCCGCCACACGCCCGGCCCGTTCCAGACTCTGGTTCAAGTCATCGCCTTTTCCGGGAACCAGTACGTTCTCCCAGAATTCGGCCCGAAGCTGCTGGACCATGATCCGGGCCTTGGCAAGGCCTTCATCGTTTCGGGCCATCCCGCAGTAATCCCACATGATACGGCCGAGCTGCTTATGAAAATCGTCCACCGTCCGCCTCCCCTGAATGGAAAGCAGCCGGTCGATCCGAACCTTTGCCTCTGCCTTCGCTTCCCGGAACGCCGGATCGTCCGCACCGACCTTGCCGAGCGGTGTCGAGGCGAGATAGCCGCCGATGGTGTACGGGATGATGAAATATCCGTCTGCAAGCCCCTGCATCAAGGCGCTGGCACCGAGACGGTTGGCTCCGTGATCCGAAAAATTGGCCTCCCCAAGAACAAAGAGCCCTGGGATGGTACTCATGAGGTTGTAATCCACCCACAGGCCCCCCATGGTGTAGTGGACAGCCGGGTAGATCATCATCGGGGTTTCGTAAGGATCCTGAGCCGTGATCTTCTCGTACATCTGAAAAAGATTGCCATATTTCTGAGCGATCACTTCCCGTCCGTCCCGTTTGATGGCATCCCGAAAATCCAAATACACGGCAAGCCCGGTCTCGCCGACCCCCTTGCCCATGTCGCATTGCTCCTTGGCGTTGCGGCTGGCCACATCCCGGGGCACGAGGTTTCCGAAACTCGGGTATTTGTTTTCGAGATAGTAATCGCGTTCGGATTCGGGGATATCGTTCGGGTTGCGCTTGTCTCCAGGCTTCTTGGGAACCCAGACCCTGCCGTCGTTTCGAAGACTTTCGCTCATCAGGGTGAGCTTCGACTGATAGTCTCCATGGACGGGGATGCAGGTCGGGTGAATTTGGGTAAAGCAAGGATTGGCGAAAAACGCCCCCTTCTTGTAGGCCCGATAAGTTGCCGACACGTTGCTCGACATGGCGTTTGTGGACAGGAAAAAGACGTTGCCGTAGCCGCCGGTAGCCAAAACAACGGCATCCGCCGCATGGGTTTCAAGCTCTCCGGTGACAAGGTTTCGAACCACGATTCCGCGGGCCTGACCGTTGACGAGGACAAGATCGAGCATTTCCCTTCTGGGAAACATCTTGATCTTCCCGGCTGCAATCTGGCGGCTCATGGCGCTGTAGCAACCGAGGAGGAGCTGCTGACCCGTCTGCCCTCTGGCATAGAACGTCCGGGAAACCTGGGCGCCTCCGAAACTGCGGTTGGCCAGCTGGCCGCCGTACTCCCGGGCAAAAGGAACCCCCTGAGCCACGCATTGATCGATGATGTTGACGCTGATCTGGGCCAGGCGGTAGACATTGGCTTCCCGCGCGCGGAAATCCCCCCCCTTGATCGTATCGTAGAACAAACGCCAAATGCTGTCTCCGTCGTTTTGATAGTTCTTGGCTGCGTTGATCCCTCCTTGAGCCGCAATGCTGTGCGCCCTTCGAGGAGAATCCTGAATGCAGAAGCTTTTGACGTTGTATCCCAGCTCTGCAAGAGAGGCTGCAGCAGCCCCGCCGCCCAACCCGGTTCCAACGACGATGATTTCGAATTTGCGTTTGTTGGCCGGATTCACCAGTTTGAGTTCGAAGCGATGGCGGTCCCATTTTTCGGCCAGCGGACCGCCTGGAATCTTGGCATCTAACATGATAGGCTCCTCTTGCTTAGGCAATCAGGGAAACATACACCGGAATGAAACCGAAACCGATACCGACGATCAGGCTGAAAAGAATCGACAGCAGGCGGATGGCCGGCATGTATTTGGGATGGTTGGCGCCGATGGTTTGAAAGGCGCTCCAGAATCCGTGGCTGACATGAATGGCTGCCACAACCATGACAAGCACATAGAGCCCGACAGTCAGCGGATTTCGGAACGATGTGGAAACGATCTCAAAAATCGTCCGTGTCGTTTTGTCCACGAAATGGAATTGAAACAAATGGAAGAGAACGAAGGCCAGCAGAATGAGCCCTGTATAGGGCATCGTTGCCGATCCGATCGTCCTCCCGCCTGCAGTGGCGTTCACGTGATACCGTTCGGGTCTGGCGCTCCAATTCTGGTAAAAGAGCACCAGCCCGCTGACGACATGCACCAATGCGAGGAAAAGCAGACCGAACTCAGCGATGGTCAGCAGCGGGCCGAGGGAGTGCAGATGGCTTGCATAGGCGTTGAATGCATCCTTGCCGCCATAGATGAAGAGGTTTCCGGCGAGATGTGCCGCCAGAAAGCCGCAAAAGCAAAGGCCGCTGATCGCCATCATGAGCTTCTTGCCGATTGAAGAGCTAAACGTCTGAATGAGCCAGTTCATTCCATTTTCCTCCTTTACCGATAGGTATTGAGAATCCATGTGGCAACATTGCGAAAGAAGTTACGTTATAAAACGAATCAAGACGATGTCAAGAAAAACGTCTGCATCGGGCAGTAGATCCTACATTCCCCCCTTCACAGGCTCGGATAGGTAGGCAAATTCTCTACGAAAACCTCGTTTTTTGCCGGACATGAGCCGAAGAGGAGGCTTTTTTACGATGAAGCGGGGATGAAACCCATGAAGTTGGGATAGCGGCTGGATGTTGGGTCATGGGTCATGAAGTGACGATTCATCACATCGGAGAGATGGATGCAGACAGGTTCGATCGGCTGTGCAGCCATGAGGAAAGCACGATGCACTTCTCACGCTTCCTCTTCCAGAACACCGTCCGGAAGCAGGGCGGACGCTTCACCGGCAGGAAGCGCCTCCACATCCCTGAGCTTGCGGCCGACGGCCCGGCTGCGCACCTTGGCCTTCTCAATGGTTTCCGAGGCTTGGTGCAGCTTCTTTTGGACGGCATCCAGCACGTCACCATATTTGGCCCATTCCGTCTTCACGGCTGCCAAAAGTTTCCAGACCTCGCTCGACCGTTTCTGGATGGCCAGCGTGCGAAAGCCCATCTGCAAGCTGCTCAGGATGGCCCAGAGCGTGGTCGGACCGGCAACAACCACCCGACACTCCCGCTGAATGGCTTCGATCAGACCCGAGCGACGAATGACCTCGGCGAATAGGCCTTCGATGGGCAGAAACAGGATGCCGAAATCGGTGGTCTTGGGTGGATTGAGGTATTTGTCGCAGATCTCCCGAGCGCAAGCCTTCACCCGTGCTTCCAACTGTCGGCCTGCGGCCTCCACCCCCTGGATGTCGGCCGCTTCCTGGGCGTCGAGCAGACGCTGGTAATCCTCGATCGGGAACTTGGCATCGATGGGCAGAAAGACGGCTTCATCGGGGTCATCGGCCGGTCCAGGCAAACGGATGGCATACTCCACCCTCTCCTGCCCCCCCTTGGTCGCCACGTTCGCAGCGAACTGATCGGGACTGAGCACCTGCTCCAACAGCACCCCAAGCTGCACCTCCCCCCACGTGCCTCGGGTCTTGACATTCGTGAGCACCTTCTTGAGATCCCCGACTCCGGTGGCAAGGCTCTGCATCTCGCCAAGCCCCTTGTGGACCAGCTCCAGTCGTTCACTCACCTGTCTGAAGGATTCTCCGAGCCGCTTCTCCAGGGTCCCCTGAAGCTTTTCATCCACGGTCTGCCGCATTTGCTCAAGCTGTTTGGCGTTTTCGATCTGAAGAGCGTGCAGCTTGTTTTCGATCGTCAGCCGGAGATCTTCGAGTTTTTTTTCGTTCGATTCCGAAAGCCTTCCGATGGCGGCCGACATGGCCTCGAGCTGGGCCTTTTGAATACCCGCCAGCTCTCCCATGGTTGCCGTAGTGGCTTCCGTGATGCCCTTGAGGATGGAGACGATTTCCTCCCGCAACTGTTTGGCGGCAAAGGCGGATTCGGTGCGCATGCCGTCGAGCTTTTCCCCGCTGGTTCGGACATACGCATCCAGCTGCAGGGCAAAGGATTCGAGCTGCCCGCGCTGGAGGACAGCGATTTCGGTCATGCGCTTTAAAACAGATTCCCCGAACGACTGGAAGGCGCCACTGAGCTCCTGACGCTGTTCCCTCCCCATCCGGGAGGATTCTTCCCGATGCCGAGCCACCTCCTCCCGTACGCCCTGCTCGATCCGCTTTTGCGCCTCGTCCATCCCATCGAACCTTCCCGAAATCATGACACTCAGCGCTTGCATCGATCGGCTGAGACGCAGCACCACGACAAGGATGAGGCCGACCACCAGTGCAAGACCGCCAAGAAGTCCTATCGTCAGGACGAATGGATTATCTATCAAATTCAGCATGATGATTCAAAAATCCAATAGGGGTTGGAATCCGTCTTGGGCAGAATGGCAAGCATCCCCTGTAACGGCCGGGGGGCGACTTTCTGCGAATGCATCTCTACAAAAACTCAGGAACCGTTGATTTATCGTGAAAATAGTCCGCAGTGAGCAGTGGGCAGTCGGCAGTCGGCAGTATTTTTGGCCCATTTTCATCCCCGGGAGCGGCACCCAGTGCCATGAGCACTTATTATGGAAGAGCCGTTTCGACTTCCTATCCCTTCGGCGCTTCCTCCATCTTCAGGATGCGGACCGGCACAGGCGACAGCCGCTGAAAGCGCTCCGCGTCATCCAAGGAGCCGATCCCCTTACCGACATGCATGGGAACGGCCAAAACCGGTTGAATGCGGACTGCGGCCTCGGCTGCCTCCTCAGCGGTCATGACATAGATGCCGCTGACCGGAAGCAGGGCGATGTCGCAGGCAAAGTCCTTCATCTCGTCGATGGCGTCCGTATCACCGGCATGGTAGATGCGAACCGCACCGGCAGTGAGAATGAATCCGACGAATCCCGCATCCTTCGGATGAAAGGGAACACCGGGGCTTCGAAACTTGTTCGTGTTGTATGCCGGAACGGTTTCGATCGGAATCCCCTTCACTACGATCCGCTGACCGGGTTGCACCACCTGAACGGTCTTTCCGCCGAATTTTTCGGCTGCCGCAGTCACCGTCACGATCACCGTATCGTCTTTGCAAAGCTTCGCCACATCATCGACGGATGCATGGTCTGGGTGGGAGTGGGTCAGCAAAACGATGTCGGCCTTGGGGCCGCCTGTGATTTTGTAGGGATCGATATAGACCACGCTGGTACCCACGTCGATCCGGAAACCGTCATGGCCCAGCCAATGAATGGTTTCGAGTGCGGCATCGATGGCCTTTGCATCGGCATGAGGCTTCTTGTCGAGAGCCGATGTCGGCGCCGTCATGTAAACCATCATTGCAAGCAGAAGAAAACCGCCGACAACGACCATGGGGTATAGCGATTTCATCAGCGCTCCTCCTTCTTCTTTGGATCAGGTCGGTTGCTTGTGAACGGCCAGAGGGGCCCATGCCTGGCAGGTCGGCATGACTTCCACCACGTTGATGTTGACGTGTTCGGGAACCGATACGACCCAGTGGATGATGTCTGCGATGTCCGTAGCCGTCAGGGGGTCACATCCCCGATAGACCGACTCGGCTTTCGATACGTCTCCCTTGAATCGTACAATCGAGAATTCCGTCTGAGCCAGTCCCGGTTCAATAACGGTCACCCGAACCCGCGTTCCCAGAAGGTCCGCCCGAAGATTTCGGGAAAACTGCTCTACAAAGGCTTTGGTGGCACCATAGACGTTTCCACCGGGATAGGGAAAGGTTCCGGCAATGGATCCGAGGTTGACGACATGCCCCCGGTTTCGTTCCACCATGCCGGGCAGCAGCATCCGGGTGATGGTCATGAGCCCCTTGATGTTGGTGTCGACCATCCTCTCCCAGTCATCGATGTCGGCTCGATGGGCAGGCTCCAGCCCGAGGGCAAGCCCTGCATTGTTGATGAGCACATCGACGGCTGCAAATGCCTCCGGAAGTCCCCTCAGCGAAGCCTCGATTCCCGCTCGATCCCGAACGTCGAGGCATAACGGAAGAACCGGGCACCGGGTTTGCAGTTCACCTCGAAGCTGTTCGAGCTTCTCCAACCTTCTTCCGATCAGAATCAACCGATGGCCGTCCTCGGCGAATTTCCTGGCGCAGGCCTCACCAAAGCCGGCCGTTGCCCCCGTGATCAAGATGGTTTTCGGCATGGTTCATGCTCCTGTCTCATAGGTTGTAGAACGACCCGGGTAGCGCCCCAGCCGCCCCCGCTCCAGTCGGCATCTGTATAAGAAACCACAACAGGGGATTTTTCCAAAAAAAGCCGAACCCGGTGTTTCAAGATCCCCCTGCCCTTGCCATGGATGATCCGCACTTCGGTCAGCCCCGCCTTGCGGCATTCCTCCAAATAATCTTCCAGAAGCGGTTCAATCTCCCGTGGATTGAAGGTGTGCAGATCGATACAGTCTTCGATGGGAAAATGCAGCATAGCATCCGCCGATCCACATCATCCACGAAGAAGGTTCATCGAGGGGGCGCTGCCCCCTTCCCTAAAAACAGACTTCAACCGCTTTTCTCCTGAATTCTGACTTCTGACTCCTGAATTCTATTTTCACGATAACTGCTCATGGTGATGGGCGATCGCCGCCCCCGGAGATAAAAATAGGCCGAATAACACTGCCCACTGCTTTCAGCCCAAATGCTCCGCGATCGTCACCGTCCGGTCCCCGAGCATGTTGACATAACTGCCCAGTTCATTGTCGTACCATCCGTAAATGACGGCCTGGGTGACAGGAACCCGAACAACGGCATCGGTCAACCCGGTGACATATTTCTGGATTCCCGGAATCTTGGACAGATCGATGGTCACTTCCGCCGTCCGGGTGTGGGTCTCATGCCCTTCGATGACGGCTGCGGCCTTGGGCATGCCGACGATGTCCCAGCTGACGTTCTGTTTTTCGGAAAATATCAGGTACCGGTTCGGATCGTGTTCAGCCGTCTGCCGATAAATGTCGTTGATCCGCTCCCTGCGGATGGCCTCTCCGGTCATTTCGTCCTGGAAATTCACCACAAGGATGATGAGCGATCCCGTGCAGGTGGGAATACGCACCGACTCCGCGATGAATCCGATCTGTTCCATTTCGGGAATGACCAGGGCCAAGGCCTTTGCGGCACCGGTTGTGGTCAGAATGATGTTGTTCATGATGCTTCGGGTTTTGCGCAGGTCCGTCGCTCCGGCCTTGGGCAGACGGTCCAGAACGGCCTGGGAGCCGGTTGCGGCATGAACCGTGGCCATCGAGGCCGACAAGATCTTCTGGGGCCCGAAATGGTTGATCAGGGGCTTCATCATGTGGGCAAGGCACGTCGTCGTGCACGAGGCATTCGATACGATCTTGTGTTTGCGGGGATCGTAGGCATTGTCGTTGATACCCATGACGGTGGTAACGGCATCGTCGGGCATGCGCTTTCCCTTGTCTTTGATCTTGAAGGGGGCGGAAACGATGACTTTTTCGGCACCGCATTCGAGATGTCCCCGAACCGATCCTCCTGCCTGGTCCGGCCCGACCGTCGGATCGAGGAACTGTCCCGTCGTGTCCACCACCAGGCGAACGTCCTGATCTTTCCACCGGATATCCTTGGGGTTTCGGGCGGCACGCAGAAACCGCACCAGCACGCCATCGGCACGAAGCGTTCCCTCGTCTTCCCGGATATCCTCGATGACCGAGCGGGAGTTGAAGCCGTACAGATACCCGTTGAGGGATCCATACGTCGAATCCATTTCCAGATAATGGGCGATATCGGCAAGAGACGAGCCTGCCTGACGGCCGATGTTGACGACGATTTCGCCAAAATGCTTCCGAGCGATATGATGCCACACCGTCAGCTTGCCGATTCTACCGAACCCATTTACACCGAGCTTCTTGATGTCCATCGTTTTCCTCCTTTCAGGAAACCTTGATGGGAATCTGGCCGCAAAATACGGAGCCTTCCTGACCGTCGATGCTGATCCAGTCTCCCGTTGTCAATGTGCGTCCATTGAATTGGCACCGTTTGTCCTTTTCGCTGCAGACCATGGGGGCGCATCCGACCACACAGGTCTTGTCGAGTCGATGAGCGACGACAGCCGCATGGCTTGTCAATCCGCCGCGAGCCGTCAGAAGGCCGTCGGTTGCATAGATTTCCCGGATGTCATCAGGGACCGTGTCGGCCCGGATCAGA